>ULMJ01015267.1_pt1 | contig 17555 bp, 16 predicted proteins | sample 1951641 | NCBI WGS metagenome assembly ULMJ01 (sample SAMEA4835550, study PRJEB28245) | human gut metagenome | biome: gut microbiome; material: fecal sample | place: Denmark | collected 2008 | reverse complement strand
AGTTCAGGAGTCTGCGCCAATAGTCTCTTTACTCCCAAGGGGGAAAATGTCTTTACTTGATTCCTACAAATAGAAAAAGGTGCATCAGATTAATTCCTGACGCACCTTTTTCTATAAAATATCCCGTTTCTTCTTAGAACGCATGCACATTCAATAGTTTATCTACCAAGTATCCATCTATCACCTTCAAGTTGAAAGTTACTTTCCGCTTGGCTTTGAGCTTGATAATGAACAAGTCACTGTCTCCCTCAAGCGTCTCACGTTCTCCTATGTTTACGAACGTAGGATACAATGACTTGGTACCGTTGGTATGGAGTCTGTCATTGGTCAGATTCTCCATCTCCTTCATACCCAATGGTTGTATGCCTACAAACTCATAATCGGCAGGATTGTAAGGCAGCGCAAAGCTGAGGGCATTCACATAACGCAGACCGATACCCTTCACAAGAACCTCAACAATTTCATCTTTGGCATAAGATTGTTTGGGTGTACTGATGCCCAGACTTCCCTCCACCTTCTCACCTCTCACGGCATCGGCACCACCATCCAATTGCGTGGCAACCACAGAGATGTCGTAGGCATCTATCAAACCGTTACGGTTCAAATCGCCATTACTGATGTATCCTTCAAAGTCTGCATCACCACGTCTCAGTCCTGTGTAGTTGATATAGGAAGTCAGGTCATTTTCGTCAACCAGCTTGTCGTTATTGATGTCGCCCGGCAGATAACTTTCCGTTTCAGGCACCCGGAAGACATAAATTTCTTGTCCCGAACCATAATTGCCCACAGCCTCAGAGATACTCATCTTAATATAACGGGCGGTAGGAGTTTGGGCAAAGGTGAATATCTTCACTTCATTATCGCGCTTCCAGTCGAAAGCTCCCGCTTCGGTCCAGTTTTCTTTATCCATACTATAGTAAACAGTGCCTTTCAGCAGTGTTCCGTTTCCGGCATTCTCACGAGGCAGGTAGTGGAATTTCTCAACTTGGTTAATAGATTTCATATCCATAATCAGGTCAAAGGGAACAGCCTTTTCATTATACTTGGTGTGCCACAATTCGCCTTCCTCAAAATCGAACAGGCGGCGAAGCGAACGGCCCTGATTAGCAGCGGTAGTCTCGCCCACAATACCATGTATGGCAAATTCCAGCGGATCTTTCTTGGTAGTGGCGCTGAAAGATGACCAGTCGGACTGTCCTTCTTTGTTCACGGCGCGTATTTTAAAGCTATAATCAGTTTCCACGTTCAGGCCGTCAAACAACAATTCTGTGGTTTTTATAGTACTGTAGATCATGCCGTCAAACTCGATTTCATAATAATCGGCATTGTCTACCTTGTTCCAAGTCGGTTTCAGAGTATAGGCTGCTGTGTTTTCTTCCGTCACCTGTGCCTGAGGAGCAACCAGCGAACCCGAGGATAGCAGATGAGTGTCTGCCGGGGCAAATACAAATCCATTTATCTTGAGTACTGTCGGAGCTGCCGTAATATCAGAAATAGCCAATCTGACGAGAAGTTGAGGATTCTTGGTGATAACCTCTTTTTCGAACTCACTACCTTTGGTGGCAAACTTATTCAGGTTTGGCCGGGCATCGTAAAAGTAAACATTCTCTTTCCGGAGAAATTCATCCATGCTGCCTGCTTCTGTGAGTTTTATCTTATTCTTGCCAATAGTTGCCGAAATCTTTTTAGGCTTTTCGGTGACATTAATCCTGAACTCGGTGGCTTTCTCTTTTACGAAACCATCAAAATCACCCTGAGCCGGATGAATAGTAACTGTAACATCGCCTTTAGCGTTGACGTCGGATTCAATCACTGTACTTACGTCCTTACCTAAGCGGTACTCTTCAGTCGTTCCATCATCATCATACTCGGTGAATGCGCTTTGTCCGCAAGGATAAAGTTCATATATACGCAGTTTTTTGTCTATTTCGCTGACATTATTATGGGGTGATGTCATGGGGATAATGGCTCCTTTCTTCACAAATACGGGTAATTTCCAGAGTGGTGCAGCATAGTTATTGATGATGCGTCCGCCCTGATATATTTCACCGGAAAAATAATCTATCCATTCGCCTTCAGGGAGATAGATGCCGTTACGAATGTCGTTGCCTTGTTCATCTGCCTTTGTAGCCTGATAAACAGGTGCTATCAGAAAATACGGACCATAGAGAAACTGATATTGAGTGGCTTTACCCAGCGTGTAAGCATTGGGATATTCCAGGAACATGGCCCGTATCATAGGCAGACCGTCCACTGATTCTTTGGCAATGCTGTAAGCATAAGGCATGATTTCCGATTTCAGTTTCAGATACCAGCGATTGATAGAAGTGGCCGGTTCGCCCAAAGCATGAGGATACTTCTCATTGGCTCCCCATCCGTCCATATTCAACTGCATGGGTGTGAAGGTTTTCCACTGGAAGTCTCTGGTGTTGATTACCGGATTCTTTCCACCGAAGATACCGTCCATATCAGAACAGATATTGGGATTACCCGACAACCCCGAACCAATATATGTCGGGATGTGGAAACGGATGTACTCCCAGACACCTCCGGTCTGGTCGCCCGACCAGATGCCGGCATAGCGTTGTGTACCTGCCCAACCGTCGAGAGAAATAATGAAAGGGCGGGCATCGTTACCATAGTAAGACATAATCTGTGCTACATCTGTAATACCGTTCAGTCCGAAGGAATATCCGGCACCTACCCAGGCAACGTCGGTTTTCAGCACGCGTACACCTGCATCACGCACCTCTTTTACGATATCACGTTGCAGCAAAGCACTGATGCCCTCTTTAGGATGAAGGTCGGACTGTGTCCACAGACCAATTTCCACACCATTCCCATGGGCATAATCTGTCAGGCTCTTCAAGTTCTGAATATTTCCGTCCAATGTCTCCGTCTGACCGTAACCGGCCCCGTAGCCATCGTTAGGCAACAGCCAACCGAGTGGCATGTCATGTTTCTTGTAGCGATCTATCACAGCACGTGCCGAGAATTGGTAGTTATCCTTTTCTCCGTTCAACGATTCTTTGATACCTCCATTATCTTTCTGGCTTTCTTTGTAGCGTTTCCCATCTTCAAACAGGATGCCGTTTTCATCTTCTTTCCAGTAATCACGGTTATAGGCGTTCAGATGTCCTTGATAAAAACCAAACTTCGGTACCAGCACAGGATGCCCAGTCAGTTGGTAATAGTCATTCAGCAAAGGCACGGCACCATCACTGACCATAATAAAGAGGTCAAGATAAGTCGTTTGATGAAACAGCTTCACAATGCCCTTCTCTTCTCTTCCAAAGTCGTAAACTCCTCTTTTGAAAGTATACCACATCAAGCCGTAACCACCTGTCGACCAATAATATGGATTGGGGGATGCTACACCGCCATCCGTCCAGCTATTTTGGTTTTCGATAGAAATCATTTTGCCTTTGTGCGAGAAACGTCCATTCTGCACACCACCGCCAAAGAAATACTCCTGCGGGGTCTCTTTCAATTTCAGAGTGACTCTCTCTTTATCAAAAAGAATGGGTTCAGCCTGTTCCAACACGGTAGTTCCTGTTTCAAGATTAGTGACTTTCATCAATGTAGTGTTTTTATCGAACTCTACTTTAATCTTCCCGGTAGTGATGGAAACGGAACCGGCATTGTTTATAACATCCAATTGCGATACGTCCCTACGTGGTTGGCTTACGAGGATTTTAGCTTCAGGTTTTGCTTCCGGATCCCGGAGCATTCTACCCGAATTATCCTGAAACATTCTGAAAATGTTCTCTCCGTAGAAGTCGAGTGTCATACGTTGATGGTTGGAAAACAAGATGTCAACCGCAGCCGGATTGATTTTTACTACATCGACAATTTTAGTTTCTTGTTGCGTTGTTCCAATGTTACTTTCTTCTACTGCATACGCATGCAGACAGGATAGCGTAAAAGATAGTAGGAAAGTAAACGATAATGCCTTAAATTTCCTACAGTAGTTAATTGATTTGTTCATGTCTTTTTCTTTATATATTAAGGTTATGAATGTCTTCTTCAATCAAAGGTAAATAAATTATCATGTAAGACAAAATATCAGATATAAAATTATAGATTTATTCTTGTAAAAGAAATAAAGGTATCAAAAAAGAGAAAAGCCATAAATCATAGATTTACAGCTTTTCCCTTTTAATATATTGCTTAAATTATGCGAATAATCACTTAACTTCCTCAAAATCAGCATCCTGCACGTCACTATCATGCTTGCTGCCATTCTGAGCACCACCAGCTTGTTGTCCACCATTCATGTCCGGCCCAGCCTGAGCACCACCTTGGGCACCACTCTGTGCATACATCTCAGCGCTTGCAGCTTGGAATGCAGTGTTCAATTCTGCCATGGCAGTATCTACTGCTGCCAAATCCTGTGCCTTGTGAGCATCTTTCAATTTCTGCAAAGCAGCTTCAATCGGAGCCTTCTTATCAGCCGGCAATTTATCACCCAACTCTTTCAACTGATTTTCAGTAGTGAAAATCATTGAGTCAGCCTGATTCAGCTTGTCAATCTTTTCACGTTCTTTCTTATCAGCTTCTGCATTGGCTTCTGCTTCAGCCTTCATCTTGTCGATTTCTTCCTTACTCAAACCGCTGGAAGCTTCGATACGGATAGCTTGTTCCTTACCGGTAGCTTTATCCTTGGCAGATACCTTCAAGATACCGTTAGCATCGATATCGAACGTTACCTCAATTTGAGGAACACCGCGACGTGCCGGAGCAATACCTGTCAGATTGAACTGACCGATAGATTTGTTTTGTGCAGCCATCGGACGTTCACCCTGCAATACATGGATGGTAACTTCCGTCTGGTTGTCGGCAGCCGTAGAGAAGGTCTCACTCTTCTTACACGGAATAGTGGTATTCGCATCAATCAGTTTTGTCATTACACCACCCAGAGTTTCGATACCCATAGACAGCGGAGTAACATCCAGCAATACCACACCTTTAATCTCATCCGTCAATACAGCACCCTGCACAGCAGCCCCCACAGCTACTACTTCATCCGGGTTCACACCTTTGGAAGGAGCCTTACCGAAGAAGTCTTCAACCAGCTTCTGTACAGCCGGAATACGAGAAGAACCACCTACAAGGATTACTTCGTCAATATCAGCATTGTTCAAACCAGCATCAGACATAGCCTTCTTACAGGGTTCCAGACAAGCCTGAATCAAATTATGAGCCAGAGCTTCAAACTTAGCACGGGTCAAAGTTTTAACCAAGTGTTTGGGCACACCACCTACCGGCATGATATACGGCAAGTTGATTTCAGTGCTTGTAGAAGAAGACAATTCAATCTTAGCTTTTTCAGCAGCCTCTTTCAGACGTTGCATAGCCATCGGATCCTGAGTTAGGTCAGCACCTTCGTCGTTCTTGAATTCTTCTACCAACCAGTTGATGATTACGTGGTCAAAGTCATCACCACCGAGGTGAGTATCACCATTCGTTGACAAAACTTCGAACACACCACCACCGAATTCAAGGACAGAGATATCAAATGTACCACCACCAAGGTCGAATACGGCAACCTTCATATCTTTGTTCGCTTTATCGATACCGTAGGCCAATGCAGCGGCTGTCGGTTCGTTCACGATACGCTTCACTTCCAGACCGGCAATCTGACCGGCTTCTTTGGTAGCCTGACGCTGAGAATCGGAGAAGTAAGCCGGAACGGTGATAACAGCTTCCGTCACTTCCTGTCCCAAATAGTCCTCAGCAGTTTTCTTCATTTTCTGAAGAATCATAGCTGAAATTTCCTGCGGAGTATACAGACGGCCGTCTATATCTACACGCGGCATATTGTTGTCACCCTTCACCACCTTATAAGGCATGCGGGCTATTTCTTTTTGTACCTGATCCCATGATTCACCCATGAAACGTTTGATTGAGAACACGGTTCTCGTCGGGTTCGTGATAGCCTGACGTTTTGCAGGGTCACCTATTTTACGCTCGCCACCATCTACGAATGCTACGATAGACGGAGTAGTGCGTTTTCCTTCACTGTTTGCAATTACTACAGGTTCGTTTCCTTCAAATACGGAAACGCAAGAGTTTGTAGTTCCTAAGTCAATACCAATAATTTTTCCCATGATCGTTACTATTTTATTTGTTATTATTCAAGTTTCATCTCGTCTGCCTCAGCAGCAGACGCCAATAGAAAGACAAACGTCGTGCCAAATTGTTCAGAGGGGTTGTAATTTTATTGCTTGGCAGGAATGCTGTCAGTTTGGCAGAATTATTCTTCACTTTTCTGTCGTAAATTACCAATTGTTAATCACTGTCCTATAGAAATGCGCTACTTTTGCAGACGATTTAGGCCCCGTAGCCCGTAACTTGTATCTCGTAACTAACATACATATTATGGAAAAAGATAGCATTGATTTTAAAAACATGGACATCGCGGCATTGTTCCGCAAATTATTACTTCCTACTGTACTGGGCATGATATTTTCTGCCTTATTTGTAATTACAGACGGTATATTCGTAGGAAGAGGTATCGGTAGTGATGCACTTGCAGCAGTAAACATTGTGTCACCGTTATGGTTATTCTCCACCGGCATCGGATTAATGTTTGGTGTAGGAGCATCTGTTGTGGCATCCATCCACCTATCTCATGGAAAGGTGAAAGCCGCCCGCATCAATATCACACAATCTATAGTCATATCCTCACTATTATTGCTAACAACCTCTACCCTATTCTGTTGCTTTGCTCCGCAGGTAGTGCAGCTATTGGGCGGTTCGGAACGGCTGGCCCCATTGGCAATAGAATATATGGTGTGGTTTGTCCCGTTCTCGGCATTTACTGCCCTGCTCAACTCAGGCATGTTCTTCTTGCGACTGGACGGTTCGCCTAACTTTGCTATGATGTGCAACGTAGTGGCTGCCATCCTGAATATCATTCTTGATTACCTGTTCATCTTCCATTTTGGTTGGGGAATGTTCGGCGCAGCCATTGCCAGTGCCATCGGTACTACGGTTGGCGCACTGATGATAATCGTCTACCTCTCCCGTCGCAAATGTACCCTACACTTTTACCCAGTGAAACTAAGCCGCAAAAGTATGCAACTGACCCGCCGTAACATAGGCTATATGTGCCGTTTGGGTTCCTCCGCATTCCTGTGCGAAGTCGCTATTGCCTGTATGATGTTTGTCGGCAATATCGTATTTATACACTATCTGAAAGAAGAAGGTGTGGCAGCATTCAGCATTGCCTGTTACTTCTTTCCTATTATATTTATGGTGTACAATGCCATTGCCCAGTCGGCACAACCCATCATCAGTTACAATCATGGACTCCACGAAGAAACCCGCGTCCGCTGTGCCTATCTGCTGGCACTGAAAACAGCCATCGGTTGCGGTGCAGTCTTTGCGCTGATAACAGCATTGTTCAGCCCGGAAATTGTCTCTATGTTCATTGAGCGCAGTTATCCGGCTTACGAAATAGCCAGCAAAGGACTTCCTCTCTATGCTACCGGGTTCGTATTCTTCGCCGTCAACATTGTTTCCATCGGATACTTCCAAAGCGTGGAACGGGCACGATATGCCACCATCATCACTCTACTACGCGGTTTCGTCCTATTGACAGTCTGTTTCTTCGGTCTTCCCCTACTCCTTGGCAATCCGGGCATTTGGCTGGCAACCCCATTGGCAGAGTTACTCACCACCCTCTTCATACTCATTATTTATATAAAAGCGAAAAGGAAGCGCAAAAAAAATATAGTATCTTTGCCACATGGAAACGATGATAAAGAAATTCTGCCAAAGATACAGACTCCCGGAAGAAAGCCTGCGTGAACTTTTGTCACACATGACAGAATATCATTTCGGCAAAGGGGAAACAATTGTAAAAGAAGGGGAACGTAATACCAATTTCTACATTCTAAAGAAAGGTATCTGGCGTTCTTACTACATGATGGATGGAACCGAAAGTTCTCTCTGGTTTGCCGGAACAGGTGAGATAGCCTTTTGTTCTTGGGGATACGTCAACAACGAAGTATCTTTGGTTAATATTGAATCTGTAAATGAAAGTACTGCCTACTGCATTGCTAAGTCCACACTGGAGGATCTCTTCAATAAATCTATTGCATTAGCCAATTTCGGCAGAAAGATTTTTGAACAGGAAGTCCTGCTTATTGATGGTTATACTGTGGCATATGGCACCCCCAGCGCCAAGGAACGTTATCTGACTTTAATGGAAGAGAACCCGGAATTATTGCAAGATGTTCCACTGAAACATCTTGCATCGTACTTATACATCACACCACAATCTTTGAGCAGAATACGAGCAGGTCTGAAAAGAAGGAAATAATTCGCTAGCGGAATTGTTTAATTTCTCTTTCCCCCCACTTTCTTTACTTTGTATTCACAAACATTACGCTTGTGGTTCCTGTTTTCAGGACTCACTTCGTAGTGTGCAACTTTAAATGATAAAAGTAATGAATACAAAAAGGATTGAAAAAGATGACGGAAGGATGGACCCTTCGCTGTATATGGCGGAGGTCATTGACGAATTGAAAGAAGATAGAAGATATCCTGCGGTGCAATGTCCGTGAATGGAAACTTATCTGAAACCCTTCGAGAATGAGAAGGTCGACAGGGAAAATCGTAAGCTAATTTCTACTGCCAGAAAACACAAAGTCAGAAGTGAGAAATACGTTATCCATTATAGAACATAGTGTTGCGATAGAATTACTTACCAAATAACGGCTCATTTCCGTTTGCAAAGTTTATATTTTGCCTTTATTAATCCAAGCAAAAGCATGATCTTTTTGATAAAAGGAGCGATCGACCTCTTCTATGGTGACGAATCTCATATCTGCACGGAAAGCTATGTCCTTTATGGAATCGCTTTTTTATGCCACCAACAGGACTTTGGCGGCTATAGGAACACGACTGAGTATTAACTTTAGCCATTATGCGGCTTTATTTTGATTAGTTACTTAACTAAAAAATATGACATAAAATGATAGGGTTCTATTCGCATTTCTTGAATTAATTTTAAATCAGCACTTACTATTCAGAAATCATTGAAAGAGGTTGTGTATATATCAAATTCGGTACAAACTCGGTATATACTCGGTATAAATTCGGTTAAATAGTCTATTTAACGGGAATGAACCGAATCTGCTAAGAGAAAATATCCAATATATACAGAAGAGAAGAGGACGTAGACGAAGGAAGAGGAAATCAAGAAAAAGAGAAGAATACCTTGGTTTAAATATTAAGTAACTAATCAAAATGAAACAACATAATGCATTAAGTAACTCTTCAGTGGTGATGATAGAGCATGGAAGATGATGGCTAAAAACATATATGAGGCAACTCAAAACCGGAAATGTAGGAAAAATATATTTATATATTCCTCTTTTTTTCTTTATATTATTATATCATGTACGGTCAACGATACGGTTTGCTGTTCACTCGAAGAGATATATCACTTGTTATCAACGCATTAAGACACACACAGTACTACTCGGATACCTGTTCGGTAAGAAAATGTCTCCGGAAAGTGGTCTTGTGTAGCATTTGTATGAAATATCAGCCAAACAATACCAATATGAACCGGATGAAGCATCACGCAGACCAAATACGATTTATTGTATTACCTTTGTGGCTATGAACAAAAATAATACCCATATGATAATCGATACTATAGATTCAACTCCAGTACTCTTTGCAGACTTCCTACGTAATAGAAAGGAAGGTTTATCAGTCGGAATACCCTGCCGGAAGCAGTCTTCACATCGTCCACAGAATATCCACCATTCCAAATACGGATAGCCAGATTTCCACCTGACAAGTCTATAAACGAATGCAGGGAACGCAGATGAACATTGTTTCCACATTTCACTTCTATAGGAATAATTTGCGTGCCATTTTGCCATACAAAGTCAGTTTCTGCATTGGAACCTTGTTTGTCTCTCACCCAAAAATATAAATCTGAAATATATAAATCATCTAACAACACACGCAATTGTTGCCCAACAATATGTTCAGCCACAGCTCCCTGCCACGTATCCATTAAAGTACGGTCATGCAAAAACTCAGTTTGGATGTTAGCCGCAAAATTAACCAAACCGGTATCCAGCCACATTAGTTTAGGCGCACGTTTCAAAGCTGGTAATGCCGGAGCAGACACTGCCGTAATAGGATAAACCAAGTTTAGGATAAAGGTTTTCTCCATAATGCCAAAAGCCTCACGCACATCTTTAGAATTATAATTAGACTCTCCAAAATTTCCTAATTTAATCGTCTGTCCCGCCTTATTCCAACCCGTTTTAAGGATATGGCGAATAACCTGCGTTTGCAATTGAGTGGGAGCATACTTCTCAACATCCTCATTATAACCCTTCAAAAGGGAATTATAAATAGATTTCAAACGCACAAGGTCACCATTCACTACATAATCCGCCACCACTTCGGGCATTCCTCCTATAAGAGCATAACGATGAAAACGGGACATTGCTTCTTCATGCAGCACAGACGGTAAATTCACTTTATCTATTGCCGTACGATATTGTTCATCTCCCATCGCTGTCAGATATTCACCGAACGTACAAGGAGCAAGCTGCATGTACTCCACTCTCCCCACCGGAAAAGATATCCGTTCTTTAAGTAGGGACTGTAAACGGGAACCGGCAGCTATTACATATAATTCCGGCATGTCCTCATAGAAATATCTCAGTAAAGCCACTGCTTTAGGCACATTTTGTATCTCATCAATGAAAAGCAATGTCCGCCCCTCACGCAAAAGGATATTTTTTTGGAAACAAGCAATCTTGACTATTTCCTGTACTTTATCTGTACTCAAAAATAATCGTGCATCTTCTTCACGTTCAAGATTCAAGTGAAGATAGTTCTCGAATTGCTGCGCAAACTCATTAACTACAGTCGTTTTCCCAACTTGGCGGGCACCGCGTAGCACCAATGGTTTACGACCTTTACGTTCCGCCCATTCCTGCATTTTTTTATAAATATCTCTTCTAAACATAGAAAGCATTGTTATTCAACTACAAAGATATAAGTTTAAACTAAAAACATAGGCAAAATAAATAGAAAACAGTCTAAAAACATAGGCAAAAAAAATAGAATATTCATATAAAAACATAGGCATTTTCTCATATCAGCAGAAATTCCCTATATTTGCGTTTAGCAAATCAATCAGATAAATAGCACCCATATGGATATAAATCAGATTATCGATAACATAGGCATCCTCCCGGAACCATCAAAAAATGCGTTGAAGGAGATTATTACCGAGGTCACTTACCCTAAAGGGCATATACTGTTCAGAGCGGATAAGGTGGAGACCAAAGTATATTTTATCAAGCGGGGGATTGTACGTGCTTACACTGAAATGGAGGATAACGAAATCACGTTCTGGTTTGGACGTGAAGGCGATACAGTGGTTTCGATGAAAAGCTATGTGAACGACCGGAAAGGTTATGAGAATATAGAACTCCTGGAAGAATGCGAATTGTATGAGGTGAAGAAACAAGCCTTACACGAACTCTTTGGCAAGGACATACACATATCCAACTGGGGACGAAAATTTGCAGAACAAGAACTGCTCAAAACCGAAGAACGGTTCATCAGCAGGCAGCTCAAAACATCCACAGAACGGTACAGGGAACTAATGAATAATAACCCCGACCTACTGCAAAGGGTACAGTTGGGATATATCGCTTCATATCTCGGCATTACCCAAGTCAGCCTGAGCCGTATCCGGGCGAAGTTCCGGTAAATCACTTTTTATCATTTGTTAAACAGGAAGTCAAAGCAATTCATGACCTTTGTACCCAAAATCAAAAGTTATGAGTTGGATATATTTAGTTGTTGCCGGACTGTTTGAAGTGGCATTTACATCGTGCATAGGCAAAGTGAAAGAAACAACCGGAAGCGAGATGTACTGGTGGCTGACCGGTTTCCTGATTTCTATGAGTATCAGCATGTATTTGTTGATAAAAGCAACACAAATCCTACCTATCGGTACGGCTTACGCAGTATGGACGGGAATAGGCGCAGTGGGAACCGTATTGGCGGGTATATTGATATTCAAAGAACCAGCCACTGCATGGAGAGTGTTTTTCATTGTGACACTGATCGGCTCAATTATCGGACTTAAAGTCGTATCACATTAAAAACAAAAACAGGATGCCAACCGAACATTGACACCCTGTTTTTTTTATCTTCTGATTATCTAAATCACTTCTTCACCAACACCATTACCAGCGTATTGTTTGCATCGTAAAGTCCGATGCCTCCGCCCGCCAGTTTGCCGAAAGACTTCACTTCATTCAGTGCTTTCATCACACGGCCTTCCACTTCCATATCCGGGCAAGCCATCATAGTGCTCACAAGTTGCGGGAAAGAGATAGCGGATGAATTTTCGTTATCTGCCACAAATCCGCCGTTGATAAGATTACAACCGGCATTGCCATGTATTCTTTTTTCAGCAAGATTGAATTCTACAAACGGTTGCTTTTCCATTCCTTCGGGAATAGCCTGACCGCCAGCTTCGGAAATCATCCACTTACCATTCAAATCTGATAGTTTCACTGTAGGAGCTTTCTTTTGTAATACAATAATAGGACGATTGGATGAACCGCACAAAGCCATGTTCTCCTTGCCCAACTTCTTATACTTCTTCACCTGTCCTAAAGCAGACAAAACGTTTTGTTCCAACGTCATGTCCGGACAAGCCATACGTGTGCTTGCCATAGCGCCCAAGTCAATCGTGCCGGGTTTGGCATTCACGTCGAATGAACCCATCATACGGTTGCAACCACTGTTACCGAATACTTTTCCGGTAGATGTATCAAAGCCTATAAAGGGAAATTCCTGATTAGGTGCGGGAACTACGGCAGCACCGTTGATTTCTATAATATTCCATTCACCACTGATGGAAGACAGCGTCGCAGCATCTTTGGACGAGCGACAAGATGACAAAGCTACCAAAGCCCCTGCCATACAGAGAGAAACAAATACTTTCTTCATTGTTATTCGTTGTTTAAGTTAATTTTCACGGGACAAATATATATAAAATAACCCAAACGTGAGCTGTTTGTTTGAAAATAGATGCTATTTCTAAAAAGTATTTAGCAGGATTTTAATGTTTATCTGCGAATTAAATCCTATATTTGCTCACCAAAAATTATCGTGCAAGGCGCGATAAGTGACGAGCTACAAGCTACGAGTGACAAATGCCTTTCGGTGTGACAAGTACAGCGCAGCAACTCATAACTTGCAGCTTGTAGCTCGTAACTTATATAACAATGCGATTTTAAATTTAACAATGTAATCAAAAGAAATGGGTAAAGTTCTTATTATCGGTGCAGGCGGTGTAGGTACCGTTGTTGCGCACAAAGTGGCTCAAAATCCTGATGTATTCACTGATATCATGATTGCCAGCCGCACAAAGTCCAAATGCGACGCTATCGTTAAAGCAATCGGTAACCCAAACATCCGGACCGCACAGGTGGATGCCGACAATGTGGACGAACTGGTAGCTCTTTTTAATAGCTTCAAACCCGAAATCGTCATAAACGTAGCACTCCCCTATCAAGATCTCACCATCATGGAAGCCTGTCTGAAAAGTGGAGTCAACTATCTGGACACAGCCAATTATGAACCGAAGGATGTGGCTCACTTTGAATATAGCTGGCAATGGGCATACAAGAAACGCTTCGAAGAGGCCGGACTGACGGCTATCCTCGGTTGTGGTTTCGACCCGGGCGTAAGCGGCATTTATACCGCATACGCTGCCAAGCATTATTTCGACGAAATGCAATATCTGGATATCGTAGACTGTAACGCCGGCAACCACCACAAGGCATTTGCCACCAATTTCAATCCGGAAATAAACATTCGCGAAATTACTCAGAATGGTCGTTTCTACGAAAATGGTGAATGGGTGACTACCAAACCACTGGAAATTCACAAGGATCTGACATATCCGAACATCGGACCGCGCGATTCTTATCTGTTATATCACGAAGAACTGGAATCGTTGGTGAAGAATTTCCCCACCATCAAACGTGCACGCTTCTGGATGACGTTTGGACAAGAATATCTGACTCACCTCCGTGTAATCCAGAATATAGGCATGGCACGTATCGACGAAGTGGATTATAACGGAATGAAAATTGTTCCGCTACAATTCCTAAAAGCCGTGCTTCCTAACCCGCAAGACCTGGGCGAGAACTACGAAGGAGAAACGTCCATCGGTTGCCGTATCCGTGGTTTGAAAGACGGAAAAGAACGTACTTACTACGTTTACAACAATTGCAGCCACCAGGAAGCCTACAAAGAAACAGGCATGCAAGGTGTAAGCTACACAACAGGCGTTCCTGCCATGATAGGTGCCATGATGTTCATGAAAGGCTTGTGGAAGAAACCGGGTGTATGGAATGTGGAAGAGTTTAATCCGGACCCGTTCATGGAACAACTGAACAAACAGGGATTGCCTTGGCACGAGGTGTTTGACGGAGAATTGGAAGTGTAATATAAATGAAGAATTAAAAATGAAGAATGAAGAATTACCTTCGGTGTGCTTTCATTGTGCAGCCTAATTCTTCATTCTTAATTCTTCATTCTTAATTTAATAAATTATGCAAGTAGGAGATAAAGCGCCCGAAGTATTGGGCATCAACGAAAAAGGCGAAGAAATCCGCCTCAGTGACTATAAAGGAAAAAAAATAGTTCTTTATTTTTATCCCAAAGATATGACCTCAGGCTGCACGGCGCAAGCCTGTAACCTACGCGATAACTACTCGGAACTGCGCAAGGCTGGTTACGAAGTTATCGGCGTAAGCGTGGACAACGAAAAGTCACATCAGAAATTTATAGAGAAAAACGAACTGCCCTTCACCCTCATTGCAGACACGGACAAGAAACTCGTGGAACAATTTGGAGTATGGGGAGAGAAAAGCATGTACGGACGCAAGTATATGGGAACTTTCCGCACTACCTTCATCATTAATGAAGAAGGAGTGATAGAGCGTATCATCACGCCCAAGGAAGTGAAAACCAAGGAGCACGCCGCACAAATATTATAGAAAACTCTAAATAATAGAAAGCAATATGGCAAAGAAAGACGAACTTATTTTTGAAAACGAAAATGGCAGCAAGATGGCATCCAGCGAGAAGTTGAAAGCTCTGCAAGCTGCCATGGACAAAATAGAAAAAAGCTTTGGTAAGGGTTCTATCATGAAAATGGGCGACGGCATCGTCGAACAAGTAGAAGTAATCCCTACCGGCTCTATCGGACTGAACGTAGCACTTGGTGTCGGCGGTTATCCGCGTGGACGTATCATCGAAATTTATGGTCCGGAGTCATCTGGTAAAACAACTCTGGCCATCCACGCCATTGCTGAAGCACAAAAAGCTGGTGGTATCGCTGCATTCATTGATGCAGAACATGCCTTCGACCGTTTCTACGCAGCCAAACTGGGTGTAGATGTAGATAATCTCTTTATTTCCCAGCCGGACAACGGTGAACAAGCATTGGAAATTGCAGAACAGTTGATTCGTTCCTCAGCTATCGACATCATCGTCATCGACTCCGTAGCCGCCTTAACTCCAAAAGCAGAAATTGAAGGCGATATGGGCGAGAACAAGGTAGGTTTGCAAGCCCGGCTTATGTCACAGGCGTTGCGTAAACTGACCGGTACTGTCAGCAAGACACGCACCACTTGCATTTTCATCAACCAGTTGCGTGAAAAGATTGGCGTCATGTTCGGCAATCCCGAAACAACAACTGGTGGTAATGCACTTAAATTCTACGCATCCGTACGTATTGATATCCGTGGAAGCCAAGCCATAAAAAATGGTGAAGAAGTTCTTGGCAAGCAAACTAAAGTGAAAGTTGTAAAGAACAAAGTGGCTCCTCCTTTCCGTCGCGCTGAATTCGACATCATGTTCGGTGAAGGAATCTCACGTGCCGGTGAAATCATTGACTTGGGTGCAGACTTGGGTATCATCAAGAAAAGCGGCTCTTGGTTCAGCTACAACGAAACCAAAATTGCCCAAGGACGTGATGCGGCCAAACAAGTCATCCTTGATAATCCGGAACTGGCAGAAGAACTGGAAGGATTGATTTTCGAAGCATTAAAGAAAGACAAGTAATCTCCTATAATAAAGGGGGAACCGGAACCGGTTCCCCCTTTTTCAACAAACTATTTACACCTATCAGCAGACGGCCTTATTCCAGGTTTTCCAAACGTTCTTCCAGCATCTCCATGCTTTTCTCAAAACGCTTCCAAGTATCGGCATCCATCTGTTTCTTCAGATATTCGCTATCCTTTAGTTTACTTAAGTCTTTCAAACTTTTCAATCCTTTTAAACTTTCCAGACTCTTCAGGCTTTCCAGACTTTTCAGTCCTTCCAATCCTTGCAAACCCTCCAATCCTTTCAGGCTATCCCAAATGTCGGCATTCGCCAAATCAATATTGCCATCAATATGATAAACATTGCCACCCTCGTTCATACCGGTATTCTGATACATCATAATGTTCTGAATATCTTTCAGCGTCATCTCTCCTTCCAGATAGACAAACTTCAAAGTGGCAGCACCGTCAATTATCATAATCAGTTCCTTCACCTTATCCCCTTTCCTGTTGATATAGAATTCAGAACTGGATACGGTTCCTTTCTGTTTCATCAGCAGTTCATACTTGGACGACTGCACCAGCGAGCGCAGGTCTTTGCGCATATCTTTCTTGATATTGCTATCCATTGTTGAAAGAATCTGCACACAATCCAACTTACCGGATACCTTTCCTATATAGATATCCTTCGTAAAAAGATTGGGGTTCATTTCAATCATCGCTTTCGATATATAAACCGAAGATACCCCTTTCATATCATTATAGGTATTGAATATGTTCTTCTGCGCCTGGCAGAGCAGGGGTAACAGTAGCAACGCACCTGCCAATAAAATTTTGTTGAGTTTCATAATCGTTTATCTTTGTATTTCTTTTTTTACTTCCTGATTCACTTTTTTCATATCTACCTGCGTCTCCTTCACTTGGGCAATGCCCTGGTTCAGATTAGTGGAAACTTCCAATAATGTTGCCTGCAACACACGATAGGCTTCTTCCGGGTCGGAGAATGTATCCTGTGGTGTAGGCGGACACACATCATTTCCCAGCTTATCAACACCATATCCGATGCCAATAAGCAGCAACACAGTAGCGGCAATGCCGCCAATCCAGCGCCAGTTGCGTTTAGCTTTGTTAGGACGGAAAAAACGTTGTTCTTCTTCGGCCTTTTCATCAATCAGCAGGCTTAGTTTATCTCCCAGGCCCGCAGGAACTTCCACATCTTTATCCGCAGCTTGATAAAGGCTAAGAAAAAACTCTTTATCCCTCAACAGATGCTCAGGTACTTCCGTTGTTCTGAAATAATCTCTCAACGCCTCTTCCTGGCTCTCGGTAGTGTTCCCCTCGTAAAACTCGGCGAGCAGCCTTTCAATTTCCTCGACTTTCATAGTTATTCCATTTATTAAATTCCTCACGTATCTTTTTCCTTGCCCG
>ULMJ01006233.1_pt1 | contig 17690 bp, 18 predicted proteins | sample 1951641 | NCBI WGS metagenome assembly ULMJ01 (sample SAMEA4835550, study PRJEB28245) | human gut metagenome | biome: gut microbiome; material: fecal sample | place: Denmark | collected 2008 | reverse complement strand
TCTATTTGCATTACTGAACTAATAGCCATATAACCACCACCTTAATCAAATGTACCTTCATCTACCCATCCATACACATTACTTTGACTATTTGTATGAATAAGATGCCATGGATGTGCCTTACCATTACCCTTGCAGTTTGGTCCAAGGATAATCTTCGCCTTTCCAGCACGTGCCTTATATCCCTTAGAACCTTTCCATGATGATACATAATGCGTACCACCATGAAAATTCACAATGTCTCCAACCTTATATGTCTTACTTCCGCCACCACTATTATTAGAACTTGGTTTTACTTCCCTGACAGCATACTTCTTAATATTCTCTTTAACTTTAGGTTTAGTGTCTGCAACTATTTCAAATGTATAGTGTATTACATTTACTTCTGGTTCATTGGTAAACTCAAGGTTAGTCATTAAACCTCTTGTTATCCATGAGTATATTGGATGTTTTACTGTACCAACACCATTCTTTTTATACTCATCATATAACTTCTTAGCATTCTTATATGCATTACTACCAATAAATACACCAGTACCAGAGATAATACATGCATTTACACCAAAATCCTCAAGTTCATTTCCTGCCAATTCAGGATATTTGTGCTTAATATATGATCTATCACATTTCATACTTGTTGTTTCAGGATTTATAGGAAATGTGAATGATTTATATTTTATCTTAGCTAATCCCATAGTATCACCTCCTATTTAGTAGTCTTGCCATACTGTGATGAAGTTCTTGAGTACCAGTTGTTGAGCAATGTTCCCTGCTGTGGATTAAGTATTGATACCTGTTTAATTACTCTCTCTTCCTTATCAACATGTACATTTACATTAACATTTGGTGCCGCAACACTAAATGATGGTTGCATTGTTACTGTATCGTCAATATTAATCTGGTTATTGATCTCATTCTGTATCAAATCCTGCTTACCCTTATCACTAAGAGCCGCATAACCATTCGGCATTATCTGTCTTACTAACGAATCAATATTTGGAACATTTACGCTACCAGTAGCATTAACATTACCAGAATTGATAGTAACATTATCTGCATTTTGATTTGTTGTATCAGGCAGTTTTAATTCAGGTATCTGGAATTGACCACTAAGATTAGTATTGCCAGCATTAACATTTAATGATGTAAGATTCTGGAATGGGTTATTAACTGTTGGCTGTTTTAATGTAGGTATCTGGAATAATGAACTCATGCCAGATGTATTTAGACTACCATTTAAATTTATATTGCTTGCATTTATTGTCGTTGGTGCTGTTGTCTCTCTCTGCGTTGATGTATTAGATGATTTTGTCTTTGTTGCATCATTTGGAATGACTGTTGCAGTCGGTGTTTCTTTACTCGTATTTTTCTTATTTATTTCTGATACCGCACCAGCTATACCATTTTTAATTTCTTCACTAAGACCATCAAACATGTATGGATTATCTTCTGTAGCACCCTCTGTTTTTGTTTTATCTTTATAATCTGATCCAACAATCATTTGACCTCTATTCTTTAGATATTCATCAAGCTGTGCCTGTGTACCAGTCCATACACTATAATATCCTTGATTGAGTGTGTCCATCTTAGGATCATACAGATCTTTTGTATTTTTATTATTCTTGCCAATTACGACCATTTGTGCACCAATTTCTTTTAATGCATCAACTGTCTCCTGCTGTTTCTTTGTACTCTCTGCAGAAGATCTAGCTAATTCATCAGAGTATGAAGAATTTTCATCATAATCTCTACCTTTGTATTGAACATATACTTTTTCAAACTGCTCCTGATCTTTTTGATTCATATTACTGTACTGATAATAGTCTGTACCGTACGTAAATGCAGTTTTCCATGCTTGTGATGTATATCCACCAATTCCATTAAGTGCCTTTTCAAATTCATTCAGATCCTTACCAATAATACTACTAATAGATTCTGCAGATTCATTCTGTAATGTTACTCTACGTTTATTATCATATACTCCTATTCCTGTTGTACCATTATCAAACATATCATATGCAGATTCTGTAAGTTCTCTCATTGCCTTGTCACCACCAAGTGATCCAATTATAGCACCAATAACAGTACCAAGTCCAGGTGCGATTGCAGTACCAATTTCCGCACCGACAAATCCACCGCCAAGTGATCCTCCACCACCAGCTATTGCACTTGTTCCAGCTTTAGCATCTCCAGAACTAAATCCCTGATATGCTTCATATCCAGATGATGCAACTTGCCATAATGTACCAAGTACACCAAGTGCCTTACCAGTCTTTGATAATGATCCGAATAATTTACTACCACCACGTGCAACTTCATCTACAGAACCTGCACCAGCCTTAATAATATCATCTATTGATTGTCCATATACACTAATTACATCGTCTGCACTTGTCCCAAGACCACGTGCAATATCGTCTACTGAATATGTTGCCTGTTTGCCAAATGTAGATATTACATCATCTGCAGTAGTACCAAGAGCATTTGCAACATCGTCTGCCGAGCCTATTACAGATGATCCTTTCAATGCAGAACCTGCACCTGCCGCACCACCGCCAGCAGAACCCGCTCCTGCACCACCTGCGGCTCCGCCACCTACTCCTGTACCTCCGGTTGTTGAGCCATTTACTACTACAGCACCTGCAACATTAATTACTGCACCACCAGCTATGGTAAGAATTTGTAATACAGATGATACTAATTCTGCTATTTCTGTTGCAACATTTAATGCACATAGCTTTCCAAACCAATCAATTGTACTTACTACTGCATCACCAAGTCCCTGCATATCTTCTGGCAATCCATCAACAGCAAGATGCATATTATCGATCATCTCACCCCAGTTTTGGAATACACTACCGTCTCCAATGATATTACCATCAAATAATGAGCCAAGAACTTTAAGAAGTCCATCACCAAGTGCTGGTGCTATTTGCTCACCTACCTGTGTTAAGTCAATAGCAACATCACCAATATTTCTTACAGCATTTGCGATAGCAGATCCATATTTCTCCTCAATTAAGTCACATGATTCATCTAATGCACCACGTAAATTATCGAAGTTGATATTATAATTTCCATCATTGCTAAGGAAGTTAAATAATTCATCCCTTATAGCCTGTACAAATGGATTTAATCTATCACCAACATCTGTCTTAACACCTTCCCACAGATTATTAAGAGATGTAAGTTGTCCATACTGCGAATTAAGTAATTGCTCAAGTTTATCTGCATTAGTACCACTTGACTGATCTCTAATCTCCTTAATTACATCGTTAAGATCAGTTTCATCGCCATTAATAAGACCATATGCAGATTTCATCTGGTATAATCCGAATAACTTCTTTGCGAACCATGCCTGTTCTTCATCATCCAGACCTGCCATTACTTCGTCCAAAGTATCAATAACTTCTGTCATTGGTCTTAAATTACCAGTAATATCGTTTTCTGTAAATGTTTCATTTAATATATCATCATATGTAATGTCACTACCACCAGATTTAGCATAATTGCTAAAGTCATAAAATGCCTTTAATGCATCTGGCGGTGCTACTTCTGCCTGTGCTTCAGTAATTACTGTTGTATCACCAGTTAACAATCTTGTTAATAATGCCTGAATACCAGAACCTCCCTGCGATCCCTTCAATCCAAAATTACCAAGTACAGATATCATACCAAGTGTTTCTTCAAGATCCCTACCAAGACCAGATGTAATACCACCAGCATATTTCATAGATTGTACAATATCAGCAACATCAATTACTGACATGTCGGCAGTATGAGATACTTTATCAAGCATGTCTCCCCATTGCTCTTGTGGTATATTAAACTGATTACCCAATGATACAGCAAATTCAACTGCTTGATCAGTAGATAAATCATTTGCCTGAGCAAATGTTAAGACATCCTTAGTTATATTCTTATTTGGGTCTACAATATCTGATGCTGATACACCAGCCTTAATTAATTCTGTCTGAGCCTGTGATACTTCTGGTATAGACATAAGCGATCCAGTACCATTGATACCATATGTACCAATCTGCATCGCTTGTTCCTTAAGTTTCTGTGCATCCTCGAAAAATTTCTTTTGTGATTCTGATGTATTGTCATAATCAGCCGCCATTGCACCAAGTGTCTTTGCATGCTGTTCTGAAAATTCTGTAAAATTATCTATAGCATCAGTTGTAAAGTCATAGACGGCAGAACCCATTTCCTGTACACCATTTATGACCATTCTATTGAATCCACTCATTACACGGTTATAATGTCGTGTAACACTATTTACTCTGTCTATTCCTCTCTCTAAACTAGACACAAAATTTGAAATGCCGGAAGTGCTACTCCCACCAACACCACCGGCATTCTTGTTCAAATCCTGTAAATTCTTAGATAGATTTTTGACTTTTTGCGAAGCTTCATCATCGGCTTCAAGCACTAATACAATTTTCTCTTCATCAGCCATACGATCTATCTCCTTTACATTTCATCTTCATCATCGTAATAGAATTCATCATCTGCTAATCCACTACGATCTTCCATCTCCTCCACACAATCGTCTTCGTCAATATCATCGTCAATAATACCGGCGAGTCTATTGTATTTTTCAATGTCAAAATTAGGATTAACAAATGTTTCCTGTTCTACGATATCTTTACCACATCGAATACATTTGTGACCAGAGGTAACTTCCTCTCGACATTTTGGACACATCTTTTCCAACTTCTCGTCTGCATCTATTCTTTGATGGACGAAGAGCCAGAGCCACTGTTCGTCAGACATTGCTCTGAAACAAGGGTCTGATGGCAGTATTTTAAATGTACGAGCGACACTGTACTTATATCTTTCAATGGAGTTACCTCTAAATATTTTTTTAATGAATCAAGTTCCTCCTCTGTCAAAACTTCCAGCTTAGGAGCCTTATTTACAAGTAACTCATTGTATTTTTCACAGATTCTCTTGATGTCCTCATCGTCAAGCAGTTCTCCTACTTCATCGGCACTACTTGCTACTTTTGTAGATAAATTACCAGGTACACGCATACATTCGAAACAAAGTAATCTGTTATAATACATTGCACGTGTCTTCTGGTTTTCAATACCACTCTTTACAACCTTTCCATTTTCATCGATTGTCGGATGATATCTGTCTTCTACCTTCTCATTGATGTCAAGCATGACATCATTTGACAGCAAAATAACTGCAACATCAAATGCGTCACTCCCGTTTCCGAGAGTGACTATTTTATGAGGAGGTTCACCTTTACGCATCTTCTTAAGATAGCTAATTTTATTGTCACCAGCCATGACTTATACCTCCTTAACCGATCTTTCTCTGCAGAGCACTGATTATCATTTTCTCAACAACCTTGTCATTAAGAGATCCATCCTCATTAATGTCAGTTACGATACAATCACTGTATGTGATACGGTTGCCATTTTTGATAACGACAACATTGAACTGATTATCTGCCAGAGAATAGAAATCAATTCCATCTTTAGCCGCAGTATCTTCAAGATACACTCTGGAAAGATCCAGCGTGTGCTTTTTCTTACCCTGAATATAACCAATCGGTACATCCTGACCGAATACGTCAACAGGTTTTGTATCCTTATTGTATTTGGTAGAGTATGACTGCACACCAGCAACCCTCTTACCAGAAATCTCAATAAAGATATCATTACTTGTAGTAATATTGAGACCAGTAAATACTTTATCTGCCATATCTGATTATCCTCCCTTCCTAATTACAGCTTCATATGCTGTCTGATTGTAATTGTATACAACGGAGTCACAACGTCGAACTCATAATCAACAAGTGCTCCGTACAGATCCTGCGGATCTTTTGAAACAGTAAGTGTTGCTTCATCCCAGTTTTCAATAATCTCAAGACCTGCCATTTTCTCCATGTTGATCTTGATATCATCACGGATTGCATTCAGGATTCTTGTAACATTCTTTGTTCTCTTATAATTAGCACGTAACAATGTTTCGTTGCTTTCGAGAACGTAATCTGCGATGAATCTTGTCGTACCTTCCTGCCATACCTGATCATCGGTCTTAGATGTGACAAGTCGGAAGATTGCAGGTGTGCTTCCCTCCATATAAATCGGTGTAACACCAGCATTTGCAAGTGCATTCATCTCCGATTCAAGCATGGTTCTCTGCATACCGTTGAATCCCTTCAATGTCACACCATTTAACGGAAGTGCAGGATCATCTGTCTCTGTCATAATTGCCGCCGCAAGACCTGCAGCAATTACCTGTGGATCTGCTTCTACATCACTCTGCAGTAATGTCGCACCAGGAATAAAGATTCTGTCACAATCAATGGTTTTTGCATATGCCGTCAACTTTGTCTGCGATGCTGTATTTTCTGCTGACGGTGCGAAACATGCATATCTGAATTTGTCATTTGAATCTGCAACTACAAGATGATCTTTAACTGCAGATACTGTCGCAGTATCATTGTCATCTGCCACGATACATTTGATTGTATTATCAGACATTGTTACTTCAAGGGTATCTGCAAGAGCAGTTTCTCCTGTTGAAGGAACAACAATACCTCTGATGTTATCACATCCACCTGCAATGAGGGTTCTTACAATCTTCTGTGTGATACTCTCGCTACCGAATACTGCAGTAGCATCTGCCGTACCAGTAATTGCAAAGATCTCTTTTTCTTTGATTGTTTCATCTGTCGCTTCACCTTTTACCTTGCCAATAATAAGTACACTTTTGACTGCTTTAGGAATGGTTGTAAGTGCACCACTGGCATCAGTATGACCTGTTACTTTATTAGCCATTTCTTTTCCTCCTTATACTTTTATTGTATATGTCTGCTTAATCCACTTGGACAAGTCAACATATTCCTGTTTAGGTACTATTGTCTGGATCAATGCGAATTTATGTCGCACAGAACCAATAAAATATTTGTTTGTAGAATCGGCATCAAATACATCTGTAACTGATGGATCTCCTATCAATTTAATACTTCCAGTAATCTCTGGATTATTTTCATCATGTGTGAAATCAAGGAAATCTATCATACCATTACTATTGAATGATATATCATTAAAGATATCTGACACCATTGATTCAAATAATAGCCTATCAATATTACCTGATGTAACCGTATCAAATTGAAACATGACATCATGCCTTTTACCAATAAGATCGGAATATCCTCCAACATCACTGTTGAAAAACTGTCCAAGTACATTTCCTAGACCAACTTTTGATTGCCTATTGTCTACTTTCCTCACAATTATAGATGGTTTTTTCATGTCAGTTAGGTCAGCAGGATATGCTGGACACACAGGTATATCAATATTCTTCACATTATATTCCTTTGCGATGCTTGGCAACTTATCATTAAGCAGTCTAAGCATCGTCATGAATAAATTATATTCAATTGCAACCATATTCTTTATCATAAAATACTCCTAACTGCATCCTTTATAATCTCAAGAGCCGCATCATTCTCCTCTTTTATTGTAGGTCTAACTGGGTCACGTTTTGGAACATTTGCCGCAGGTGCACCATACATATGATGCACAAGTTTTGGATCATCTGAAGTAATCCATACTACATGTTTACGTGTCTTTGCAACTACCTTCTTATCAAATGAGAACATCATATCACTTGTCTCAATAAGTGGTTCATCAAATCCTTTCTTTCTAATTGTATCAGGTTTAAGATGTGCCCACCCACTTTGGTATCTACCAAATTTTTCAGTAATACAGTCAATTACATGATCTGCCGCATCTTCTGTGCCTTTGGTCAGTGCTTCTTCTATTTTCTCACATGTACGGTCAAAGCTACGTACAACAGCATCCACACCTTTAACCTTTACAGTAATCATACAATCACACCTTCCTAATTACGTCTACACATGTATCAACATCATCTTTAATATTAGTTTCAAAATTGTCATTTGTCTTAGCAACATTTGTTCCAATTGTACTCCAATCATCACTACGTGTTACAAATACTGCAACATCTGATGAATTTATTCCCATTGCAGATGATATTTCATCAACCATATTCATCAACGCAGTATCACTTGATATCATATCTTTATCAAGAGATACATATACATCAGATAATCCATCAACAGGCATCTTATCTTTATCGATATTCTCAGATCCATCAGGAATATCTCCAGTATATCTTTTGACAGTAATAAGAACTTCTCCTATCCTGTCTCTCATTGATGATATATAATATCTGTCTTCAGTATCATCTATAGCAACGATGGCATCTTTATCTGGTTTGAACTGCCTTATACCAATCTGTATCCCATTGCTGTCTAACACAGGTAGAATATTTGGTATTGCGTACAGTATCGTACCAGCATTTTTCTCTCCATATTCAGTATCGTCTGGTGGCATATTGTTTGTATAATTATTTACTATATCCTTCCTCTCTGCACTTATTGATATAGTTTCATACAATACATCGCCAGTAAACTCCTTCATTAACTTATTGTAATTAGGCTGTTTGTCTACTGGCAATGGTTGCATGATTGTGATTGTAGTATACCACTGATCTATTACATCACGAACTGAATTTTTCATAAATTCAATATCATATGGTGTTAAAATCACTGACATTAACTATTCACCTTCCTATTCCATAAGCTTCCTACACTACCAAGTCTCCAGTTCTTATACTCGGCATCATATTCAGCTATCAATGTTGACAGAATCTTAGGTATCTGTGTTTTATCAATAGTCTTGCCATCAACAGCAGTACTGAATTTGAAGAATGCAGTAGCTGATAATCTGAATCTCCTAAGAGCATGGTATACTATCCTGTTCTCAAACTGCATCTCATCAACTGAATTTTCTTCAATATCTTCGATTGCAATTCTTGTCTCACGTAATGTGTCTGCCAAATCAGTCCTGAAATATTTCTCAACTACATTATCTGGCAAATCATCATCATATGCAGGCATACCAAAACTCAATGGCAGATTATCAAGTTTCATATATGCATTCCTAAGAATCTTATACTTCTTTTTGTCTGCTTCACTTACAACTACTTCTTCGACATCTGCCATAAACGATCACCTACTTCTCAACAACTGAAATCTTCATAGCACCGTAACCAACCATGAACTTAATATCTTCACGTTTATCATATTCTTCTTTAGAATACTGACGTTCAGATAAAATGTTATTGGTTACATTCTTTGTAGACCAAAGTTTTCCAGCTTCATCCTTCCAGATACCACTGCCAACGTATGTTACAACTACTACAGTGCTTGCCTTGCTTTCCTCTTCGTGCGGTGTCTCTTCTTTGGTTTCTCTTGTGTCTTCAGCTGTCTCTGATGTATTGTCAGTTAATTCTGCTGATGCCTGTCCTGTTTCAGCCTGTTCGGTTTCATTTAATTCATTTGATTTAGCCAATTCGGCATTGTTTCCTTTAAGTTTGTTGATATCAACCTGTGCCATCTTATTTTCCTCCTTTATAATCATGGTGGGTGAATAGCGTATAAGCATATCCACCCACCATAAGTTAAACAGTCATTGCTGGTGACTTCGATTTATTAGCATCCGGTGATCTTGTAAACATTATCACCGTACAGCACAGCGAACGTATATGCTTCCAGAGTACGTACTTCTTCAGCCGCAGTTGCGAAATTCTCTGTACGATCCAGTTTAAGTTCCTCACGTACGCAGTACAGGAGTTTGTCCTTTGCTCTTACGAGAAGTGCAACACCAGGAGTTACCCATGCAGAGATAATAACAGACAGACCTGCAACACCCTTAATATCTCCTGTGTTAGGATCAAGTACAATTCCAGGCGGTGTCTTATCTGCAGTTTCCGGAATCAAATCATCCTGCTGATCAGGGTTCATTACAAGATGTGTAAAGTGTACAGGTCTCGGAATGTTTGTTCCATCTTCCTTAAACTGTGCCGCCGCTTTCTTAGCATCACGAATATCCTTAATGGAAAGTGTGCCAGATACTGCCGCAGCCTTGGAATTTGCCGCACCTGCTTCAAGTGATGCGAATGCAACACGGTTCTTTGTACGTGTATGTGCTTTACCAAGTTCCATTGTTGTATATCTCATGACATCAACCTGATCATCTCTGATCATCTGATGTGTGAAGCCGCATCTTACACCGTAATCCTCAGCAACGATTGTCTGTGTGCCAGTACCAAGGCTTACGAATGGGATCTCCTGACCTTCAACGATTCTTCCTACAACAAGACCCTTGTATGTAGGGAACGGAATGTTATTTCTTGTAAGTTCGAATCTCTGGAAAATTGTCTCATATTGGGAAGGCTCTTCGTTGGCACCCTCTAAAAGCAATGGATTGAGTCCATATGCCATAAGATCACCGAAATCGGGTCTACCCTGCAACTCAGAAATTCGCATATTACCAAATTTAATCGGTTCTGCCATTTCTTATATCCTCCTTTATCTTAAATACTGAATTTTACGTAAACAGCTGTATCTTTTGTAGCATTGTTGATTGCAACACCGATAGTCTTTGTAACTGTACTACCAACAGTTGCAACTTTACCATCAGCCGCAGATTCAACCAGATCACCTGCTGTAATACCTGCAGAAGCTTTCATCTTGAAAAGACCTTCTGTTTCAACTGCAACTTCTTCTCCAGTCTTTGCATCGAACATTGCGACACCAATTACTTTCTTGGAAGCCGCAGAAGTAGGTGCGATTGTCATATCTCCGGAAATCTCTACAACCTGACCCTTTTTAACATCCTTAGATGCTTTCAGAATCTGCTGGTTAAGTGCAAGATTGTCACCGAATTCCGCAGGAAGTGCACCGATCATATTTCCTTCACTGATCTTGTAATCATCGACAAAATGATCTTCACTTTTAATTACTGACATATCTTATGTCCTCCTTCCTTATTTATTCTCCTTAACACCGAACATTTTCAGGACACCAGCTTTGATATCATCATCTCCACCAGTCTGCTGTCTTCTCGGTGCCGGCATGTTATTCATACCGCCCATTTCACGTACAAAGGCAATCTCGGATTCGATAGATGCATCGATTTCAGCCTTTGTCTTTCCAGATACTCTCTTCATGAATGTCTCAACATGCTTCTCATCAACCATTTCTGTGATCTTCTGAAGCTTGTAGGAATCCAGTTCAGCCTGATCCTTAGCAGACTGCAGTTCTGAGATCTTCTGCTCATATGCATCAAACTTGCCCTGCAGTTCTGTAACCTTAACAGTTTCCTGTTTGCCGTCGATTGTAAACTGCATCTCTGTTACCTTATTCTGTTCGATAATGGATTTTACGATATCAGGATTGAGTGCCTGAAGTTCAGTTACCGTAAGACCTTTAATCATGGAATCATATCCATTAGGATTATAGGCACGGAATTCTGCCATAGTCATATTCTTCATGATATCCTGTGCATTGATCTGTTCTGCCATGTCATTATTTCCTCCTTTATTTTTCATTTCATTTACTACTGACATTGCCTTTGAGGTTTCCATTCCCTCAGTACCAGGATTTGCCCAGTCAATTGACTGCAATTCTGTCATATGTATTACATCAAGCAGATCCCCATTTCGCATCACATCAGCGGCTCCATTGATTGAAACAGTCATTGGATTACCAGCAGCAATACTTTTAGGAACCCATTCTCTTAATGCCGAAGTCTTAAATAAATAAGCCTTCGCAATACATCTGTCTAACCCATCCGCCATCGTTTCAACTGTAGATCCTACATAGATACACTGTGGTTCTCTGAACTCGAATCCATATTTCGATGGGTCTGGGTGTCCGAAGAATCCCTGACACCCTGGAACTAACTGGCTAACCTCTCTAACAACATTGTTGTTATACCTCCTGCTGTTCCCAGAGACACCAGCACGAATTACCTCAACATTCACAAATTTAGGATCTGGATCGTCTGCAGTAATTGTTGCGATATCAATTCTCGGATCGACAGGAACATTTACTAAGGCTGTATCGCTCATCATTTCACAGATACGTTTATCCGCCGTCATGAAAATCGACACACGTTCCTTGATAATGTCTTTTGGTTGAATCGCCATTTAATTCACCACCTTGTCTATTATTTACACCACAAATCGTAGCAATCTTTTTCTTAATGGAAATATATAATCAATTGAAATTTGATATGATGTTAAGTAATTTATTCCATTCGTCTAACTGTGTGGCATTCCATGGTAACAACATAACACCTTTTATTGCTTCATATGACTTATCAAGTGTGTCATTATCTCCATCAGCCATAGACCCTGCTACATATTTCTTCCAAAATGCCATTTGTTGATTAAATTCATTCGACATATGTGTTCTTGAATTATCTTTTGCAATATCAAATGAAGATACCATATCTTTTATATATCTATCTCTTGCCTTGCTCATCTCATTATATACTTTTTCTGTTCTATCTCCAGATATATAATCATTTATGGCATTATCTGACATATATTTTGCATAATTAATACCAAGGCGATTATTTATACGTTGATATATCATATCTTTATTATATCCTGTGTTTAACATATTTGCCCTAGATATTAATTTTGTATTAACTGGTGTATCCCATCCATCAAGTATTGGCAACCATACGCATCTGCATCTTACGTGTGCAGGTAATTCTTCTGTATAATCATCAAGATCATATACGTTACCTATCCTTGGTCTGCAGTATTCACATGTATTCTCTGAATATTTGAATCCATGCCAATATTTTCTTACTCTCTGACCAGTAAGATTTTGATACTCATATAATCTTGCCATTGTACCAAAATTGTATGCACGACTTAATTCTGTCTGTGCTATCTCTTCTGCTTTACTTCTATTTACATTAAGTATTCTTTCTATTGCTTCACGTACATTTGCCTTATTTGCTCTTCCATTTAAGAACAAATTACCAAGTTCTGCACGTATTTCTTCTATTTTCTTATATGAATGACCAGTTAATAATTCAAACGCATGCTTCTCGATATAATCTATTGTCTCCTCATCATACTCTCTATTTGATTTCTGCTCAGATACTCCTTGATTAAATTTATTCATCAATTCATTTCCAAGATCAATCAAATCTCCGGTATTATCATATGCTGTCTGATAATATTCATCAAATACATCAAGTAGTATTTTCTTACATGCAGAAACATAATCTCTCATAACATTTTCTATTGAAATCATAAGTTTCTGCATTGTAAGCACAGATGTTATATCTGTTAATACCTTGCTGACAATTCTTGAATAGTAGTTGTCTGTTGTTCTGCTAAGATTAAATTTTATGTCTTCCTCAAACTGAAGATTCTTAATATCATATCTATCAGCTTGTTCAATTATATAATCTATTACTCTATTGTATTCTGCCATAATTTACCTCCACTTGACGAAATCTAGAAAGACATAAACTTTATAAGAGCAATATAAAGATACGATAAAACTCTTGAAGTTTTTCAGAAAAGAAAAACATATATCATGAGTTTTTCTTATTTGTTGATTATGTTTAATTCTTTCTATTTCTTGAGTTATCTTGTTACTTTAATCTCTCTTCCTTGATGAATCAACAATTTTTGTTGTATCTACTCTGGTAGCATTATTCCTTCTTCTCCTATCTCTGGCTCCATCGTCACCTTCTCCGTTAGGATTTGCAGCATTATTCTGCCTACTTGTGAATCTGCCACCCATAGTGCCAGCAAAATCGGAATTTTCAGTAAGTTGACCAAATGTTTCATTTTCTTCGATAATCTGTTGTAGTTCAATATCCCAGTTATGACCCATATTCATGGATGCAGTACGTCTTGAGCAAAGATTTGCACCAACTTTGAGTACATAAGTCTCTGCCTTAGTCTTCTCACTCATAGTATCAATTTCTGGGAATATCAACTGACCATCATCAACTGTCAATGGATCTCCTCCAGCACATGCAACTACCATTTTATGGATATCAGTAAATGCTTCAGCAAATGAATCCTGTCTGTCCTGTGCAAGATGTGTGACAGAAAATGTATTTTCATCACTGTTAACCTCATTCTGATTGAATAACATATATTCAGGGAATGACATACCTGCACTAATTAATCCACGTAAGATTTTATCATCTGCTGTTGGCTGTAATGCTCCATTTTCAAAATCTAATGGCTTCCATTCCTCCTGCTTATTATGCACAGGGTTACTACCAATAACAAACCCAGCAAGTTCATTGATTCTGTTTTCAATTACCTGCGGATCATCAGTATCAATAGTAATATCATATGCAGGACTGCCATATAACTGATGTATTGTAAGTCTATCACCTACGAAGTCCATGTAATCTTGTACAAGGTCTGACACCTGATAGAAATCAGATGTACCATACACTTCACCAGTAGAATTATTGAATTTAATATGGCACATTACTCCTTTGCCTTTTACTTTTGATGATCCCTTAAGACCAAGTGCTTTACGTACCTTTTGAATGACACCATTGTTGATACCATTTGAAAATTCAATTTCATTCAAATATGTTTCAATGGGCATCATATCAAACTGCTCATCCTTGCCTGTCTCCTCATCTTTATATGTGATGATATATCTATTTACTTTATTTACGTCACCTGGATCAAAATCAATATCTACCTGCCGTGATTCATAGAATGATACAAGCACATCACCAGTATCCTGTGGATATAAGCCTATAAATACTTCACCATACAACTGTGCATCAACACCAAGAGAATTAAGCTTTCTTCTTAATCTATTTACTCTCCAGAACCTGTCAATAATTGCCTGTGTCTTTTCTTCATATACCCACTTAAGACCTCTACCGAATACTAATGCATTCAACTGTGTTATACGGTTCTGCATTAATGGATTTGCTTTCCATAATGACCACATATTATTATGATGTGTCTTACGTGAGTTGTCATATCTATATACAACCTGTGCAGTTGTATTAAATTTACCAGTAGTTTTACCAGATTGTCCGGCAATCATTTCTTTTACTGCCGTGTTGATAGCATCTTTATCATAATGTATTTTGTTGTCTGCTCCGAGTGTTCCAACAATAGTCTTACCACCAAGCATTACATGAATAGAATCTGGCTTTCTATCAGGCATTTGTGAATTATTAGAAGCCATTGTATTACCTCCTTCTGTTATTTCTACTTGTTCTATTTCTTGGATTACCATTTAATGCAAATTTATCTTTCCTAATAGGAACATAAATTCCTGATTTAGTTCTTCCATATGAACGTGGGTTGTTAACTGGTACCGCAGTACCTCCAGCTGGTAGATATTCAGCACCGCCACTTGCTATGTCAGCATATATTTTTGCATGTAAGAAGTGGTCTGGACCAGTAGCAACATAAAGTATGAACTGATTACCAGATTTATTTTCTGATTTTTCTGCCGCAATATTAGTAAAATGTTCTATCGCAGTATCAACCTTTTCATTTTGCAAATCATAGCCTGGTAGTACAAGATTGGTGTCTGATATCTCATCTATTACACATTCAATTGCTTCTGACCTACCAACAGTAACAATCATCTTCTTATCATCCCATTGAATATCTGTTTTTGCTGGCGGAGTAGCATAATAACATGCATATACTTGATTTGTAACACTAAGTTCTTTGAGTTCATCCCTTAATGAATAATACCTTGTGATATCTGGACCAGCGTCGCACACTACTTTCTTTACATATTTCTTATATTTTGCGATGTGATGTGCAAATACTCGTGGGTGTTCACGTGGGTCAGCTTGATCTGCTATGTACAAATCTATCAATCTGTGATGCTTATTGTGTATCCATAAATATGATTTTGCACCCCAGTCAATACCACAATATATCCTTTCTCTATCACCCAATTGTCCAAGTCTGAATTCATTCTTCCCACACTCTTCCATCATAGCGATTGTGATAGGTATATCATCTCCACCGTATGATTCTCCAAGCACCTCATTATAGAAACGTCTTCTACTGTATGCAGTACTATTTTTCTTACGCATGATTTCATCTGCTGTCAACCAGCATACCATTAACTGATTGATATGATATCCTCTAAACTCTGGTTTCCTTTGTGGATTGGTTGCCATCCATCTACCATTATTTCTATTTAATGATTCATGGCAATGAGGACATCCATAATACCAATCAGGTTCATTATCATATTGACCAGAATCAAGTATGTTTTCCATAGTTAATGGTGCTTCATATCCACAGTGTTCACACTTCACAAACCAATAATGTTTATCTGATGCTTCCCATTGCTGATCAAACTGTATTCCTGGTAATTTTGGTGTCCCAAGTGTAAGTGTTTGCTTATATTCAGAGTGAGATGCACCTTCACCAATAACTGTCTCAACATCATCTGGGTGGTCTTGTCGTTCGTCATATACTACAAAGTCAAGCGATATACCACGTGATGCATCACCAACAGTATCCTTACGTGACTCCCATGTACCGCCCAAGATATAGAAGTTGTATGGTTGCAATCCATTTTCATTCTTATTCTTTAAGAATTTCCTCATTATCTGCTCTGAATTATGCATATCATACCAATCTTTAATATATGCACTATCCATTATTGCAGAATTTAATCTTTGTTTAGCAAATTTCTGTGCCTGTGCCGCACGTGGGAATGCATGCAATCCTACTGTATATGGATGTGCATCTAATTTATGAAGCAACCAGTTCATAGAGAACTCTGACATCTCTACCTGTCTTCCCTTCATAAATATAATATTTTGATACTCATCACGGTAAGGTTGTAGCAGGTAATCTCTATCTTTGAATGAGAATGGCTGACCTTTAAGTATACGTCTGCTCTCAATCCATGATACAGGATCTACAGCAGCAAGTATTTCTTCAATATCATTTTCTGTCAGAGTTGCCAATGCCTGCTCTAAGGCGGTCGATAATTGAATATCCATCTGATCCATCTGTCATTGCTCCTTTCAAAATATCAGTTAATGTATCTCTGACATTTATATTTATTGTTGTGCTCTTATTCTGCAGTAATGATGGATCATTCTGTATTTCAGCAAATTTTTGTGCATTCAGCATAGTTTCTCCATATGCAGATATAGCTTCCAACATTGTCTGCTGTATCATACGCATATCCTTAACTGAATTAATTTGTATGCCACGCATTTTAGCATCTTCAAGGAGTTCTGCTGAATCCTCGATTATTTCAGATAATCTGCCGATTAGGTCTACTTTCTGAATTTTTGCTACAGACTGATTAAATTGTTCTGTTACCATCATCTGCTTTGCCTGAAATTCTGGTGTTTCTTCCAGTTCTTTCATTATTATTTCATCTCTATGTTTCTTATATTTGGCTATTGATTGTGGAGAGATGTATCCACCCATATCTCTTAATTGTTCTGATATCCATTTATTTGCCTTACCTTCATTTATCCATGCATCTATCTGCTGTCTGTGAGGACTTGATTCACAACCAAGCTGATACATTCCATAATTTTGTTTTTCAGCCAATATAATAACCTCCTTCCGCAATATTTTATAATAACTTATAATATATGTAGACCTTTGACTCAATATTCATGAGTGTAGGTCTTGATTGTATTTTCTATTCTTAATTATAGATATTTTCTGCTCATGTGGAAATGTATATATAGTATATATTATTCTTTCGACATCTTTATTGTGAAGATATGGATGTTGTATTAATATATTATCAGCTCATGTTATATTAATAC
>ULMJ01002670.1_pt1 | contig 17998 bp, 9 predicted proteins | sample 1951641 | NCBI WGS metagenome assembly ULMJ01 (sample SAMEA4835550, study PRJEB28245) | human gut metagenome | biome: gut microbiome; material: fecal sample | place: Denmark | collected 2008 | reverse complement strand
GTGTGTGACAGAAGATGATGTAGAGTCTGTGGAAGAAAGTTCTTATGTGATGCTTCCATCAGGAGTTACGTTAGACAAGCTAGATGTTGCCTTGCAAAAGCCAGTAGAGCTTGGAGATAAGAAAGGATATTTGACCTATTTTTATGAAGGACAGGAAGTCGGAAAAGTTCCAGTGATGGTTACTGAGAAGTGCTATAATAAAATACACGGAATTGAGGGAAAAAATCTGAAGAAAGAAACGCCAAAGAGTGAAAAGGGAATACCAATAGTTGTTAAAATTGTATTGATTACGGCAGTAGTAATAATTCTTTTGGTAACTATATTAATAAGTGTATTGACGCATAAGAGAAAGAAGAGAATAGAGCAACGCAAAAGAGCTCGTATGAGACGGCGCAGAAGAAAGGCAGAGCAGAGAAATCATTAAAAATCTCTTAAAATGTTCGTAATTTTGGACAGAATGTGATATAATCATTGAGTTTAAATGAAGCAAAATGTGAAACATGCGAAAGAGGATTCATTAAATGAGTAGAAAAAGAAGAAATCAAGAGCAAAGAGAGGCGTTTGAAGAATTACAGCAGAGAAAAAAAAGAAAACTAGAAATTGAAAGAGAACGTCAGGATTTAGATGGAGATGCGAGAACAAGAACTAGAGGGCGTAAAGGGAATGGAAATAGAAAAAATGTAAGACGCAGAGGAAGAGCAAAACCACATAAAGTTGGATTGTCTCTTGTGGTCATTCAGGCAATTGTATCTATGATATTTGTTGGAATGCTCCAAATTATTGGAATTATTCCATTGAAGTACATGGCTGTAATCGTAATTATCTTATTATTATTGTTTGGACTCACGTTATTTACACAATTGAATAGAAGGAAGAAGGCAATCGGTGGAAAGATTTTAAGTGGGATTTTGATTGTAGTAATTAGTTTTAGTACATTTTATATTGGAAAGGCAAATGGAGCATTAGAAAAGATTTCTGGTGGCAATTATAAGATCGACAATATGGTGGTGGCTGTTTTAAAAGATGATCCAGCAAAAGATATTGAGGATACAAAGAATTATACATTTGGGGTTCAGTATAAGATGGGAAGATCAGATATGGAAGCAGCAGTCCAGATGGTCTCAGAAAAGCTTGGAACAGATATAGATGTAGTTGAATATGAAGATCTTCAGAAACAGGCTGAGGCATTACATGATAAAAAAGTAGATGCAATTATTTACAATGAAGGCTATACAGATAATATTTCAGAATCCTTTGTAGGATATAAAAAGAGTGTTCGTATTATTTATGAGCACAAGATTAAGAAAGAACTTGCCAGCACGTCAGTGGATGCGAGCATACAAGAGCCGTTCAGCGTATATATCAGTGGTATTGACGTATATGGTGAGATCCAACAGACAAGCCGAAGTGATGTGAATATCATTGCCACAGTGAATCCAAAGACACACCAGATTCTTTTGGTCACTACACCGCGAGATTACTATGTGCCGATTCCGGGAGTTTCCGGGGGAAAAGACGATAAGCTGACACATGCAGGTACGTATGGTGTAGATGTCTCAATGGAAACATTAGAGGATCTATATGAGACAGAGATTCCATTCTTTGCTAGAATTAATTTTACATCTTTGATTGATATTGTTGATCATTTGGGTGGCGTGGATGTATATTCTGAGTATGCATTTACGACAAGTAAGAACTCAGAACATGTCATGGATGTACAGCAGGGAATCAATCATTTTGACGGAGAAGAAGCATTAGCATTTTCAAGAGAACGTGAGAATGTACCTGGTGGAGATAATCAGAGAGGAAAGAACCAGCAGGCGGTAATCACTGCGATGATTAAAAAAATGATTTCGCCTCAGATGCTTATGAAAGCAAATTCAATTATTGACGATGTAAGTGGAAATGTAGAGACGAACATGTCTCAGGAACAGATTCAATCTTTGATCAAAACACAATTGAATAGAGGCGGAAGCTGGAATATTTATTCAGTAGCGGCAGAAGGAACTGGTGGAAAAGATATATGCTACTCTGCAGCTAGCTCAGGTCCACTCTATGTCACATATCCGGATGAGGAATCGGTTGCAAATATTCAGGACTTGATCAATCGTGTGGAAGCAGGAGAAGTGATTGAAGGCTCAGAAGTGGCAAAATAAGAGAAAAAATAGAGAAACCCTTGACGAACCAAGGGTTTCTTTTTATAATGTTAGTGGTATATGAAAAAACGTTGACGAAGACAGTAGGATATATTTCAAAGTCAAAGAGAGTCAGGGATGGTGAGAGCCTGATACGAGTAGAGTATATTTGAAGATCACTTCTGAGTTGCAGTGGCTGAACGAAATGATCCAATAGGCACTGCCGGGATTCCACCGTTAGCAGGAACGCATATGTCAGTATGGTGTAATAGGTGGTATAACGAAGGTTTTACAGCTCTCGTCCTGATTACAGGATGGGAGTTTTTTTGTATCAAAATTCAAAAAGGGACAGGGCATGTGTCAATTAGGGACGTAGTAAAATTGAAAAATACTACGTCCCCAAATAAGAAGGAGGAAGAAGAAATGTATCAGAAAGTATCCACAGATTTAAAGTTTGTAGATCGTGAAAAGAAGACGGAAAAGTTTTGGGCTGATAACAAGATTTTTGAGAAGAGTATGGAAAATCGCAAGGAGGGGGAGACATATACGTTTTATGACGGACCTCCGACAGCGAACGGGAAACCGCATATCGGCCACGTGTTGACTCGTGTTATCAAGGATATGATTCCGAGATACCGTACAATGAAAGGGTACATGGTACCTAGAAAAGCAGGATGGGATACACACGGACTTCCGGTAGAGCTTGAAGTGGAAAAGATGCTTGGCTTAGACGGAAAAGAACAGATTGAAGAGTATGGTTTGGAGCCATTTATCGCACACTGTAAAGAGAGTGTTTGGAAATATAAAGGGATGTGGGAAGACTTCTCTGCGACTGTTGGTTTCTGGGCAGATATGGAAAATCCATATGTAACTTACCACAATGATTTCATTGAATCAGAATGGTGGGCATTAAAACAGATCTGGGATAAAGGATTGTTATATAAAGGATACAAGATTGTACCTTACTGCCCGCGTTGTGGAACTCCGCTTTCCAGCCACGAAGTAGCGCAGGGTTACAAAGATGTCAAAGAGAAATCCGCAATCGTAAGATTTAAAGTAAAAGACGAAGACGCTTATATTCTGGCATGGACAACAACACCTTGGACATTGCCGTCAAACGTGGCCCTCTGTGTGAACCCAGATGAGACTTATGTAAAAGTAAAAGCAGCAGACGGATTCACATACTATATGGCAGAGGCATTGCTTGACACTGTACTTGGAAATCTTGCAGAAGAGGGAACTCCTGCATACGAAGTATTGGAAAGCTATGTCGGTACAGATTTAGAAGGAAAAGAATACGAACCATTATTCCCATTTGTGGAACTGAATAAAAAAGCATACTATGTGACATGTGACACATACGTAACATTGACAGACGGTACAGGTGTCGTTCATATTGCTCCTGCATTTGGTGAGGATGATGCTCAGGTAGGACGTAAATATGACCTTCCATTTTTACAGTTAGTAGATGAAAAAGGTGAGATGACAGCAGAGACACCTTGGGTAGGAACATTCTGTAAAAAAGCAGATCCATTTGTATTAGAGGATCTGGAGAAGAGAAATCTTTTATTTGATGCTCCGAACTTCGAGCACAGCTACCCACACTGCTGGCGTTGTGATACACCGCTTATCTACTATGCACGTGAGTCATGGTTCATCAAGATGACAGCGGTAAAAGAGGATTTGATCAGAAACAACAACAAGATTAACTGGATTCCGGAGAGCATCGGAAAAGGACGTTTCGGCGATTGGCTTGAAAATGTTCAGGATTGGGGAATCAGCCGTAACCGTTACTGGGGAACTCCGTTAAATGTATGGGAATGTGAATGTGGACATATGCATTCAATTGGAAGCATTGCAGAATTAAAAGAGATGTCCGACAACTGTCCGGATGACATAGAACTTCACCGCCCATTTATCGATGCTGTGACAATCAAGTGTCCGCACTGTGGAAAAGAGATGCACCGTGTTCCGGAAGTAATCGACTGCTGGTTTGACAGTGGAGCAATGCCATTTGCACAGCACCACTATCCATTTGAAAACAAAGAATTATTTGAGCAGCAGTTCCCGGCAAACTTTATTTCAGAGGCGGTTGACCAGACTCGTGGATGGTTCTACTCATTGCTTGCGATCTCCACATTGATCTTCAATGAAGCGCCTTATAAGAATGTTATCGTTCTCGGACATGTACAGGATGAGAACGGACAGAAGATGAGTAAGTCCAAAGGAAATGCAGTCGATCCGTTCGATGCATTAGAGACATACGGAGCAGATGCAATTCGTTGGTATTTCTATGTAAACAGCGCGCCATGGCTGCCAAACCGTTTCCACGGAAAAGCGGTTGTGGAAGGACAGCGTAAATTCATGGGTACATTGTGGAATACTTACGCATTCTTCGTACTTTATGCGGAAATCGACCAATTTGACGCAACAAAATACAATTTGGAATATGATAAATTATCTGTTATGGATAAATGGTTACTGTCAAAACTGAACACACTGATCAAGACAGTAGATGATAATCTTGCAAACTACAGAATTCCGGAAAGTGCAAGAGCATTGCAGGATTTTGTAGATGATATGAGTAATTGGTATGTAAGAAGAAGCCGTGAACGTTTCTGGGCAAAAGGAATGGAGCTGGATAAGATCAACGCATATATGACACTTTACACAGCACTTGTGACAGTGGCAAAAGTGGCTGCGCCGATGATCCCGTTCATGACAGAAGACATTTACCAGAACCTTGTAAGAAGCATTGATGCAAATGCTCCGGAAAGTATTCACTTATGTGATTATCCGGCTGCAAACGAGGCTTATATCGATAAAGATTTGGAAGCAAACATGGACGAAGTTCTGAAACTGGTTGTTATGGGGCGTGCGTGCCGTAATACAGCAAATATCAAGAACCGTCAGCCAATTGGAAAGATGTTTGTAAAATCCAATGTAGTATTACCTGAATTTTATCAGGAAATCGTGGAAGAAGAGTTGAATGTAAAAGAGATGGAATTCACAGATGATGTGAGAAACTTTACTTCTTATACATTTAAACCACAGATGAGAACAGTAGGACCAAAATACGGTAAATTACTGGGCGGAATCAAAGAAGCTCTAGCAAACTTAGACGGAAATCAGGCAATGGATGAACTGAATGCGACAGAAGCTTTGAAATTGGACGTAAATGGACAGGAAGTGACATTGTTCAGAGAGGATCTTTTGATCGATACAGCTCAGATGGAAGGCTATGTATCTGAGAGTGATAATGGAATCACAGTTGTCTTAGACACAAACCTGACAGAAGAATTGCTGGAAGAGGGGTTTGTCAGAGAGCTGATCAGCAAGATTCAGACAATGAGAAAAGAAGCAGACTTTGAAGTGACAGATAAGATTAAACTATATTATCAGGGAACAGAAAAGGCAGAGGCTGTATTTGAAAAATATGAAACTGAAATTGGCGGAGAAGTTTTGGCTACAGAAGTAGTCAAAGGAACACCTAGCGGATATACAAAAGAATGGAACATCAACGGTGAAACTATGACTATGGGAGTAGAAAAATAGGAGGTTGTGATTATGTACCGTGAAAAATTTGATAAGGTGGAATTCCAAAAAACTGTCAAAAACAATGTAAAGAGATTGTATAGAAGAACAGTGGAAGAGGCAACACAGCAGCAGTTGTTTCAGGCAGTGTCTTATGCTGTAAAGGATGCGATTATCGACAGATGGCTGATGACGCAGGAACAATACAAAAAGGATGATCCAAAGACGGTATATTATATGTCCATGGAATTTTTGATGGGAAGGGCTTTGGGAAATAACCTGATTAACTTAACTGCTTACAAGGAAGTAAGGGAAGCACTGGATGAGATGGGAATCAATCTGAATGTGATTGAAGATGAAGAACCAGATGCGGCACTTGGAAATGGCGGACTCGGGCGTCTTGCAGCATGCTTTCTTGACTCACTTGCAACCTTGGGATACGCAGCCTATGGCTGCGGGATCCGCTATCATTACGGTATGTTCAAACAAAAAATAGAGAATGGATATCAGATAGAGACACCGGACAATTGGTTAAAAGAAGGAAATCCATTTGAAATCCGACGGGAAGAATACGCAAAAGAGGTGCGTTTCGGAGGAAATATCCGTGTGGAAAAAGATTCAAAGACAGGAAGGGATATGTTTATTCAGGAGAACTTTGAGTCTGTCCTTGCGATTCCATACGATATGCCGATTGTCGGATATAACAATAACCTTGTAAATACACTTCGCATCTGGGATGCGAAGGCAATCACAGACTTCCATTTGGATTCATTTGACCGTGGAGAATATCAAAAAGCTGTAGAGCAGGAGAATCTTGCAAAGACGATTGTAGAGGTACTGTATCCAAATGACAACCATTATGCGGGAAAAGAGCTTCGTCTGAAACAGCAGTATTTCTTTATCTCTGCAAGTTTGCAGGAAGCCGTTGACAAATATTTGAGAGACCATGATGATATTCATAAGTTCTACGAAAAAGTGACGATTCAGATGAATGATACGCATCCGACAGTTGCGGTTGCAGAGCTTATGAGACTACTTATGGATGAGCATGGACTGGAATGGGATGAAGCGTGGCAGGTTACGACGAAGACTTGTGCTTACACAAACCATACGATTATGGCGGAAGCGCTTGAAAAATGGCCAATCGACCTGTTCCAGAGACTGTTACCTCGTGTTTACCAGATTGTGGAAGAGATTAATCGCCGATTTGTAAATGAAATCCGTGCAAAATATCCTGGCAATGAAGATAAAGTACGCAGTATGGCGATTTTATATGATGGACAGGTGAAGATGGCGCATCTTGCGATCGTAGCAGGATATTCTGTAAACGGTGTGGCGAAACTTCACACGGAGATTTTAAAACATCAGGAACTGAAAGATTTCTATGAGATGATGCCGGAGAAATTCAACAATAAGACAAATGGTATTACTCAGAGACGTTTCTTGCTGCATGGTAATCCACTTCTCGCTGACTGGGTGACAGATCATATCGGAAAAGGATGGATTACAGATTTGCAGGAGATGGCAAAACTGAAATCACTTGTGGAAGATGAAAAAGCGAGAAAAGAATTTATGGAGATCAAGTATCAAAATAAAGTTCGTCTTGCGAAATATATTTTGGAACACAACGGAATTGAAGTAGACCCGAACTCCATCTTTGATGTTCAGGTGAAGAGACTTCATGAGTACAAACGTCAGTTATTGAACATTTTACATGTGATGTATCTGTACAATCAGATCAAAGAGCATCCGGAGATGTCATTCTATCCGAGAACATTTATCTTTGGTGCAAAAGCAGCAGCCGGATATAGACGTGCAAAACAGACGATCAAGCTGATCAATTCGGTTGCAGACGTGATCAATAACGACAGAAGCATCAATGGAAAGATTAAAGTTGTGTTTATCGAAGATTATAGAGTATCCAATGCAGAGTTGATCTTCGCAGCAGCAGATGTCAGTGAACAGATTTCTACAGCATCAAAAGAAGCATCCGGAACCGGAAACATGAAATTTATGCTAAATGGCGCTCCGACACTTGGAACAATGGACGGCGCAAACGTGGAGATTGTGGAAGAAGTCGGAATTGAAAATGCATTTATCTTTGGGTTGAGTTCGGATGAAGTCATTAACTATGAGAACAATGGCGGATACAATCCGATTGACATTTACTTCAATGATTGGGATATCAAACGGGTGGTAGACCAGCTTGTAGACGGAACTTACGGAAACGGTGACAGAGAACTGTACCGTGATCTCTACAACTCTCTGCTGAATACAAACAGCAGCGACAGAGCCGACACTTACTTTATCTTGAAAGATTTCAGAAGCTATGCAGAAGCACAGAAACGTGTGGAAGAAGCTTACAGAGATCAGGACAGATGGTCTAAGATGGCACTGATCCAGACAGCGTCTTGTGGAAAGTTTACATCAGACAGAACAATTCAGGAATATGTAGATGATATTTGGAAACTAGATAAAGTCACAGTGGAAGTAATTGATGTAGAATAAAAGGAAAGTAAATAAGAATCTCCCACAGAAGACCAACTGTAGAAAAGCACTAGACTCTGTGGGAGATTTTTATTTAAGAATGATAGGATTAAAAATCAGTATTGTATTGCCATAGGTTACTCCTGGATATGTACCATCCCTATAAATTTCATACACTAATAATGCATTAACTTTATATCCATTCGGCATTTCTATTTGTTTGGTGTCCTGCATTTCAAATACATATTTTCCATTTTTGCTGAAATTTTAATGCTTCCACTTCCGCTGTTTTCTTCTTACTGTCTTTATCATAACGGTAACAGTTATCCGCACCCATGGGCTGTTAAATATTTATTACTGATTTTCAACAAGAGAGACTATCGCATATTGTGACAGTATCTCTTGTTTATTAAAGCAAAACGAGGAAAATATTACATCACTTTACTGTTTTCAAAATCTTGCAGAACATCAGTAAATACAAGGGTTTGAGAATTTACATCAATTTATGGAAAGCATTGTCAGAAAATCAAGAGTCTTTTGATATTTTGTGTATGTACTATTTGGTCATCTCATATAGAAATATGCATCATATATATTCCTCTCGTTGAATAAGTTATAAAATGTTAAGTTGAATAAAAAGGAACATTTGTATTTGTTGAATATGGCCAAAAAACAAATAAATTAATAAAAATAATGGAAAAAATAGATAAAACTTGTTATGATGAAAGTAATTGAGATTGGCAAAATAGGATTGTGACTATTGAATTAGGCAAGACCAGAGTAGACTATTTGAAAATAGAGGGATACTTTGGTCTTTTTTGCCAATTTTGTGCATGAAAGGAAAGGGGCAAAGAGGAGAATGAAAAAGAAACAGGTTGTAAGCGGATTACTGGCAACGGTTATGATTGCAAATATTGCTTTGGTCGATATGGGACCGGTGCAGGCTGCAGAAAACTTAAATCTTGCAAAGGGATGTAAGGTAACCGCGAGTGAGTTTGAGCTTGAACAAACTTCAGCGGTAAAAGCGGTTGATGGGGACAAAGGCACACATTGGGGAACAAGTCAGGGAAAAATGAATGGTGAATGGCTTGAAGTTTCATTAAATAAACCAACAAATATCAATCAAATAAAAGTATTTTGGGAAAGAACTGCAGACAAACAAAACATAAAAAAGTGGAAAGTGGAAGTTTTAAAAACAGATGGGACATGGGAAATTGTAAAGTTGGATGAAAATGAGGATAAAGAACCAGTAGAATCTACAATTGATTTAAAAACTCCAGTATTAGGAACGAAAGTAAAACTTACGATACTTGAAGCTGATACGACATTCTGGGCAAATGTTGGAATCAATGAAATTGAAGTGTATGGACAAGAGCAAGATGTAGAAATTACGGAAAATAAGAATCATATGCAAAACGATGGCGTTACAATAACGGCATCATCAAGCGAAGCGGATATATTGTCACCAGAGAAAGTAAAAGATGGAAAAACAGGACGTTCAGATCGGTGGGCTTGTAAAGAACATACTTATGAAGGGCAGTGGTTGAAGACAACATTCCCGAAAGTGACAAAAGTAGGAGAGATTGATTTTACATTGTTTATGCGTGATGTAGAGCCAAATCCATCTAATATAAAGGGGTTTGATTTAGAGTATAAAGATGATAACGGAGAAATAAAGACAGTTCATATTGACAATACAAAAGTTAATGATAAAAAAGGGTATGAGGCAGACTTAAAGTATATTTTTGATAAGCCGGTTTATATGTCAGAATTTACAGTGAAAAATTTTGATGTTGCAATTGAAATTCAGGGAAATAGTGGATATAACAATATCAGTATTTCAGAAATTGCGGTATATTCCAATAAGCAGTCAGATTTACCGGAGGATCCAACACTAGATAATGTAGTTTCCTCTATTAAAGGGCAGACTGTCGGAAAAGAAGTGACGAAATTAGCATTACCAACCGTTCCAGAAGGATTTACGATTGAATCTAATGGTGCTGATTTTGAGCAGATTATTGGAAGCGCTAATGAAGAAGGAAAACTCCCAATCGTACATCCGTTGACAGATAAGACTGTAAACCTTTCCTTTAATGTAAAAGAGACAGCTACAGGAAAGGTTAAAAATACAGGAGACTTAGAGTTTGTTGTTAAAGGAACAAAAACTCAGGAAGAAAATAAGAATACAAAACCTTCTGTAATTCCGGAAATTCAGGAATGGCATTCAGAATCTACAGAAAAAGTATCTGTAGAAAGCTTGAAAAAAGTTACTTATACAGATGACAAATTAAAAGCAGTTGTAGATGAGTTTGTAAAAGATTATGAGGACTTTACAGGAATCAAATTGACTGCAAAGAAAGGTGCTGCTGAGGCGAACGCATTTAACTTTGAACTAAAAGCGCCGGATACTCTTCTTGGAGAAGAAGGATATACAATGGATATTAAAGAAGACCGTATTAATGTTGCTTCTGTAAGTACAACAGGTAATATGTACGGTATGCAGACAATCCTTCAGATGAACAAAGAAAATGGAAAAGAGTTCAAAGTAGGACAGATGCGTGACTATCCGAGATTTGAAACTCGTGGATTCTTGTTCGATGTTGCGCGTAAAGCTGTTTCATTGGATATGATGAAAGAAGTATCCAGAACAATGCGTTATTATAAGATGAATGACTTACAGATTCATTTGAATGATAACTATATCTGGTTGGAAGATTATGGAAAATACAACACAGAAGATGAAGGGTTTAAAGCATATGAAGCTTTCCGTCTGGAATCCAGTCTGAAAAATGAAAATGGAGAATCTCCGACGGCAAAAGACTATCATATGACAAAAGAAGAGTTTAAAACTTTTATTCAAGAAGAACGAGCAGTCGGAATGAAAATTGTTCCGGAAATTGATGTTCCGGCACATGCGGTATCTTTTACAAAAGTTTGGCCAGACTTAAAAATTGAGAATCAGGTAAGCAGCGGACATTCTTTGATTGACCATTTTGATTTGACAAATCCAAAAGCAGTAGCAAAAATTAAAGAAATTTTTGATGATTACACAAAAGATGAGACATTTGATGATGAGACAACAATACACATTGGTGCTGATGAATTCTTGTATAATGCAAAGTCTTATCGTGAGTTTGTAAATGATATGGTTCCATATGTGAAAAAGACAAATAAAGTTCGTATGTGGGGTGGATTGACTCGTATTAAAGATAATCCGTTAACTACAATTAATAAAGATGCGATTGAAAATGTAGAGATGAATCTTTGGTCAAAAGATTGGGCAGATGGAATCGAAATGTACAATTTAGGATATGATCTAATCAATACGATTGATGATTTCGGTTATATGGTTCCAAATGGAAATAAGACAAGAGCAAACGCTTACGGAGATTTATTAAATGTAAATCGTATTTTTAATGAATTTGAAGCTAATAAAGTAAGAACAGGATCTGGTTATAAAATGGTTCCAGCCGGTGATGATCAGATGCTTGGTGCAGCATTTGCACTTTGGAATGATAACATTGATAAGAGAGCTTCCGGATTAAGTGAGTCTGACTTATACTGGCGTTTCTTTGATGCAATGCCATTCTACGCAGAAAAGACTTGGGCAGCAACAGGAAAAGAAAAAGGAAGTGCAGATGCACTTGCAAAATTAGCTGCAGACAAAGGAACAGGACCGAATACAAACCCTTATTATCAGGAAGAGAAAAAGGAAGAAAATTATGAGAGCTATGATTTTGAAAATGGCTTAAAAGATACTTCTGAGAATAAACGTGATCTGAAAGAAGGAAAGAATGCGGAAGTAAAAGACAACGCACTGGTATTAAAAAACGGTGAAAGCTATGTGACATCTCCGATTGATGTACTTGGAAATGGAAATGAAGTATCATTTGATATTAAACTGGAGAAACCAGCAAAACCAGGCGATATTTTATTCGAAGCAGATGCTCCATACGGAACACATGATATTCGTATTATGGAAGATGGAAAATTAGGATTTACAAGAGAATTGTATAGTTACTATTTTGACTATGAACTTCCGGTAGGAAAGAGCGTTAATATTACAATTACGGTTGAGCAGCAAAAAACTAGTTTATATGTAAACGGTGAGTTTGTTGCAGATGCAAAAGGAAAATTCATTCACAATGATATGGTGAAAAAAGATAATATCGCAAATGCTACATTTGCGCTTCCACTGGAAAGAATCGGTTCAAAGACAAATGCTGTTTCAGCAGTGATTGATAATGTTGTTGTCACAGAAAAAGAAAAAGAACCTGAAGTGGATATTTATAATAAGTCAGCATGGACAGGTAGTGCAGAGTCAGAGACACCTACAGAACATGGTGCAGGCAAAGAAGGTGTTATCGGTATGGCATTTGACAGCAATTCAGGCACTCACTGGCACTCTGACTGGTCACAGACAACAACAGATAAAGTTCCGACATCAGCAGGAGTAGTTGGAACAGGTAAAGGTGCAGATGGAAGTATCTGGGCAGAAGTCAAATTTGACAAAGGATATGAAATTAATCAAGTATTATTTACACCACGTCAAGATACAAACAGTGGTCTTGTGACAAAAGCAACACTTTACATTCAGAATGAAAAAGATGGTCAGTGGAAAGAGGTCGTAAAAGACAAAACATTTGCAGCTGACAAATCAGAGAAAGCATTTACATTTGAAAAACAGATGGTATATGGATTCAAGTTTGTTGCAACACAGTCCAGTGACGGATGGGTGACAGTATCTGAATTTGATATTGCAAACCAGCCGGTTGTGGATAAGACTTATACAGTATATGTAAGTGCTGAAAAAGGTGGAAAAGTAAGCGGCGGTAAAGATGTGTCGGCGGGAGAATCTGTGACAGTCACAGCGATGCCGGATAAAGGGTATGTATTTGAGGGATGGTATCGTCCAAACGGCGAAAAAGTATCTGAAAAAGCAGAGTATACGTTCAAGGTGAATGGAAATACAGCTTTGATTGCGAAGTTTGAAAAGACTGGAGAGACAGAAGACAAAAACATCACAGATGTGGCAAAACTAGATGATATTACCGTTGTACAGGGAACTGCATTTGAAGATTTGGATCTGCCGGAAAAAGTATCTGTCACATATGGAAAGAATGAGACAGCAGAAGTGGATGTGACATGGGAGAAAGGAACTTACAACGCAGGGGAATGTAAGACATATGTCTTGGAAGGCACTTTAACTCTTCCGGAAGGAATTGCGAATCCGGATGGATTGAAAGCGATAGTCAAAGTTACAGTGGAAGAAAAAGAGACACCGGTTAAGAAGTATACGGTCTCTGTAAATGTAAAAGATAGTGAAAAAGCGATGGGAACTGTCTCTATGGACAAAGAAGATGGTGTCTATGAAGATGGCATGAATGCGACTGTGACAGCGACACCAAATGAAGGATATGAGTTTGTAAACTGGACAGATACAGACGGAAAAGAAGTAAGTAGTTCCAATCCATATACATTTGCAGTGACAGCAAACACAACACTGACAGCAAACTTTAAGAAGATGGATGTGAAACCGGAAGCTCCGACAGCACAGGATATTTTAGATGCTTTGATTGCAGATAAAAAAGTTCCATCTAAAGTTGCAAAAAACGAGACAGAGTTTGTACTTCCAAAAGTTCCGGAAGACTATACAATTCAGATTGCGAAAGTCAATCCAGAAGGTATTATTTCATTAGATGGAACAGTGACAACGCCGAAGAAGGATACAGATGTTATAGTGACAATCTCTGTGACAGATTTGCAAGGAAAAACTGCAAGCGCTGACTTCACTGTAAAGGTGGAAGGAAAGAACGAGATTGTTAAAGAAGATCTGAAGGACCCGACAAACGAGAATGCAAATAAGAAGGATCCGAATAAAGATAAAAAACCAGTGAAAACCGGGGATGCAACGGCAGCGGCAGGCTGGATGCTTGCGATGACAGCAGCAGGTGCAGTGGTACTTGTGAGAAAAAGAAACTCATAAAAGAGATAAGCCTCTCATACAATAAAGTATGGGAGGCTTGTTTGTATGAAACGGAAAATTAAAAAAATATGTGCGGTGTTTGTGATTATTGTATTGTTGCCATATATTATTACCATATTTATGAATGGGAAAAGCATAGAGGCAAATCAAGACGGAAAAAATGGTTATATTAAAGTAAAAACGAAGTCGGGAACAAAAGAAGTTCCATTGAAAGAGTATTGTATTGGAACATTGGCAAAAGAGATTTCGGTTGATTTTGAAGAGGAGGCATTAAAGGCACAGGCTGTCATTGTTCGGACAACCATCTATAAAAAGATTGAGGAAGAGGGCAATAAAGCGGTTATGACGGAGCGCTTTTTTACGAAATCTGATATGAAAAATCAATGGGGCAGAAGCACATTTCAAAAAAATTATAAAAAATTGGAGCGTGTGTGGAATGAGACCGATGGACAAGTTGTGATGTACAATGGTCAACTAGCAATGGTACCGTTCCATCAGTTAAGCAATGGAAAAACTCGAATTGGCAAAGAAGTGCTTGGCACGGACGAGTATCCGTACCTGCAGATGAAGGAGTGTCCGAAGGATGTGGAAGCAGATGGGCAGATGGAAAGCAAACTCATCAAAGTTGCAGGAGCACAAATTACTTCTCAGGACAGCGCCGGATATGTGACAGGAGTAAAAGTGGGTGAGGAGACTTTGAACGGAGAAACCTTTCGAGATACATATGGATTGTTGTCAAGCTGCTTTGAACTGCAGGAGTTTGAAGGGAAGATGCGTGTGACGACAAAAGGGATTGGTCATGGACTTGGGATGAGCCAAAATACGGCAAATGAGATGGCAAAAGAAGGTAAAAAATACAATGAAATTTTGCAGTATTTCTACGAGGGAACAGAAATGAAAGAGGTCGCGGAAATTTTGTTGAATGTAGAATAAGCGTATCATTTTCTGGCAAAAATATAGTTAGAGGTGATAAATATGAAAAATAATCTAGGACCTTCAAGAAGAGGGAAAGGTGCTGCGGTCGGTCTGGTCATTTGTTTTGTGGCGGTGATTGCGCTAGTGGGATTTTTTACATTCAGCCGTTATAAGAGAGATATGAGCAGACAGCTGGCAAAAGCGGAAGAAAAAACTGATACCGAAGAAAAACAAAAAGACATCAAAGAGACAGAAAAGAGCCAAACAACAAACAGTCAGGCAATTCAGAACAAAGCACAGGAGAGAGAAAAACAAAAAGAAGAAACACAAACACAGACAGATCAGAAACAGACTCAGACCTCACCAACGGCAACACAGCCAGATGCACTTGCATTTTCAGAAAATGATCTGCTTGCATGGCCGGTGGATGGGAATGTATTAATGAATTACAGCATGGATCAGACGATTTATTTTTCCACTCTGGACCAATATAAATACAATCCGGCATTGATTATCGGGGGAGAAGTCGGAACAGAGGTGACTGCATCTGCAAGAGGAATCGTGAAATCAGTGGAAGTCAATGCGCAGACGGGTAACACGGTCACGATGGATCTTGGAAATGGTTATGAAGCAGTTTACGGGCAATTAAAAGAAGTCCCAATACAGGAAGGCAATTATGTGGAAAAGGGAGAACTAGTAGGATATCTGAGTGAACCTACAAAATATTATAGCGTAGAAGGCTGTAATTTGTATTTTCAATTGCTAAAAGATGGGCAACCAGTGAATCCCATGGAATATATGGATTCCTAGAAGAAATCAATTTTAAAAATAGGCAACAAAAAACCGGACATGTTGAGAAGGGGTAAAATGTCCGGTTTTCTTGTTTTAAGTGCGTATAAAGTTTTGGAAAACGATTGTGATAAATCGCTTATACATAGGCAGTATACTATTCTTTTTACATATCTGCTAGAACGGTAATTGCAAAAAAACCGTTGATTTTTGCAAAAAATGAAAGAAGTGGTAAAAACGGTTACTTTTTTGTATAAAAAGGAAGTAATTGTAGAGATAGAGAAAAAACTGTGCTATAATTTGCAAAAATGAGTTTAGGAGAAAAGTTTGTGAAACGAAAACTACTAGAATATTTAAAAAAAATAGACAGTAAGGAAGAAGAATTTATTAAAAATGAAAAGAATGTATTGGCATCATATGTGATACAAAAAGGAAGTTCTATGATTGATACCGATAAGATGATTCGAGAAGGTGCGATGATTGACATTATGAAACAGCCGAGATTTGTAGATATCCCAGAGCATACGCATAAATACATGGAAATCATATATATGTTCAGTGGTTCGGCGACACATATTATCGATAAGACAGAAGTCAAGCTGGAAGCAGATGATGTTTTGTTTATCAAACAGGGAACGCCGCATTCAGCAAGTGCCTCGGGGTATAACGATATTGGAATTAAGATATTTGTTCTTCCGGAGTTTTTACAGTATCCGCTCAGTATGCTAAACGAGGATACGGCACTTCGGCGTTTTATAAAAAAAGCGGCGGAAAATGATGTGGAAGATCATGAATTTTTGCATTTTCATTTGCAGGATCTACCGGATGCCCAGAATCTGTTGGAGAATATGACACGAAGTCTTTTGAATCAGACACGAAACAGCAAGAGAATTCTGCAGGCGACGATGGGAGTTCTGCTGATGGAATTATCGAATAGAACGTATACGATCACAGTCGGCTCCCCATCTTCCTATGAAAGCCAGATTGTGCTGGAGGCATTGAGATATATAGAAGAGAACTACCAGACCGCATCGCTTAACACGTTTTGTGAACATCATAATCTTCCATGCTATTATGTGAGTCGTCTTATGACCCAATATTCCCCTTATACCTTTACAAAATATCTACAGAGAAGACGTATGCTCCAGGCGGCCTATCTCTTAACAGAGACAGACACGCCGATAGAGCAGATTGTTGTAGAAGTTGGGTATGAAAATTCAAGTCATTTCCATAAACTGTTTAAAGAAGAATATGGAATGACACCGAAAAAATATCGTGACAAATACGATTCTGTGGAGAAGTGATGGGTATCCCCTATCCCATCACAACTTCTATATGGTATTCTTTTACGTTGTCAATAGCTTTCACACATGTGCCTTCTACAGATTTTCCGTTTACAGTCAGTTTTTGAACTTCTTTTTCTACATGATTCGGGTTCTTTACTGTGATGTAATACACTGCATTGCGGTACTTACGAGTTGCCGTAAATCCATCCATATTTGATGGAATACAAGGATCTATTTCCAGACCGTCAAAAGATGGGCGGATTCCAAGGATGTATTGGGACACATTTACAAATGTCCACGCAGCAGTTCCTGTAAGCCAGCTGTTTTTTGCTTCGCCATGCTTTGGCGCATCTTTTCCGGCAATCATCTGAGAGTACACGTAAGGTTCTGTGCGGTGGATCTCGCTGATTTCTTCGATGTATGCCGGGCATGTGCGGCGGTAGATTTCAAATGCACGATCACCGCGTCCGATACGTGTCTCTGCGATTGATACCCAAGGGTTGTTGTGGCAAAAGATACCGGCATTTTCTTTGTATCCCGGTGGATAAGAAGAGATCTCACCAAGATTTAAGTAATACTTAGAATAAGCAGGCTGCTGCAGAACAATGCCGTATTTTATGAACATTCCTGCAATAAATACAGATTCTGCAACCGGTCCTTCAGAAGGTCCGAATGTCTGGAAGGATTCTCCCGGTTCTTTGGAGAAACAATTCAGATTCAGACAGTCATTCCAGTCCGCGCGCCCAATGAGAGGCAGCCCGTTTGGTCCCAAATGTGTCAGTGTGTAGTCAAAGGAACGTTTCAGATGTTCTGATAATGGTTTCGCAAGTGCAGGATCATTGTTGAAGTATACTATCTCATCTAAG
>ULMJ01039996.1_pt1 | contig 18075 bp, 20 predicted proteins | sample 1951641 | NCBI WGS metagenome assembly ULMJ01 (sample SAMEA4835550, study PRJEB28245) | human gut metagenome | biome: gut microbiome; material: fecal sample | place: Denmark | collected 2008 | reverse complement strand
CGGAGTGCTCAGTAGAGAGTTCCGCCGGCGCCAAGGAGGCTTATTGTACACGGCATACTAAATATTATTCCTTGAACCATACTTCTTTTCTTATTTTTTTTCTTCTTTTGTGCTAAGAAGAGAAAGCTCTCATAACAGCGACACATTGCTATACGCTCTTGATATGTCCCGCGTATTCCAGCTCCATAAAGAGTCTGAAGGCGGTGGATTAACGGCCTTCAAGACTCTGCATGAGCTGGATTCCGCACGCGGGATATTAATTGTTGTTCCTTGAGCTTCATTGATGTGTTTCAGTATTATTATTTATTATGATGTCAAGCAAGCGACACAATTCTTTAAATTCTTGATATTTACAGGAATGAACCAGAATTTAACTGAGATCGACCGGGAGCTAAACCGGTTGATCTCGTATGAATTCTGGTATACTAAGCCTGTAACATTAAATGCCTTGCGCCTTCATCATCCACCGTGTGTTCGGTAAGTTCCTATAATGTTCCTATAATGATGCGACCAAAGTATTGTACACGGCCCGTCTTGTCAATATGGCGTTCTGCATACAGCCAAGGGTCAGATAGCCCGGGATGTCCCCCACAGTCTTGCCCCGGTTGGCTTTCACGTTACGCCCCAGCCCCCGGACTATACAACCGTCACTCTTTGTTTTGACGTACCCTAAGCCGCCCACCTTGCGCTTTCCCGTCTGTACCGCTCTCAGGCAGTCCATCACGAACTTGTTTAATTCGTCGAGGTCTTTCCTCACGTTGCATACCGGAAGTATCTGCGTAGCCCAGCTAAACTCCCCGTTACCTTTGTAGAGGTAGCGGTTTACTGCGTTGATGGCTTTTGCCAGCGTTATTCCCGGCTTGCGGATGGTGCGTTTCTCAATCTCTTTTTGAAACGTCTTGATACGGCTGGAGGATAAGGAGATCATGCTACCTTTGATACTGAACCCAAGAAACTTGAACCACTTATCCATAGTCAAATATTCAACCTTCTTCGGGTTTAGCTTCATCGTCTTCTCTTCCAACCGGCTCTGGAGCACGCTCATGGCTTTCCCGTATTCTTTCCCGACAAACAACATGTCGTCCGAATAACGTGTGTAGAAACCATCCATTTGAGACAGTTCTTCGTCAAGGTCATACAGCAATACATCAGCAAGCCAGCTTGCCACAGCGCACCCTTGCTTGAGGGACTGGTATTGACGCAGGAGATTGTTATCCTCATCGAAGTATAAATCACAGTGGTAGTATTTCCGCAGCACGTCAATCAAAGCGGAATGACCATGCTGCGCTTCCACCTTGTCGAACGCTTCGTCTATGTATTGAACAGGCACACTATCGAAATACTTGCTGAGATCAGATTTCCATCCTAAATATCCATCCTTTTCGATAGTCACCATTTTATTACTTACTTCGGTCACGACCTTACCGCATCCGGTCCCTATTTGGTAGGATTTACAGGAGACATGAACCATCTCGGGCATCAGATCGAAAAGCAAGTCATTGGCGATGCTTAATATCACCCGGTCAATAGGTTCATTCACGTAAACCGTGCGGAACTCACCGTTTTCTTTTGGTATCTGGGCGGTGTGGGGAGGTGAAATTTCATACTTACCCTTCCTCATGGCATCAGCAATCGCTATCCGGGTGTTTTCATCGGTCAGCAATATGAGCTGGTCTTTTCGGATGTCCTTACCTACACCTTTCTCTATGGCTTTCGTCCACCGGCCAATATCGAAGAACATCTGTAAAATCTTATCAACCTTATCTATCTTGTCTGGCATAATCCGTAGTGTTGGTTTCTTTTGTAATATCACTCTTGTCTAAGACTATTCTCACTCCATTGACCATCCCCAAATGCCTTAAATACACTTCATCGGGATAAACATGTCTTTCATCGCCGCCGTATATTTTCATGGTATGGGAGCCGTCTATTTGAATATCGGTACGGCCATAACCTGACGGAAACTTTTCACCAACGAACACAAGCCTCTCAATGTGGGTATGCGCATCCGACACACATACAATATGGCATCCGTCTGTTCGGAGAAGGTGCTTATATTCCGGCTTCATCCGTTTCTCTTTGCACTCTTCAAGTTCTGCGGCAATATCAACATTACGACCAAAGTTTCTACCTTTATAAATCGGAAGAGATAATTCATAATATCTTTGGGTATTATTGGTTGATACCAATTTTGCTGTAATTTCTTTCATTTTTATTCTTATTTCAGTTCCACAATCTGATTGGCATTGCCACAAAGAGCACTGCGTAACCATTTTTTATGATTCCAATATCCGCTCAAAACTATTTATCTCTGTCACGATGAAATCCTCACACCCAAAAGCTGCCAGCGATTTGAGCCCGTTCAAAGATTGGCAGTAGAAAAACATGTCGTCATCCTCGCCGGTATCTCCCGAGAGCTGGATTTTTACCTCTTGGCTACCGTCCGTGTCCTTCCACACAATTTCGCAGTTCGCATAATGTGGCTCCTTGCCGTTATTCTTGACGAACTCATCAAACTTCTTCTGCATTTCCACCTGTATCTCGTCCGTGTCGGATATGATGACTCCCGTTTTGCAGTTCTCGCACCAACCGTACAGGAATGATTCGTCGGTGTAATCTTTGAACTCTTTAGTGTTTGGATTTATTGTTGCTTCGCAGGAAACATCCGTGCCGCCGCATCTTGTGCATATTACATTCATACTCTTTTTCTTTGTATTATTTGTTTACAAGTTAATTACCATTGCTATCATCGCTGCCATCAATCCCTTTCAGGTATGATTTAGGCAGAATCCTCACTATACCGATAAGATATTCGATATTTCTATTCCCGTAGTAACCGCTCATGTCAAAGCGGTAGACCGGTGTTTTAGAACGTCCGTTTTTACCATCCAGACGAAAACAGGAAGGCAGCTTCTTTTTATCCTTGAATAAAATACCACAAGCCTCTTGTGCGTCGTAGTTGTAATTTCTCATCAGATAACCAATGTCAGACAATACCTGCAAAACCTCTTTGTTTTCTTTCAGGAAGAGCATTACTTTTTGTGTGCTGTTCCCGTTCTGCCACTCTTTAAGTTTGCAGGGCGTTCCCCTTTGGATAGAAGCGGCACGTTTCAACAGTTCTTCCTTAAAGTCTCCCTCAAAATGATACGTACATTTATACCCGTGTTCATTTACCCTTTCAGCAACATATATATCATGATTGGCCGTATACCGGGTACGTCCAACCTTCCCGCTTCCGGAAATTATGGCAGTGTCTAATATGTTTGCCAGTTGCTTCTTTAAAGACATTTTACTTCTCATGGTCTATTCCTTTCTGCGTTTATCAACAAATTCTTATATCATAGTCCTTGAAATAGTATTCCAGTTCTTTTAACCCTTCCAAGCTATGTAGAACATTCTTTCCGGTCACTGAGATATCTACAGATACACAGTATTCTTTTTGTATTTCAACTTCTGAACTATCGAAAACTTTTTTTACGCAATTGACAATATCAGAGGCGCTTAGTTTGTTTTTTACGATATTAAGTACCATTTGTTTATTTTTTTAAGTTCTGATTTATTCGTTGTCACCCAGCACTCCTTTGCGGACAGACCCATATTTCATGTCATACTGAGGCAGGCGTAACGCAGCCCGGCGGGAGAATAAGGTTTCACCAATCCCGTAACCTCTTTCAGATTTCCTTTCGGCGGCACATTCTCAAAGGGTTTGCATCGAAAACTAAGCCCTGCGCAATATTATCTTCGTGACTGTTTTCAAGATAGAATTAAATTTGAAGAACTTCCAAATAACTGTTATTTGGTTATTTGTTTGCAATCTTACGCAAGCTGCCATATAAGGGATGAGCACCCCGTTTCTTACGACCGGATGCCATCTCCTTCATGACCGCCTTGTAAATATTGTCAAAGTCTTCTTTCTTCAAGCGTGGGAAGAACTCTGCATAGATAGTCTCGAATACACTAAGTTTACCGTCCGGGTTCATAGAGAAGAAACTTATCATTCTCTGTTTAACCTCTGTGCGTTGGTTCCGGGTGCAAGCTTCGGCAGCTTCCTTGATTGCCTTGGAGGGTTTGTTTTGCTTCCGTGTGTTTGGCTCGGCATACCGCTTTTCCGAACGAGGGAGAAAAGCATCGGAGAAAAAATCGGATCTGTAATCCCGACGCTGGGGACGCACTTCCTTATGAGTGTATACTTCACGGCAGTTCTCAACGATATGCTCCACAAGTGTGAGGCATTTCTTCAGATCGGCTATGTTTGTCATTTCGTGGGGAGTGTGCGGGTAATAATAACCGCATGAGATGTTAGCGCATGATATTTCCAGCCCTCTTTGGCGTAACGTCTGGACATCGGTTTGCATCCCGCGTTCTTCCTTATATCCATGCTCCCCGAGGGAAGCATCTTTTATAAACTGGGATGAGCAAAGAGGATTGCCGTAGATGTTGCTGATAAAGTCACTGTTCCCTTTCCGGTCGCATTGGAGCACGAACCGGCAGTCATCGAAGAACTTCATGTCCGCCTGATGACTGCCGATACATCCTTGTTCTTCACCAACAAAGAATACACATTTCAGGTTATCGAATTTCTCTAAGCATTTCAGACATACCCAGATGCCGTTCTTGTCATCAGCCCCGATACCGTTGAACTCACGTTTCCCGCTGTTGAAGCCGATAATGAACTCATCCCTGACAACCAGGACTTCGTAACCTTTTTCCCTCGCCTCATGCACTTCGTCCAGATGGGCGGCAATGCACGGGTAAGTATCAGCGTTGCCTTTGGTGGCATAGATATTACCAGTTTCGTCTACGGTAAAGGTTACGCCGAGGTCTGATAATCTTTGGGAAACGAACGCGATCATGTCTTTTTCCTGATGCGTGCGGGCTGAGATGCCATATAGTTCTTTCAATAATTCCATGATGTATGTATTTTTATTTATTTTTGTTGGTGAGGATTCTTATTTAACTGAACTGTGGGAGACTAAGCCGTAATGAACAATTTGGCAATTTGGAGGTTAAGTTCCAGATGTGCGGACGGTCTGCCTTTCTCGAAGAAACTGGCGGGGTATTTCACGTCGTTGTAGCTCTTGACTTTATCCATCAGCATGTCGCCGAATATGGTTTTTGTGATAAGTCTTTTTCTGCATGTATCACACAAGTATTCACTATCGGTATGCACATCACCGCAGTTTGGGCAGATATACCTGCATTGAGTGGCGACACCGGAAGTATTCTGGCACGTAACTACACATCTTTCTGTAGATTGATTGGATAATTGTACTTTGCCGTCTTCAGTAATATTCACATAACAGAAGGTATCCAGGTAGGGCGTTCCTTTCTTATGCCATTTGGTGGCAGGTACGCAAATATTCAGGTTTTGGTCTATTTTATCGCCAACTTTCATATCTACTCCCTCTATGGGATTTAGCACAGTAAACTGTATTTTGTGGGAGTAATCGTTATGTGTCTTTCTCAGGTTGATGCCGTTTTTCCGGGCATATTGGTATATCAGCTTCATCACAAAAGAGTGAGAATAGTACACCCGGTCTAATACGGACACTTCTTTTTCTTCACCATCAAACTTTCCGACTGCCTTCTTCCAGACAATAGCACGTCCCAGCACATTATTTTCCGAATCTCTGGCAACAAGGATGCTTGCCCCGGCAAAGTTGGAGTAAAAATCTCCCAGTCTGTATACAAGGCTGGGATATCTCATGCAGGAATTATGTAACGTACTGTTGTCACCATATTGGGCGAATGGAACATAGTTGTCGGCAATATAGGCATCAATGAAATCGTTCATCTTGTCGTACATTTTAATTTCCACCTTGCTGCTGACACAGATAGCGTTAGCGAAATATTCTATGTCCTCACCGGAGTATTCAGGCAAGTCCTTGAAATAACAGATGAAAGTGGACGGCTCCAAGTTTGTTCTGTTTTCCTCAAACCACGGAGCACGGGGATTCTGCCTGTCCGGGAAGTTCTCATTGCCCAGGTCTTTGGTACAAGCCGAAAATACGATTTTCATTTTAGTATATTCACCGGCATTGTTTTTAACCCGTTTGGAGTTGAAGTAGTTAGCTGTACCACGGATAACTTCAGTCACATCCTTGTTTTGTCTGAGTACTTCCAGAATGTCTGTTGCAATTACACTACCGTTGATTGATGCGAAATTAAGACGTGCTTTCAGCTCGTCATTTACGATTGTCTTCATACTTGTTTGATTTTAATTATTAATTGGTGATTAGTTATGATTCTTGTTATTTCCTCGCTGTTTATCAGGTGTAGGAATACCCCGCCACCGTTTAGGTGACACAGCATACGATGTTTAGTATTCATTAACATATAACACCGTTTTGAAGCGTTGTGAGAGGTTGTGAGGAATTGCGGGTGGTTAGAATGGTATGTCGTGGTAACCCACCCAATTGCCGTTCTTGTCGTAGTTGAGCGGGAACAGCTTCTTTTGGCACTCAGGGCACATACCCGATATGATTGTCTCACGCTCGGGCATATTCAGATACGGGAAGCAGTTCTGTGCTGGACTACGCCCCCTTACTCGTTTGCTGTAATCTTCTTCACGCACATAGATTACAGTGACCTTGCCACACTGGTGACAAAACCGCTCTACCGGATAATTTCTTTCCATTGCTATATCGTATTAAGTTTTTAATTCGTTGTTGCCACCGTACCCCCGCCAAACGGGAGGATAACACCGGGGCATAGCTCACACCCATTGTGTTAAGTGTGAGCTATGCCAGCCGTGTTATGAAGTGGATGCGGCATCCTCACGACGCCAAGAAGTATATTGAAGTAAATTAGAAGCTAATCACATTGTAAATATATTTCACAAAAACAAGACACAAGAATAACGTCATCGTGTCCTCATGTGGTATATTTCGCTCTTCACCGTGCAGCCGTGTTTGTCCTGGGTGAAGCGGTTTACTTGCAGGAACTTTATCGGTACAAGCTTCACCACGGTACGTCCATCCAGTTCACCGCACGTGGCTGTTACGTCACCGATGCGGTTAAGGGCGTCACACTTTTGGCGTACCGATTCTATGTCTTCCCAGCACAATATTCCGACGTAATCCGCCTGAACATCGACGTGGAACACGTCATAGAACAGGACATTATTCACCCTATACTTCACCGTGTTTACGCCCAGATATTTCTGGCGCGAGTGTATGTTGAATGTATTAGGCTTTGCTTTACACGAACGTTTGACACGTCCAAGCTGGGAGATGTAGTCTCCCACGCAATATGTTTTGTAATCCATGATAGCTTATTATTGTTGTTTGCACACACCGGAGGAATCGAACCTCCGGGCTATGCCGCACCACCGGATAAGAGGTATCCGGTATGTTCACCGTGTGTGGGTAGGTTACATTATGCCACTTCCGCAAGTACCTGAACTTGTTCCGTTTCCGTCTTAGCTTCCACCGTGGTTTTCGCCGTAGGTTTCGCCTTAGTTTTGGTGGTTTTCTTGACTTCCTTAACTTCGGCTACCTTAGCTTCCTTGTTCTCTTTATCAGCATCCACCAAAGCTTTAGAAATCAGCGTATCAATATTTAACAATTTCCATGCGCTTTCAGCCACTTTATAGCAATGCGCTTTCAGTTCCTTGTTTGTTGTGAAATCTTCACGCACCTTTGACTTTGGGGTAAGTCCGACTTTCCCCTCAACCAAGTCCAGATTGTATTCGGCTGTATCAAAGACCTTTTTTCCTGCAAGGTACATAGCGACGTCGAAGCGGTCTAAGTTTCTGAACAAGTTACCGCTTTTCAAGCTCTCATGCGAACATTTCTCAATCTCAAACTTCATTTTCCACGTGTTGAAATACATGGATTTCCAAGCGTTAAGAAGCTCGTCCTTTGTGGGGACAGCTTTTGCCGCAAACAATTCTACTCGTTTGAGCACAATAAACCTGTCGGATTTCTTGTCACGTAAAACTACGTTGGATAACGGCATAGCTTCGATTAATCCCAGGAATTGTACTGTGGTTAATACACTTACATTCTGAGAATCTACGTTGTTATTAACCGTTGAAGTTGGAGCGATTACTGAAAAATTAGACGCTGCTGTTGTTGATGTTGTTGCTTTCATAATAGTACAGTTTTTACTTTGGCGACATTACCAAAGCATATTTGTTCATAAGGAAAGAGTCGAACTTTCCTCATGAATCGTCGTACTATGTACGTTGTATCAGGATAGCGTAAAAATTTGCTTGTTACTCTGCATTTGAAAACTGAAATATATTTTACGTCCGTTTACAGAGTAACGGAAAAACAGACGTATAAAAATACATTCAGCCAAACGAAACGGATTATTCAATAAGCGAACGTTTCGTTTTATGTGAGTGAAATTTAATTCAGCTTACTACGGTTTCAGCCTCACAATGCAAAGTACTTATCTTTGCGGGTGACTTTCTACAAAGTTCTTTATTTGTTCCGTTTCGTTTCCGTTTGCGGATAAAGAACCTTTTCAAGTCGATAGTAAAAATTAGAAAGAACGATTTTTTGCTTTTGCTTTTGTCCTCTCTCGTTTCCGTTTGAGAACACAACAACAAAACGAAATATTTATAGAACAACCAAATAAAAAGAGAAATATTTTCTATCAATATCGAAGGTAAACCCCTTAAAATCAATTCTGTACACCTACGCGCGTAGGCAAAAGGATAAATAACTGTAAATCAATCAGTTATAACAAATGAAAATTTCTTCGATTTTTTTTGTTTTTGCCAATTAGTAGTTTTTGAACGAAAATAAGCTTATAACAAATTGATACATAAAGATATAAATTGATACAATTAATTGTTAATCAGCGATTTAACACTGGTTAATATGAATGATAGTAGTTTCTAAAACAGTGATTTTAAGGTTGTTTTTTAGTTTCTTCTTTCAATCTGATAGTAGTTAATCAATTCAATCCTTACTTTGTGTAAAAGTAAGGATTATAACTACATGATTATCAATGATATAATAAATTTAAAAAGAACGAGGTGGGTGTTTGGGCGACTGCGGATGCCAAACGCGCCCCATGGGGAATTACCCAAGTCCAACTTTAGTAATAATTTTAAGAAGATAGACGGAAAATGAAGTGTTAAACCGTATCAATACTGAAGGGGTGAACAGTAGGTGCCGGAAAATGATACAATCGTTATAGAAAGGCATTTATAGTTTGACAAGAAATAAACTGTCTATCCCAGTACTATCTATTTGAAAGCTAATAATCCGGCTTTTAATTATTGATAGAACTGAAAGTGGGAGTTGAGATACTAAAATACTCTGCCAAAGCGGTGTTGAGTAAGGCGTAAGAGAAGGGAAGCCTTTACAGAAAGAGAAAGTTGTGCTTCTATATATATAAATAGGTGTAAAGCTATCAATTCAATACTACCTGTTACATTGCAAGGAAATGGCTGCGAAGTATTGATAGGCGCGTGAATGTCCCTTTCTCGTAGTGTTTAACCATTTATTAATATTAAGTGGTGTAACTGTTAAACCGAACCTGATTTTTCAAAGAGGGCTGGAAGAGGGAGCTATATTTTTCTTTATTCCTTATTTTCTGTTGTTCAATATATTGCCACTTGTCTATCTATCAATACTCCGCAAATCCGGAGCGCTCTCTTCTATAAGGTTCATTAACATTTGTGACGCAAGAAGCTTGTGTGCGTGTTATCCGGGACATTAATATTGCAAAACTTCCAGATAGCACCTATATAGTTATGGGGGATAAAAAAAAGGAAGACTTACCGCAATGGCAGCCTTCCTTCCGGTTGGTTTTATCAAGCGGTTAATTACGCTTGAATAATTTTGACTTTCTTGCAGCCTTTTTTCTTTCGATGAAGGCTTCGATCATCCCTCTTCTTCTTAGGAAATACTTGATTCCTTTTGGAGTCACATAAACGGTCGGGCCGAACTCTGTGGTTGAACTGGGATAGCGAGTCTCAAGTATCCGCATTTGAGTTGATCTTCTCGTCGGGAAGTTGCGGTCGCTTTCTCCTTTCTTGTGCACGTAGCCGTTTTCACGGAAAAATTCATAGAGCTGGTTTCTGCCGATGTTGCATCCGTTGCTTACCAGAAAATCTGAAAACATGGTAACCGGGATGCTGTCTGAATTGTGGCGAACGGATTTTCCAAACTCAGCGTCCGGGACGAGCTCTTCCACTTTATTTTCCAATTCCTTGATTTTTTTGCTGAACAGCGTTTTTTCTTGTTCGTTTAAGGACACAGTACCTTTCAAAAGAAGTTCCTCAATCTTTTTATTGCACCAGTAAGCAAATTCAGCGGACAGCCATCTTGCAAATTCCATCGCATAGTCGCGATGCATCCAAGTTCCTTGAATACCATTACCTCCATTCATAACTATCAGTAAATCACCCGTAGTGCATTTTTGTACTTGTGTTAAAAACTGCAAATAGTTTTTTGCTTGCTGAGTTCTAAGCCAAAGTGCAGGCTTTTTGTTCTCTCCAAAAGGTTTTGCCATCTCCGTGGCATTGACCATTACATTTTTACCTTCCGTGAGAAATGTAACGTTCGTGTTTTCATACTTGAAAATCACTTCATTTGTAATCATAATGCAATTGGTTTTGATATTATACAAAAGCATCTGCGCTATGGGCGATAATACGCCCACAACTATCAATCAATTAATTTAGCTTTCTGAGCCGGTCGTTTCTACTCTCTTGCCGATGCTGGCGTTCACATAGAAAAACAGTTTCTTGCCGTCGATGTAAGGGGTGTAAACCTCGAACCCGATTTGCTTTGCATACTTGCCAACTCCTGATTTGGTTGCCAGTTTCCCGGTTTCAGACTCGAAATACTCTGCCATTTCCTCATACGTCATTCTTTTTTTCAGTTCCATTTTCTTCTTCTTTATTTAAGTTACTAATAAGGGTTTCTTAGGTATAGGAGTGCGGATTATGGGAAAGTTGATTTTAGGTTGAACTTTATTGGAAATAAACACTAATGCTTTTATTTGCCCGTTACACCTTCTACTATCTCTGAATCCACACCTATTATTATATAGTGCTACCACTTTAGCTTCTTGTTGCAAGTCATCCCTTACATCAGGTTGCTACTAAGTGTTTATCAGGTATAGGAAAACGGGCTGCGGGAAAGTTGATTTATGGGTGAGATTTTATAGTTAATAAATGCTAATGGCAAATTTAACTGTGAGCTCGGGAAAGTCAGAGAAGTTTGCAGTCTTTCTTTTGGGGATGCTATTCTGAATTATTATTTCATCGAAACTTCCAAATAGCACCTATATGGAAGTATCTTATAGAATGGTGAGCCTTTATTTGTGTTGTGTATTCTTCTCTTTTGAGGCACACCGCAAACTTGTGAATGGTGCCAATTTAGAATTATTTATACATTTCCCCTGTTCTTGCTGTCAATACTGCAACAGGCAATTCCATATCAATATCCTATCATTCCAGCTTATCGTCTTAATCTGGATTCCTCTCGTCGCTTTCCCTCGTCGAAGATCAGAGCGAATGATTGGTTGCGGTTGGATGCGTTCAGGCTTCCCCGGTCGATTCCCTGCGTTTTTAGGGGGCGGCGTTTTAAAGGGTGAAACTGATGCTTAGTTGCTCTGGGAATCCTCCTGAATCTTGCTTTTCGGGAGTATTTCTTTCGGGTATTGATAATGAAATCTCATTTAATTCTCTGAAAATAAGCCTTGTATTCTTGCTTTTGCGGATTCTTTTCAATATCTTTGCTTCCACTTCGAGGACATAAGCCTTTATGCCCTTAAATTGTTACATTCTTTATTTAACTATTTTAAAGCTCATATTTCAATTTTATACTCCGGGTGGATAACTTTATCGTTTCATGGATTAAAATTCAACCACAGGCTTTAAAAGCGGAAAATCCGGCATATTAATCTCTATTTATACTTCCTATGCTTTCTACTTACCCTTAAATTCCCTTTTTAGCTTCATATCGGGACTTTCTCCTGTTATACCTGGTGAACGGATGGTTTGGTGTCTTATGGCGCCCCTAACGGTTATCTTCGGGGTACTAGCCGGGATTTTATGCTTCAATACCCTTTGTTGCAGGTATGTGTCATGGCTTCAATCATAAACGTAATCCTTTCAGAACAGGTTGGCATAACCCCAGTAATATGCCAATACTCTAAGAAACCCTTAGTACCCCTTAAAAATCAAACGAAAATGCGCGAAGCGTATTTTCCAAAGAGCGGATTGGGTATTTAAACGAGCTTTAGCGAGTTTAATTACCCAAGTAGCAAAGAGAGACAACACAAAGCCTTTATTTATATTATTATATTTATCACTCCTATCTTCCCTTAATTTCAAACGGGTCAAAAAAGTACCTGAATCGTGAGAGTTAAGAACCTAATTTCCCAGTTAATCTCTTTCTTTTTTTTTCCTCCAATAGAGCATAACAAAGAGTAAAAGGGTTTGGAAGGTAAGGACGATAATAGCAGTTCCTTCCAGTTTAATTCTTGTTTTTTCAACCTTCAGTAATTGAGATTAAGTTCTGGTATTCCAAGTATGCCTGAAAGTACAAGCAAGTAGCCTTGAAGCAACATCATTACCCCTTTAAGAACATCAAAGTACCGATAGGACTCCCTTTTCTCCCCAGCTAAAACTACCAATTCGTCTTTTTGCAAAAAAAGGCGAGAAAGTATCGTCGCACTCCCTGCCTCTCTTATGCACTCATAGTCCGAAAAGCAAAAGGGCGTCCTGCAAGCTTCAACTTAACAGGATGCCCCTTAAAACGAGTCATAATCCCAATAATCACGGTTATGGTTTATGTCCAGGTTTATTTAACCGGCAGATCAGGAAAGGGAAATTTCATCCCGCTATAATGGTTCCCATATTCTTTCAACGCTTCAAGATATTCTGGCTTTACACTTCGTAACGACCGTTTTCTTTTAACAGTAAGCCATTCAAAGAATTCCTTCAACGCATTGTAGTTGCAGGTAGCCCCACAGATCTTAACAAGATTATTATATCCAATGATATTTCGCCTATAAATCGTCCCCTCAATATCTTCCGGTGTTTTTAGTATAAGATGCAGATAGTGCAAATTATTTACATCCCTATCAAAAGCATCCGCTTCCATATTCGTCTTATCCAAGAATGCCTGTTTTGTCCGGAAACTATAAGTGTGATATTTGACCAGGTATTCAATTTCAGAGATATGCATCAACAGACAAATCTCATCAGGTGTCAGCAAGTAGGAGGAACCCGGGTAGAACTTCACGTATGGAGTCTCTAAACGATACACCTTAGAGTAGCCTCTGATTGTGGAAATCTCATAATCGCTCACATCCCGTATCAAACGTCCTTCAGCATTCAGCTTTATCAGGAAGTCCCTGATGCGTTCATAGTGGACAGTCGCAGCACAGACTTTAAGCAACCTCCTGTATGCTATCTTGTTCAGAGTATATGTCACACCTCTTCCATTTATACTTTTAGTAACCTCTAACAGTCCCAGTGCTTCCAATTCATTTATGCATCCGTCGAACTGCCGCACATCCATATTCATCCTGTTCACATACTCATTTTTGGACCAATTGGTATTGTAGTTCCCTCTGCGCAAGAACTCAATATCTGCCATGTGCATCATAAAATAAACGGCCTCGTTGCTCATCAAATAAGCAAATTTGGGATAGCCTTTTATAAAACGTATTGTTTTTTCTGTTGTCATTTTCTTATTGTCATTTAATTGGGTTTGAAATCATGTTATTCATTTTTAGTTACTTAGATTTCCTTTTCTTGCATCTGATTAAGTGCGACTGCCTGATTATTGCCCGTCTGGTAGGAATGCAGCTTCCTTCACTCAACCCCGCATGAAGTAATGTACTTTCCTTTATACCGACAATATTCTCATCCAGCGTATCATAAATAGCGGATATGCTGCCGAAATAATAATCCCGCTTCTCAAAAATCAGATGCACGTGTATGACCTTTATTATCCTCATCTTTTCTTGGTTGAGCAGCTAATTGGAAATATATTTTCGTAAAACTTCCAAATAGCAGCTATTTGGTAATTTCCCCCCTCATTATCTCCTTTACCCTGGCACCACACCATTCACCCGCTTCGGGAGAGAGCCACGCGGCATACGCCACCGCCACTTCCGAATACATCCACGTACCGTTAATGACACCGCCCCGGCGTACGATGACAAGCGATTCCATGCGTATCCTCCTTGTTCCGGAAACCTGCCTGACAAGCTCCTTCGCCTTTTGGGTAGCCAGCCAGCGGCACGGTTGCCAGGCTCTGCCGAAGGTTTTGCCTATTTCACTGACGCATACCAGCACGGTTCTTTCACCGACTACCATCGGAACCCGCGTCCCGTTGAAGTCCAATATCCTTAGTTCAGCCATGGCTCTAATCACAGGATATGGTTCCGTCACTGATAAGTTCGTTCAGCTTTTCCGCGAACCAGTTCGCCAGCTTTTCGTTTGCCCATCTCAGGTATTCCATCGCCACAAAGGCTTCGAGCCATAGTTCTACACTGCCGTCCACTTTGCGCACCTCATGAATGAGCTTGTCCGGCCTGCATCCCATCTGTTTGCAGGTAAGGTCAAGAAATTCCTTCACGCTTCTCTTGTTCATCCATACCTTTGGTTGCACATCCTTTCTTAATGATTCAGCCACCTGTGCCACGTCCAGCATCAGCTTGTTATCTTCGATATCCATTTCAAAACGGACACCGCTGTCTTCTATCAAATTCAGTTTCATATTCTTATATTATATAATGTGTTGATAATAGGATGCCCCGCAGCCCCTGAAAGACCGCAGGGGCATCCTTGTTTATTTCCCGATGATGCCGAACTCTCCGAATATCCTTAAAATCAAGGGTATATTCTTCACATTCAGCCACTCACGGGCTACGTTCCAGGCAAGCGACTTTGAAAAGTCGAAGTTCTCTTCCGTCAGGGTATGGTGGGATAACCGCCCTTCCGTCGGCTTGAGCCCCCGGTCATGCAATTCACACAACCCGTCCTGAAAGAAGACACAGCCTTCCGGAGTCTGCATCACCTGCACCATGGGCACGGGAAACGGTAACTTACCCAGTACCATCCCCACGCCCCATGCCGTCACTGCCAGCTTATCCTTATACCCGGCTTCGATCAGTGCCCAGATGTCCTGCGGCGTACCCAGGCACGGGGCACGCCTGCATTGGTTCCGGCAGGAAGCGCACCGGCAAGCCACAGGTTCACGTCCGGTTATCCGGATGATTTTCTCCGTCGTTGTTTCCGATATATCATTCATAGCCATTTATTTAAGATGTTTCCTGTTCCAAAGCTCGATGATAAACTCCCGTCCGTCCTGTGTCCAGCGGCGTACGCCACCCATCTTGTACGACTTACCCTTGGCATTCGTCCAATAGTACGGTACTTCACACTGGAGTGCGGAGTGGAACCCCGGTACCACCCATTGTCCTTTCTCCTTGCGGATAATCCCCTCATCCTCAAGGAACCGGTTGAGCATACTGGGCGTTACCTGCAACTCATCGGCAATGGTGGTTGTCTTGAACCAGTCACGGTCTTCGATGAAACGGTTGTAGAACTCCACCTTGTGCCGGCTCTCCGCCAGTTGCTTCTGCTGGTTGGCAGCCAGCAACAGGGCTTCCTCAAAGGTCTTTGGAACCGGGAAGTTCTCCGCAGGCGCATCCGATTGCTCACCACGCGGATGATGAGCGGACGGTGCTTCGTGCAGTGAAACGGCGCCATGTGTCATCAGGTCACCGATACGCTCGTTGCACCAGATGGAGAACTCCGGGGATAGCTCCCGGGCGTATTCGACGGCTAACTCTTCCTGCATCCATGTCCCGCCGGCTGTTCCCCGGTTGGTAATCACCTGTTCATCCAGGGAGACTGACTTCCCTTCATTGACAAGTGAGTGGCGGAAGCGTTTCGTGGAAGCCTTATGCAACCATTCCGCCGGCTGTACGTCGAAGCATCTTGCCATGTTGGTGGCATTTATCATCGCCTTGCCGTTCGCTGTTTTGAAGGTTACCGGGTGATCCCCGTAGTTGAACACCACCGGCACCTCTTTCAGAACAGCTTCGATATCACTGTTCAGTCTGCCTGCCCATGTCTCCAGTTCCCCGCAAAGCTTTCTCATCTGCGAGTTTTCCTTCTTCACCAGATGCACGAGCTTGCGTATGTCACGGGGGACGATAGCCCACAGCGGCTTGACGCCCGTCAGGAAGACAATCTTCGTTGCGGACGGGCACAGGTCCATCGCTTCCTTCGTCTCCATCATCACCGGGCGCTTGATAATCTTACACAGGTCATACAGGCACAGCCATACGCGCCCGTCCTCTCTCGCTATTCTGACGGGGCGGTTTCTGAACTCCACCTCGTCGTATTTCAGTTGTTTGTCATTCATTTCCTATTTCCTTTCTTTTTTGGTTTGGGGGAATTTAGTTTATCCGCGATGGCCTGATATTTTTTCGCCATCACTTTACGGCTGTGGTAAGTCCTTTTCTCACCGCACAGCTTGTCATACTCGGCCAGTCTGAGATTATCCCAGTCTTCTTCCTCCAGCTTGACGTTATTGTTTTCGCGTCTGTAATAAAAACCTCCGGCGGAGATATACTTGCCTGAACAGGCGAACGAGACTGACTGTGGTTTGACATACGTCAATTTGGACGCACCCTGCATGGAGCCGACTCTGGATATAAATCTCCCTGTCCCGTCGAAAATCAGCACCCTTTGAGCCGACTTAAACGAGTTATTACCCATTTTCTTTATCTATTAAATTATAGTTGTTCCTTCGATAATCGGTCCTTAGCCATCAGGATTAAGAAGGTATCCGATAGGACGATACCCCTGAGTAACATGTCTGACATGCGCTCCATCATATACACCCCGAAGGCGGAGTCGATGTAAGCGACGAACAGCAGGGCTAAGGCATAATCAATTAATTGGTGCCCGTTCGGGGCGGTGATGAACATATCTTTATCGGAAAGTGAATATGCGTCACGGACGGCATCAATCCAATGTGCGAACGCCATCCTGAAACCTTGTACGGAATGTACGCCGGGGTCGCCTTTGTTCTTGATGTAAAGAAACGCGTCAAAATACTCGCATCCGTCTCCCCGCACCGTAAACAACAGTTCGGGAAATTCCCGGTAGCGAATTTCATACCGGGAAAAGTCTGATTTTACGTTAGTCATAATTGTAAAAATTATTATTTAAAAAATAACATCCTACAAATATATCTCTTTACTTGCTAAAAAAATCATCTTATAAATTGTCTGATTCTGATTACAGAGGTATTTAAAGCGATATTTCCGAACTTTTAAACGTTGTTTTTACAATCAATTTACTGTAAATATAAATTTTCTCTTAAAACATTGATTTACCTGTCGTATTTACAAAATCTACCTATCAATACTCATTTTGTAAAGAAAACTTTCAAAACCATTCTTCCCCTATACCTTGTTAAATAATTCTAAATCTATGCATGTAAACACAGAAGGCTCGTTTAACCGCGAGTTATTGGAAAGCATCTTCCGCACCTCGAAGAAAACCATACAGGAATATGTGCGTGAGATCGAACGCAACAACCGATACAAATCCGTCCGGGGAAACGTGGTACAGGGCACGGTGCTGGATGACCGCAGCCGTTTGATTGACCTTTACGACGCCTGCCTGCAACAGGACGCCCATATCCGCTCGGTGCTTGAGACACTGGAATCACAAATCCTCGGCGACCGCTATATGCTGGCCCGCATGAACGAGAAAGGAAAGTATGTCAAGGACGTGGAAGAGACGCGTAAAATCCAGGGCACCCAGTTTGACAAGATCATCCGGGGCATCGTGGAAGCCAAACTCTACGGCTACACCTTGCTTGAAATCATGCCGGAGGTTGATTCCCGCACGGGAAAGCTGGCGGAGGTGAACATCGTCGAGAGGCGTAACGTGCTTCCGGAGCAACGTACGGTCGTCAAGCGCCAGGGTATCTGGCTCCCGAACTGGAACCTGGACTCCCGAACTTACCGCCGGAATTATATCCTTATCAATTCCGGTGACTTAGGGCTTTTCTCGGCAACTACGCCCCTGATTCTTGCCAAGAAGTTCACCGTGGCGAACTACGTGAA
>ULMJ01018332.1_pt1 | contig 18300 bp, 17 predicted proteins | sample 1951641 | NCBI WGS metagenome assembly ULMJ01 (sample SAMEA4835550, study PRJEB28245) | human gut metagenome | biome: gut microbiome; material: fecal sample | place: Denmark | collected 2008 | reverse complement strand
CCCCGACAATGAGATGCAACGTTTTATTGCTGTAGCCGGAAGTTACAGCGACCATCTTTTATATTTCCAGCCTGATGAACTGAATTTATCCAAAGGTACCAAAGTCTGCATTACGGGCGGTGATTTCGAGGGTCAGGAAGGTATCTTCCTGAAAGTGAAAGGTTCGCGTGACCGCCGTGTGGTCATTGCTATACAAGGTGTTATCGCTGTTGCCATGGCTACCATCCATCCGAACCTAATTGAAGTAATCAAATAATTGACAGTTGGCATTCAACCATTGATTGATGGTTGATAATTCATAATTTATAATTCATAATTATTTATGCTCTCTCTTTCTGAAGAAACAGTTGCTCTTCAGCGTGCAGCGCACGACCTGATGTATTTGGGCATGGACGGTAGTCCTGTCTATAGCGATGACCTTTCCCGTTGTAACGGTGAAGTTTATCGCTTGACCACAACTTTGTATAATTCCGGTGCCAAAGGTTCCACTGTTGAAGAACAGGCGAATGTCTGTCTTGCTCTCTTAATGGGCTATAGTGCCTCATTTATCGATCATGGTGAAAAACAGAAACATATTCAGGAAATTCTGGATCGTTGTTGGGATATACTTGATGCTCTTCCCGCTTCACTCTTGAAACTTCGTCTGCTCACTGCCTGCTATGGCGAAGTGTTCGATGAGCCTTTGGCTGAGGAAGGCCGAGCTATCATTGCTTCCTGGGACACTGCATCACTTACTCCCGAACAGCAGGAAGCTATTGAGGAATTTCAGAATGTACAGGATAATCCTTATCCGTGGGAATATATTGATGAATGAAAGATTGGTATCCAATCAGAGAAAGTATGTTGGTGGGTAATTCAACGTGGACTGGAGAAATATGAAGGGGGTACTGGCCTGTGATAAGTACTTATTGTTGTTGTTCTCCATAGTTATGAAGATTGTTGATGGAGGAAATGAAAAGGTGTTTTAAATGATAATTATATATAATGATTATGGAAGAACCTAAAATAATAGCAGAAATTGGATGTAATCACAAAGGTGATATGTCTGTTGCTAAAGAGTTGATTATGACAGCTGCCTCATATTGCAAAGCAGATGTTGTTAAGTTTCAAAAACGTTGCAATAAAGAATTATTAACAGATGAAGAGTATAATAATCCACATCCCAATCCTGTAAATTCTTATGGGGAAACTTATGGACAACATCGAGAATTTCTTGAATTTTCAGTAGAGCAACATGCGCAACTCAAACAATGGTGTAAAGAGTATGGAATTGAATATTCTACTTCTGTTTGGGATTTGACTTCTGCACAAGAAATATGTTCACTTCATCCATCTTTGATAAAGATACCATCTGCGTGTAATTTGAATAAAGAATTACTAAGATATTTATGTGAGAATTTTGACGGAGAGATTCATTTATCTTTTGGAATGACTACAAAAGAGGAAGAGGAAAAAATAATTCGTTTTTTTGAAAAAGAAAAAAGAAATAAAGATTTAGTGATTTATAGTTGTACCTCCGGTTATCCTGTACCTTTTGAAGATATTTGTTTGAATGATATAACGCGTTTAAGAAGTTTATATGAAAATAGAGTGAAAGCAATTGGCTTTTCCGGACACCATTTGGGGATTGCTGTAGATGCAGCAGCTATTGCCTTAGGAGCAGAATGGATTGAAAGGCATTATACACTTGATAGGACATGGAAAGGAACGGATCACGCAGCTTCGTTAGAACCGGATGGGGTTCGTAAATTAGTCCGTGATTGTAAGGCCGTTTATAAATCATTACGCGATAAAAAAGAAGATATTTTAGATATAGAGAAAGTTCAACGCAATAAATTAAAGAAAAATCAAGTGAAATGGGACAAGTGATTGCTTTTATGCCAGTACGGGGTGGTAGTAAATCTATTCCATTGAAAAATATAAAAAAATTCTGTGGAGAACCTTTGGTATATTGGAACTTGAAAGAATTACAAAATGTAGTTGCAATTGAGCAAATTATTGTTGCTACAGATTCTGAACATATAGAATCGGTGGTCAATTCTTTTGGCTTTTCAAAAGTAATAGTTTATCGTCGTTCTGCGGAAAACGCGAGTGATGAAGCATCCACAGAGAGTGTAATGCTTGAATATATTCACTATGCGCAGTTGCCAGTAACTAATATATTCATGTTAGTACAAGCTACTTCTCCATTAACTGAGGCAAAACACTTTAACGAAGCTTTATATATGTATATATCTGGTTCATTCGATTCTATTTTGACGTGTGTTCGAAACTATCGCTTTTTTTGGAATGCGGACGGAACATCTAAAAATTATGATTATAGAAATCGACCAAGAAGACAAAAATTCGATGGAGAGTTGATGGAAAATGGTGCATTTTATATTAGTACTGTTGGCAATATTATAAAATTTCAAAATCGTTTATGCGGGAAAATAGGTATTTATGAGATGCCTGAATATACAGCTTTTGAAATAGATGAACCTGATGATTGGTGCATTCTTGAAAATCTCATGCGAATTCATGTTCTTAACAAAAGAGAAACGGAACGAAAAAAGGTGAAGTTATTTTTATCCGATGTAGATGGAGTGCTTACAGATGGTGGAATGTACTATTCAGCGACTGGTGATGAGTTGAAGAAATTCAATACTAGGGATGGGATGGCTTTTCAATTATTACATGAAGTGGGCATTAAAACAGGATTGATAACTTCAGAAAATACGGAAATTGTTGAAAGGAGAGCTGCTAAACTCAAAATAGATTATGTATATCAAGGTAAATATCAAGGTGGAAAATTACAAGTAGCAAAAGATATTTGTGAAAAGGAACATATTTCAATGAGTGAAGTTGCATACATTGGTGATGATATTAATTGTTTGGAGATATTGTCCGAAGTTGGATTTGCCGCATGTCCTTCTGATGCTATGCGTAGAGTCAAAGGGATTGATTCTATATTGGTTTTGAATTCAAAAGGAGGAGAAGGCGCAGTAAGAGAATTTGTTGAAATAATATTGTCAGATGTAAATTGTTGATTTTGTAATTTATGATTAATAAAATAGTTATACTTAGATATGCGCCGTATACATACAATACCTCTCTTTTTTTTTCTGTAGATTATTTAACTAAATTGGGGATTACGATAGATTATTTGGAAGTATCTTCAATAACAACAAGAGAGAGTGGAATTAGTTTAATAGACGAATATGTAAATGTATGTAAAATACAATCTTTTAAGGAGTTATCGGATTACATAAAAAGCCAAAATAAAGAGAATACATTGTTTATTCCATTTATGTCTTTTTTTCATAAGACGTTTAGATGCTTCTATATATTATCTGAATATAACTGCAAAATAGGTTATTGTGTAACTGGATTTCTCCCAATGACTCCTTCTTCTTTAATGAAGAAGATTATTCAGATGTTGAAAACACGAAACTTTAGAAGAATATATTATGCTTTCCTAAATTGGGTATGTAACTGTATTAAGAATAATAGTTCAATAGTAAAATTTGCTGATATTATTTATTATAGTGGTTCAAAAGCACCATTAAATGAGTACAAGTTTAGTGATAAGACACATTTTGTAGAACTTAATTCTATTGATTATGAGCATTTCCTAATGTTGAATAAGGAGGAAATTCAGCCAATTAGATCAGAGAATTATATGGTTTTTGTAGATCAATATTTGCCTTTTCATCCAGATGCTAAAATAAATGGACTGTCGGCTATTGAACCGGAAGGTTACTACAAAAAATTAAATGACTTTTTTAAAAAGCTGGAATTATATTATGATATGAAAGTTGTAATTGCAGCCCATCCCAAGGCAATAAAATATAAGACTTATGACTATTTTAATCATAGGGAGGTGTATTGGGGGATTACTGACGAATTGGTAAAGCATGCAAATTTGGTAATTATGCATTTTTCAACGTCGGTATCATTTTCTGTATTACATAAAAAGAAAGTTGTTTTTTTTTCGATGCCTGAAATAAAGGATATGAATTTGACCTATCATAATTTAATAGTTGCTTTTGCGGAATCTTTAGGAACGGTCTACTATTATCTTGATGAACAGTTTAATATTGATGGTAATATTCCTCTTGACAGTGATAAATATGAAGATTATAAATATTCTTATCTCACAACAGTTCAGACAGAACATCGTATAAACGGCATAAGTTTGATAGATTCTTTTTCATTGTTAAAATAAACATTTACAAAGTAAGATGCAAGCAGTAATATTAGCAGCAGGAATGGGTAAACGTTTGGGAGCTTTGACTAAAAACAATACAAAATGTATGGTTATGGTTGACGGAGTTCCATTAATTGATCGTGTTTTGAAACAATTATCCTCATTATCATTAAATAAAGTGATTTTGGTTATTGGGTATAAGGGGATGCAGTTAAAGGAGCATATCGGTGATACATTTAATGGTTTACCTATTGAATATGTTGAAAATCCCATTTATGATAAAACGAATAATATATATTCTCTCTCCTTGGTGAAAGATGAATTAAAGAAGGACGATACTCTTTTACTTGAATCGGATTTAATTTTCGATGATTCTTTATTGCGACTTTTGATGGATAGCATTTATCCTAATGTGGCTTTAGTAGATAAGTATGAGACATGGATGGATGGTACAATGGTGCGATTGGATGAAGGCAATAACATTGTAAATTTCATACCTAAAAAGGATTTTAGGTATGAAGATGTTGCCTCTTACTACAAAACGGTCAACATCTATAGATTTAGTAAGGAGTTTCTATCTACTCATTATGTGCCCTTTTTAGAAGCTTATACAAAAGCTTTAGGCAATAATGAATATTATGAGCAGGTGCTTCGCGTAATTACCTTGCTTGACAATTGTGAATTGAAGGCATTGGTTTTAACTGGACAAAAATGGTATGAAATAGATGATGTGCAAGATTTGGATATTGCAGAAGTACTTTTTACTACTTCTAAAAAGCAATTATCCCTTTATCAAAAACGATATGGTGGTTATTGGAGATTTCCGAATTTATTAGATTTTTGTTATTTGGTTAATCCTTATTTTCCCCCAGCGAAAATGAAGGAAGAGCTAAAAGCCAATTTTGATATACTGCTTACAGAATATCCATCAGGTATGTCTGTAAATAACTTATTGATGGGCAAATTCTTTGACTTGAAAACTGAATATGTTTGTGTTGGTAATGGAGCTGCCGAATTAATAAAGAGTTTATTGAGCAACATGGAAGGACGTGTTGGAGTTGTTTATCCTACGTTTGAAGAATATCCCAATCGATATAAAAAGGAAATTATAGTTTATTCCCCTACGAATCCGGATTTCTCCTACACTGTTTCTGATTTAAAAGAATATTTTTCTGATAAAAGTTTATCCGCTCTATTATTGATTAATCCGGATAATCCATCAGGTAATTATATATCTAAAGCAGACGTCTTGTCATTGATTGAGTGGGCAGAGAAGAGAAATATTACTCTAATTTTGGATGAGTCTTTTGTTGATTTTACGAATGATAGTTTTTGTAATTCTTTGTTGAGTAATGAGATTTTGGAAACTTTTTCTAATTTGGTAGTAATAAAGAGTATCTCAAAATCTTATGGTGTCCCCGGACTCCGTTTAGGTATTGCGGCTACTAGTGACAATGCATTGCTGGAGAGAATAAAGCACGATTTGTCTATTTGGAATATTAATTCTTTTGCAGAGTTCTACATGCAGATTTCTGGAAAGTATGAATCGGTCTATAAACAAGCTTGTCTGAAATTTATTCAGGAAAGAGAACGCTTTTATCAGGAACTCTTAAAAGTATCTTTTTTGCGTGTAATCCCTTCACAAGCAAATTATTTTCTGTGTGAAGTGATTGACAAATATACTTCTACTAACTTAACTGCTTTATTGTTAGAACGATATAATATACTGATAAAAGATTGTAGTCATAAAAAAGGTTTTGATGGACAGCAATATATACGTTTGGCTATTCGCAATAAAGAAGATAACGATAAATTGATTATAAGCTTGTCGAATTTATAACTTATTAAATATTGGTAAAATATGCTTTCTGCTATAACTAAGATTTTAAAAAGAAAATATTATGGCTTTTTAGCATGTAACCATAAGCTAAGCCAAGAAGAAATTAATACTCTAGAAGCTTTACTTCACTCAAAAAGTGGGTGCTTTACAACTATTTATGAACAGGAACTTTCTAAATACTTGGGAGGAGGTAATGTAAAAACATTTGCTTCTGGAAGAATGGCTTTTTATTCTTTGTTGAATGCAATGGGGGTTTCTAAAGACGATGAAGTTGTATTAACTGGATATACTTGTTCAGTGATGGTAAATGCTGTTTTTCGTACGGGAGCTAAAGCTGTGTTTGCTGATATTGACAAGGACACTTTTGGAATGGATCCTGCAAAACTTAAAACGGTAATAAATGAAAGAACAAAAGTTGTGGTTGCACAACATTCGTTTGGCATTCCATGTGAAATTGATAAGATTAGTGCTATTTGTCAAGAAGCTGGGGTATTTTTAATAGAAGATTGCGCTTTATCTTTAGGATCTAAATATAAAGGTGTTGTTCTTGGAAATTTTGGAGATGCTGCTATATTTTCGACAGATCATTCGAAACCTCTTAATACTTTAATAGGAGGTTTTCTATATACAAATACTAGCACATTATTTGACAAGTTATCTGTTATTTGGGATCAATGTCCAGAATTATCTACAGAACATCGTTCATCTATTTTAAAGCGTCTTTTATGGGAAAGAAAGTGTTATTCTCCTTTTCGTTATAAGTATTTGATGCTTTCAGGGTATATGAATAGAATTAAAAAAAGATTCTCATCAGTGATAAATCCCTTTTTGGAAAATGATTATAGTCCGTTATCTAGATTGCAACAAGGTTATAATTATCCATCTAAGCTTCCTGAGTTTCTTGCTTATTTGGGGATATTAGAGTTAAAGTCTTATGCTGATAATGGGCTTAAAAAATGTGATGAACTATATACCTTTATTGCAAAGATGAGTAATGAAGAAGTAGAGTTCCCAAACGCTTATTTTAATAAAGAATGTCAAATTATTCCATTAAGAATTATCTTCAGAACTCCAAAAAAAATATTCTCTGAAATGTCTATGTTTTTAGATGTTAATTGGATATGGTTTCGTGAGCCAATTGTTTGTACAAAATTACCTTTAATAGAATATGGATATGTAGAAGGAACATGCATTACCTCTGAGAAAGTATGTGAGGATATATTTAATATTCCTATTACTATGAATGATTCGTTTTTAACTCAATTCTTGTTACATGTTTTGGAACATAATTAATATATAATAATATTGAAATGAATTTTTTGAAGAAAATTGTAATCAAACTTAGGTTGAAAAAGTATGTATATCCTGTGTACCATTATTTAGTAGTACTTCCAAAGTTGAAAAAGCGAACACATGACTTTAGGCGTTCAAATAAGGAATTGCTGTTCTTAATTGATAGTGTCTTAACTTGTAATGGTTATGTGTATTGGCTTAATTTTGGTACTTTGTTAGGGGCATATAGGGATCATGATTTTATAAGTTATGATAATGATTTGGATATTGGTATGTGGTATGAAAAAGATTATTATAAAATAATAAATTTGTTTGAAAAAAATGGAATAAAATTGGTTCAGTTGGTAAACTTTAGTGACCCTAATTGCTGTGAACCCAGATTTGTATATAAAGGTGTATATGTAGATATTAATTTTTATATACATGAAGACGGTAATATTGTTACCTATGATTATAATTTTATAAAGGGCATTACGTATAATGTGCAATCAGGAAAAACAGAGTTCCCTGTATTGGTAGAGAAAGTTATTAATCCTTATTTTGCAATTGGAAAAATTAAATTCTTAAATTTTGATTTTCCTGTTCCTGTTGATACATGTGAATATCTTAAAGCAAATTATGGTGAGAGTTTCATGACTCCTATAGTTAATTTTGATTATCACGATTATGCAACTAATATAAAGTGTTTCGATTTAAAGGAAAAACAGGCTGTTTTAAAATTTTTTCCATAATAATGAAACGAGAATATACTAAAGCTTATTTGTCTATTTATGGATGGCAGATGCTATCTATAGTTCTTGGATTGCTGTCGGTATTTATTGTTATTCCATTTCTATCTTCGAATAAAATTTTATATGGAATTTATGCTATTTGTATCTCTTTGACTATGTTTTATAATTATGCTGATATAGGCTTTATAAGTGCCGGACAAAAGTATGCAGCAGAATGTTATGCACGAGAGGATAGAAAAGGAGAAATATCTATTGTATCTTTTACGGCTTTTGTTTTATTTCTCTTTTTTGGTGCTGTTTCTGTTTTGTTAATAATTATAGGAACACATCCTAACTGGATTATAGCTGATTTGCACACTTATGAGGATTATCGTGTAGCTACTTTCCTAATTCTTATATTAGCTTTCTCATTTCCAATATATGCTTGTTTACGTATTCTCTCTATTATATATGGTATAAGACTAGAGGATTACAAATTTCAGAAGGTAGTTATAGTAGGGAATGCTGTGCGAATTTTGACGGCCTTATTTTTCTTTGCAAATGGAAGATATATGCTTATAGAGTATTTCTTTGTTTTTCAGTTGATTGGAGGATTCGTGATTACGTATGGACTCGTAGATGTGCATCGTCGCTATGGTTATTCTTGGAAAGCATTTAGATTATACTTTAGATTTAACAAACAAATTTTTAATAAAGTCAAACAAGTGGCATTTGTAAGTTTAATGCTTACTATCGGTTGGGTGCTCTATTATGAATTAGACCAATTGGTGATTTCTCGTTTTTTGGGTGCAAAGCAAGTTGCCATATTTGCCATTGCTTTAGCTGTATTAACTATGTTTCGCACCTTTTTGGGTGCTTTATATGCACCTTTTACTTCGAGGTTTAATCATTTTATAGGTTTGAGAGATATTGACGGGTTGAACTCATTCTATAAGCATGTTGTAAATTTACTTTTTCCCTTGGTCACGCTGCCTATTATAATCGTCAGTATACTTGCTAAAGCATTTGTTTTGTCTTGGGTTGGCATGGATTACAATGATTCAGTTGTTTTAGTCGAAATCATTGTATATGCTAATATATTAGCCTTTTTTTCTTATCCCAGTAATCCATATTTAATAAGTCGTGAGAAAGTTAAATATCTGTATGTTTTGACTGTGCTTAGTCCGTTCATTTTTTGGATAGGGATTTTATTTACAGTTCATGCATATGGTATTGTTGCATTTGCCTTTTGGAAAGCATTTGCTATGATTTTGTCCGGTGTTTATGCTTATCTTTTTGTTTGTAAAGTAATGCAAGAAAAAATATGGAAATTGCCATTCGAGATTTTAAAAAATTATGGACTTCCTCTTTGCTTGTGTATTCTTTTAAGTTTTTTAGCAAGACATTTTATGATATACGAGAAAGGGTATGTTGCATTGGGTATCAATGCTCTAATTATGTTTTTTGTTTTTGTACTTAGTTCTTTGGCTTGTCTGTTAACTTCAAAGCCATTGAGGGAATATGCTTATAAATTAGTAAAAGCTATATAAATATGAATTTATTGGAAAAAAGTTACTCAGGTAAAAAAGTATTGATTACAGGACATACTGGATTCAAAGGTACTTGGTTAACTACTTGGTTACATTCTTTAGGGGCTGAAGTATATGGCGTCTCATGTGATATTCCTACATCTCCTTCTATGTTTGAAGCTTTAAGATTGGAAGAGGAAATTCATCATTATCAGATTGATGTGAGAGATTATGATGCTCTTTACGAAGTGGTGAAAGAAATAAGGCCTGATTTTATTTTTCATTTGGCTGCACAAGCGATAGTTTCTAAGTCGTATACAAATCCTACAGAGACCATAACCACGAATGTGATAGGTACTATGAATGTATTGGAAGTCCTGCGTCAAATAAATCTTCCTTGTGTGGCAGTCATCATTACCAGTGATAAATGTTATGATAATGTGGAATGGGTATATGGGTACAAAGAAACAGATGGATTAGGAGGAAAGGACATTTATAGTGGCTCGAAAGGAGCTGCAGAGTTAGTTTTCAAATCATATTATCATTCTTTTTTTAAAGGTGATCATTCTAATGTTCGATTAGTTTCGGCACGGGCTGGAAACGTGATTGGTGGGGGCGACTGGGCATTGGATCGGATTGTTCCGGATTGCATGCGTTCCTGGTCGGACAAGAAGGTGGTGGAAATTAGAAGCCCGTTTGCTACCCGTCCTTGGCAGCATGTTCTTGAACCTTTGAGTGGATATTTAAATGTAGGGGCGGCACTTTCTGAAGATAGTTCCTTGAGTGGGCAAAGTTTTAATTTTGGTCCCAAAGCAGAGGTTAGTAAAACAGTGAAGGAATTACTGGAAGATCTGAGTCTTTGTTGGAAATATAATTCTCCATCAGAAGCTTATGCTATTACCGATAATATAAAATTCCATGAAGCAGGTCTTTTAAAATTGAACTGTGATAAAGCACTTTTCTATTTAAAATGGCATTCGGCTTTAGATTATGAACAGTTGCTGCATTTTACAGGGGATTGGTATTATAATTATTATAAAAAATCAATCGATATGCTTGAATATACACAGCAACAAATTAATGAATATACGCAGATTGCGCAAAACAAAGGGATAAAATGGACAAAATGATTGAGGGAGTCTATGTTACTCCTCTGAAACAAATTTTTCATCCTAAAGGAGATATTTTTCATGCGGTTAAGAATACCGATCCTGGTTTTTATGGTTTTGGAGAAGCTTATTTTTCTACAATAAAGCCATCTATGATTAAAGCCTGGAAGAGGCATTTCAATATGACTTTAAATTTGGTTTGTATCAAGGGGGAAATTCATTTTGTATTATATGATGATAGAGAAGGATCACGCTCTTATGGTCAATTTATGGAGGTGACGCTATCTCCTGCAAAATATTATTGTCGACTGACAGTTCCTCCACGAGTCTGGATGGGATTTAAAGGAACAGATGAAAGTGATAGTCTATTATTGAATATAGCGGATATACAACATGATCCTACAGAGCAAGAAAATATTCCTATGGAGGAATCTCCAATAGTATTTGACTGGACTAAATTAAATATGGAAGTATGAAAACAGTAATCTTAGCAGGTGGCAAAGGGACAAGGATAGCGGAATATACAACTCGCATTCCTAAACCAATGGTTGAAATAGGTGAGTATCCCATATTATGGCATATTATGAATTGGTATGCAAAGTTTGGGTATAATGATTTTGTGTTGGCATTGGGGTATAAAGCACAAGTAATCAAAGAATATTTTTTGAACTATTATGCGTTAAATAATGATTTTGAGGTTAATTTGGGTACAGGTGAAATTAGATATATTAATAAAAGAAATCGTAATTGGGCGGTTACATTAGTTGATACAGGATTGGATACGATGACTGGTGGGAGGATCAAAAGATTAGAGAAGATCATTGGAAAAGAAACTTTTATGGTGACTTATGGAGATGGATTGTCTGATATTGATATCAATGCTTTATTAGCCTTTCACAAAAGCAGTGGTAAAATAGCAACTCTTTCGGCGGTGCATCCCACGGCTCGGTTTGGTGAATTAAGAATTGATGCTAATCAGACGGTAATAAGTTTTAAAGAAAAGCCACAATTAGATGACGGGCGTATTAATGGAGGATTTTTTGTATTGGAACCGGAAATCTTTGATTGTATAGAGGGAGACAGTACAATATTTGAAAGAGAACCATTGGAATGTTTGGTAAAAAGAGGCCAACTGGCAGCTTATAAGCATGACGGCTTTTGGCAATCAATGGATACGGTGAGAGAAAGACAAATCTTAGAGGAACTTTGGAAAACAAATAGCGCACCATGGAAATAGAAAATATGAAGTTGTCCAAGTCTATAATTGGGCAAGAGGAAATAGATGCTGTAACAGATGTTCTAAAAAGAGAATATTTGGGTATGGGACAAGATGTTATGAAGTTTGAAGAAGAGTTAGGGTGCTTTTTTAAACGAAACGTGACATTGGTAAACACAGGTACAGCTGCTTTACATTTGGCTTTGCAAGGGATAGGAATTGAACTGGGGGATGAGGTTTTAGTACAATCATTGACTTATGTATCCTGCTTTCAGGCAATTAAAGCCACAGGAGCTACTCCGGTGGCTTGTGAGGTGTGTGATGACTCGCTTACTTTGGATTTAAAAGACGCGGAGCTAAAGTTAACACCCCGTACCAAGGCTATAATGCCAGTTCATTATGCAGGGAATGTCGGTGAGCTTGATAAAGTCTATGATTTTGCAAAAAAACATCATTTAAGAGTTATTGAAGATGCTTCTCACGCTTTTGGTACAACCTTTCAGGGAAGATTGATTGGAAGTTTTGGGGATATTTGTTGCATCAGTATGGATGGAATAAAGAACATTACATCTGGAGAAGGCGGAATGATTATAACAGATGATCCGGTAGTAGGCCAAAAGATAAAAGATGCACGATTATTAGGAGTCGAGAATGATACAGAGAGTCGATATAAAGGACAAAGAACTTGGCTTTTTGATGTTCACTATCAAGGTTGGAGATATCATATGAGTAATATTATGGCTGCAATAGGGCGAGCCCAATTGAACAAATTCCCGACATTTAAGGATAAGCGCAGGCTACTTGCCAAAATATATCAGAAGAGGTTGTCGGGGCTTGTAAAGTTGATTGATTGTAATTATGATGAAGTTGTACCTCATATTTTTGTTATCAGAGTAGAAGGAGGTAAACGTGATATGGTAAAAGAGGTTCTTGCTAAAGAAGGGATCCCAACCGGTATGCATTATAGACCCAATCACTTGTTGACTCTATTTTGTAATAATCAGGATAATGGTACTTTGAAACATACTGAGAAGGTATATAAAGAACTTATAACGTTACCTCTGCATCCAGGCCTAACAGAAAATAATATTAATTTCATTTGTGATATAATAAAGAGAGTTTTAGAATGAGTACCCCATTGGTTTCTGTTGTTATTAATTGCTATAATGGTGAATCGTTTCTGAAAGAGGCAGTAAACAGTGTCTTAAGGCAAACATATTTAAATTGGGAAATTATTTTCTGGGATAATTGTTCTATTGATGGAAGTGCAAATATTATTCTTTCCTATAATGATGGTAGAATTAAATATTTTAAAAGTGAAAGAAATACATCTTTAGGACAAGCTCGAAATCTTGCATTGGAAAAAGCTAAGGGGGACTTTATAGCTTTTCTTGATGTTGATGATATTTGGATGGATGATAAATTGGAGAAGCAAATTAGCATACTGCTATCTGATGAGCGAATTGGGCTTGTATATTCACGTTTTCTACATTTTAATGGAAAAATGTTTTTCTTTTCAGATGGAGGAAAGTTTAACTCTTATGTTGATTTTCACACTTTTATCGTACATTATAATGTTGGTATGTCTTCTGCTATTGTGCGAAAATCAATAGTTGATAGATATAATTTAATGTTTAATCAGAAATATTCTTTAATTGAAGATTTTGATTTTTTTGTAAAAATAGCTATTTACTCTAAAGTGTTTTATATTTCAGAAATTTTAATGAAATATAGACTTCATTCTGATAACCTAACAATAATATCAAGTCAATGGATGGGGGAATTTAAACAATTTCTTAATGAATTTAAATTAATAGCAGATGGTAAGATTGATATGAAGGAATATGAATTATGTAACAAATGGATTGAAATAACAGCAATTAATTATGAATTAATGTATCTGTTGAAGCAAAAAAAAAGAGTGAAAGCATTTACATTCGTTTTAAGTAAATTGCGCACATCAAGTCGAATGGTACTATTGTTTTTCCCTGTAATGATAGGATATGATAACTATTTGCATATTAAGTCATTTTTGATAAATAGAAATATTCATTATAAAAAGATCTTAAAGTGGAGATAGGATGTTTGAAGTTTAGTTTACAGAATTTTGATTCTAAATTTCATTATGTATTATTTTTTATGCCATTGATTGGTACAGTTATTCCAGCATATATATATATGTTTACAATTATACTTTTTATGTTTTTTTTCTATAAGAGAACAATTGTACTATCTGATTTTGTTATTATATCGTTGTTTGTTTCTTTTTTTATTTTTAAATCTTTGCAGACGTCTTGGGGAATTACTGAGTTATTATTTAGATACTTTTTAGGTTCAGTAGTCTCTTATTATTATTTTTTATTTTCTCGTAATTCTTTTAATTTAAGATTTTTATTACTATTTTTTTGTATCTCTGTGATTATTGAAGCTGTATTAATTAATACGTGTTTACCGCCTTCTTATTGGGGAAACTATCCTGATTTAGATGAAAATGTGACGCATCATACAGCCTTTTTTGGTTTTTATCAAAGACCCTATAGTGTCGGATGCAATGCTACTGTATCAAGTACTATATTGTGTCTGATTTTGATGTTAATTGAAAGTATGAAAAAGAATGAAGGAATTGTTTCTATTGGGAAAATCGAATACTTTTTGTCTTTTATTGTTGTAATTCTGTTTGCTTCTGGAACGGGACTTTTTTTGTATCTTTTGTTTTGGATGTATAAATTTAATATGTTTACAAAAATAAAAAGAGTATTATATCTTATTCTTACACTTGTAATTGTATTTTATATTGTGACATATGCTAGTACATTAAATAGCGAGAATATTTTTTCTAAAATATCAAGTGACTATTTATCTTTCTTATTTGATTTTAAGAAAATGCAAATAGAAGATACACTATATGTTTTGCATAAAGATTCTTTGCTGCTTGGTGCAAATTTTCCAGTGAAAGAAAATTATCCATTATGGAATGATTTTTCATTAAATGACTTTATATTAAGTTTAGGCTGTTGTGGTAGTTTTTTTTTCCTACTTTTTTTAGTACTAAAATCTAATCGTATAAATAGACCAGTCATATTCTGTGGAGTTTTGGGCTTGCTACATTATGGTGGTATTTTTTCTATGGTTGGTCAATTAATTTTTGGTTATAGTCTTGCTTTAAGAGAAAAGAAAAACTTATAATATTATATGTATTCTTTGGTTAGTGTAGTTATTCCTGTGTATAATGCGGCTGGAACAATCATTCCTTGCATTCAGTCTGTTTTAAATCAAAATTATAAGCATTTTGAAATTATAGTTATAGATGATGGCTCGATAGATGCTACTAAAAAAAAATTAGAGGAGTATAGAAATGAGTTGTGTCTTGATAATCTACAAATAGTTTATCAAGATAATGCAGGTCCATCGGCTGCACGAAATCGAGGTATAGAGTTAGCAAAGGGAGAATATGTCGCTTTTTTAGATTCAGATGATTTGTGGGATTCATTTAAATTGGAGAAGCAGATTCTTTGTTTTCAAAACAAAGATGTTGTTTTGGTTGGATGCAAATGTAAAATTGGTGATAATCAAATTGAACCACATAAAGTTTCGAAAGGAATGGTTGAAGTTTCTTTCTCACAATTATTATACCACAATTATTTCAATACACCTTCAGTTATCATTCGAACAGAAATATTGAAAAAAATGAAATTTAATGTTGCTCAGAAATACTCTGAAGATTATCGTCTTTGGCTTTTGATTGCACGCTCTCATAAGTGTGTGTATCTTGATGAGTATCTGGTGCAATTATGCGATAAACCTATTTTTGGTTCAAGGGGACTATCTGCAAATTTGTGGAAGATGGAAAAAGGTGAGTTGAGTAATTATAAATATATATATTCTTTACAATATATATCAGGTCTCAAATTTTTCTATTGTTCTATTTGGTCATTATTGAAATATTTTAGGCGTTACTTTCTATCTCATTTATTATAATTTCATGTCTAAAAAAATCTTGTTTGTAGATAACTCTACCCGTTGTTTCTGTATCTTTCGTCTACCTGTGGCTAAGGCTTTTATTGCCCATGGGTATGAGGTGTTTGTGATGTCTCCCGAACCCTACGAATATTATGTAGATAGGATTACGGAAACAGGAGCAGTTCATATACCCTACCGAATAGGACCCAAGTTTTCTCTGTTTGGAGATTTCAAATTACTTGTAGGCTTTTTGAAAAAATACCACCAGTTGAAACCTAATTTTATTGTGCATTATACGATAAAGCCTAATATTTACGGTTCGATAGCTTCAGGTATAAATAGTATTTCCTCATTATCAGTGGTACCAGGAACAGGTTCGGTATTTAAAAATCGGGGAACTATATCACAGATCGTGTGGAGACTCTATCGGTTTGCTTTTAGGTTCTCCCGTAAAGTATGGGTCTTGAATGAAGATGACCGTGATGCTTTCCTTCAGAAACATATAATTGAAGAAAGGAAAATTGAAATATTGCCGGGAGAGGGGGTAGATATTCACTTTTTTAATTATGCAGACTATAAACGACATACACCTTTTGTTTTTCTGTATATGGGACGTATGCTTCGTGAAAAAGGACTAGAGTACTTGGTTGAAGCTGTAAAACGACTTCATGAGAAAGGAGTCGGTGGTTTTGAAGTTCAGTTGTTGGGATTGGTTGACGGATTAAGCAAAGATGTTATTTCGGAAGAAGAAATCCGAAAATGGGAAAGGGAAGGTCTTGTTCGGTATTTAGGCTCATCTTCGGATGTGCGTCTAAATATTGAAGAATCGGATTGTATGGTTTTACCTACTTTTTATGGGGAAGGAGTACCTCGTTCTTTGATGGAGGCTTGTGCTATGGGGCGTATGGTTCTTGCTACAGATAATGTAGGGTGTAGGGATATTGTGCAAGATGGTTATAACGGTGTATTGTGTAAACCTAAAGATGTTGATGACCTGGCATTTAAGATGGAAATAGTGTTGTCAATGTCTGAGAAAGAAATAAGAGAGATGGGTCTGAATGGCCGTGAAAGAGTGATAGCGAAGTTTGACGAACGTCAAATTGTGAACCGCTATCTAGAGGAAATATGTCTCTGATTTAAAATTTCATTCAAATGAACATACTTATTACTGGCATTCACGGCTTTGTGGGGTCCAATCTTGTTATGGCCTTAAAGGAGCATCATACTCTTTATGGGCTGGATATTGTTACACCTGAGAAAGAAGGAGTAGTAAGAACGTTTTTGTGGAGCGAGTTAGAAGTGTTTTCTAATGTTCAGTTTGATGCTATTATTCATCTTGCAGGCAAAGCGCATGATACAAAGAATCAGTCTGCTGCACAGGCATATTTTGATATCAATACAGGACTGACACAAAAAATCTTTGATTTCTTTTTGGAATCTACAGCAAAGAAGTTCATATTCTTCAGTTCCGTGAAGGCTGCTGCTGATAGTGTAGTGGGGGATATGTTGAGGGAGGATGTGATACCTGCACCAGTGGGACCTTACGGAGAGAGTAAAATAGCAGCCGAGAATTATATTCTCGACAAATTAAAAATTAAGAATGAAAAATTAAAGCTGCATGATGATGGGAAGCAGGTGTATATATTGAGGCCCTGTATGATTCATGGCCCGGGTAACAAGGGCAACCTGAATCTGCTTTATAACGTTGTGAAAAAAGGTATTCCCTGGCCCTTGGGAGATTTTGAAAATAAGCGTTCGTTCACTTCTATAGATAACCTTTGCTATGTGGTGGAAGGTTTGCTAACGAAAAATGTAGCGAGTGGTATTTATCACATGGGTGATGATGAAGCTCTGTCTACGAATGAATTGATTGCTCTCATGTGTGAAGCTATGGGCAAGGAACCTCACATCTGGAAGATGAACAAGAAAATGATGGAAAGTTGTGCTGGTTTGGGAACATTGCTTCATTTGCCGCTGAATACTGAACGTCTTCGGAAGTTGACTGAGAATTATGTGGTGAGTAATGAGAAGATCAAGGCTGCACTTGGCATTGAGCGAATGCCTGTTCGTGCTGCTGATGGGATTATGAAAACGATAAAATCGTTTTCAAATTAATAATTAACAATTAAAGGGGCAAGTACGGTTATGTATTACCTGATTATATTAGTTCTGCTATTTCTGGCAGAACTTTTTTATTTTAAGATAGCTGATAAGTACAATATCATCGATAAGCCTAATGAGAGAAGTTCCCACACCCGGATCACTTTGCGTGGTGGTGGAATTATTTTCTATTTTGGAGCTTTGGCTTATTTCTTGAGTAATGAGTGGGAATATCCCTGGTTTATGTTGGCGTTGACTCTGATCACATTTATCAGTTTTGTGGATGATATCCGTTCCACTTCCCAAGGTTTGCGATTGGTATTTCACTTCACTGCTATGGCTTTGATGTTTTAC
>ULMJ01009593.1_pt1 | contig 18384 bp, 29 predicted proteins | sample 1951641 | NCBI WGS metagenome assembly ULMJ01 (sample SAMEA4835550, study PRJEB28245) | human gut metagenome | biome: gut microbiome; material: fecal sample | place: Denmark | collected 2008 | reverse complement strand
CTTTTTCAGGGGGCTGACGAGCATCGTACCGTCTTGCGTATTACACAAAGCTATGCAATGAAGGGTAGGAATACCCGGATAATTCAGTATGACAGGTTCTTTGCTGTTTGTTGGAAGAATATCTAACAACAGGTCTTTGTCATCAAATACATAGAAGTTTATATCCTTGATGGTTTCCGGTGAAATTCCGGCAGGAAGATTCACTTTCAGAGGAACACCCTTAAAACAATCGTCGTTATTTTCAGCTATGCATCCCGATAACAGCAATAGTGTGAACATTGAGTATAATATCCCCGGCATGAACCGGAATTTGTAGTCACCTGTCATAATGGATATTCTTTCTTGTTTTTAATCTTTGCTGAAAACGGAGTGTGCCCGAATGCGGATTACAATCGGGCACATACCGATTTCTGAGAATATTTCTTTTGTTTAATTATAAAGAATAAAGGGGGATGCGAGGATTATTGGAAATCTTTTGTGATTTCGGCGGTTGTCGTCCAGGCCGCTTTAGTTACAGTAACCGTAACCGAAGCGTCTACACTTGGCTTAGTCGGATCGTCACCACCGCCACCTGCGTTGCCGCCGGGTTTAAAATCACCTTTCAAAGACAGAGACATGTCATAAGTCTTTCCGGCTGTAAGAAGCGGTTGAGGAGTACCATTAACTCCTTTTTCACCAAAATACATCGTAAAGTACTTGGTCAAAAGATCATTTACATCTGTTGACTGGTCTTTTGATCTCCATACAACTTCAATAACAAGACCCGTCGGATGGGTAGAAGCAGGGGAATTTTCAAACAGATACCAGGAATTAGTTGCAAGGGCGTTATCTATTTGATTGGCATTAACAGTGCTCTCCGTAAGATCCGCAGCGACTGCAAGATAATCATCTGTTTGCTTCGGCGCATTGTCGCCTGTCCATTGCCACGGTGCAGTACCCCATGCCACACCACCTGCAAAATCGTAAACCTGCGGAACAAATCCTCCCCACGAGGATTCTACAGTATTGGACGGAATAAGAGGTGATTTTGTCTGGGCCGTCATCATATAAACCTTTTTAATGGTAAACCATTTGGAGGCATCAGTACTCAATTCATTTTCAGTAGCAGCATAATGCTGGTTAGCTGTCCATGCAATCTTTACAGTCTTTACTCTGGCTGATACGAAATGTAGCTGAACGGTTGCCGTACCTGCATTATCATTAAATGTGATCGCACCCATTCCACTTGAATACAAATTAGCCTTGCTCTGGTTTACAGCATAAGTAAGATCGGGAGCGGTGCCGGTAGTATTAATAGAAGAGAAATCAAGTTTTTGGAGTTGGGAAAGACTGGCTATACCATTAAATGTGCCATCACCGGTCTTATCACCAAGATTGGCAATTACGACTACTTTAGCGGCATCCGTAGTAGTGGTTATCGGATTACCGATATCAGTAGCCGCTATAAACTTTGGGGTACCTACGATAAAGTCTGTCTGGTTAAAGAAAAACACAGTAACATTACTAATATCAGCTCCGCTTTCGGTAGCAGCTTCCGAGTCACCCGCTACTCTTGTGTTTACTCCATCTCCTTCCAGTTTAAGAATCACTTGCGCCTTGGGGGCGTCATTCCCCGTAGGAGCCACATCATCATTTTGTGAACAACTTGCCAATGCCGCTATCGCGCACATGGACAATAATAAACTTTTTACTTTCATTCAGCGATTTTTTAATTAAAAAATTGATAACTTATTTATTTTTAGATTTAAACATTTCTTTTACATTCATTAAAGCTCTATTACATAATAGAGATGCATTACAGGTAAAAATGATTTTAAAAGCTTGATTGACAATTTGTTAAGAGCACTCTATTCTTAAGGAATATTGAATAACCACAGAGACATTTCTTCTTTACAATAGAATTAGCAGTGTTTCAATATGATATGGATTCATTATCGACATGATGCTGAAACATTGCTGAAACAAAACGAGAAAAAACAATAAAGAGAATAGCCTATGAATAAGAAAACATCGCTGAACAAACTGCTCTATATGCAAGAGCATTTGTCATGTAGAAATTACCGTGAGGAACTGGAAAATGGATTCAAATATCTTGAGTTTGAAGAGGATGAAGTCATACTGGAAAAGGAGATTATATGGAACCATATCGTATTCCTGATCGAAGGAGAATGTGTCATCAACTATAATCAGTTCAAAGATAGGAAATTCCAGGCCGGATCGATTATTTTATTACCCAAGATGGCTACAGTGAAAATAGAAGTAACGGCAGGTTCCCGCTTGCTTTCATTGTCATTCGGCATCCCTTTAAACCTCTGTGATAAGTTTGCATTGCAATCGCTGACAGAACTTTGTAGTAAATTCGATTATAATTTTGAACCGGTCGATATCCGTTATCCGCTTCCTCCTTTTTTAGAGCTTGTAACGCATTGCCTGAAACAGAAGATGGACTGCGGGCATTTCAATAGTTTGTTGCAGCAGGAATTGTTTTTTTTACTGCGTGGATTTTATACCAAGGAAGAACTGGCACGCTTATTTTATCCGATTCTGGCAACCGAATTGTCATTCAAAGATTTTATCATCGAAAACTGTACCAAAGTAAATAATGTAAATGAACTCATTTCCCTTTCAAACATGGGAAAATGTAACTTTAACAGCAAGTTTAAGCAAGTATTTGGGGTAACCGCAAAACAATGGTTGATGAAACAACGTGACCAACATATATTAAATAAGGTAATGACATCGGAGACTACGATCGGAGAGTTGATGGAAGAGTTCAATTTTGATTCCCAGGCTCATTTTACGAATTACTGTAAACAACATTTTGATTGTACGCCACGGGAGCTGATTATGAAGTATCAGGCTATGAATCAGTAATTTTTTGTCTGAATTACGCTTATAAGTACAAAATGTGAAAAAAAACATTCTTTTTGGCAATAAATATAAATAACGGATGGCCTATCTTTGCATCGCAAAACATACAGAGCCTATGATTTTGTAGCCTGCATCTCTATTATGTAATAGAGTGTCATAAAACACATCTTTTAATGAGATTACTTATTTATTATAACAAGCTGTTAATCATACCGTTAATCCTCTCAAGATTAGTCTGATCGAGTTCTTTCAGATATACCTGGGTCATTTCTTCCTTCGTGTGTCCCAAGCCGGTGCTGATCGTAGCAACGGGTGCGCCATATTCCCTCGCCAGCGTTGCCCAGGTATGGCGGGCGGTGTAGGTTGTCAGTGACGGAGCAATACCCAATTTCTCGGATATGGTTTTCAAATGTCTGTTTGTCCGCCCTAAGGCCACGCGATATTGTTCATATTCGTTTTTATCCGTTTTGGGGTTAATAACAGGTTTGATGACGGGAAACACATAGCCGTCCACATTTTCTTTATTGCCCCCGTATTCATCCAGAATAGCCTGAATCTGGGGAGTAATGGTAATCCGGATGGTCTGTTTGGACTTATGTCTCCTATAACTTATCGAATTCCCACAAATGTTCTTCCATCTTAAGAAAACAATATCCACAAATGCCATTCCCTGGGCATAAAAGCCGAACAGGAAGAGAGCACGCGACTGCATCAGTTCCGGGTGGGAGCTGAGATCAGCCTGCGTTAACCGCAGTATCTGCTCTTTATCAAAGGCCCGTTTTATGGTTTTACATGGTTTGGTGCAAATGTCCCTGAAAGGGTAATCGCATTTGGGCACGAAACCATCTTTTACGGCCAGGTTATATAAGGTCCGGAAATTGCGCATATAATATGCCTCCGTATTCTCACTGGCCCCATTGCCGGACAAGAAGTCTTTATAGCGCGTTACGAACCGTTGGTTGACCTGGGACATTTTTACCTGCCTGGAGCCGATAAATTTAGCCAGGGAGGAACGTGTGCTGCGATAGGCTGCCGCAATACCGTCTTTTTTTATTGATTTTTTCCAGGCTATCTGTGAATCGATGAAATCCAATAATATGTATTTCACGGCAGGCCTGATAGTAACGGCGGCGGCTATGTCTTTCACGGTATAGTCGTCTCCGGAGGCTTCAAGCCTCCGGATTTGCATGTAAAAAAGCCGGGCTGTCTTATTCAGTTCCCGACTGATCTTACAACCGGCGTAATTGCTGGAACTGACCTTTTCCAAAACCGGTATAAATTCATTTTCCTTCATGCGGTATTTAGTATATACGATCTCTTTTTTTCTCCGGTGGAGAAGTTGGAATACTACAGGGTAACTTCCGTCTTTCAGAGCTCTCGATTTGTTTAACATAAGTTTTACTGTTGCCATCGTTTTTAATTTGAGTATAACATAATTAATTTCTTCGGCGGCAAAGTAAAGTCGTTCTTACAAATACGCAAAATATAAGTATAGCCCTTTTTATGCTTCACTACCCGAGAAAAAAAAGATGTCGCAAATTGTTCTGAACAAACGCTTTCGGAAACTCTGTCGGAACAGACGTTGTTCAAAAGGCAATGGCCTGAAATTGGTCATATCATACCGGTTTTTACTCATGGATGAAGTAAAACCATCACTGTAGAGATGCAAATTTGCAACAATATTCCCAATAGCTTTAAGATTCATATCTTAAAACATTGCAAATATAGTCGTATATATGCGGACGATAATTACCAATCAGCGCAGAAATACTGCGAATCAACAACGGGTAATCTATTTAGACGTAAGATTGTCTTTTTTTCCGTTTCTTACCTGAATAGGAGTTCCCCCTAAATGCTTCTTGCAATAGAAATTAAAGTGTGAAGAGGTGGCAAATTTAAAATCGTACATAATTTGCTTTAACGGAATATCGGGATCCATCAGTTTCTGAAGGATTTGCTTGACTTTACGGTCTTGCATCCATTTATAAGGAGTTTCATCAAAGTTCTCTTTAAAAAGTTTTTCAAATTGTCTCATACTGTATCCTAACAAATGAGCTAATTCTTTTGAAGTTTTCACTTTTGAGTAATTACCTAAAATCTTTTCAACAAAAAGCGGACTGTTGCCTAATGACATATAAAAAATCTGTGCTATTTCTTCCTGGGTATAAAAATGTTTGAATACCAGTTGCATTTCCTTGCATTTCAGAAGATACAAATGGTGGCAGTTTATTCCGGCATCGATATAGTTTTTCATTTGATGAACCAGGGTCTTTATTTCTTGTTTCATGGGAATGCCCCGGCATATAAATTTCACCGTATTTTTTCTCTTGAAAAGTATTTTATTTTTCACACCCGAACATGGGAAGACCGTTGCATTGTACACCATAAGAATCAGGGCTGTTCCGGCAATCGCTCTCCATTTGAATTTATTGTTCTTAGGAAGAAAAAACATTTCATTTTCGGATACGGGACGGTTGATATATTGATTAAAGTCAATGACAATACCTCCCGTGAGTATGAAGATAAAATGATTGGTTGTCTTGCTGTGCAGTTCCAGGGACGCACCGGCCTCCATTTCAAGATACTGGGGGATCACCTTATATTCAGGAGAATAAAAAGGGCATATTTCCAAGGTTTGGTTTAAGTTTTGCATTTATTTATATATATATGGGTATGCGGTTGTAAGTACATTTACAGTTGGTATGTATCGTTTTTTAAGAAGATATGTTTTGATAATCTCTTAAAGGTAAGTAGCCAATTATCAGAGTATGCGTTTTGTTTGTCTCTCCCAACACCGGATATAGCCTTAAGTGGACAGGGCTCATACTGATTGGTTGCCAAATGCAAATATAGAAAATAAAATTTAATGTAAAGGGCTTAATAATGATGTTTTTCGGGTACAAGTGTATTTATATGATACTTACCACCCCATGCAGGATACCATCGGGAGCTGCAAAAAAACATCCATGTATCCCATTTGGGCGATACATGGATGTGGTCTATCAACCGGTTTTCAGAAAATTACAAATTCATGCTGCATAACATGAAATGACTTTCTTACTTCCGGACAGCACGGACATGGATCTCCACCCGTTTGTCATCGAGGATGCGTTTCACAGCTTTCCATACAGGCATCTCTTCGATACCCGCAATCTTTAAAGCTTCTACAATCATAGTGTTCTCCACGAACCGGAGATATTCGTCTTCAGGAACCGGGATACGCCTGTCCTCCTGCGTTTTAAGTCTTGCCATAGGGGAGATAATTTATCTTTGGGGATTTTGTTTTAAAAAAGGGGCTGCCTGTTTGCGAGAACAGGCAGCCCAAGGAATGAATTAACAGACAAATAAAAAAAACTTCTGCCTTCTTTCGCCCTTCCTGATTCCGGTGCTTACTTCCGGCCGAAATCCGCGGGAATTTCTCCCCACTCGTCATTCTTCCAGTGAATAATCTGGACGGTGTCCACCTGTGCGGCCATGACTTTGAGGAAACATTCGGCCCGCAGCAGGTCCGTTACAGGCTTTTTGGATGCCGTCCTCTTGTCACGGAACCACGCGATAGCAGTTAAGCTGTCAGTATAAACTGTTCGTGGGTGATAATCTTTTTCCAGAATATACTTCACCGCCACCACCACACCGAGGAACTCGCCGGCATTCACCGTTTGATTGCCAAGGGAGCGGTAGAACAGTTCTTCGCCTGTTTTCAGGTCTACGGCACGGTATTCGGTCAGGCCGTTCTTGTGGGAATGCACACAGTCGGTGGCGATGCCCTCCGCGGGGCGGCTACCGGATGTCATAGCCATCTTCCTCCATTTGGCGGAGCAGTTCGTCGGCACGGTCGAGGAAATCTGAAATGACACCGTCCAGGTTGGCTATGTCGTTTCGTTTGTTGAGAATTTCCAGTACTCCTTCTTTCGTACGGCTGGAGGATGTCTTGCCATTCAGGGGGTCGAAATAAATGGTTTTATAGCTTTTCTTGCCACCAAAGTTAATGACCACGCGGTATTCTTTCTCAGGCACGATAAACGATTCTATGGAGACGTTAGCTAACACCTGGGTGGCGGAAGTCACCACATACCCGTTTTTACCTTTGTGCATGGGTTTGAGTTCTACTTCATACAAGGTATTGGGCAGAACGCTCCCCTTGAGCTCTTCCGCAAGGATACAAATCCTTTTTTTATAAATGGAGTCCTCACGGACACCTTTGAGTATGTTGTCTTTCGTTTTAGAAACGAACCCGATCAGTTCACCGGATTTTTCAGACTTAACAAACTTCAGCTGTGTTTTTTCAATCATTATTTCCTATTTCATAGGTTCAATCTTTTATCAGTCAATTTACAATCTGGATTCAATCAATTTATGCGCTAAGGCCAAGCAAAATTAGGACTTTGAATCCGGATTACCAAATAATTTATCTGATTATTTTCCGGCTTCAAAGCCCTGTATTGATAGGGATTTAATGTTCCTTAACGCAGTCTTTGGCCCTTTGAAAAGTGGGCGAAACGCTCATCTGTCCGGGATGTGTTGAATGGAAATTCACACTTCCAGTAACGGTAAATCCGGTCTTTGGGCAAAGTCCTGTAGTACACGTCGTTATGGTCTATCCACTGCACCCCCTGTTCGGTGTTCAGGTCTATATATGCAGGGCTGTCCGGTATCTTGGGGTTTTCACCGACATAAAGATTGCACTTGTCGTGACCTTCCACAAATATACAGTGAATTTCTAAAATCGGATCGACGTCATATTTGCGGGCAAACGCCGCGAAGTCGTAAATATCCGTTTCATACAAGCTACCGCCGAAGTGTTCGGGTGCTTCCTTTTGCAGGCGTTCCATGGCTTCCTGAATGGGCTTGCGGGATTCGATTTCCTTCAGGCGTGCGGGAGTGACGGCTTTGCTTGTCACATAGGCTATCCGGAATCCGTCACCGCAACTGTCGGTGACATGGAGGTTGCAGAGGTGTTCCACCCTTTTCCAGGCATCATCTATCGGGTCGGTAGTATCGGCGCAATCCTTGATGCAGATGATAGTGACGCCGAGAACTACCATGATGGGTACGAAGAACCTTGCTATAAGGATAATCCATACCTGCGTGTTGTCGTTATTCTTCGGGCTCATAGATTTTAAGTATGTGGGTTCCGTCTTCACCGCGTGTCTCATTGGTACAGGTGGCATATCCTTGGGCGGTCAGCCTTTTGCGGTAGCTCTCCAGTTCTTCTGCCGGGAAGCGGGTGACATGGATGGCCGCACTGTTCTCTTCAAGGTAAAGCTCCTGCGGGATTTCCAACGCCTTTGAGACAAGCGCGGAGTCTTCCAGGAAACACTCGTAATTACCGGCTACATGGAAAAGCACTATCGTGTCTTTCCCGAACCTTTCTTTCATTACGCCGACGATATGCCGGATATAGTCAGCGTTAATCAGTTGATTGTCTTTCATTTCTTCTTTTATCAATTGTTATCAGTTAAACTTTATTCTATTTTTACCTGCCTGACAAGACACGCGTCGCACAACCCGCCATAACGGGTGAACTTATACTTGCTCACAGGACTGCCGCAGCAGGTACAGGCGAATTTCTTATTGGCTTCTTTCTTATATATAATCAATTCGATGGCGCTCAGGGATAATCCGTAGGCATCCGCCAAAGCGCGGGCGATGTGTCCGCCGTGGTGCCTGCCCTGATTTTTGATTTCCATGTACTCGCTACGGATAATTGCGGCACGGCAGGCGGAGGTGTCCAATACGTCGTGTTCGGAGAGCTTTTCAATCGTCGGACCGTCAATCTCCAGGATGCGGGATAGTTTCTCTTTTTCCCGGTTGGTCAATGTCTTTTTCATGCAGTAAAGGTGGTTTGGAATATATATAGGGAACGTTACGCACCATATATATAGTCGTTTGGTTAATAAATGGCTGTAAATTAGCCCGTTATTACCATACCACTTTGCTATGTATAATGACAAGGCAAATATACGGTTTTCCGGGCGATTTACAGGCAAAAGACCGGAGGAAAAGAAGGGTGTTTCCCAGCTTTGGCGCGGCTTTCCTGAAGGATTAGGGACGACGACGGGGATGAGGTTTAAACACAGGGGAATCCGGCTATTTGCCGGGTTCGTAGGCGGCTTGCATCCACCTGATGATTTTACGGGTGTAACCTTGGATGCCTTCCCAGGTGAGGATGGCGTCTAACAGGTCATAACTACTCATTTTGTCCACTTCTTCACGGGTGAACTCTTCCGTGTCAATCAGTTCTTGTTTTAGTTCTTCTTTGGTCATGGAGGATTGGTTTTTAAATTAATGAATTGCGAATCTTTATGCTGTTTTATTATTCCGGTTTACGAACGTGGTGTCGGGACGCTGGAATTTGCCGTTGATATAGTCATTCGCCACCCTCTTGTACGTCAGGCCACAAATGATGCCACCGTCATCAAGAAAGCGGGCGTCATACTCGTTGGCGTCGATGACGGGATATCCCTTGAACTCTGTGGGGAGAACATCTTCAAACACGACGGCGACACGGTAACCTTTCTTTAGCAAGACCTCGCACTCGTCCCAGTTCTCACCGCTGAAGGAATAAGTAATGTCGTAGTTGCTGTATTTTTCAGACAATCCGGTATGAGCGAATACCTTGGTGTAATCATAGAACTGCGTGTCCGGGAAAAGCTGGAGGATGTTCTTGCCGCCAAAAGTGAATTGTTCCAGGTGAATGTCGGATGTACAGTTCAGCCGGACGGCGAACTTCATTCCGGCGGCTTCGGCTTTCTTCTTTGCTTGGGTTATCTCGTGAATAAGAAGTTGCATGAAGGTTTCCTTGTCCTCGAAGAACAGTCTGGTTTTCTTGATGCGGGATTTGGTAATCGGGCCGCCTTCCCTGTTGGAAAGCAGTTCCAGTTTGTTTCTGCCGGAACCGTGCAAGCAATACTTGCAACAGTTGTCCGATTGGGGACAGACGTTATATCCGCTGACGGTGTGGGGCGCAAAATAAACGCCATAGGTCATTACGTTTTGTTTCAGGCTCTTCTCCAGTTTCGGGGAGTTGCAGCCACCCAGGTAGCTGATGCCTAATTCTTTCTTGGTCTTGCTGGGATTGAATTTACAGTTCATGTTCTTATGGATTATGGATTTGTTTGTTATTCGACTTATCTTATTTGTTTTGCCGGGGCGTCTGATTGGGGAATGCATTCCCCAACTCTGTGGAATATGCTCCACACTTTTCTACATGTTTGATTTTTAACAAATTACCGGAATGGCTTGCTAATCGCACTTTACAAATATCCCCGGTGTTTGGCACGGGCTTTGCACTATGTTTAATGAAAGCAAGAGTTTTAATTAATCACACTAAAAATTACGATTATGAAGAAGGTATTGGTAGCATTAGCAATGATTATGGGAATGGGCACTTCAGTAGCATTTGCCCACGTATTGGAATCAACTACAGGTGTAGAACAGACTCAGCAAGACCCGCAGGAAGAGTTTACCAAAATAGAGGTGAAAGACATTCCGCAGGCGGTTATGGAAACCTTGGGCAAAGAGTACGAAGGTGCTGTTATCAAAGAAGCTTATATGGCAGAGAGAGAAACCGGCAAGGTTTACAAGGTCATACTTACCGTGACACTGGAGGACCAATCAACTCAGGAAGTAACGGTTTTATTGAACGAAAAGGGAGAGATCATAAAGGAATAATCTGACCTTGCTTGAATGGATTGCCGCTTAAATTCAAAGCCGTGCCCCGGTTCATTTGGAATCGGGGCTTTAGCGGTAGGTAAAAGGATTGGAATTTATTTAGTATGTCAAGCAATATTCCGCCAGGCGAGGCGACGAATCTTATTGTTTGTTTTGTTTATGTTAGGTTACTTGATGTATTGCGAAATACTTGTAGCCATGAGCCCTTTGCTGAGAAAGCAAGGGGCTCATACCGGACATGGCCCGTCATTCTTGTTCCCCTTCATGCACTTCCTCTTCCGGATGAAGAATCAGTTTCCCACAATCAGGGCAATATACATCGTGCTCACGGTCGCAAAAGATAGCCCGCCATTCCTTGCAATGCTTGCAATCCGTTGATGCGTCATCGTCCCTTGCAAACGTCTTATTGACCAGGATTGTTTCATCCCAATCCGCAGCATCGGCAAGCCCCTTTGAATAAGCATCATATTCACCGGGTGTATTGAATTGCTTGTCATCAACAACGCCGCCATGGTCTTCTAACCATTTATCTGTAGGAATTTTGCCATATTCGTCATATTCCCTGACGGCTGAACCGCCGCAAATTACTGTTGCTTTTATCATGCTGTATAAGGTTTTATCCGTTATTGTTCAGTTCTTCTATCTTATCACCGGTGAACGAGTAGATGATGTCCAGATAATCCGTCTCGCTCCAGTCGGTATCTTTATGCAGCCGGGCGAACTCACACGCCCAACTGATGATTAGCCGGTTCACGATTCTTGAGTCCCTGTCTTTAAAAAGCCCTTCCTCACCGGCTATGTAAGCAATGTCTACAAGGACTTCCACGTGGTTTTCCAGTTCTACTTCTGTCATTTGGATTTTATTTAGTTATTCCTTAATTATTTTCTTCATAATTAGACTAAATTCAGTACATGCCCAATGAAGAAAAAGACATCCGAATACTGTTCGGGGTAGATGTAAAACTCTCTTCTTTTTTCTTCGGTATCATCGTCTATTCCATCGGCATAAATTTCGTCATGCTTATCAAGGTAAATTTCAGTTAATCTGATTTGCGGATTATCGCGTTTGCCGTATAGGGTAGAGATAACGGGATAATCCTCACGCTCCAATTCGGTACCTTCGGCGTCCTCATCAACAGTTAAGGATATTCTACCCTGGCTTTCTTTAACGGCGGCCTTAATGAATGTCTCCATATCCTTTTTGAGTTGTAATTCTGTGTCAATGTGCTGTCTAAAATGTTCAATTTCCATATTCTGTTATTTATAGGGTTAGCAAATCGTCATGCCTGTTCAAGCATGTCAAGTATATTCCCATGTAATTTGCACAGCCAGTCGAGGTTCTGGCAACCTAAGTCATGGCTGTATAAGGCGGCCGCAAAACCTGTATCTTCATCCTCGACATCCAGACTGATACCGTCCTTGTCAAGGGAGACTTTTCTGACGGGAGAATCGTATGCATTCCCATTATTGTCAAACCATACGACATAACACAAGTCGTCCAGATCGTCGTCCAGTTCCAGTTCTTCAAGCCCGTGTTCTTTCAGGAGATTGATAATGCTGTTCACAATCTCTTTTCGCAGTTCGTTTACCTTTTGTTGATAATCTTCCATAATCTAATTTCTTGGTTTAAAATTTAATATGTTGATAGATACTGTTGATTTCATCTTTATTCAGTCCGATATATCTTTTGGTAGTCCGTACGCTTTCATGTACCAGAATCTCATTAAGATACAGCAGGGATTCGGCGCTTCTGCCACATTGTTCGTATAAGAACCTGCCGAACGTCTTCCTGAAAGAGTGCGTGGAGAAATGCTTGATGGATAACCCGTACTCCCGCTTGAAGTCTTTCAGCTTGTCATTGATGTGCTCCAAAGAATAGGTACGTTTGCGGCGATAGTTGTAAATGAGAGGCATATTTTTTTCAGGCTGCCCCATGAGTACGTATAGCTCCTGCAATTTGGTAGTGACCGACGGATTCAGGGGGATGCTGCGCGTCTTCTTTGTCTTATGCTCGATCTTCACCAGTTCGTCCGTGTCGAGCACGTCTATCCAGCGAAGAGTCAGAAGGTCGGATATGCGCAGGGCGGTGCAGAACGCCACCCGGCAATAGAGTTCCCATGTATATTGCTTATCTTTTCTCAGGCAATCACACAGGCGGTTGAACTCGTCAATCGGCAGGTAGTCTGAGGTAGTGAGTTGTCCTTTGATGCGTGTCATATTATACTGTAATTTTACTTTTATTCAATTGATTGTTTTGCTTCTCCATATCCGGTTTCAATACTTCCCGAATGGCGGCTTCCTGCTTACGGCGTTGCCGGAAGTTCCAGAGGGCGGATTCTTCTTTGGGTATTTCGCGGACTGAAGGCAGACCGCATTTTCCCAGATGTTCGTTCACAAGCCAGCCGCCGTAATAGGTGTCGGGGTTAAGGCTGTCATGCCAGATCACTTCACCACGGCAACCATGGATAATAAAATTGCAAACGGTCATCATGCAACAGGTCTTGTCGATGTCCTCAGCCACTATGTATTTTTTAGGATGTTTGATGTGGGCGGCCAACAAGGTGCGTCCACTGCCGCAAGTAGGGTCTGATATCATGCCGCCATCGTTCTCTTTCGCTTCCGTCAGGTTCTTGGTGCCGGTAATTTCTGCCATCAGTTCACAAATATCGCTCGGGGTGAAGTTCTGCCCGAATCCTTTGATACGGCTCGTGCTGCCTATAAGAGCCATGTAGAGGTCGCCGAAAGCGTCGTACCACCCTTTCCTGATTGTCTGCCTATCCATTATTGAAAGCCACTGGATGAGCATGTTCCAGAACACAATGGTATCCTCTTTCTTGTATCTCCACGATTCTATAGGCTTTACTTCCCATGTGAAGTACCCGATGATGTATCTAAGCATGTCATTGAAGACTTCCGTCATGTCATAGCCGTTAGTATACGTGAATTGTCTCAGTATTTTTTCAAGCTCCCGTAACTCGGAAGGGGCTTCATAGTTCGTACTCATTGGCGGTAGGGTATAAAAAAACGGTGGAGTTTTTAGTTCCACCGCTTCATCAGGGTTATTTGTTTTCTTTATTCATATAGGCTGCCATTCATAATCCTAAAAGCTTCCTTCCTCATTACGTCCGCAGATTTCCGCGTTGATTGTGAATCCGTCGGCTGAGAATGAATGGTTAAAGATGTGTTTCTCACCTATTAAGTCATCTACAACATCGTCGGTTATTTCTTCCTCACTGGAGCTTTCAATGTCCCATCGCACGGTAAGGTAGGCGGTTCTTGTTGCGCCTCGCATATCAGATATATCCGGGACAGCTTCGGATTGGGACACATCAGAAACCTCATCCGTTGCCGGAATGTAGTCAATGATAAAGGACAGGTGCCCGGCAAAAATGTCATCGGCATCAAACTTTACCGGTTCCCCGTATTTATTGTCTACACCGGAAATCTTCAACTGGCCGTCTACGATAGCTACTTTGGTGATTTCTATGTCCTGCGGTTCAGGTTCGCTTTTGTTTGAGTTGATAGCTATGATCGGGTATGAGCCGCCATTTTCGCTGTCCCACTCGTAAGAACCTCCGTGAGCCTCAATGGCTCTTTTCAACTCTTCGTGCTCCAAAGCCTTTAATTCATTGACTTTGGCTTGATAATCAGAATGTCTCATGCTTTTTATTCTTTATTTGTTAAGAAAAATCCGTTATACAATATGTCTCAAAATAGCTTTCACAGATAAGTTGATTCCATTCGGCATCACTACCCAAACTATCCCGTGAGTATCCGTAAGCTTGCATTAATTCAAGCCGCTCTTCCTCGTCTATGTCATCAATGCTAATATCACCGGAGCACCAGAGTCGCCCATTGGAGATAAATTCCTTTACTTCCGAGACAACTGAAGATAAACGGATCAGATCTTCCGGATAGCCACACAGCATGTCGTAAATGATTCGCTCGGTAGAGTCCGATTCCGGTAACAGCTCATCGTGACAACAGTTTGGCTCACAATACCAGAACTCCTTATCGGAAAGAGGCAGGCAGAACTGGAGCGTATCGGGGTCGGTAAATTCGATGTTGGGATTGAGTAGGTTTTTCATTTTAGAGTTTCTGTATTTTAAAGCTTTAGAATTTTAGTGCCCGAATGATTTTTCTGTCAGATAATTAATCTTTAGCTCTTTACATACCATCCAATTGATGTTGTCAAGGCTGTACTGGCAATGGCAGGCCAGGAAAGTTTCAATCATATCGCTATCGTCAGACATCTTTGTCGTGATAATGTCCACTTCGTTTGTTTCCTGGCACAAGACAGCAATGGTGATTACCTGCTCTTCCGGGATATTCAGACTTTTGATGAGCAAGCTAATCTCATCCTTGCTCTGTTCATTTGACAGCCATATTTCAAAGGTTTTGTAGGTGACGGCATCTTCCAGAATAGTTTCATAGTCATCTGAACTTAAACCTACCCAGTCATCATCATCTCCGTACTCCTTGCACATGATATCAATGTGATGTTTTTCACTGATACTTTGCTCTCCCTTGTCGGGGTTTAGTAAGTATAACGCTTCCGTACGTGTAAGGGATATATCAAAGTTTGTTTCTTTAGTCATTTCCTTTGTTTTAAATTTCTTGTATTACTTTCTTTGCCTTCTTCGCTTTTCTTACTTCAAAGGCGTTCAGTTTCCGGAAGTAAAAAGTGCCGGAGGTGTCCGAGCAATCCGGCAGCTTTTTACATAATGCTTTTTTCTTAAAGCCAACACAGTAGCTGCATTGGCAATCTACGACTTTGCATACTTCCAGAATCAAACCGTTCATAGACAATAGCTGTCCTTCGATTATATTTGTCACATTTTTTGTAGCATATCAATTAGATCTTTATCTCGGCTGAGGCCAACACTATCCTGACCAGGAAAAATAAATATTTCGTCTGCTTTGAGCATCAGCATTGGTATAGTACAAATATGCATATCACAATACATCATTTTGATACCACCATCAAGAACCATTACCAGAAACTCTGGAGCAGTCAGACGTTCTTTCTCATTTTTAGGGTGAAACGGATTAGGGATTATCTGCAAGCGATGAATTGCCAGCAAATGTAACTTAGTATCAAAGGCAGAGAGTAGCGATAATGCAGAGCGTAAAATGTGCGCTGGTGCATTCACCTTTCCATCATTAGTATGAATAAGCTGTATTTGTATTTGTTTCATATTTCTTCTTTTTAAGATTGTTCAATACTCATACAAATCATATAAATATACTTCTCCAAATACAGTTTTATCCGCAAATTGACTGTTGTAAAGAGTTAGCATGTTTTCGTCAAAACAACCTAAAGTATCCACGAATACGCCATCCGCTGTGTAACGGTTTAGTTCGCAATAGTCGCTATGTTGTTCAAAAAAAGATAACGGCTTTACAGACAACGATTTTCTCTCTACTTCTTGTAATTTTCCTTTATTCATTTCTTGTTTTTTCATTCCTCCGTATTCAGTCTGGCTTCAAAGCCTTTAATCACCTCAGATGCAACGTTGCATAACTCTACCTGCTGCTGGAAATAATGTGTCTTGAAGCGGCGGTGCAGGAACAGCCTGAAACAACGCCATTTCCAACGGATTTTCCATGTATGGGGGTACTTTCTTTTCCGGGCATTCAGATAAAAGGCACGATGGGAACAACTACTAAGAAGGCGCATCAACCTGTAGCGTGTGACGCCTTCATTGCCTGTATCGGACATGTGATCTTTAACCAATCCGTAAAGGAGGTCAAAGTCAGGCGAGGATTTCAGGTAAAACTCCCGGAAGACAGTGTTTTCATTATTCTTCCACTCTTCCGGGGTGCTGGGATAAGGCTCTTGCTTGAAGAGGTTCACTATTTTATTTATCATTGCTGTTTATTGTTACGTTGATATAATTGCCCTTCCTTGGTCACCCTTACGTATCTTTTAGTTTTTGTAAAGGGACTGGAGCAACATTTGTTCTTATTCACTTTAGGCTTGTCACATCCACAAGAACTGCCGGAACAACTGCCGGACAGACTGTGGATGCACATGTAGTATCTCTCGGGGGATTGATTGGCAGGCATAGTATGAAGGTAATTACTTGTCAGGATAGAACTCTTTTTCATTTTCGTAGTACCATGCGGTAAACAGTTGTTTGGCTGGATTCATTTTCAGCCTGCCTTTGTAGTGGTGGCTGAAGAACTCATGGATCATGTCATATTCGTAACCCATATCCATCAAGGCATTTTCCAACAACCGGACAAGCCCGTCACGATGTTTCCCGCAGTTCCGTTTCTTCTCCGTTCGGGGCAGTCTTGTCCGGTCACCCGGACGCTTGCGGATGCGCCCTTCCGTTCGCTTGAGCATACGGGCAAACTTACGTCTCTGTTTGTAGAGTTCTTCATCAGTCAGCCTGATGTTTCTAAGCGCGGAGTAATACTTGCCGTTTAGTTCGAAGCAGAAACGGTAAATACTACCGTAATAAGATTCGCCAACAAAGAAGCTGCCGGAGTGATACCTTTTTGGAGAGACACAGCCCAGTAAATCCCAAAACTCACGTTCGGTAATCTCTTCAAAGGGCGTCTGGAGAGATGCCTGGTACTTGATTATCATTGCATGGATTTCTTCAACGGTTACTGTAACCAGCCACGGAGTTTTATGGCGTTTCCGCAACATGTCAAGGGTTTCCTCCTTATCATAGTCATTGTGTACTCCGTCTGACATGGTTGCGATAACGGCCCCCGTAAAACGGAAAGGATTCACCACATATCGGAATGCTTCATTTACTTCTTTTACCATAGATTCTTTAATATATTAGTAGGTTCTTGATTCTTAAGATTGTTTAGATTTCGGCAGCTTGCCCGGTTAACTGTTGCAGCGAAAACTGGTTTGTCCAAAATTCCTCGTTTGTATGTTTGCCGAACACTTGGTATATAGCATTGCCATCACGATATATCACGATCTTGAAAAAGTCCAATCTGTTTTCGGGGGAAGCCAGTTTGTCCAGTTCATCGTCATCCAGTTCCACATATACCCAATCTCTGTCTGCCAACAATTCTTCTATGTTCAGCTCTTCGACCAGCTCATCGTCCAATCCGGATTGGAAAAATTCTACCGAACCGTCATAAAACCTTATTGACTGGAAATTGCAATCGTCTTTGAAAGGCTTGACGGCCTCAAGCCTCGTTGCCTGTAGCTTCCTCCATTCTTCCGACAAGTGTATAACTGCGAAATCGCAGCAATCCCACTCGCTGTTCGTTTTTGCCCTGATTAGAATTTCTACTGTCGGCTTGTCTGATACCTTCATTGATTTGAATTTTAATTGTTTATGGATTAGTATGTAATTGATAGGTTATATCCCCTTTAGGTTTAGTCCTTCCAGCGCTCTTCTGGTGGCATCCACCGCATTGGGCGTTATTATTCGCTGCCATGCCCCACTGGTCGGTGCCCAATTGAATGAAAAGTCACGGTTGAGCCTGTTGAGCATTGTGTAGTCCGGCTTTTCATCAAAGAATATCTGGATACGATTCATTCCGTAGTTGAGCACTACCTTGCCACCGTCAAAAGGACATTCCTTATTCTCCATATTGGCAATCTTTTCCTGTTTCTCTTTTACCTTGCGTGCCGCCTCTGAAAGCTGGAAGAACTTGTGGCGTTCGGTGATGATGGGCTTCTTTTCCCTTGCGTTCCACTCCCGAATGTATGCCAGCGCCTTGTCTACAATTTCCACCTCACCGTGAGAGGCAAAAGTGCTCACCTTATTATAGATGCTGGAGACGAACAAGGGTTTGGAAGAACATCTGTTTATACCGGTGTTGATTTCATGGATGGTGGCAGCGCTACTGCCAATAGCA
>ULMJ01007537.1_pt1 | contig 18398 bp, 18 predicted proteins | sample 1951641 | NCBI WGS metagenome assembly ULMJ01 (sample SAMEA4835550, study PRJEB28245) | human gut metagenome | biome: gut microbiome; material: fecal sample | place: Denmark | collected 2008 | reverse complement strand
TTTGGTTGGGAATGTAAGGACGAAAATGTAACTATGTAAGAAATATAAAACATTAATAATCAACAAGTTAGTGTTTAAACGGTAGGAAAAATGTAATATGTGTATAACTTGCTTGTAATCAGTTGATTATGGCGTAGTAACAACCGTGAATACTTGATGATTAGGCTAATGTTTGCAATACGTACTAACATTTAACGATTTTATTTATTATTAATATTACAAAGATAGAAAAAATCTGCATATCTGATGTTATTTCGCCTTTTGTTTCTTTCTCTATTGATCGATACATGTGTGTGAATACTGCGTCAAACTTGCGAGCCTGATGAAATGTTGCATCGGAATTGACAAAGAAATACGGACTTTACATTGCTTCGGGTAAAGAGAATGTAAAGAAACACCGCTTGAAAGAGCCGGATAAAACCAAGTATGAAATTTACCATACCCTGCAATTGGCCATACCGAAATGCCGGAACTGGCAACAATTACAAACAGAATTGCAAAAGTCCGGCATTACGATTGACCTCCGCAAAAACGGCAGCACTGAACAAATACAAGGTATTCGGTTCGAAAAAAAACGGCTACGGATTCAATGGTTCCAAGGTTGACCGCTCATGTAGCTATTCCAAAATCAGTTTCCAGTTGCAGCAAAATGACAGGCAGAACAAACAGGTTTACACTAGCAGCCACAGACAATCCGACAAGATCATTCGTCTGGTTTATCATCTATGGTAGAATCCGTCGCATCCGGTCTGGGTGGTTTGTTCGATATCCAACCCTCATTCGGATATGACGAAAACGAAGTCGAAGCCATGAAACAAGAGGCTAAGAAGAAGAAAAAGAAAAGAGGACGTAGAATATGAATCATTTAAAACTATAAAATTATGGCAACAGAAAAAATGGATGCTTCGGCAGTATATGCACTGTTCGAAGAACTGAAACAGAAAATTACAGAGTTGAGCAAGAAAGAAACCAATCCTGCTCAAACTGAATCAACGGCTAATTCTGCAGAAATAACCGCTTTAATAAAAGAGTTGCAAAAGGTAACCGCTCAGAAGCAGTTTACTCCGGAACAGATAGAGGAATTGCGTGAAAACATGGCTGAATTCGCCGGATGCGCATTAGGGAAATCATTTGAGAAATTGGATGGAGGTTTTCTTAAAATTACCGACCTCATCAGCCAAATCAGCAAGAAGATTGAACCTCTGAATGTCCCTCAGAACTTTGTTATCAGGAGAGAACATGCTTTCAGTCTGGACTTCAAGAATAGCAAAGCAGCTATTACTGTGATAGCAATGGGTTTGGTAATTCTTCTTTCAGTGGCCGGGAACATTTGGCAATCCACACGCAGCAGCCAACTGAGAGATAATGATTTAAAATATCGTTATATCAACATGCAAGGCGAAACCAATCCTGAAAACCTGCTCAAATTGGAAACCGTCTTTACCTACAACCGGAACAAGGACAGTATAGCAGTTATCCGCAAACGGGTAGAAACCTACGAGCGTTTGGTTAAAGAACAAGCCGAGAAGATAGAGCGGGCAAGGTTGAATGCATCGGAGGCGGAAAGGTTGGAAAGAGAGGTGGAGTCAGTGAAAAACAGGAAATAAAAGGGCGTTTCTGTTTTTATCACATATTATTGTGTATATTTGCACATTAAGTTTGAGATGTTAATTATATATCTATCCTGATGGAACTAAATAGAATCAAAGAAGTTCTTGACGAAAAAGGAATTAAACAAACTTGGCTGGCTGAAAAGTTGGGCAAGAGCTTCAATATGGTAAACGCTTATGTGTGTAACCGGAAGCAGCCAAGTTTAGAGGTGTTATTTCAGATTGCTGATATTTTACAAATCAATCCAAAGGATTTAATCAATACCCAAGAGGAGAGAAGTAAGGAAATGTTACTGCCAATCGGAGCTAAAATCTAATACTATGGAACAAGAAATTAAAACATCTGTAACTGTTCACGATTTTGTGGCATATTATCGCGAGTTAAGACCTCAGAAGTTCTCTGACTCTAGAATTGTTTATGAAATTCCTCTTACAAAAGAATTGTTTGATAGACAGCTCGAAATACTTTCCACCAAAAAGATGCAGAGTGAATTCGAGAACTTCATCGTGAAATGTGCCGAACGATTGATTACACCCAACATCAAGCCTCAGACAGGACCTGATGGCGGTGGTGATGGTAAGGTGGATGCTGAAACCTACGAAGTATCACCTGATATTTCAGACAAATGGTATGTGGCAGATGGTGGTGCATCTGGAAAAGAAAAATGGGCTTTCGCTATCAGTTGCAAAAAGCAATGGAAACCAAAGGTAACAAGCGATATCGAAAAGATAGCTAACACCAACCGCGGATATACACGAGCTTTATTCTTCTCTAATCAGTTCATTAAGTCAAGTACAAGGGCTGACGTAGAGAAGGATTTATCGGAAAAGTATGGCATCGAAGTATGCATATTTGATGGCCTTTGGTGCGCTAATGCAGTATTCAATCATGGTTGCATAGATGTAGCTCTGGAATGCTTGAATTTCTCAGAAGAATACAGAAAGAAACAAGAGATAATTGGACCGTTAGATAAAAAAAGACAAGAACGTTTGGATGAAATTGAAAAGGGTATATTACGTACAATAGATGGACTTGATACCGGTTATATCGATGAATTGCAAGAGACTTGTATCCTTAGCAGAGGTTTGGAGCTTCCACGCACTGAGACAGAAGGACGCTTCAATAGAGTTTTGCGTGAATGTGAACATCATGGTACCACTCAACAACAGTTCAATATTATCTATGATCATGCTTGGACAAGTTTCTTCTGGTTTGAAGATGTTGATGCGATGTATTTGGACTTTATGAAACTCAAAGAGCTCGTAAGTGATAACTGTACGGTTATTCGCATAGAAAAGTTGATGAATATATTGACAAATTTGATTAATGCGGATCGTGCAGGCTTGATTGAATCAGATAAAGTGCAACTAGAAACTACTTATATAAAAGAGCTATGCGACGCCTTAGAACATATAAGCGACAAGCCTTCTTGTCTCTTATATGTACGTATTTATATTGCAGAACAAAGGTTGATCAGCCACTTATTGTCCAAAGAACCAATAGATGAAGATATTGATACTCTCAAACCATTATTGTTGGAAGCTCCATATCATATAGAAATCAGTTTTGAAACCCAATGTAAAATAATAACCAATTTGAACAAAGTGATTGATGATAACTCAAAGTATGAGGATCTTGTAGATGAGCTTACGTTAGTCCTAAGAAAATCTCACTCAGAGCAAGCGGCGGCACGGATAGAAATGGATCGTGCTCTTATTTTGATGGATAAGGGAAAGTTTAAGCAAGCTATTCGCCACTTTAGTTTCTGCATACATCCTTTTGAAAGAGAGGAGTGTATGGAAGAATTAATCAAAACTTCTGGAATGATGGGCATTGCATTATATGAGATAGGTTTACCTTATAGTGCAGAGGCTTATTTGGTCAAATCAGTTTCCATGTTACTTAAAACATTTTACATCTCTGGTGATGTACCTCATCTTTTATTGACTGTCTTGCAGAAGCTGTGCGAAATAGAGCTGATGCTTGGAAGATTTGTTATGTATCTGAATTGGTATGAGCTACTGATGATAGTTTCACATAATGGACAGTTTGCAGAAGACAAGCATTTTAATGAAACAAATATACTTCATGATGGAGCTTGGGCATGTCGATTTGCCGCATCTGACTTGAAGAATCCATTGATAAGTTCTCTGCCAGAGATATTAGAAAGAGCTGGTATGTTTCAATCCTCAGAATATTTGAAGTTTGCTCTGGGGTATGCAGATGAACTGGATGAAAATGTGAGAAATATCTTTGCTAAAGATGGATGGCAAGACAAGATGCTTAATCAGCCTGTGTTCAAGCAATTCCTTTGTGATTTGAATATTTCTTCCAATGGGCAGGCAGAACTACAAACAACAGTAAATAATTGCACACTACACATTAAATATGATAACAATTGCCTGAACCAAATTATTGCAGAAATATTCTTAGGAGCAATCGAGTCAATGCTGGCAACGATGGAAATATTTGAAGTGTTGACGATTACTCCTGAAGTGTATATTAAAGTCACAGGAACAGAAGGTAAATCTGAATTAAGGCAACTAACGAGGTCAAACGAATATCAACTCTGTATCAATACAAATTACAGCGACAAGGATTTGTGGGAATGTATTTCTATGTTTATAGCATCTTTTTTCAGTAGAAACTCTATGTCAAAAGAAGATTTAAATAAGATGCTCCAGAGTAAACAAGATGGTGAGAAACTTATGGATAGGGTAAGTAACTTACTGCAAGTAAAACAGTCAATATCTAATGTTCTTGGCAATACGTTCAAAAATAAGATAGAGGATTGGCAAAAGGAATCTGATAAAGTGTACCCACTGAATAGAGACTCATTTGAACACAAACCTCAGAATTATCGTAATGAAAAGCAACAAAACATATCTTTTTATTGTACCAATACCGATATAGATATATGGGAAGGTGCAGGTTGGAGCGGTTGTGGATTCGCGTTTGATCAACAGGGAACTACACCTCCAATATTTGGGCTCGCCTTTGAATACTTAGATCGTGGAAAGCAAATTATTATTGAATGGGGCGTTAAATTAGAAAAGGGAAAACGGTCCGTGGTTATTTACATTATTCGGGGGATAGATAAGCAGCATCCAACATGGTATCGAGTATGTGTAGCACCAGATGTAAAAAAAGACGAACTTAAAGAAGGTCGTTTCTTTACCTCTATATGCCGCAAGCACACTATGACACCCAACAATAATTGGAATATTGATACCTTTGAGCAGCTTTTCAAACGATTTGGTGGTTGCTGGCTTTCTGCTTTTCAACTTGATAGTAACAGGAATATCATAATGCCTGAAGATTTTAACGATGCATTCAAGTTTACTAATGTCGAGTTCAGAAATGCTTGGGAAATAGGACTAAATGATACGGCAATAGTCGCTATGGAACCTGATGACGAACCATTCATTCCTGAAGACAAGAAGGATATAGCTCCTGTAGTGGAGGTGATGGCTACAATTCGAAAGGCAAAGGATATGGTAAAGCTCTTTTAATCTATGCCGTTGAGCATTTGGGAATCACAACACTGGATGTAAACGAACAAAATAAAAAAGCTTTAACGTTTTATGAAAAAGCTGGCTCTAGGATTATAGGGTATTCCGAGAAAGATCGAATGGGTAAAGATTATCCAATATCACATATGGATATAAAGATGAATATATGATTACAAGAGAAGAAATTCTACAGATGCTTTCGGATATCGAGGGCTATAATATTGAGAGGACGGTATCGACTGATAATATGGATAAGTTCTGTCAGGCGATCTGTGCGTTTTCCAACGAATCTTCCGGGAAGTGGCAAGAATGGTTACCTGATTATCGGTGCACATGATAACGGAAAATTATCCGGTTTGAAAGTCAATGATAAGCTATTACTTCAAATCAGCAATATCCACACAGATGGGAATATACTACCCCAGCCTGTAATGACGGTTGAGAAGTTCAGTTTTGAAGAAGGTGATGTATTAGTAGCAGAAGTTCAGCCATCGGGATTTTTACCTGTGCGCTATCGTGGACGGGTTTGAGTACGAGTAGGCCCTCGTAAAAGCATTGCTTCGGAAGCAGAAGAAAAGATATTGACTGAACGGCGACTTTCCAATGTCCATACTTTCGGTGCCATGCCTTGCCTGGGAACAACTATGACCAATTTGGACATATTGCTTATCAAATGGGAATTTCTTCCTAAAGCAGTAGCCGAAGAAGTGTTGGCCGAAGATAAACGTCCATCAAGCGAGAAGGTTCTGACAGATCTGGGAAGTGGATAATATTATAAGCCCAAACTCAATATTGGGATAAGACATTGGTATATGGCGTTTTTGGGAGGTCAGACCAATTTAGGTGATTAAATATTTCAAGTATGAGTAGCGAAAAAATAATCCTTTAAAATAAAAAATTATGGAATCTCCTGAACTGCTAGCATTATTTGCTGTTTTAGTTTCTATTCTTGCACTTATAGTACCCTATCTCACATTTAGAAGAGAAAAGAAACAAGCAAATCAAGATATATTATTTCAAGAAAAGATAAATGCATATAAAGATATTGCCCGTAGATCATTTAACCTATACAGAGACTATTTTGATATTGTTGATAAGGTTCAATTTTATGAAGGGACAAAAGAGGAATGGGAGAAAATATTCAGAGAAGAAATTTTTCCACAGTTTATGATTAGTGAGGAATTCAAGAAGCAGCTCTTCACTTATACGGTAATATTACCAAATAATATTTTTAAAGTGGCAGAGCATTTATCTGAAGACTTACTTGCTTTTATAACCTCTGCCTCTCATTGCGATAATGAAATTATAATAAATGGATATGATCATATCGAAAGAGAAATTTTTGAATTAATTGATTTGATTAGAAAAGACTTAAATACAGATTCCCTTAATATGGAATTACTTAAACGAACAAGATAAAAATCAATCTGACATAACTATCCTGTTTTTGATTTTTCACAAAGGCAAGAGGAAAACAATACTTATCCGATTTCCTCTTGCTTAGCGGATCATGCATCCTTTCGATCCATGTTTTCCTTGGGGTGTTTCCTCTCAAATTCCTGCCTGGTCTCGAAATCCATGTAACTGTGAACAAACTCTCGCACGTCATTTACCCTGTAATGGGTTTTATGGTTGATCATAAAGTGTGGAAGTTCCCCGCTCGACCGATAGCGTTGGAGTGTCCTTTTAGATACTTTCAGCAGGAATGCCAAATCCTGATTGTCGAGTAGTTTTTCATCTTCAGGGAACACTGAACCGATATTATTGGTATTAATGAACGACTTGAGGTCTTTGCCTATATCGTTCAGTTTTTTGGATAGCCGTTCCATCCATTTTTCAAAATCATCATTATTGATGTACATATTATTTTGTTTTTGAGATTAATACTAATTTTCTCAATGCATTGATGAAGCAAAATTCGGCAGAATGATGAAAACAAAATCGGGGAGTAGATAGCCTATTCCCCGATAAATAATTTGTAATTCGCTGATTTATAAAGATTAGAAGTATATCCTTTACTCATATCCTTCTTCTTTGGCTTTCTGGTTGATAGCAGTACCCATGCGATCTAAGAATCCGGTTCGCTTATTAGACTTACGTTTGACAACTTCTTCCCGTTTTCTGTATTGGTCTGCAAACTTGAAATCGAATAGATGCTTAAATCCACTTACTAATAAGCTAAAGGAACATTCCTTCTATCAGCCCCATTAATACAATGTAGATAGTGGAGCCCACAGATATTCTCCATGATATCCGTGTAATTAACGATGTCTGGATTCAGGAACAAAGGAGATTTCCATCCGGTTTCTATCTTGATAAAATATTTCGGATGTTCCATCTGCCGGTAAATCAAATCGAGTTCTTTATTTGTCAGCAACAACACTTAATCCGAATACACAATCTTCAATATATCCTTTTTCGCTCCATAAGAAAGTTCCAAAGACTTTATCGTTTCAAATTCTACCTGTGTCATATTGAGCAAGCGTACACGTTTTATATTGTCGGTTTCCGTATCCAGATACAGGATTAACCTTTCGACAAACTCTTAATAGGCTTCCTTTAGTTCCGAATCCGAATCGCTCTTGTATAGCGGGTCAGACAATATCGTATATAGTTTGGTGTCAAGAATGTCCCACATAACTAAATATTTATTGGAACTACAAATTCTTATCCTGCCATTTGTTCTTTTTGAGATACCATAGGGATAATACAAGCAGCACGATAACATATAGCTGCTCGGCAGTCCAGTACATTGCTAAAGGAATACCTTCAGTGCGAGAAAGCATGAACAGATAAGCCAAATAGACAATTATATTTATCATCTGAAATATAAATGCCATTTTAGTGTTGCCTATACCAATTATCGTATTGCAATAGGTGTAAGCAGGTACGGAAATAATGAATGTCGATAGTATAACACAGAATGGGTAAAATGCTGTTTGAATAACTGCTGCCTCATTGGTAAACAATCGCAAAAGGATACCTGAGAAAGCTAAAGCCAACAATATAAGCGGAATATCGAATGTATAATTCAGCGTAATAACATGGCGGCAAGTCGGCATCACTTTTTCTATTTGCTTTGCCCTTATAAGATTGCTTACCAACGAAATCGTAGTCGTTGCAAATGAATTGACAATTACAAAAAAGAGCATTGAAATACTTCTTACTACATTGGCAGCGGCAAGTTCGCATTCGCCCAAATGTTCTATAGCCACAAAGAACAGGAACCAAGGAGCGATACAAAAGAATGACCGCACCATTGTCCAAACAGAATTTGGGTAATCTATAACTGCAGTATAATGTTTTTCTTGACTTTTAATGCGTTGGTTTATTCAGAAAGCCGATTAAAGTATTATTGAACCATTTCCTTTTACATCGTAAGATATACTTTGTGCATCGGGTTTTACATATTCATATCTCATAATATAGAATGATTGCTTTTTTATGCCACAATACCCCATTTAAAGGGCGTGGTAAAATGTATTATTCCAGATATTCAATGAATTACGTTGAATATTTCCATGAATTTTTGTAGAATAAGTACTATATGTATTTTAAAGAGAAAGTATATGAAGTTTATTATGTTGCTGAATGTGAGAATTTGTATTTAGACTCTTTAAAATGTTTAGTTTGTAGTATTTGCTCTAGATATACTTATCCTAATTGAGAGATAGTAGAAGTGGATAAGTACTTCCTTTGGCGAAAGTGGCAAAGTTGGCGAAATGATCAGAGGAAAAAAATGCATCATGAAATTCGGAAACTTTTGCCGAGCAAAAAGCAGACTCGGGCTGATGGAATAGAATCAGGGGAGGTTGTCCGCAGATGAAAGGGCAATCCGGTACATCAGAAATTACGAATCGTTTGGAAGCCAATTGTATAGCTGTTGACAATTTCTCCGGTACATCCGACAAGTACCGTTTATTTTTCATTAACTTATACTCTTCACATTTCAGTCCTTCACTGTTTGCAATGTATAAAACCTCTCGCATAATTCATTATAACAGTAAATATATTATTTATTATTGGTTTTATTTTGATTTAATAGTTAATATATTTACCTTTGTGACATGGCAACGAATCATATTATTCAGACAATGGCCAATCCGGAAATCATCACGGAATTGGGCAGAAGATTTAAGGAGTACAGGTTAACCTACAAGCTCACTCAAAAAGAGGCTGCCGATAGAGCCGGCGTAAGCCTTGTCACTTTGCGACAGTTCGAGAACGGGAAAGCCTATAATATCAACATGGGCAACTTTCTTGCGCTGTTGCGAGTAGTGGACTGTTTGGAGCAAATGGACAACCTGCTGCCGGAAATACCTGTTTCTGCCTATACAATGGAACAAATAATGAGCAAAAAGCCCAAAAGGATAAGACATGGAAAATAATATCATAAGTGTTATGCTGTGGGGAGAAGAAGTTGGAAAACTTTATTGGGACGAAAGGAGTAAAAAAGCAGTTTTCAACTATCACCCGAACTTCATCAAGAAAGGACTGGAAATCGCTCCATTGACCGCTTCTGTCAAGGGACCGGCGGCAAAGGGTATGCCCATACTCGGAAACAAAGAGAAGATTTATCAAGGACTCCCGCCGTTTCTGGCAGATTCTTTACCTGACCGATGGGGAAACATGGTCTTTGATCAATGGGCTGCCCAGAACCATATTTCCAAACGCGGGCTTACGCCGGTAGATAAACTCTCTTTTATCGGGAAACGAGGCATGGGAGCCTTTGAATTCATTCCGGCCACTCCCGGATTAGAATCTTCTTCCACCCTCCAGATAGACAGCTTATACCAACTGGCACGCCGTATCTTTGAGGAACGAGAGGGAATATCCGTACAAGATGATGAAACACTGCATTTGCAAAGTATTTATGAGGTAGGAACATCAGCTGGAGGACAGCACCCGAAAGCCATCATCGCTATCAATGAAACGACACATGACATACGTTCCGGCCAAGTTTCATTACCGGAAGGTTATACCTACTATATCCTGAAATTTGCTGAAGGGGATGACTTTCCATTCACACAAATGGAAATGGTATATTATGAGATGGCAAAAGAAGCCGGAATTACAATGATGCCTTCCCGACTTATTCAAATTGAGGGAAAACATCACTTCCTGACGGAACGTTACGATAGGGTAAATGGAGAGAAGATACATACACAGACACTCGCAGCCATGAACCCCGACGCAACAAGCTATGAGGATTTGTTTGAAGTCTGCCGAAAGCTGAACATACCGGCCAATGAACAGTCTGAACTCTACCGCCGGACAGTCTTTAATATCATGAGTGGTAATGTAGATGACCATATCAAGAACTTTTCCTTTCTGATGGAGAAAAACGGTACATGGCACATCACCCCTGCCTACGACATGACATTCACCACCAATTTAGACGGTGCAGCCTACGAAAACATACATTCTATGAGCATTTCTGGAAAGAATGACGGAATCACGGAAGATGATCTGCAGCTATTTGCTAAACTGAATGGTATCAAAAATGCAAAAAAGATAATCGAAGAAGTCAGCCTTGCCATCAGCCATTTCTATAATTATGCTACCAATTACCAGATAGACGATTATTGGCAAGACCGTATCGAGCAACATCTTTCCGGTCTTGTGCTTCCAGACATAGGGGAAACCATGAAACACTATCTACCCACCATTGTCGAACCATACGAAGCGGAAGACGGCTTTCTAGTAACAGAAATCGATATTATTGAAAATACTCGGCATGACTTTCGAATCGAAGCTGTCATTAACGGGAAACGACAGAAATATATTGCCGGACATAAAAGTGATTTAGCTGCTGAAATTATCACCAAAGGGAGAAACAAAATGGTTGCTGAAAACAAAAAAGAGCTTGTACAACGATTATTACTGCCTTTGGCCAAGAGAGAATTTACTCCAAAGGGTTCTTAAACCATTGACATATTATATATCAGGAGTACGGATAAAACTGTGAGTGTTACATCGTTGTTTTTTGTATATAATTCAAAGCATTGATAATTAATGCTTTATAAATATCGAGGTACAAATAAGGTACAAAAAAACATACCTATTAAATATCTGATTATCAGTATATTACAAATTTCTACAACTTCTGAATACTTCCTGAAATATGATAATTTTATAGATTCTTGTTTCTGTAAAATACTGTAAATCTATATGTTATCTTTTGAGGAAAATCCGTTTTGCATATCGAAAAATCTTTCTTTTTCTCTAGGTACAAATATAGTAATAAAATAGTTGATATGCAAATTAGTGAAAAAAAGGATTTGCTATATAGTACAATGCTGTTTTGAGAGAGTAGTACTTCTTAATTTCTTAATCAAATCTTTTGAACTGTGTGTATAAAAAATGTATAATTGGCAATTTTGTATTAGAATGGAGAAAGCAGAATTATACTGAATATTTATTTAACAAAGGAAAGTTTTAGTTGGTATTGGACTTACTATATGTGTCCGATACATTTATGTTTTTTTTAAAAGAACTTTTCAGAGAGTCTGAGACGAATGTATATTGAAATGAGCAAAATTGATTTGGCTATTTTGTCTTTGATCTCATTTTATTTATCTTGTCTTAAGATAGAAATGAAATTTGATCATGAAATGGTATTTTTTTTACAGGCTAGACGGTTTCAAAATATATCTTTATCCGTTGATAGCAGAAAGGTTTTTTGGAAAAATATATATAAACTCAGGTTACATGGATAGTACACGTATTGTAGTTGTTCTTCTGGCGGTATAATGGAGATCTAGCTCTCTTGGTTGGGGTGGATAACCTGATTGATAGGGAGAATGTTTTCATTCGGCCTTTTTATCTATTTTATATAAACGAAATACTGAATATATGAAGTTTTTCTATATCTTTGTTTATCAATAAAATGAAGAAAGGAGGAATGTGTGTCTCGTATAGAAAAAAACAAATTGGAATTTACAATTGCCTTGGTAGCGGAATTTGCTGCAACTTACCATATCAAGCAAAAACAAGCATTTAATTATCTGAATCGTTTTAAAGGTATGGATTTTTTGCAACAGCATTATAATGTGATGCATACACAGTCGTTTGAAGATGCTATTGAGGCATTGGTTATGGTTTGTCGTAGAAATGGGGGACAGATAGCATGAAACTCTATCATGGTTCAAATAGAGAAATAGATATTCCGAATTTATCTAATTCGAAGCCTTTTAAAGATTTCGGACAAGGATTTTATTTATCTCCCAATTATGAACAAGCTCAAGCGCTTGCTTGAACAAAAAACGGCACAGTTACAAGAAGGAAATCCTTGTATTAGTATATTCGAGATAGATGAACAAGTCTTTAAATATTCCGAATTTAGCGTAAAGAGTATTTGATAATTATAGTGAAGAATGGGCGGAATTTGTTTTTGCAAACCGTGATCGTAATCGTGAGCATCTCGTTCATTTATATGATGTAGTGATTGGTCCTATAGCTGATGATGGAGTAACTTATCAATTGCGCCGTTTTCAGTCGGGTATTATTTCAATGAAACAATTGGTTGAAGAATTGAAGTATGCCAAAGGACTTACAATACAATATTACTTTGGCACAGAACGTGCTCTTACTTATTTAAGAAAATTATGAAACTAACTGAAGCCCAAATACAGTTCATGCAAGAAGAACTAAGCGTTGAAATTCTACAGATACTTATGGACGAATGGAATTACAGTATGGTAGAAGCTATGTCGTTATACTACAATTCCGATACATTTGAACGGCTTAGCAATCCCAATACCGGTCTGTACTATCAAAGTGCAGGATATGTATATGATTTCCTGAAAAAAGAATTGACGGAGGGAAGTTTATCTACCTGATCTCCGAGACATATGGGACTGTCATGCGAGGGTAGGGGAATGCCTTTGCGTATGACATGCTTTATTTTACAATTTTTGGGTAAAATGATGATTGCTGAATAAGGGAGTTGTTGCAAAGAATGTTGGTCTTTGTTTCCAAAAGAACGAAGAATACCTATAATATTATTTCCTCAATGCAGAGATGATCTCTACATTAAAAATTTGCATAAGACACCCAGGAAGGGGGATTACGAGTTATACAAGACGTGTGTATGACTGCAAAAGTAGCTGTGCCATCATTGTTCGTCATAAATACTCAAATTGTCACTTTCGCCGTTTTCGCCACCATTATTAAATACATTCTATTCCTCCTCTTTCCAATTATCATTATCTTTACGCCGAAATTTGTGAATCCAATCTGGAACATATTAAAGCCATTCACGGTGTGTGTACTGTAATAACCGTAATGACACTGTGTGTGACTTCAACTATGTATTTGATTGCATCTTTTCTAGGTCGTTATCCGTCCAAATTTACTTGGTATACTTTGGAAATAAAAGAAGCTGGATTTGCATTTTATGTTTTATCGGTTCTATTAGAATTCCTCACCGGTTATTGGGGCAGTTTGCTGGCATGCAATCGTTTGTTGGAAATATAAAATGTTTTTTTAATAGAACTGAACATTTGAATATTGGATTGTGTCTTTGCGTTAAAAACAATGTTCGACACATCCCACATTCATCCCATGTTGGTGCATTTTCCTATTGCACTTACTCTTTTAGGTGTCCTGTTTGAAGGATTCTATCTATTTAGGTCTTCCCAATTTCGTTATCCATGCGGTGAGTTGATTCTCTATTTTGCCACTATTTCAGCGTTGTCAGCAGCTGTATCAAGTAGTTTGTTTACACTTGATTTTACAAACCCAGAGCTGGCTCAGATAAAAAATATCTATAGTGCTTTTGCCGGTATTACTGTGATATTGTTATGCATTACTTCAGCAATTTACCTAACAATGACATTTATAGGTTGTTATATCCCCCGATTTAGCGCAGAAATGGAAAGAAGGTCCGACCTCTTATTTCCTGACACAGGGAACGCGTGTAGGCGATGGAGGAGGTTTTCGTACCAACCATAATGCAACCACGGACATGGACAACCGAGTGAACATTTTGCATATCCATAAGGATGCCGGTCTGTTCCATATATTCGAATACCAATTCTATTTTTATTATGTAAAGTCGGTGGCAGGACCGATCCGCTGCGTGCACGATTCGAAATAAAACAGTGCACTTTTCTTATAATATTTGGTAGGTGAATCCGCTGTGGTAATACCCGTTGAAGGGCAGGTAGCGTTCCATTATCCGCTCGGCAAGTAATACGGCTCGGCGACCCGTTGGCATCCGAGGCACTCGCTCCCTATCTGGTACACCCGGTAATAGTACAGCAGCATGCCCGTCAGGGTGGGCTTGTTATATTTGAAGTAGAGAATCTCCTTCGCATCCCCGGTGAACGTATGGGTGAGGGTGTACTCCTTCAGCTTCCGGTTCTTGGCTCTCCGGTACGAAACCATCTCATGGCAGCCGCCTATCACCTCCTTGCCGTTCATGCTGGCTGCTGTGGTCGCCATGTGCTGATTCGTCTCCTGCAATAACCTGTTAAAATATTCTTCCATATAAATCTTGTTTCAAGTTGTTTTTAAGGGGTAAAGTTAGCCTAGAACTTCCGGCTATTTGCTGTCATTCTCCGCCAATTCGACAAATTTCCTTTCTATGAAAGCGGAATATCGTCGGGGTGCATGCTCGTCCGTAACCAATAAACATGTGGTTATAATCCGGTTATGCTTTGAATGTAAGATAAGCCTTTGCTTTTTTAACATTTTCACTTTACCGCCGTATCGGTTCATCGTAAGGTTCCGATTATTCACCGCTGTATGTCTTCCCCGTGCCTCGGTACGCCTCCCGTATCCTTGTAGGTGTATCTTCCAAGTGTTTCTAGCGACAAAATTTAATAGATGCAAAATTACCGTTCAACTATAACCTTTAAAAAGTGTATTTTAGTTAATATGTTTGTAATCAGTGTGTTATTCTATTGTAGTATGACTTTGAACAGTTCTAAGTAAATGACTTGTGCTTCACAGGGCAAATCACGAACAAGTTGATTTTCTTTTTTAAGGTACAGAACTTTTTCCAGTTCAGGTATTCTAGATTAGGATTATATGTCAGATATTCTTAAAATGATTTTTCCCTAATAATTTAGCATAAGTTTACTTCCATATTTATACTTTTGTTTTATTTGAACTGCTTTTTGTTCCAGTATCCATTGATAAGTTTTCCAAAAAGTAGTGTTAATATTTGATATATAGTCATTCCTATTACTATTCTGATATGCTAATCGGCAACACACATATTATAAATCTGGTTGGATATCTTCCCGGAATGGTACGAAGGTAAAGTGTTTTATGTTTCTATGCAAGTAAAGCATAAAATGCACACTTTATTGTCTTATTTTTCAAACTGATTACAATTATCCAGAATAAAATCAATTGATATTCCGAAACTGTCTCGTAAATGCTTTACCATGTTTAGGTTAAGTGTTCGCTTCTCGGATAAAAGTTTACTTATAAGGGATTCGGAAATACCCAAATTTTTTCAGTTTCTTTCTGCTTTATATTGCCGATAGTCATACGCTATTAGATGGCTGTTATTACGGTTGATACCTTGCCAGGCAAAGGATGATGAGCAGTTTCCCATTCATAAATCGCATCAGTAAGGTGTACAAATTCATCTTTGTCTACTTCTGAAAGCAATTCCATATCACCAAGCTTTGTTCCCTTTTGAATTAAAACTTCCATTTTCTTTTTATATTCCCTATATTGGGAATCACTACTAATTTTCATAACACCCTCCTTTTTAATAATTTTTAGCGTCAATCCTGTCATATTCTTTGTGAGTACCAATAAAGCAGATAGTCATTCTACCAGCAAAGAAAACAACGATCGCAACTATTCGATAATTATTTCCCCGGATATTGAACACATATCTGTTATTTTCAACATAGTCAGCTGAAAGATAATTATTTTTTATTTTATTAAACTGTTTAGTTTTATCTAATCACCTCTGCCACAACATCCTCCGACAGGAACCGAATCACGTCCACATACATTACACCAACCTCATCCGACCAAAGCTTGCGGTTATCTTCCAGCACAACAATCTTGAGAAAGAAGCCGCCAGTGTTTCTCATAGAGAAAGTTTCTTGTGCTTTCCTCTCAGGAGTGTCCACATTCAATGCCGACTGAATATACACCTTGTTATTACCTACGTTAACCACAAAGTCAATCTCATATCTGCAAATGATAGCGGATAAACTTTTATTTCAGAACCACGGTCACAAAAAATTGTCACGATATCCTTCGACAGCATTTTTGAGTTTGATCTCGTCACATACACATCAAGGTTCGGATGCACCATCAGATCATTTAGGATGTCGTAGAAGGTAGTGTAAAGCATCTTTCTGTCCTCTTCGGGTACCAACGATCCGTTCACATCCTTATTTTTCACCTTATACAATAACTGTATCTCGTCAATTAATACATAGAATTTCTTGTCTATATCCCTTGTGTACTCCATGATATGGTAGTATAAGAGGTTCAGGTTACGATACTTGATGTTCGATTTTCTGTCAAGAGCCACCTCCACAAAATCTTCCTTCTGAGTTTCTTTCTCAATCAATCGGTTCTTAAAAAATATTGAGAGTAGGAACAACTTACCTGAACGTCTTTTGCCGGTCACAATTTTCACTTTGCCGTTCCAACGTTTGCAAGTAACTGCTCTATGTATTCGCTTCTATTTATTATCATAATAATGCATTTTTAGGATTGTACTGAAATTTTGGTTCTTTATTACGACCGTTTTGTCAGTGTAAAGATACTTTTTTACTTCCGAATGACCAAATGAATAATTGTAATGAGTTGATAATAAAATAATTATGTATTTAATAGTAGAAAAGTATTATTTTATGGATAATTAACTGATAATCAACTGGATATCTCTGGTGGCGAAAGAGGTAGATATGAATTAATTTTGTCAGAGTCGAAAAACTCGATTTTAACAATTTTATTAATTCTTAATCTACATGCTCTATATTTGATACATGGTTTTATGTTATCTGCTTCCATTTTATTTTTTGTTTTTAAGTATATCAATATTTTGCAAATACTAATTTTCTGCAATATCTAACATTGGTTATAGAAGGAGATAATATCCGCTCTATTACCGCACTAATAGCGTTTGTAAGACTTTGTAGCGCATATATTATAAATATATGATAATTATGTGGATTATGAAATGAAATAACATTATTTTAGATATTAGAAATAGAATGACTGGAATGTTATGTACTGAATTTTGTATTAAAGGTCTTTGTTTTATAGAAAATTTTGTGTATCGTAAAATATCAATTATAGATGCAGTATTTAGTGATTCAATATTTATAAAGGAGAAAGAATACTTAAGTGTATTGGAGGCTTCCATTCCTATGGGGGCATTTGAAATACAATTAATAAGTACTGTGCAAGTGGTAAACTCAAATGTTTAAAGATGAACAGAAAGAGAGCTAGTATTTTCATTACTGATTATTATACTAGAGGTCGCTCAAAAATATGGTGTCACTAAAGGGGGAGTATAATAGAGCTGCAAATCAATATAATATATGGCACTAAATCAAGGAGAATTAATAGACAGACTATTTCATAAACTATTTCCGTCTAATATGAAGTATCTTAATTGTGATGGACTGGCTCTTAAATCGAATAAATAGATTGTAATTTATCTTGTGTGTGTGAGATAAAAATATGCTATATTTGTTCTGTTTATAAGATAATCACACTGAGATGGATTGATTTTGAAATCTGCAATTACGGATGACTCGATAGCTATTGATTGATGATAATTACTTATTCAGAGGAGTGGATTATTTAGGTTGAAAATGAGACTATCTGAGTATTGCTAATGTGAGGGCTCTTACTCAATACAATTCACTGAATTATGAAAAATTAAAAGGTAATAAAAAAACGTATCATTGCAATGAATATTAATCATATAAATACTATGGCTCGACCAATTAAAGAAACTCCGGTCATAACCGGTAAAGACACTAAACGCTTTGCGGAGAAAATGGTAAATCTCAAGCCTGAAAGCAAGGAAGAGAAAGAAGCCGCAAAGAAAGTTTATGAGAAGTTCAAAGCTATTGCTTCATTCACTTTGTAACCATGACCCTTGTAAATAATGGAATACAGCAAAATAGAATGAATATATTATCCCGATGTAGTTTTCCTTGTGTATAATTCAAAACGCTGATAATAAAACTAAAAAGACTCATTTGAATTGAATATTATAAATTTTCCTCCACTTGTATTAACGGACAAAACTATTATCGGAATGATAGAGATAGGGGC
>ULMJ01005543.1_pt1 | contig 18474 bp, 12 predicted proteins | sample 1951641 | NCBI WGS metagenome assembly ULMJ01 (sample SAMEA4835550, study PRJEB28245) | human gut metagenome | biome: gut microbiome; material: fecal sample | place: Denmark | collected 2008 | reverse complement strand
GGTCGTTACATACGGCGGTAAATGCTTTTACATAAAGGAGCAACTTGTCGGTAAATGCAGTTCGCTGATAGATAGCACATTAATAAAATATCATTATCAAAGCAAATGATTTTCCAACAGTGCATAAAGTTATATGGATGTTTATTGCTAACTTTGCTATACCTTTTTAATGTACATAATGAAAAGCACAACTGACATACCAATGAGCAATGCTATCGTAAATTCTTTTAATGAGATATACACTTCTTATTACAAGAAGTCATTCTTCTTTGCCAAATCATATGTTCATGATGATTTGGCAGCAGAAGATATTGCTTCTGAGTCGTTGATTAAATTATGGGAGAAACTAAAAACAGAACAGATCGACTATATAGAGCCTCTCCTACTTACCATATTGAAGAATAAAGCTTTGGACTACCTAAAGCACGAAGAAGTCAAACGCACGGCTTTTGAATCTATGGCCGATTGGCATCAACAGGAACTTTCTATTCGTATTTCAACTTTAGAGTCATGCGATCCCAATGAAATATTCTCGGATGAAGTGGAAAGTATCATCCGGGAAACATTGAAATTAATCCCTGAACAAACCCGACGGATATTTCTACTAAGCCGGTTCGAGAACAAGTCCAATAAGGAAATAGCCGAACTGATGGGGATTTCCGTAAAGGGAGTGGAATATCATATATCAAAAGCATTAAAGGCATTACGGATCACCTTAAAAGACTATCTTCCCCTGTTTTATTTTTTCTTCTATTATTAGAATCCCCGTGTTTCTACGTCATTCCAGAGTGCAAAAATGAGATTTCTTTCATTTTTTTCAATCTCCATTTAGGGTTGTCTTCTACTTAGTCGTTAATATATAAAATAGCATAAAGCATGAATACTGAATTACTCCAGAAATATATATCCGGCAATGCCACCGAAGCCGAAAAGCAGCACGTCACCGAATGGATGCAAGAAAGCCCGGAGAATATGCGTGAATACATGGCACAACGCAAGTTGTATGACATTGCATTATGGCGCACAGCACCGATTGCAGAAGAGAAAAGGCAACCCAAGAAGATATTCTCATTGCGCACACTATGGATAGAAGCGGCAAAAATCGCAGCAATATTTGCAGTCATTCTACTGGGTACACACTTTTGGTTCGAAAAACATTCTATAGAGCAAAGTGAATCACTTCAATCCATACACGTACCTGCCGGACAACGAGCCGAACTCATGTTGGCAGACGGCACTAAAGTATGGCTGAACTCGCTGAGTACATTGACTTTTCCGGGAAACTTTACCGGCGATATCCGAAATGTGAAGCTGGACGGTGAAGGCTACTTTGCAGTGACTAAGAATACAGAACAACCTTTCATTGTAGAAACAAACAAATGCAGCGTCAAGGTATTGGGTACAGAATTCAATGTAATGGCGTATGCAACAGACAGTATCTGGGAAACAGCACTGCTGGAAGGAGCAGTAGAAATCTTAAGCCCTGGTGCTACCATGAATGGGATGAAGTTGGAACCGAATACAATGGCCAGTTTGAAAGAAAACCGGCTGATTAAAGAACGGATTAAAGACCCGGACCACTTCTTGTGGCGCGAAGGCCTTATTTGCTTCAATAACGTATCCGTAAAGGATATGCTGGAAAAGCTAAAGCTATATTATGGAGTTGACATCGTTGTAAACAATACTAAAATACTGAACAATCGCTATACCGGCAAGTTTAGAACCGGAGATGGGGTTGAACATGTATTAAAGGTATTAAAGCTGAATAATAAATTCACCTACAAAAAAGATGACGAGAAGAATGTAATCACCATTAATTAACCCTCTAATACAATTTTGCCTATGAAGTAACACACCCCGAATAAAAAGAAATGGGACAGTGCGCCAACACCATCCCATGGATAAGTCAATTATGCATTGACTGCTTTTCCCTAATAATCTTAAGTATAAACCTAAAATTAGTAATGCAAATATATGAAAAATATATTGTATCAGGAATCTATTGTAGAAATTAAACATTTATTCCATATTATGAAAATCACAGCCTTAATCTTGTTTATATTTGTCGGAACTGCCTTTGCCACAGTAACTTATTCCCAGACGATGAAAGTGACTGTTGTGGCAGATAAGATATCGACAGATAAAGTTATCCATGAGATAGAAAAGCAGACAGATTATTTGTTCGTGTACAAGGTGAACGAAATCAATCTGAAACGCACTGTTCAGGTAAATGCAGAGAACAAATCGGTGGCCGAAGTGCTGAATAAAGTGTTCGAAGGAACTGATATTTATTATGCCATGGAAGGCAAGAACATCATGCTGATGAGTAAGGCAAAGGCAGGAGAAGGTAATCAGCAGGCCAATAAAATAAAGGGAGTTGTGAAAGACAAAGCCGGTATTCCTATTACCGGTGCAACAATCATTGAAAAAGGAACTGCAAACGGTACAGTCTCTGACCTTGACGGAAACTTTAGTCTGCAACTGAACAGCCAAGGAACGATAATCATTTCTTATATAGGCTATATCACACAAGAAATCAACGCAGACAAAAACCAAGAACTTATTATTGTATTAGAAGAAGACACTGAGACGCTGGACGAGGTAGTGGTAGTAGGCTATGGTGCCATACAGAAACGTTCGGTATCCACCGCAATCTCAACTGTAAAAGGTGGAAAGATTTCTGATATGCCGACATCGAATATATCGCAAAGTCTTGTAGGTATGTCATCAGGCATCACTTTACAACAAATCAGTGGTGAACCGGGTGCCGCACCGGCTATTCGCGTTCGTGGCTCCGGCTCTATCAATAGCGGAAACGACCCTCTATTCGTCATTGACGGCTACCCGACAACAGACGCAGAACTTTTCAACAACATCAACCCTGCGGATATTGCCGACATCCAAATATTGAAAGACGCGGCTTCATCTGCAATCTATGGTTCCAAGGCAGGTAACGGCGTAATTATTGTCACTACCAAACAAGGTCAAACAGGAAAAGCCAAAGTTAGTTTCTCCACACAGGTGGGATGGAGCGAAGCTCAAAGCTATGTAGATGTACTCGAAGCCAATGACTATATGGATATGATTATTGAAGCCCGTACAAACAACGGAACCATTCAAGACTTTCCTCAACTGGTTCAGATGAGAGAGAGCGGAAACTATACGAATACGAACTGGCAGGATGCCATCTTCCGCAATGCACTGAATTATAGAGGTAACACCACTATAACAGGAGGAACAGAAACCTTGAAATACAACTTCTCTGCAAACTACCAAAACGAAGATGGTATTTTACTGAACTCTTACTATCGCAGAACGGGAATAAAAGGAGGATTTGAAGCTAATCTATCCAAAAAGGTAAAACTTGGCGTAAACTTGAACACGACTTATAGTAAGAAACGCATTCAGCAGCCAACAGGTGGAAATACCGAAGATGTAACAGGTGTAATCGCCCAAGCATTATCAATGCCACCTATACTTCCTGTTTATCAGCCTAATGGGGATTATACTCAAATAGCACAGCATTATGCCGGCTTAGGCCTCAATAATCAACTCCGAAATCCCGTTGCGAATTTGATGGAAAATCGGAATGACGCATGGTCCATCCGCACGATGTCCAATGCTTATCTTGAAGTGAAGCCTATTAAGGGATTGACATTGCGCTCATCGATAAACTTCACAACCAACTCTGCCAAGAAAGACTACTACCAATCCGCTTATCTGCTGGGCAAGAAGTACACAGGCAACAAATCTACACCTGATTTAACCAGCATTGATGGCTATCGTATGTCCGGTTTCGGCTATAACACCTATTGGTCTACTACGGCGACTTACGATGTCATGTTCAACGAAAAGCATCACTTGAATGCCATGATTGGATATGACTTCGAATACAATAGCGACTTTGATGTGCAGCAGGATGATCGGACAGACTCCGATAACCCTATCGCCTATAACAATACATCCATCACCAATGTAAACGGCGCGGCACTGTGGACAGGGTCTTCCAATTACTCAAACTATGTGTTCGATGCCATGTTTGCACGTGTAGTTTATGACTATAACTATAAATACGTTTTTTCGGGTTCTGTCCGGCGCGACCGTTCCAGTAAGTTCGGACCGGACAAACGTGCCGGATGGTTCTACTCCGGATCATTGGCATGGAACCTAACGGAAGAAGAGTTTATGAAAAACATAAGCTGGCTCAATATTGCCAAACTCCGTGCCAGCTATGGGGTGACAGGCAATGATCAGATAGGCAACGACTACGCATGGATATCCAGCATTAGTTCCGACCCAAATGTGGTATTCGGCAATACAGCCATATCTACCTACTACCCCAGCGGCTATTCAAACAGGCAGTTAGGATGGGAAAAGAATAAACAGATAGATTTAGGATTCGACATCGGCATATTTAATGCTCTTAATGTCGTTGTGGATTTCTATAAGAGAACCAGTGACATCGTGATGCCGGCTAATATCCCCAACTTCAACGGTATATCAGGCAGCGTCTACATGAATGCCGGACAAATAGAGAATAAAGGTATAGAAATTCAAGTCTCCGCTACCCCATTCAAAGGAGAATTTTCTTGGGAAACAACACTCAGTTGGTCAAAGAACAACAATAAGATTCTGTCGCTTGCCAATAACCAAAACCAACTTGCCAACGCAAAAGCAGGTACCAAATGGAGCAATGTGATAAGGAACTACGTAGGACGACCAATGGGTGACATGTATATGCTCAAAGTAATAGGAACATTTAACACAGAGGAAGACTTGGCCAAATATGCCACAAACGGTACACAAGGCATTGGCGACTTAATTTTTGAAGACTACAAGAAAGATGGTACTATTGACGTCAATGACTATCAGTTGGTAGGAAACTATCAACCGGACTTCACCTTTGGCTGGAATAATACTTTTAAGTATAAAGACCTTGACTTGGCTGTTACTATCGACGGGCAATGTGGCGGTAATGTAATTTATGCGGCAGCACGCGCCTTCTCACTGAACCGCTACGATGACAATGTGCTGGCAGAGTCCGGGCTGGGGCGTTGGATATCACCAACTAATACCGGAAACGGTACATCGCACAAAGCCGGTACTAACAACTTGGGCAGCAATATCGGACCCTCCACAAGATACCTTTATGATGCGGACTTCCTGCGTATCCGCAATATATCCCTCGGATATACATTGCCAAAGAAGTTCTGTAAAACAATAGGTATAGAGGGGTTGCGCATCAGTGCCAATGTACAGAATCTGTGGACTTTTGATAAATATCCGGGGTATTCCGTGGAAGCAAACTATGAGGGAAACTCCGCCACAAACAATGGTGTGGACTTCGGTGGGTATCCCATCTCACGCACCTTTACTTTCGGCCTTAATTTTAACTTTTAAAAATAACGTAGTAGCATGAAAACTTTCAATAAACTAATATCACTTGCAATCATTTCCATGACAAGCCTTGTCTATACTGCTTGTAGTGACAACTTTTTCGATCGCTATCCTACCGATTCCATGCAGATGGAAACTTATCTGAAAAACGATACCGAATTGCAAAATATACTCTTCAATGGTTATTATCATTTGCAGGACATTACCTTAAATGTCAACTACGTCAATAGCCTGGCTACGGACGAAGGATACGACTACAAGAAAAACAATTCTGTGGATCATATCAACCTGAACGAAAGTACATGGGACGCAACATTAGGAATCACCAGTGAGATATGGGAACATTGTTTCAATATGATAAACCGCTGCAACAACGTACTCCTGAAACTGGACAATGCTACTGCAGCAAACAGGACGCAATACGAAGGTGAGGCCAGCTTCCTCAGGGCCTACGCTTATTTTACGCTCGTAAGGCTTTTTGGACCGGTACCTATTACTAAAATGCCAATTGAGGACTACTCCACCCTCTACAGTTATGGACGCAGTAGCGTGGACGAAGTCTACAGCCTAATAAAAGAAGATTTGACAAAGGCCATAAATAACCTTCCCGAGAACTATTCCGCCGACAATATGAAGGGACGGGCAACAAAAATAGCAGCCTATACCATGCAGGCGGATGTCTACATGACATTACAAGATTTCACCTCGGCCCAAAAGTCTATAGAAAACATACTAACCTATGCCAATCAAAATAGTGAACGACTTGGTTTGGAAAGTGATGTCCTACGAATCTATGCCTCGAATAATCCCATGGGAAAAGAGATCATTTTTGCGGCGCAATACAACAATGGTGCAACGGTGGTGGCCAATCCGCTGATGGGACGCTCCATTCCGGCTGCTACGCCATCTACCCAGCCCGCCTATATCTATCCGGACGGGACAAAATCGACCATTACCACTTCACAGGGCACCAGTTGTATGCTGATGACATGGGAGCTTTACAATGAATTTAAAGCTAACAACAATGACCAACGTTTCCAAAAGTTAGTCTATAACGGAATTTACACAAATGAATATGTATCGGTAGCCAGCGAAGAAGTGGATGTAACTCAAGAAGGATACACTTATCTCCCTGTCACATTGAAATACTTCGATTTCGGGAATGAAGGTATGACAACCTGCGCATGCGGCAACGACAACATTATATACCGCTTTGCAGATGTATTGTTGATGTACGCTGAGTGCCTGAATGAAACAGGAACTCCCGAATCTGCCTCCAACTACCTGAATCAAGTGAGGGCGCGTGCCGGACTGGCCAATACAACAGCCACTACACGGGAAGAGATGGATATAGCCATCGAAAATGAAAGAATGTTAGAGTTATGTTTCGAGGGGCACAGGTGGTATGACTTGGTTCGGAAAGGAAGAATTACGGAAGTGATGGAAAAACACTTTGCCCACCGTACACAAGGACTCAATCCCACTCTTCAGTCCGGTAATAATGGCATGACCGTAAGCAATGCATCCGATGTCACCGGCACTCCCGGCACATGGAAGTGGACGGGTTCATCTGCCGCTATCCTGTTTGGGATTCCTTATGACCAAATTCAACTATCGGGAGACTGGAAACAGAACGAATTATATTAACAACCTATAAAACATGAAAAAGAATCTTCTTGCCAGCAGCCTATGTGCTGCTGGCATAATATTACCGCAAATAATCTTTGCCAGTGACAAGAATGGAGAAGTAAGCCCTGATAAACCGAACATCATTTTCATCTTAGCTGATGATATGGGATATGGCGACTTGTCCTGTTATGGAAATCAATATGTGAAAACTCCGAATATTGATCAATTAGCCGAAACAGGAACACGGTTTAACCAATGCTATGCAGGAAGCGGCATCAGTTCGCCATCAAGATGCGCATTGATGACAGGCAAAAACACAGGAAATACCCGTATAAGGGATAATATGTGTACAGCCGGGGGAATTGCCGGAGTCAAGATAAATCCGAATGGTGATTCTACCATCGTCCGAAGAGCCAACCTGTTGCAACAAGACACGACCATCGCCACCGTACTGAGTGCGGCAGGCTATCGGACTTGCCTGGTAAACAAATGGCACTTGGACGGATACGACAAAGAAGCCTCACCTAATCATCGCGGATTTGACGAGTTTTATGGATGGACTATCTCTACCGTACACAGCAATTCTCCTTATTATTATCCCTATTACCGTTTTCACGGCGACTCGCTCATTCATATCCCTGAAAATGCAGATGGGAAACATGGCATCCACAACAATGATTTGAGCACCAATGATGCCATTGCCTTCATTCAAAGAAATAAAGACAACCCATTCTTCCTCTACTTAGCATTCGATGCTCCTCATGAACCGTATAACATTGACCAAACCGGATGGTATGAAGGACAAGAAACATGGGAGCCGGACACCAAGCGATACGCCTCGCTAATAACTCACATGGATGCTGCCATCGGACGGTTATTGGATAAACTCGAACAACTCAACCTGCGGAAGAACACTCTGATTATTTTTGCCTCGGACAATGGAGCCGCCATTCAAGCCCCCATTAAAGTTTTGAATTGCAACGCAGGTTTCAAAGGCCGGAAAGGAATGCTCTACGAAGGAGGAATCAGAGTGCCTTTCATCGTGAACCAACCCGGGAAAGTACCTGTACAGACACTTGACAACATCATCTATTTTCCTGATGTAATGCCTACATTAGCCGCATTGGCTAAGGGGACAGCATACTTGCCAAAACATATCAATGGCATAAACATCTTGCCTCTCTTTTATGGAAAACAGGTTGATACAGACAACCGCTTACTATATTGGGAATTCCCGGGTAAACAACGTGCCGCCAGAAAAGGAGATTGGAAATGTGTAACCATCAGACCTAACCAACCTTTAGAATTGTATAACTTGAAAGAGGATCCGGAAGAAACAAACAATCTTGCAGAAAAACACCCGGAAATGGTAAGAGAATTCGATCTAGAAATGCAAAAGATGCACATACCTACCCCAAACTGGCCTCAGCCAGGAGAAGTATTCTGACACTTATTGAAATAGCAAACAAAAAATGAGGGCTTAAAGTGCCCTCATTTTTTGTTTAAGGTGTATACATCACCATTATGAGCTAAATTATACAGGCATATACTAATTTATAGCTTGCTAGTACCTTCTGTACAAAAATACAGTTTTTTGAACTGGAATACATTCCCTAACCTTCTTAAAGTTCCGACATTTGGATAATGATAAATATCAATCATAACCATATGATATTAATCAGTTGAATTTATTCGACTTGAATCTTTTTATATAATTATGTACTCAATAAAAAACATTCTTATTACTTTACTGTCAATGCTTATTCCAGGCAGTGCAATTATGGCACAATATCAGAATGTGCAGGAGAAGGCCCCTCTGGTAAATGTACCTTTAGCTCTTTTCAATGGCATCACTACCAAACGGATGCATCAAGGACGTATGCAAATTATCCTCCGCAGTAATCGGAAAGCAGGTGAAGTAAAACTGGGAGTAACTTCAAACAATTTAAAAGGAACCCTTCGGCTAAAGACAGCTATGAATTAAGGAAGGCAGACATATACAAATTCAAATTAATTGATTAACTTTCGGACATAAAAGTAAGAATATTCATGAAAAGACATTTAATGACAGGGGGGCTTCTGGCTCTTATACTCGCTACAAGTTCTTGTACATCAACCCACGAAGAAAAGACACCGGAATCCTTTCCACCACCTCTGATGGGTTGGAGTTCTTGGAACACCTACCATGTGAATATCAATGAAGAGTTGATAAAGAAACAAGCAGATGCTTTGGTTGCTCATGGGTTGAAAGACGCCGGTTATCTATATATAAACGTAGATGACGGATTTTTCGGCTGGCGAGATGAAACCGGAAAGATGCATGCACATCCCGAACGCTTTCCTAATGGAATGAGACCTATATCCGACTACATCCATTCATTAGGTCTGAAAGCAGGTATCTATTCGGATGCAGGCGACAACACCTGTGGTTCTATTTACGACGATGATGCCAACGGAATAGGCTCCGGCCTCTACGGGCACGAGCAGCAGGATATGGACCTTTATCTGAAAGAATGGAACTATGACTTCATCAAGATAGACTATTGCGGTGGCAGAGAATTAGGGCTTGATGAAGAAAAGCGCTACACAACCATTTGCGAAGCAATCAAGAATACCGGACGCACCGATGTTTCCATTAATATTTGCCGATGGGCTTTCCCTGGTACTTGGGCAAAAAACATGGCGCGCTCCTGGCGCATCAGTCCGGATATACGTCCCCGCTGGGAATCCGTGAAGAACATTATCCGAAAGAATCTCTATTTATCAGCTTATGCCGGTGAAGGGCATTATAATGATATGGACATGCTGGAAGTCGGTCGCGGATTGAAGCAGGAAGAGGAAGAAGTACATTTTGGAATGTGGTGTATCATGAGTTCGCCCCTTCTTATTGGTTGCGATATGACAACCATTCCTGAAACTTCATTGGCTTTACTGAAAAACAAAGAATTGATAGCACTGAATCAGGATCAGTTAGGACTACAGGCCTACGTGGTACAGCATGAGAATGAAGAATATGTATTAGTGAAAGACCTTGAGCAAAAGCGGGGACTTGTGCGTGCCATAGCTCTGTATAATCCATCGGATACTGTATATAATTTCGATGTTCCTTTCGAAAAACTGGAGATGGGGGGAACGGTAAAAGTCCGCGATGTAATACAATGCAAGGATTTGGGAAATATGACAGACTGCATCCGGTTATCAGTTCCTCCACATAGTGTTGCAATATGGAGATTGGAAGCAGAAAAGCGCCTTGAACCGACTCTTTATGAAGCAGAATGGGCCTATCTGCCTTGCTATGATGACTTGGGAAAGAAGCCTAAACAGATATTCTATGCCGCATCTCCGGCTTGTTCCGGCAAGATGAAAGTATCAAATATCGGAGGCAGTGAAGAAAATATTGCCGAATGGAAAGAAGTGTACAGTGAGAAAGGAGGCGAATATGATATGACTATCTATTATAGCTGCGACAAAAACAGGAAACTGGAAGTATCTGTAAATGGAACAAAGACAGAAATAAAAGACCTGAATAGCAGCAACAAAGAAAAAGTAACATCCGTAACCATTCCTGTAATTTTAGTAGCCGGTAACAACGTAATCCGTATGGGAAACAACTTCGGATGGGCACCGGATATTGATTGCTTTAAGTTAAGTAAACGACAGTAATAAAGAATTTATATGATAAGAATAGCAATAACAGCAATAGCTTTATGCGTAGCAGGAGTAGCAAAAGCCCAAACTTACATTCCTCTCGTTTTTGGTGCAGACAGCCTGAACATCCATCCAGATGAAATAACACGCCTATATATACCTCCCCAGAAGGTCATGTGGATTAGCAATGACTCTTTAGTCAACAATACAGAAGTCCTGCTTCTCCCTGGGACCGGGCAAACAGAACTTGGTAGGAGGAATATGTGCTCCATGCATACCACAGAAAGTGATACCGCCTCTATCCTACTGGACTATGGACGGGAATTGCACGGAGGCTTAAAACTTGTATTGGGTTCGGCAAAGCCCTGGCGGCCCGCCTCGATACGCATTCGTTTCGGAGAATCCGTAAGTGAAGCCTGTAGCCAAAATGATGGCGGCAAACGGAGAAAGGGATATTCCACAAACGACCATGCCATGCGTGATATGACTATGCAGGTTCCAAGTGACGGACAAATAGAAATAGGAAGCACCGGATTCCGTTTTATCCGTATCGACTGTCTATCCCCCAATACAACTATGTACCTGAAAGAAGTACCCGCTATTTTCCGCTACCGGAATATCCCTTATCTGGGTTCATTCCGTTGCAACGATCAGCGTCTGAATGATATATGGATGACAGGAGCATACACCGTTCACCTGAATATGCAGGAATATTTATGGGATGGCATAAAGCGTGACCGCCTGATATGGCTGGGCGACATGCACCCCGAAGTAGCAACCATTATGAGCGTATTCGGGCATAACGAAGTAGTAAACAAGAGCATAGACCTGGCTTGCGAGCAGTTCCCCCTGCCCCAATGGCTGAATGGAATCAGTACTTATTCGATGTGGTATCTGATTATCCAGCATGAATGGTACATGCATAATGGAGATATCGATTTTCTACGTCACCACCGTGCTTACATAACCAGAGTAATCGACCGTATTGATGAGTGCGTAGACGAGGAAGGCAATGAGAATCTGGCAAAACAACGTTTTCTGGATTGGCCGTCAAGTCCTAATCAGCCGGGGGTTGAAGCAGGATGCAGAGCATTGCTTGGCTGGGCCTTGAAAGATGCAGAGATATTATGCAATCTACTGGAAGAACAGGAACATGCAAAAAAATGCCGTGCCATCTCCAAGCGACTGAAAAAGCAGATAAAACAGCCTAACGGTTTGAAACAAGCAGCCGCACTGATGTCCATCGCAGGATTAATGAAACCTGAGCAAGCATGCAGCGAAGTGATCTCAGTAGGTGGCGCAAAGGACTTCTCCACTTTTTATGGTTATTACATGTTGCAGGCCCTTGCGCAAGCAGGCGAATATCAACAGGCTCTCGACATTATCCGCCAGTATTGGGGTGGAATGTTAGATTTGGGAGCAACCACTTTCTGGGAAGATTTCAATCTGGACTGGACACATAATGCAGCCAGACTGGATGATTTCGTCCCCGAAGGCAAAGACGATATTCACGGAGACTTTGGTGATTATTGTTATCCCAGTTTCCGCCACAGTTTCTGCCATGGATGGGCTTCCGGGCCTACTCCTTGGATGACACAGCATATTTTAGGCGTCGAGATAGTGGATGCAGGTTGTAAGACTCTACGCATCACTCCTCATCTTGGAGATTTGGAATGGGCGGAAGGAACTTTCCCCACGCCATTAGGCGTGGTCTACATCAAGCATGTGAAAGGAACTGATGGAAAAATAGTTTCTACGGTCAAAGCTCCCGACGGAATAAAGGTATTATAAGAAATAGTTAAGGGGCTTATTAAAAGAGCCCCTTAACCTATATCAGAATTCTTCTTTCAACTGTTCGCACCAATCAGCAATCCGCTTATCCGTCAGCTTCGACTGATTCTCTATATCAATCACTAACCCACACCATTTACCATCGCGCAAGGCTCTTGAATGATTAAACGAGTATCCCTCTGCCGAGGTGAACCCTACAAGCGTAGCTCCCGCCTTCTCAAAAGCCTCAGCCAGGATACCCAGTCCGTCCACAAAGTTATCGGGATAACCTATCTGGTCACCAAGTCCGAAGAGGGCCACTTTCTTACCTTTCAAATCGAGGCTTTCTATTTCCGGCACCATTTCATCCCAGTAGGTGGGCAGTTCACCGTCAAACCAGGTGGAGGCACCCACTATCAGGTTGTCATAAGCCTGGAAATCATTTTGCCAAGCCTTTTCTATCAATATCATTTCCACTTCTTTATGCCCAAGTTTCTCACGTATCTTTTCAGCTATATGAGAAGTCTTGGCAGCATTCATTGCATAAAATAATCCTATCTCTTTCATAATTACTTCGTTTTTAATTAATATTCCAACAGTTTTCTGGCTACTTCATAAATCTTATTTGCATCCGGCAGAATAGCGCGTTCCAGTATCGGATTAAAGCCAACCGGGGTAAAAGTGGAACCTACCCGCTGCACCGGCGCATCCAGATAGCGGAATAAATCCGTACCGATACTGGCTGCAATTTCACCACCGAAGCCGGCAAACACTTTATCTTCGTGCACAATTAATGCCTTACTCGTTTTCTTCACCGATTCATAGATGGTTTCCTTATCCAACGGGATAAGAGAACGGATGTCAATGACTTCCACACTCCAACCACCTTCTTTCTCTAAGCGCTCGGCCACATTCAAGCAAAAGTGCGTAGTGTTACCATAAGTAATGATACTCAAATCAGAGCCTTCACGGCGGATACGCGCTTTGCCAAACGGAACTTCAAAATCATCGGGAACGATAGTTGAAGCTTCCACCGAGTTATATAAAGCCTTAGGTTCGAGGAATAAAGTGAAACCTCTGGAGCGCATACTTGTGCGGAGCAGTCCGGCGGCATCATCAGCAAAAGAAGGACAGACAATCCGGGCACCGGGCAATGTAGCCAAAGCTCCCTCAATATTCTGCGAATGATACAGTCCGCCACCGATATATCCACCGGAAGCCAGGCGCAAAGTCACATTAGGCACAAACTTTCCGTTACTGCGCCAGTATTCATGCGTACACTCCACATATTGCTCCACGGCAGGCCAGAAGTAATCGGCAAACTCAGCACCTTCTATCACTACACGAATTTTAGGGTCAAAGCGGCTCATACCATTGGCCGTGCCCACAATATAGTCTTCAGCAATAGGCGCATTGAACACACGGGGCTCACCGAATTCCTGTTGCATGCCTTTAGTCACATTGAAGACACCACCTTTATCCCTGTTTGCCACATCCTGCCCCCAGATAAAAGTATCGGGATTATGACGAAACTCCGCTTTCAACGTTTCATTGATGGCAGTTACCATAAATTTCTTCTCTCCTTCCGTCTCATGGTGTGTTCCGTCCTTATATTTTTGCGGTTCATAAGGTTCCGGCAACACATAGTCGAAAATGGTTTTCGGATCGGGGTCAGGAGCCGTGAGCGCTTTGCGATTAGCCGAGATAAGCTCTTTCTTCGCCTGCTCTTCTATCTCCTTCAGTTCTTCTTCGGTGAGGCGTTTGTAGCGTAACAGCATCCGGCGGAACTTCATCAACGGGTCAGCCTCTTTCACATAAGCCAGTTCATTCTCATCCCTATACAATGTTTGTTTATCGGAATTGGAGTGCGAACCGATACGGACACAATTGGCATGCACAATAACCGGAGTCCGGTTCAGCAAGGCATGTTCACGGGCTTCGGTCATGGCATTCATGGAGTCGAACACATCTTTTCCATTGCAATGGATAATCTTCAGGTTCTTGAAACCTGAAAAGTTATCCGCCACTTTACGGGCTGCGGTCTGGTCTTTCTTCGGAACGGATATGCCATATCCATTATCCTGCCATACAAAGATAACAGGCAGGCGCTCGAGACTGGCACCGTTGACAGCCTCGTAAACAAATCCTTCGGAAGAAGCAGACTCACCATGTGAGGTGATGACCACTCCTTTGTGGTTGTAGTACACCATGGCACGGGCCACACCGGCGGCATGAAGGTCGTGCGTACCCGTTGCCGAAGAGATGTTCTCTATGTGCCATTCGGGTTTAGCAAAGTGATTGGACATGTGGCGTCCGCCGCTACCGGGGTCGGTAGCTTTGGATATGCCATTCAATATCAGTTCTTCAGCCGTCATTCCGGCAGAAAGGGCGGTAAGCATATCGCGATAGTAAGGGAAGAGAAAATCTTCTCCTTTGGTGAACACCTGTCCGATGGCTAATTGTATTCCGTCATGTCCGGTATACGGTGCATGGAAGGACCAGCCAAGAGATTGCAACAGATAGGCAGGCGCTTTTTCATCGAGTGCACGTCCCAACGTCATCAGGTAATACCACTTCTTCAGAAGCTCCACATCTGTGGTTTTTATATCATACTTTTTCATTTTCGTCAAGGTGTTAGTTTATTCTTTCCAGTTTTCCAGATACTCCTTTATATAATAGAGGAAGTTGCCGCCCAATGAACCGTCCACCACCCTGTGATCATAGGAAAGGGATAGGTACATCTTATGTCGTATGGCAATTACGTCACCTTCCGGTGTTTCTATTACGGCAGGTTTCTTCTCGATATAGCCCACGCCCAGAATGGCTACCTGGGGTTGGTTAATGATAGGCGTACCGAACAGGGACTTAAACGTACCGAAGTTGGTTATCGTGAAAGTACCTCCGGAAATATCATCGGGCATCAGTTTGTTGTCACGGGCTTTGAGAGCCAGAGAGTCTATGGCTACAGCAAGTCCGTTCAGGTTCAGCCGATCGGCATCGCGGACAACAGGAACAATCAGGTTGCCGTCATTCAGAGAAACGGCAATGCCGATATTGATATGCTTCTTAAACAGGATGTTGTATCCCTCCACCGAAACATTCACTTGCGGATAGGCAACCAATGCTTTTGCCACAGCCTCGGTAATGGCAGGCATATAGGTGAGTTTCACACCTTCCTTCCGGAAGAAAGCATCTTTATTCTTATCACGCCACTTCACAAGTTTGGTTACATCTACTTCCACCACATTGGTTACATGAGGAGAAGTATGTTTCGACATTACCATGTGGTCTGCTATCACCTTACGCACGCGGTCCATTTCTTTCACTTCCACGCCCTCTGTTGCCTGAACATTAGGGGCAGGAGCATTGTGATGCACTTCGGAAGTAGTGGCAGAAGCCGGCTTCACAGCAGACTTTATAGTAGCAGCCGCATTACCTCTTTGCTTCCTGACGATATAATTCCTGATATCCTTTTTACTGACGCGCCCCTGGTATCCGGTACCCGGCACAGTATCCAGTTCTTCCCGCCGGATACCAAACTCACGAGCCAGCAGAAGAACGACGGGAGAATACCAACGTGCTTCTTCCGATTGGACAGCTTTCGCCTGGGGAAGTTGTTGTGGCGAGGCAGTTTCCGGAGGAGCCACCTCAGCTTTTTCATTTATAATTTCCGGGCTGCTTTGAAGCGGTTCTTCACCACCTTCATCGCCCATATTAACGATGGCAACCACCGTGCCCACAGCTACGGTATCTCCTTCTTTAAATAAAATCTCGACAACTTTACCTGCCACCGGAGAGGGTACTTCCGCACTGACTTTAGCAGTATTCACTTCAAACAAGACATCATCTTCTTTAACGATGTCACCTACTTGTACCGACCACGAAACGATGGTACCTTCGGTTATACTTTCGCCTAATTTAGGCATCTTTATTTCAAATCTCGACATATAGTTAAGTTTTAGGTTTGGGGGTTATTATGTATATACAACAAGTAACTGAATAGTAAGTTTTTTAACTTAGGCAGAAGTTAATGCGGATTTATGATATATCCACTCCTGCGAAGCATACTTCTCCGCCTTCAACCGTTCGATGGCTTCCAAATCTCCGGCGGAGAAGCGGTAGATACGGTTATCGTCATCATCTATGAATGAATGGAAAAGCAGATGCATAAAGCGTTTGACATCCATAGGCCCGGACAAAAACTCTTTTACGTTAGCCACCTCGCTCCGCACAGAAGGTACGGCACGTAAGGTGCGGGAACCCGGCAAGCGGTTCTCTGCATCGGGCTGACCGCTCAATGCACCATTCAGCACATCCAAATCGGTGGAAAACAACAAAGTACAGTGATACATCACCCGGTCTTTGTGTATGCACTGCGCACTGCCCGATATTTTCCGTTCGTCCACATAAATGCCCAGACGCTGGTCGGCATATGCCGCGATGCCCACCTTCTCAAGGAAGTCGACCACCAGTTGCAGGTAATATTCAAAATCCGGTTGCTTCCTGGTTTCAATAAAGCTCAGGTTGATGTTTCCCCGGTCGTGATACACGGCGCCTCCACCGGAGAAACGGCGTGCCAATGCTATTCCTTTTTCGTGCAAGAACGTTTCGTCCACCTCCGCCGCCACACTCTGATGCTTTCCTATCACAACGGAAGGTTCCGACTGCCAAAGCATAAAGAAGTTGCCCCGCTTCTGCTTCAACAAATACTCCTCTGCTGCCAGATTAAAATAAATATCCGTACAGCGATTATCAATGCAGAACATTATGCAAAGAGTGTTTCATGGAAGATTTCGCCGACCGTCGGGTGTGGGAAGACAGTCTTCTGAAATTCTTCTACCGTATATCCGTGCTGCACGGCAATTCCGGCAAGTACAATCAACTCGGAAGCCGGATTGCCCAGCATGTGGCAGCCTATTATCCGGTCGTCATCATCCAGTATCAGTTTGCAAAGCCCGTTTCCCTGTTCATTCTCGGCTACGAAACGGCCGGAATAGGCCATCGGCAATTTCTGTACATGATAACTGATGCCGGCGTTTTTCAGTTCTTCTTCGGTCTTACCTACACCGGCCACTTCGGGATTAGTATACACTACGCCCGGCACACAATCATAATTCATCCGGTCTGCCACCTCCAGAATATGATTGATGGCAACCTCACTTTCGCGAATGGCAGTATGTGCCAGCATAGAATGTCCGGTGATGTCGCCACAGGCATATACCCGCGGATGGGAAGTTAGCATGTGTTCATCCACTTTCACACCGTTACGCAACAGTTCTATGTTCAGTTTATCCAAGCCCACTTGCAGCAGGTTGGCTTTCCGGCCTACGCTGACCAATATCTTTTCAGCCTCGATGAGCGACGTTTTGTCATCCTTTTCAATAGTGACTCCTTCGGGACTGACCTCAACCACTTTTGTATTCAGATGGAATTTAACTCCGTGCTTCTGATATTCCGAACGCAACATACCGCTGGTTTCTTTATCCATAGCGCCCAGCACTTCGGGCATCATCTCGACCACATACACCTGTACGCCCATACTGTTGAAGAAAGAAGCAAATTCCATCCCGATGACGCCGCCACCGATGATGACCAGTGAAGATGGCAGCACAGTGCTCTCAAGGGCCTCTTTCGACGTCCAATAATCAACCCCGGACAGACCTTTGATAGGCGGGATAACCGTATCGGAACCGGTACACACCAACAGATAGGTTACTTCGTACATCTCCCCCGCTGCCGAAACCAGGAAGCGTCCGTCCGCTTCGCCCGCAATCACAGCTTCGTGAGGCACAATGACAGCACCATAGGAGTTGACCGTCATCTGCACACCGCCGGTCAACTTTTTCACAATCTTATCCTTGCGGGCAATCATCTTCTGCATATCGAACGCCGAACCGTCGGGCACAGAAATGCCATACTTCGATGCGCTTTTCATATTGTCCCACAACTTGGCGGAGTAGAGCAGAGTCTTGGTAGGAATACACCCCTCATTGAGACAAACTCCACCAATGGCTTTCTTCTCAAATAAGA
>ULMJ01030810.1_pt1 | contig 18633 bp, 17 predicted proteins | sample 1951641 | NCBI WGS metagenome assembly ULMJ01 (sample SAMEA4835550, study PRJEB28245) | human gut metagenome | biome: gut microbiome; material: fecal sample | place: Denmark | collected 2008 | reverse complement strand
TTAACGTGGGTTCGATTCCCGCACGGGTCACCATCTTGAAATTGCACGAAAGTGCAATTTCTCTATATTCCTCCATAGCTCAGTCGGTAGAGCACGCGGCTGTTAACCGCGGTGTCGTTGGTTCGAGTCCAACTGGGGGAGCCAAAAAGAACTGTAAGTGTTTTACTTACAGTTCTTTTTTTGTTTTCTGCATTTGTTGAATTAAGGATCTTAGAGATTTAAAATTAAATGAAGGATTGTTGTAAGATTCTCTCTTAAAAGTTGACTTATAGAGTGAAAGAGCTTTTTCCGCGGAGAGGATGAGGAGTATGGAGGACCTGCAAATCGTGGAGCTGTACTGGGACCGTGATCCACAGGCAATCGCTCGTTCTAAGGAAAAATACGGTGTCTATTGTTTTACAGTGGCAGACCATATTCTGCGCAATTGGGCGGATTCAGAGGAATGTGTCAATGATACTTGGCTACATGCTTGGAACAGGATCCCTCCTCATCGGCCCAACGCGCTACGGATGTTTTTGGCTAAAATCACCCGTCGTCTGGCGTTCAATCGGTTTAAATCCTACACCGTTCAAAAAAGGGGTGGGGGAGAACTGCCTCTGGTACTGGACGAGCTGTCCGAGTGTGTGGGAGACGAAACGGATGTGGAGGATTCTATTATCGCCAGGGAACTGGGGGAGAGTGTCCGACAGTTTGTTTTGACGCTCCCTGCCCGTGATGGGGATATTTTTGTCCGGCGTTATTTTTTCACAGAGGCCGTTTCGGAGATCGCTCAGAAATATGGGCTCACCGCAAACCATGTATCGGTTATCCTCAATCGTACCCGCTGCAAACTGAAACTACATTTGATAAAGGAGGGATTAATAGATGAATCGTAACCAGTTGTATGAGAGTATGGAGCACATTGACGACCAGATCTTGGAACGAAGCGAAAAACGGAAAGGTGTTCGGAAGCGTTTCTGGATGGGTGCAGTTGCTGCGGTATTGGTAATTGCGGTGGCTGCTGGTATTGCCTTACAGCCTCGTGTTCCCATAGGGGAAAACTCCGGAGCCACGACAGGGCAGGCAACAGACCAATCAGTAGGGAAAGCTAATACCCTCAGAGTTGCCATGTATCCGGAAATGGCCCCTTACCCTGATGAAAGTCAATTTATGAGCGGCGCACAGGAAACCTTTGATTCAGAGGGCTATTCTAAAGCGCACGATGCCTGGTGGGAATCTCTTCAGGCACAGAGAAGGGACACAGGATACGCCCAAGGATTGGAGAGCTTTTGGGAGAAAACTGTACCCGTATTTTTGGGTGGAGAGTCGGGAGAGAACCGTGCCTATTCCCCTGTGAATGTGTACATGGCTTTGGGTATGTTAGCGGAGCTTACTGACGGCGATTCCCGGCAGCAGGTGCTGGATCTGCTGGGGGCATCGGATATAGACGCTCTGCGGAGTCAGGCAAATGATTTGTGGAACGCCAACTATTGGAACGACGGCGCCACTGCCTCGGTCCTGGCAAGTTCCCTGTGGCTTCGGGAGGATATTTCCTATGTGGATTCCACCTTGGATACCTTGGCGGACACCTACTACGCCTCCTCCTTCCAGGGAGAGATGGGTTCTCAAGAGATGGACCAGATGTTGCAGGACTGGATTAACGACCAGACCGGAGGCCTGTTAGAGGAGCAAGTGGGAGAGCTCACCCTGAAGCCGGATACTGTCCTGGCCCTGGCTACCACTCTGTATTTCCAGGCCAAGTGGTGTGAGGAGTTTTCTGAAGCCAGCAATGTGACTCAGGCTTTTCACGGGCCCAACGGAGACAGGGATGCGGAGTTCATGCGCACCAGCACGACGAACACCTATTACTGGGGAGACAATTTTGGCGCGGTAGGACTTGGCCTGGAAAATGGAGGCGCCATGTGGTTTGTTCTCCCTGATGAGGGTACCAACCCCGAGGAGCTTTTGCAGGACAGTCAGGCTATGGAATTCCTGTTTTCAGAAAGCGGGACCAATTCCTGGGAGAATAATAAGATGCTGACTATCCATCTGTCTGTCCCCAAGTTTGATATCAGTTCCCAAACGGATCTGCTGGGTGGTTTGGAGACCCTGGGTGTCACAGATGCCCTGGACCCGGAAATGGCGGATTTCTCACCCACCACCCAGGACGTGGACAGTGTGTATCTGTCTCAGGCACAGCACGGGGTGCGGGTGGCCATTGATGAGGAGGGCGTTACTGCCGCAGCCTATACGGTGATGGCGGCTTGTGGCAGTGGAGCTCCTCCTGAAGAGGAGATGGACTTTGTGCTGGATCGGCCCTTCCTGTTCTGTGTCACCAGCCAGGACGGCCTGCCACTGTTTGTGGGCATAGTGAATCAGCCGTAAAAGGTTAAGAGGTTTCCGCTTTTTTTGCGGAAACCTCTTGCTTTTTTTGAAAAGTAGCTGTATAATAATATCTGCTTTTCCATGTACCTGCCGGTGTGATGGAATTGGCAGACGTAGTGGACTCAAAATCCACCGGTAGCGATACCGTGCCGGTTCGAGTCCGGCCACCGGCACCAAACCTGCGGTTAGCATTTCGCGACCGCAGGTTTTCTTTTTGCCTCGGTTTTGTGCTCGCGTTTATATGGGGATCCATGCAGAGTTGCCGTCTAGAAAACTGATCACCACACCAGTGCGGCGGTGGATTTCCCGGTTCCGCCTCTCAATAACATTATTGAAGCGGATGCGGGTCAAGTGTTTGTAGCGCTAAAATACAAAGCTCCCCTCTTTGCTTTATACAAAGAGGGGAGCTTTTGTTTTATGGAATGGAAGGAACATCAAAATCGCGCAAACGGTAAAAATCCGTAAGTGCACCGGAAGAGGGGAGAGGAACACCGGTCCCTGTGGCATGGTCAAGGTAATAGTACGCTACAACAGAGAAGCAGTATGGCTTCAAGCGCTCTTTTTCCCATGGATTACGGAAAGACATACAGAAGCTTTTTTGGAAAGAAATCCGATCCGCATCGTGAAAACGATACATAGAAGTCATGGAACGGAGAGAATCTTTAATCGGAACACCGTGTGTGTCGCAGCAAAATTCTCCGTTTCGGAAATACCATCCTGCATTAAAATAGTCTTCCATACCTGTTCCGTAAATAGTTAGATCTTCACGACCATCAATATAGATATATTCGGGGGCTTCCAGATAAGCAAGGTATTGCTGTGGCTCCCCTTGAATAGAGAGCGTACATCCGGTGTAATGACCTTTTCCTTGTACATCCAGCACTGGCAAATCTTCGTGTCCCAGTCTTTTGCCGCAATGAAAAGCGGCGTGGAAGTAACCCCACTTAGGGTCAATTTCCGGCAAAAGAGCAAGATTCAAATTAAAGAACAAATCAATTCGTATTTCTGGGTGCAGATTTGTCACTTCAATTCGGATGTTTTTTGAAAACGGCATGGGGAAATAGCAATAAAAACCCCCGCTACTCATTCCAAGATACTTTGATGTAAAGTGCTTATACTCACAATGACCTATGCCGAAAAAGTCTCCGATAGGTGCTTCAACGGAAGGCTCTGAACATCCGTCAAAATAGATTTTTAAAATGGTCAAACGCAGAACTTTCTGATCGTTTATCGCTTCCTCATCCCAATGACGCCAGAACCAGCCGGGAAACGTTAACCAAAGCCGAGTGGCAACACCGCAGCCGTCGTAATTAGCGATGGTTTTGGTTTCATTAGGGAAAATCGCAATGGTTTTTTCTCGGGTATTTGGGTCATAGGAGGTAATCTGTTTGGTTACTGTATCGTTAAGGGTCATAATAGAATCATGATCAAACATTATGGTAGCCTTTCTTTCAAATCAGTTTGTGTATGGTCAAGGATGCGCTGATAATTTTCTGCCGCAGCACCATTTCCCCAGTCGAAAATTGTGAATTCACCGATCCCGATACCATTTGCACTGGTTTTGCCTTCATGACCGTAGTTTTCCATATTGAACCCATAATCTCGTTCAGACAAAAACGGCCAAGCGGCTTCCCATTGGATTTTTGCTTCGGGATTTTCGGGACAGTACATCATAGAAAAAGCAACCCGCATGGCGGCTAACCCACGTTCGGAATACTCTTTTTCCTGCAGAATATCGCCATATTGCATAATGAGTTCACTGAAGAGACTTTGCCGGGCATCGTTTAACTCACCGTCCATGTTCAAAACACCGAAGCCGCCGCATACCGGGATGGGGATTTGAACAGGCTGATAGGAGGACTGGGTCATAAGCATTTCGTCCAAAACACGCTGACCAATCGATAGATAGGACTTGTCCTTTGTGCAGCGATAAGCTTCCATACAGGCTAAAGCAGTATAGTACATAGAAAGATTACACTGCTTGTAGATCTGATTACGAGGGATTTTTTTGCCCACATGATCCTGGTACAGCGTACAGCATGACCAGTAGGTTTCAAAGTCTTCCCAGCGGCCGATAGGAACAATCTCCTCAATCACACGATCAATTGCTTTTTTTGCGGAAAGGTAATAGATGTTTTCTCCGGTTATCCGGTAAAGCAGGAAAAGAAAAGCGGCACTCATTGCGCTTTCCGGAGAATCGTCCAGTGTACCCATTGGGGCGCCGTTGGAATCAATCCAAGCAGGGTAATACCCGGACTCAAACTGTAAACGCATAAGTCGATCGGCATATCGCTTTGCATACTCCAGCAGCCGTACATCCTGCTCTAGTTCATGATACCAGATCAGCATGTAATAGGCGGTGAAACTCATATCAAGAATATGCCGGGGGGCTTCTTCGATGCTGCGCACAAACGGATTGCGGTCTGAGTTTCCGAAATATCGGGTATCCCATCCTGCTGAAATCCAAGGATTTTGCGGATCGCCGCGCTGTCCCTTCATCCGCGTTGCCACAACACTGTCAAAAAGTCCATCTTGCTGGGGAAACGCCAAAGCAAGTTCTTTTGTTTTACGTGCATACTCCAGCAGAGTATCATCATGATGACGTCGCGCATATCGGAATAATCCGGATGCAGAGCGCAAAGAACAGAACCATGCCTGATTCCAGATAGAGCGTGTTTCTCGCTCAGAACAAGACTCAGGATTATCTGGACGCTGAAAAACGGTTGCAATAAAGCAGGGGGCACCCATAGGAACTCCATCCTGTTCAAACTCCTGCCAAACAACCTCTTTCCAGTTTCGATAGGCCCATTCGTAAGTGCGCAGGCAGTAAGTATCCATGTTTTCCAGCTTAGGCAACTGTGCGCAGCCGGATTTTCCGTAGCGGTTCCAGAAAAATTCAAGTACCGGGCGAAACGGATTGTCCAGTTCACGGTCAACCGCTAGGAGATAGAACCGGATATGGGCTGTTCCGGCAGGATATTGAGCTCCAGAAGCTTTTTCATACAGTACGTGATCTGTTACCTGGTTTTCACTAACACCGATTGTCATGGTTCCTTCCACAGCGTCCATGTCCAAATAAAGCGGCGCAGCGGTTTGATTCTCCACGTCGGGGATCAAAATCAGTGTTTTACATTCGCCACGTGCAATCAGCGCCGGGGTACGGAAGATATGCTGTGCTGCTATATTTTTAGGAGAAGGAGTCAAATGTGGCATCCAAAAAAAGTTGGGGGAAAAAGCTGCTTGAATTTGAATGGCACAATCATCCTGACGTACGGATTCAGGCAGGGAATAGCAAAAATCCAGTTGAATCATGCCATTCTCCAATGAATTGTATGTCAAAACGGGGCGAATATTGCCCAATAGGTCTGCTTTAATGTCTTTGATATAACCATGTAATGATGGATTGACCGGAAATGTGGTTGGCACATATATCACGCCTTTCATCTGGTTTGAATTGTCTTCATTTTAGGGAGGATACCAGATGAAGTCAATAGTGTTTTTGCAAATAAATGGATATTTTTATAAACATATAACGGTTTGTAGAGGATGGTGATAGAAAACAGGGTATACATTAAGAAAAAGTACCTTCTGCGTGTGGGCAGGAACCAGTAAACCGGTATTTTCTAGCCATGTCTATGCAGCAATCCCGTAATTCCCTGTTGGACCATCTTGAAACAGGGGCAGGGTTGGAGGGAAAAAGGTGAACAGTGCAAAAATCAAGAGGACTAAAAAAATGAGTAAAAAGGAAAGCTTGGCACTGATACCTTTGCTGTGTCGATATATGTGCATTCCAAATAGCTGACCGACAGAAACAGAGAATAACAAAATCAAAATATCTACCCAGAGAAGCTCTACCCCAAAAGCACTGGTGTAAAAGTAATAGATCATCGGCATGACGACAAGAGAAGAAACCAGTGCTGACAGCGCGCCTGTGAACCATTTGTTTAAATCAATGGCCCCTCGTTTTTTCAACAAAAAATAATTCAGTACCCACCAAAGGGTTATGGGCCAAGTCATCATTTTTGAATGCTCCCAGATACTTTCATTGACGGGAGCAAATATACCGATCACCGGATTTTTTTGGAACAACTGAAACATGAAGTGAAGCAGAGAGCCGATAACAAAAAGTAGGGGGATACCGAGAATGATCCGCTTTTCCGGCTGCGCAAGACTTTTTCTGAACATAGTGCTTCCCTCCTTTGCTACATGTAACGTATGAAGAACCTGAGTGACTTATGATTATAGAGTGTTCGAAAGGGGTTAATCCATTCATTGACATCCTATATTCGGCTGTTTAAAATAATGATGAAAGAATGAGAAATCCGACCGATAAGATGATTTTTAACCTAGCTATTCTGTTGTCCAAATCGTAAGGATTCTCCGGCTGGTTTTATCGTAGGGTTTCATCTCCAGCACGTATCTTTTTTGCGACGCTTCCAAGGCCCAGCCTTGTGTTTTCGGAATGGGAGGCGTTGGGGTGTTTCACCCCAAAAAGTTGTATTGAAAGGCAGGAGTAATCATGTATCAGCACCATTTGGATTCTATCCAGCGAATGAAAGAGTACTTCCAGAACATGGATGGGGTCATCGCTCTGATCCTAGGCGGTTCCGTAGCCAAGGGCAATGAGCGGCCCGATTCCGATCTGGATGGACTGGTGGTCCTCACCGACGAGGAGTACGAGAAAAAGGTGGCCCAAGGCATCACCTCTCAGAGTATTTTCGGCCACTGCACATACCCCGAGGGCTATTTTGACGTGAAGTACATGAACAAGGATTATGTTCGCGCCGCGGCTCAGCGGGGAAGCGAGCCCACCCGCAACTCCTTTATCAAGGCGCAGGTGCTGTTCAGCAGTGACCCGGAGATCACCGAGCTGGTGCCCCAGATCGGTGTGTTCCAAAAAGGGGAGAGGGAGGAGAAGATGATCTCCTTCTATGGTCAGATGATGCTCAGCTATAATTATTTTCTGAAAGCCTGCAAAGCGGAAGGGTATAATCGGTTCCACGCCATCCACGAGATCGTTTACAGCGTATATCGGATGATCCTCCAGGAGAACGAGATCTTGTTCCCCTGCAACCGGCGTTTGGAGGAGACCGTGGAGAAGGCGCCCCTCAAGCCGGAGAATATCACGGATCTGGGCAGGGCTGCTGCTCAGAAGCAGGACGACGCCTCTGTGGAAGCCTTTGTGCAGGCCTATCTCAACTGGACCAAGTGGCCTTTCCCCGAGGATCTCAGCGGTCCCTACGCCCGCTGGGTCATGGACTTTGAGCAGTGGTGGTATCGGCCCCGGCCTTTGGTGACCGAGTGGTAAACCCGGGAAACGCCAGCTGGTTGACAACCAAAACATGGAATGATAAAATCAAACCATAAAGATGTCCGGTGGAGTGCCGTGAAAGCGGAAATTGGGCTCCCAGGTGTTTGAATTCAGTGAAGGAGGAATTGTTTTGATTTATTATGTTTCTGCCAGTGTGAAGCGCAGTGGAGACGGCTCCAAAGAGCTGCCTTTCCAGACTATTTCCGAGGCGGCTAAGATCGCCGTTGCAGGCGACGAAGTGGTGGTTCTTCCCGGTTTCTACCGTGAGTGGGTGGATCCCCAAAACGGCGGCGAAAGCGATGACTGCCGTATCACCTATCGTTCTGAGGTTCCCGGCGGCGCTGTGATCACCGGTTCTGAGGTGGTCAAGTCCTGGCAGCCTTATGAAGGCGACGTGTGGGTGGCTCGCATCCCCAACGGTGTGTTCGGTGAATACAACCCCTACACCACCCTGATCGAGGGTGACTGGTACATCCCCGCAAAGCCCTTCCACACCGGTGAGGTCTATCTCAACGGCAAGTCCATGTATGAGGCTGAAGGGCTGGATGGCGTGCTCAATCCCCAGGTGTTCAAGGCCTCTTGGGATCCTGAGTTCACCGTCTATCGCTGGTATACCTGCCAGGAAAACGGCGAGACCGTGATCTATGCCAACTTCCACGGCGCCAACCCCAACGAGGAGAATGTGGAAATCAACGTGCGCCGCAACTGCTTCTATCCCAGCAAGACCGGCGTCAACTACATCACTCTGTCTGGTTTCGTGGTGCGTCAGGCCGCCACTCAGTGGGCGCCTCCCACCGCCTACCAGGAAGGCATGATCGGCCCCCACTGGTCCAAGGGCTGGATCATCGAGGACTGCGAAGTGTCCGATTCCAAGTGCTCCGGCATTTCTCTGGGCAAGTTCCTCCAGCCGGAGAACGACAACAAGTGGCTCAAGACCAAGTACAAGGATGGCACCCAGACCGAGCGTGAGTGCATCTGCCTGGCCCAGATTCAGGGCTGGACCAAGGAAAACATCGGCCATCATATCATTCGCCGCTGCAACATCCATGACTGCGGCCAGACCGGTATCGTAGGCCATCTGGGCGGCGTGTTCTCCATCATCGAGGACAACCATATCCACCATATCAACAACAAGCAGAACCTGTCCGGCGCTGAGATCGGCGGTATCAAGATGCACGCTGCCATCGACGTGATCTATCGCCGCAACCACATCCACCACTGCACCCGCGGCATTTGGCTGGACTGGCAGGCTCAGGGCACTCGTGTCACCCAGAACCTGTTCCACGACAACACTTTGCCCAACCTGAGCGACGACCCCGAGCGGGAAGAACTGCAGGGCATGGGCGAGGACATCTTCGTGGAAGTTTCCCATGGTCCTACCCTCATCGACAACAACCTGCTGCTGTCCACCCGTTCTCTGAAGCTGGCGGCTCAGGGTATCGCGGTGGTTCACAACCTGATCGGCGGCTCCCTGACCTGTGTTGGCCGTGGCACTGACAACGGCGCCAAGACCCTCTCCTCTTCCCGGTACACTCCCTATCATGTGGCTCACCGGACGGAGGTTATGGGCTTTATGACCTTCCTCCACGGCGATATGCGGTTCTACAACAACATCTTTGTCCAGCAGGAGGTTCATCCCGCTCTGGTGAAGATGCAGGAATTTGCCAAGGAACACTACAACCAGTGGGACGACAGCAACGTGGACGTGGGCACCTTCAAGTATGATGGTTATCCCACCTTCGAGGAATGGGACAAGGAATTTGAAGGCTACTGCGGCATGGGTTCCGAGCCCAGCGACCGGTATTATATCCATCTGCCCGTGTGGGCCGGCGGCAACGTGTACTTCGGCGGAGCCAAGGCTTGGGAAAAGGAGACCGACGCCACCGTCATTCCCGAGAAGGTGACCTTGAACCTGAAGGAGCAGGATGGCAAGTACACTCTGGAGACCAACCTTTACGAGCTGATGCCTGAGGTCAAGACTCCCAGCGTGTCCACTGAGTTCCTGGGTGCCGCTTTCGAGCCCGAAGAGAAGTTCGAGAATCCCGATGGCACGCCCATCATCTTCAACCAGGACTATTTCGGCCGTCATCGCGCCGTCAATCCCAAGCCCGGTCCCTTCGAGGCTGAGACTGAGCTTCAGGAAGCCCTGTTTTGAGTGAGGAACTTTTAACCCTTCGGCCCATCGCCCACATCCACACCCAGTTTCCGGAGAAATTCGGGATCCCGCGCCAGAGCGGTCTGGTAGAGGATCTGCGGGCCCGGGTGGTTTTTGAACGGGAATACCGGATCCGGGAAGCCTTCCGTGGATTGGAGGATTTTTCCCACCTGTGGCTGTTGTGGCAGTTCACCGAGAGCCGAGGATGGTCTCCCACGGTGCGTCCGCCCCGGTTGGGGGGAAACCAACGGATGGGAGTGTTCGCTACCCGTTCGCCTTTCCGTCCCAATCCAATTGGACTTTCCTGTGTGAAGCTGGAAGGGGTGGATTATGACGCTCCCGACGGACCGGCCCTGCTGGTGAGGGGAGCGGATCTGCTGGATGGTACGCCCATTCTGGATGTGAAGCCCTATGTGCCTCTAGCGGACTGTCGGCCTGATGCCAAGGGAAGTTTTTCCGATGACCATCGGGAGGACAGGCTGTCTGTGGACATCCCGCCAGCACTTTTGGAAAAAGTGGCTCAGGACCTGCGCCCGGCTTTGCTGGGAGTGCTTTCTCAGGATCCGAGGCCTTCCTACCAGAAGGACCCGGAACGGGTCTATGGCATGGCGTTTGCCGGAATGGAGATCAAGTTCACAGTGGATGGTGATACCCTCCACGTTATAGAGATTGCACAAGCATGAAAAAAGCTGTCGTGAGAGATCACGGCAGCTTTTTGGTTTTGTCGAGTCAAAAGGGAGGGGGCAGAATGTTTTTCACCCGTCTTGACAAATAAACAAAAGGGTATATAATATGTAATTAGTTACCTATTTAAAAGGTGGTGGGATTATGTCAGGAAAAATGCCCTTTGGCTTGAAGATCGCCATTATCAACCGAGCTTTTCGCAAAAGAATGGACGAAAAAGCGGCAGACATGGGTCTGACGTCGGTGCAGCTGCGGGTGTTGGGATCTATCAGCCGTTTAGAGGCATCCGGCGTGGAAGAGATCCATCAAAACGATTTGGAGCGGATCGAGCATGTAACCCATCCCGCTATGACAAAGCTGCTTCAGCGGCTGGAAAGCAAAGGCTTTGTCCGGTGTGTGCCCAGTGATAAGGACCGCCGGTATAAAGTCATTTCCTCCACGGAGAAATCCTCAGGAATCCATAAGCTGATTTTGGCTCAGGATCAGGAGGTTTTCACTGAGCTGTGCAAAGACCTAACGGAGAGTCAAAAAGAGAGCTTTATGCAAGACGTGGACGCCATTTTGCGGAACTTGGATTTTTGATTCTGTCCGCCGAAAAACTGAATTCCTCAGGCAGTGTGCCCAGGAGACTTCCCGGACGCGCTGCCTGTTTTCTTTGAGCAAATAGGTAACTAGTTTCTTATTTAAGGAGAGAAGAAAAAATGGAACAAGCAGTGTCCGAAGCAAAAAGTCCTTTTTCCACGGAGCCCATTGGAAAACTGATCGCAAAGTTTGCCATCCCTTGTGTTATTTCCTTGCTGGTGAATTCCCTGTACAATATCGTGGATCAGATCTTCATCGGCTGGGGCGTAGGATATCTGGGAAACGGGGCCACTAATGTGGTGTTTCCCATCACCATCGTGGCGTTGGCGCTTTCTCTGATGATCGGTGACGGCGGCGCGGCTTACCTCAGCCTGAAGCTGGGCGAGGGGGACGTGGAGAAAGCCAGAAAGGGCGTGGGAAATGCTGTCACCATGGTTGTGATTGTCAGCATCCTGTTGACCGCCGTATTTTTGATCTTCATCAATCCTATTTTGAATTTATTTGGGGCAACCGATGTTCTTCGGTCTTATGCGTTGGAATATGGCTCTATCATCGGAATCGGGCTTCCCTTCATGATGATCCCCGGCGCGCTGAACTCGATGATCCGTGCTGATGGCAGCCCCAAGTACGCCATGGCCTCTATGATCGTGGGCGCAGTCATCAACACCATCTTTGATCCTGTTTTCATCTTCGTGTTCCACATGGGTGTCCGGGGCGCCGCCATTGCTACTGTCATGGGACAAGTGGCTTCGTTCATTGTTTCCGTGGCCTATATGCCTCGGTTTAAGACACTCCGGCTTAGCCTTCCCGCATTCCGTCTCAGCGGCAGAACCTGCGGAAATATCCTCACTTTTGGTATCAGCAGCTTTATTACCCAGTTTGCCATCACCATCGTTATGGCTTTGACCAACAACCTGCTGGCGGCTTACGGTGCCAGTTCCATTTATGGTTCCGAGATCCCCCTGACTGCTACCGGTATCGTGATGAAGGTAAACCAGATCCTCATTTCTATCCTGGTGGGTATCGCTGTGGGCGCCCAGCCCATCATTGGGTTCAACTATGGCGCCAAAAACTTTATGCGGGTGAAAAAAGCCCTGGATATCGCTCTTGTGGTGTCGGAGATCATCGCCGTCATCGCGTTTTTGATCTTTCAGTTCGCGCCCATGAGTGTGGTTTCCCTGTTTGGTTCTGAGGAGGGACTGTACAACGAGTTTGCTGTGAAAGCCTTCCGCATTTTCTTGATGCTGTGCCCTCTCACCGGGTTCCAGACCGTGATCGCCGTGTATCTGCAAGCAGTGGGAAAGCCGGTTAAATCCGCTCTGCTGTCGCTGTCCCGGCAGATCATCTTCTTTGTGCCGACGGCGCTGATCCTGCCTATTTTCCTGGGAGTGACCGGTGTCCTGTGGACCGGGCCTGTGGCGGATGGCCTGGCCTTTGTATTCTCAGTGATCCTGCTGGTATATGAGCGCAAGCAGCTCCACAAGATCTCCGCGGAAAAGTGACTATGACAAACAATTTTAACGAGAAAGGAGTCTGTAAACATGAAAAACCGAGTGATTACCATCAGTCGTGAGTTTGGAAGCGGCGGACGTACCATCGGGAAGCAGGTGGCGGCTGAGCTGGGAATTCCCTGCTATGACAGTGAGCTGCTCCAAAAGATCGCTGAGGAAAGCGGCTTCGATGAAAATTACATCAAGGACGCGGGAGAATATGCCCCCGGTGGTTTGCTGACCTCCGCGTTTTCCCACGGAAAAGCTATTTACAACAACGCAGACTATCTGTGGAAAATCCAATATAAGATCATCACGGAGCTTGTGGAGAAGGGACCCTGCGTCATTGTGGGCAGGTGCGCCGATTATATCCTGCGGGACAAGGCGGACTGCCTTCGGGTGTTCATCCATGCGGATATGGACTTTCGGGCCAAACGCATTGTACAGGTGTATGGAGAGCGGGAAGAGTCACCACAGCAGCGTTTGAAGGAGAAAGACAAGCGCCGCGCGGCTTATCATCGCTTCTACACGGACATGAAATGGGGCCACGCCCAGAATTATGACATTACCCTGAACAGCGGGATCCTGGGCATTGAAAAATGTGTGGAGATCCTCAAGGAACTTTATTGACGAAGAATTTCTGTATAACTAAGAAAAGGACCTGGCGCATTGCGCAGCAGGTCCTTTTTGTTGTGTACTATCCCAATATCCGACGGAGCCCTAAAAGGATTTACCCTTAAAATTGGATTGTCAAGGGAAACTCAGGAAGCGGAGGTGCTTTCCGGCGTCTCAGACAATTCTCCTTTGTGAAATTCTCCCGCCCATTCAAAGCCTTTTTTTGCGACTAACACAGCGATAATCTCATTGATAACAGCTGCCGCGGCAATGGTGCCTTGAATGATCTTGGCGCATTCTGGAGCGGGTCCGCTCAGTACGGAAACGGCAATGCCGGTAAAGACCAAGGACACGCCCGAGTGAGGCAGCAAAGTAAGGCCAAGAAAATTCCGCACGGTTTTGGGAGACTTTGTCACAGCCGCTCCGAAAAAGGCACCGAAGTATTTGCCAATGGCCCGGGAGAGAATATAGATAGCGGTAAACAGGCCCGCGCCTAGGATCAGGTGATAATCCAGCGGCGCTCCCAGGTTGAGGATCACAACGATCATAGAGACACCCAGAATAGGGTTGAAGGCTTTCATGATCTGCTCCAACCGTTTTTCGGAGACCATATTGGCAAAGGTGGCGGAAAACGCCATGCCGATGAGCATGAAGTTGAGTACAGGGCGGGGAAGCAGGCTGTTCCCCAGGAAGCCGGCTCCTGCGGCAATTAAGATGAACACTGCCAGAATCAGAAGCGTTGTGGAGGCAGGACGTTCCTTCCGCAGAACCAACCCCGCAAGCAGCCCAATGACAACACCGATCACCAGAGGGAGAATCACAACAAGGGGGATCAGCAGAGTGGGAAGGTTTCCGGAGGACAAGTTCCCGGCAACCACCGCCACCGTGCAGAAAAATACAACGCATCCTACAATGTCATCCAACGCAGCCATGGGGATCAGGGTAGAAGTCACTGGGCCCCGGGTTTTGTATTCTCGAACAATGGACAACGCAGGAGCGGGTGCTGTGGCTAGAGCAATGCCGCCGAACAGGAACGCCAGATACAGGGGAATGTGGGAGAAGTAAAAGACGATTCCGAATACCAAGGACACAAACAGGAAAGTCCCCAGGGACTGTGTCAGTGTGGTGATGATGATGGCTCGACCAGATTGTTTCAGTTTTCTCCAAACCAGCTCTGTGCCGATCATCAGGCCTACAGCGCACTCCAAAATGTGTACCACACTCTCATACCAGACAGCGTTTAACAAGGTATCGTCCAGCAGGGAAAAAGCGTGGGGACCTAAGATCATGCCAGTCAAAAGCCATCCCAAAATCGAGGGCAGTTTTAATTTTGAAAGCAGGACGCCCGCCAGATAGGCCAGGACGATGGTGGCCAGCAGGCGAAGAATGGATAAGATCATGAGTTGGTCCCCCTTTCCGCAATGCCGTACAGCATCAGGTCCAGGATCTTTGCCAAGCGGCTTTCGTGTTCGGAGCCCAGAAATTGCAGATCCTTACCAGCGTAGGCGGAGCTGCTGAAATAGCCGTTGAACATTTCCTGCATGATCTCGTAATAATCCAGGGCGTCCTGTTCGGTAACGCCTTCCCGCAGTGTCAGATTCTCCAACGCGTTGCGGTAGACCGTCCGATTGAAAGCGTCAAAGTCTTTTTTGCGCTCCTGAATGGCAGCTTTCAATTTTTCTGGCGGCTGCAAGACAGCTTCAAAAAAGATCCTGGCGTAAAGTGGGTACGCGGAAAAGAATTGAAAACGCCGTTCCATGTACCGTTGCAGTTCCGCACCGGATTCCTGTCCCTGCAAATAGTTTGTCACCTGGTCAAAGCATCGGGAGACACAGGCCAAGTACAGTTCCTCTTTGCTGGCAAAATTGTGGTAAAGCAATCCTTTGGTGATATTGTGTTCTCCGCAGATCTCACCCACGGTAGCCCCTGTGTAGCCCTTGGTCCCAAATTCTTCTATGGCCGCGGTTAAGATCCGTTCTCTTGTGCGGCTTGTCTTTTCTTCCTGGGTCATAAAATTCACCTTAGCAAATAAAATTAACCGATCGGTCTGTGTTTTAGTATAGAACAAAACAGACTGATCGGTCAATATTTATTTTGTGAATTTTCTGTGGCCTTTCCCAGTCCCTCAAAAGGGACAGAACACGAACTCTGTCTCATCAGCCAACAGGTACAAGAAAAGCCCCCGCCAGAAAAGACGGAGGCCTTGCCATCAGCTGTTATCTTTTTGTGCCAGATCTTTTGTGTCAAATCGGGTGACGATCATGTGGACGATGTAGGGGATCAGGATCACTGGGATAGCCAAGTAAGCTATGCCGCTGTACGCTTTTTGGATCAAGTTCAGCAGGCCGAACTGGGCGATGCCGAAATCTACCACACAGCACACCACTGCGGCGATGATCTCTTTCTTTGTGATGTAGAACCGTCCCGAAACAGCTGGTTTTTCCCGGTCGCCGCAAACTCGTTTTACCATGGCCGCCACCATGTTCACTGCCGTGGAAACCGCTCCCAGAATAATGAGCAGAGAAATGAGGGGAGTCATAAAGGAAGCACCCACGCCGTTTTCCACCATGAACAGGGTGGGAACGCTTTGGGAAGCGGCTTCAGGGTTGGTGTAGATGGTCATCAGGCCCAGCACCACCATTACCATCATCAGGGCATTGACCACCGCTCCCACGCCCATGCTCTTCACGGCGTCGCCAGGCTTTTCAAAGGATCTGGCGTGCTGGACGAACACGGCGATATTGGAGAGCTGGAAGGTACCGTAAAGGAACGCCGAGTACAGAGCGGGTCCCAGGGGAAGCTGCTGTTGATTCATAGCCCCGATAGCGTCGGAGATCTTCCCGGCGTTTAGAGCGATGTTGGGCAGGTAGACGATCAACAGTCCAGCGATGATGCAGATGGACAGGATGGACGCCACTCGCCGCACCAAGTCCGTACCGAAAATAGCCACCACAAAAATGAATACGCCGATCAATAAGGTGCACAGCAGGTAGGGGAGGCCGGTAAGCTGGCTGAGGGTGGCTCCTCCCGTAGCGAAAGCTACTGCCGGGGCCACGCACATGACGCACAAGTACAACAGCTCAAACAGGTTGGAAAAGATGGGGGCGAACCTGCCGTAGAACGCGTTGTTGTAGGAGCGGTAGTCGTAGACTTGATGCTTCCGGGCGAACCGCAGGCTGTATGCGAAAAAGATCCCGTTGTAGAGCATGGCCAGTACCGGCATCAGGATGCACCAAGCGCCGTACCGTACGAAATAGCTGTAAATCTGAGCGCCGGAAGCGAATCCGCCTCCGAAGTGGGTGGTGAACCACACGAAAGCCACACCCATCACAAGAGCACCTGTCTTTGCTTTTTTCATGATTCGCTCACCGCCTTTTCCGTCAGGATCGTCATGGCGTCCTCAAGCATCTGACGAGTCACCCGATAGGGGTAATGGGCCACATCGGACATGGTGGGGATGCGATCCAGAGCCTCCTCCCACTGAGCCGGAGTGATCTCAATATCTTCCAGCTGAGTGGGCAAGCCGATGGATTTGTTCAGCTGGTAGATGTTTTGAAACTCCTGGTTCTGGCCGTCCACCAGCAGGGCCAGCAGGATCCCGAAGCCCACCACTTCTCCGTGAAGGTGGCGTTCCTCAATGACGGGATAGGAGGTGAGGGCGTAGAAAATGGCGTGGGCCAAGCCGCTGTTGTAATCCGGGGTAAAGTCCTTAGTCAGGAAGATGGAAGCAATGCCGGTGGTGACCACAATGGCCAGCACCACCTGTTCCACTTCGTAGGAGCAAATGCCCTGTTTGTGGTCCTCCAGAGCCTTGGCGCTGTAAATCAGCAGAGGGTCGCGACACATGCGGCTGACCTCCACTCCCAGGGCGGTAAAGTGCTCCAACCGCTCGTCACGGGAAGAAATCATGGCTTCGTAATACTTGGCGTAGGTGTCGCCGATCCCAGCCCACATGTATTGGCTGGGGGCTTTGGCGATGATCTCTGTATCGATGAACGCGTGCATGGCGGGACGGACAAAAAAGTTCGGCTTTAAGAAGGTGCCGTCCTCATTGTACATGATGGACACCGAAGTGGTAGCGGCGCAGTTGGAGGCGATGGTGGGGAAGGTGAACACCGGTTTGTCATCGGTGATGCACAGGCATTTTACCGTGTCCAAGGCTTTGCCGCCTCCCACGCCGAACACCATATCCGCCTCCTGATAGAGGGGCATAGCCCGCAAACGCTCCACAGTCTGGTAGGTGCAGTTTTCTCCGTAGATTTCTTTGCCGATGATCTCCAGCTGGGTCTGCTCCACGTAAGACGCGATCTTTTCGTAGGCGGCGTCCAGCGCTTTTCGTCCGCCGATCACCAGCACTTTCCTGCCGTAGGATTCACACACCGGGCCGATCTTGTCGTAGATCTTGTCACCGATAGAGTAGCTCGGCAGATGAACCTCGTAGTTTTCCAGTTTCATAGGTACCCCTTTCCGGGACGGGGCATATAAAAAGCGCCCTTGTCCCTTACAAAAATATGCAGGGACAAGAGCGCAACACACTCCTGCGGTGCCACCCGGCTTGACGCGGTATCCGCGTCCACTCACGCATACAAATCATATGCTCTCTTTGGTAACGGAGTTGGTTCTCCGGCTTGCTTACTGTTGTTTCAGCTTGCCCTCAAAAGCCCATTCACCTCAGCTCCGGCTGCCACGATCCCACCATCCGCGGCTCTCTGAAAACAGGTACCCTGAGGTTACTTACTCTTTCTCAACGGTTTGGTAATACGGTAGCACAGAAAAAATAAAATGTCAATGGGAAAATTTCAGCTTTTTTATGGGTTATTTCTTACAGCTGAGCCGCTGTGGGGTTGTATTCCCTCGCTTCCTCCCGGCTTTTTCTCCCCAAAATATCCTCTTCCCGGAAGGCCATCCACTTGATCCCTCGCCTGTTTTGGTAGGCGAAGGCCAGGTGAAGGACACCGTCTCTCGCTTGGATCAAACAGGGGTATTCGTATTGGCGATTATTCCCTCTGTTTTCCGTCCCGACGAAACCTTCTCCCAGCTCCAGATAGCGGATCCATGGGAAGGTGAGGCCCTCGTCCTGAGAAAGTGCCACCGCCACTGGGCACCGCAGTCCGGGCCACACCGCTTTTCCAGGCTGTGTTCCAGGCTGCTGTGTGGGGTTGTAAGCGATGGCCAGCCGTCCGCTTTGGAGCTTCAAGGCGCTGATGCTGGAATTGTTGTTGGGCAGCGGCGTGGGCTCCGGAGCAGTCCAGGTGTCCCCGTTGTCCAGGGAGAGACTGCGGTAGATCCAGTCCGCCTCACGGCTGCGGAGAAAAGCCGCCAAACGTCCCGGAGAAAGCTCCACCACATTGGCGTGGACCCTGCCCTGGCTGTTGGGCATTTCCACCTGACGCCAGGTCTTTCCCTGATCGTCCGAGATTTGAAACACAGTG
>ULMJ01004908.1_pt1 | contig 18813 bp, 14 predicted proteins | sample 1951641 | NCBI WGS metagenome assembly ULMJ01 (sample SAMEA4835550, study PRJEB28245) | human gut metagenome | biome: gut microbiome; material: fecal sample | place: Denmark | collected 2008 | reverse complement strand
GCCATTGCCAACTATACCCGCTATATGGCTACGGAACTGGCAAGCAAATTCAGCCCCGAACTCCGTGTAAACGCCATCGTGCCGGGCTTCCTGCTGACCAACCAGAACCGTGCACTGCTGACCAACCCGGACGGCTCCTACACCGACCGTGCAAGAACCATCATCGCCCACACTCCGTGCGGACGTTTCGCCGAACCGGAAGAACTGTTCGGAACCATCCACTACCTCATCAGCGATGCTTCCAGCTTCGTGACAGGTGCCCTGTCGGTAGTAGACGGCGGTTTTGACGCTTTCTCAATCTAAGGAACGAGTTGACAAAGAAATGAGTTGACAAGGGAACGAGGGAACAAGTTGACAAGGTCATGAGACATTGAGTATCCCCCTTGTCCCCTCGTCAACTTCTTCCCTTGTCAACTAAAGAAAAATAAGAAACTAAAAAACGAAGAAACTATGGTATTATGTGAACAAACCTGGCGCTGGTATGGTCCTAACGACCCGGTCAGCCTGTGGGACATCAAACAAGCCGGAGCAACCGGCATCGTGAACGCCCTGCACCACATCCCCAACGGTGAAGTGTGGACAGTGGAAGAAATCATGAAACGCAAGGAAATGATTGAAGCCGTAGGCCTGCGCTGGTCGGTAGTGGAAAGCGTGCCTGTGCACGAACATATCAAGACTCAGACGGGAGATTTCCAGAAATACATCGATAACTATAAAGAAAGCCTGCGCAACCTCGGCCAGTGCGGTGTGAACATCGTGACGTACAACTTCATGCCCGTACTGGACTGGACACGTACCGACCTTGCCTACGAACTGCCCGACGGAAGCCGTGCCCTGCGCTTTGAGCGTGCCGCTTTCGTTGCTTTCGACCTCTTCCTGCTACGCCGTCCCGGTGCCGAGAACGACTACACCGACGAAGAGAAAGCCAAGGCAAAAGCCCGCTTCGAACAAATGACGGATGCAGACAAGCAATTGCTGGTTCGCAACATGATTGCCGGACTTCCCGGCTCCGAAGAGAGCTTCACACTGGAACAATTCCAGCAAGAACTGGACCGTTACAAAGACATCACCCCGGAGAAACTGCGCGCCAACCTGATTTACTTCCTGCAGGAAATCGCCCCGGTGGCTGACGAAGCCGGCGTAGAGTTGGTTATCCACCCGGACGACCCTCCCTGCTCCATCCTCGGCCTGCCGCGTATCATGAGTAGTGCTGCCGATTTCCAGGCTTTGATTGACGCTGTTCCCAATAAGAGCAACGGTCTTTGTCTCTGCACCGGTTCACTCGGCGTAAGCAGTGCCAACGACTGTGCCGCCATCATGCAGCAATTTGCGGACCGCATCAACTTCGTTCACCTGCGCAGCACGCAGCGCGACGCAGAAGGTAACTTCTACGAAGCCAACCACCTGGAAGGCGACGTAGATATGTATCACGTCATGAAAGCCTTCCTCGAACTGCAACAAAAGCGTCAGGTATCCATCCCCATGCGTCCCGACCACGGACATCAGATGGTGGACGACCTGAAGAAGAAAACCAATCCTGGATATTCCTGCATCGGCCGCCTGCGCGGACTGGCAGAACTACGCGGACTGGAAATGGGTATCGCAAAGTCTATCTTTAAGTAATCTCTGTAGGCAGCATCAGTCCATCTGATGCATCCATACAATTAATTACGGGCTACAAGGCACTTATCATTCGTGCCTGTAGCCCGTAACTAATTATAAACCATTTTATCGGTGAATTTACCGACTCAAAGCATATCAATCCTGCTTAATAGAAATCAGTTCTTTCATTTTTTCAAGCAATATTTCTGTCTGTGGAAACAATGGGGCAACATCTATTTCTGCCCAATCAAACATATCATCATAATCACCTGCCTGACGCATATTAAGCAATCGGGAAGCTAAACGAGCATCTTCCCTGCTCAGCAAACCTCTCGTTACAAATTCCTGTCCCAACATACAAATCAATCCACTATGAGTTTTTGAGGCAAACCCCTTATCCACCATTAGGGCTGAAGCCATGTGAAATACTGCATAATACAGGCGATTCGCTACTAAACTCCAATGATTGAACGATGCATTATCCCTCGCTTCAATCATTGCAGTCTCGGATTTCTGTATCCGATATGAAATTATTGCTTTTTTCTCATCAATCGTTAACGACATATCTCAATGCTTTCTTGTTCTACATTCTTATAAAAAGGAGTAAAATTCCTCTTTTGCCAATCGCTATAAGTGTAAAGCAAAGGATTTATCATAGCCCCTATCTTCCAGCCCAATTCCATCAAAGGGTAAGCAACATTATCAAAGTCATCATTATTAATCCGCTCCTTATCAATCAGAATAAGAATATCCCAATCAGAATCTTCACGCGCATCTCCGCGTGCCTGAGAGCCGAACAAAAGCACCCTCCCTCCTGTGGGAAGCACATTCTGCAAGGTATCCTTGATTTGCTGCAATATTTTTGTTTTAGAATACATCGTATCTTCTTTACTAATATCCAATTACAAAGATAAAAATATATCATGTAATTCCAATTCAACTTAGGCTTATTTCTCCAACTTTCCTGTTTATACCTAACAGCAGGATGTTATTTTACCCATTCAACCGTTCCATTTTGACATTTTGTCTTTTATGCATAACGAGAATGCGATATTTCCGTCCCGTTACAAGGAAGAATGAAAAGAAACGAACGAAAATCAGTATCTTACTTATTGACAGCGCGATACATAAATACATACAACTCTAATAAAAGAAAAACAGATGGTCTGTCTACCATATATAGACCGTCTGTCTACCACATATAGACCGTGCGTCTACCATATATAGACCGTTCGTCTCAGATATATAGACTGTTCGCGTCAGATCTATAGATTGTACGCGTCCCATCTATAGATTGTTCACCTCGGATATATAGTTCCTTGATGTAAGAACCATAGTTCCTTGCATACATATTGCATATACTGCTTGTTATATGCAAAAATCGTGGATTTATATTCAATAGATTATGCAATCGGAGCCTATTCCGGATGTTTTCGGAAAAGGCTCTGTCGTTAAAAGAACGGTTCCGGTTACTTTTTGTCCGGAATAAAACGTGATGACTTTCACTTCAGTACGAATTAAGAGCTAAAAAAGAGTATCTGTCATGCTGAGCTTGTCGAAGCATCTACTCTCTTTGTATTTCTATAGAGATAAGATCCTTCGACTACGCTCAGGATGACAGATACTCAATATACGAATGAATAATGAGCATCTACTTATATATTGGTTAGATGAGAAATTATCTATTGATTCTACCTGAACAACCGGCACAGAAACGACCAGACAGAGGTTTTCTTGCCTCCTATCGCTCTATCATTATTCAGTATCTTTTCGTTTAATGAAAGGATTCTATGAGTAAGGTCCGCCATCTTCTCAAACTCGGCCTGTAGCTTTTCCTCCCGTTGAGAACGCCTATAGTTTATCTCCAGCAAGTCATCATAGTCTTTTGTTAAACGTGCATTTTCCTTATAAAGCCATTCTAAATGCTCTCTCGGAACCCGTTCGATGGTTGCATCATCTTCCGGGTACGACTTCGTTGAATTAAACTCAAGGGATTTTTCAAGGTCCTCCGCATCCACCATCGGGTCGGGGTCCTCGTAAGGGTCTTTATCCAGAGATGAACATCTCAGATAACCGAGCCTTATCCATTCGCGGATTTGCTCTTCGGATATGCCGTATTTCTCAGCGGCCAAACTTACAGAAAGCCAATTAGCCATATAGAGTGTTTGATTAATAAGTTTCAAATCAACCCTATACGGCTATAACTGGTGTATTACAAGAGGTACGGGGCATTACATCTTCCCTGTAAGAAGGTATGTGGGTACCCCTAGAAAAGGAAGAGTAAGCCCGTACCAAGAACTGATACAGGCTACGCTCGTCCGATTTCTAGATAAAACTCCCACATTTTACTTACACCGGAAGAGGACATATATGTATACGCAATACTATATGTCACTTGTTCACCTGCAAAGATACGTTTTTTTCATATTCAATAACAAAATGCCTTTATGTTTTTTACTTCCGGCTTAAAAAAACATCAAATTAACTCGCTACAACTCCTCCTTGCAAGGAGGGCTGTATATCTTTCGTCGAGCACTCTCCATGACACCGGCAAGGTATAGGTGAAATCCACCTTCCCTCCTGTATGAATCATCATAACCGGGGAATATTCTCCCGGCTCCAAATTAGGCAGGATTACCAACACCTCTGTGTCGGTATACTTAAACACTCTTTTAACATGTATCAATGTGCCCTTATCGGAGACGGGAGAAAGACCCAGGTATATGGTTCCAAGTGAAGATAAGCACAGATTCTCACCTGTGATTACGACAGGAGCATTCGGAGTAATGGTTCCGTCACGCATGCCTGTCAGCGGATCGTACACATCATTGATAACAGGTACGTTCTTTCCGAAAAGCATCGGAAATTCATTCTTTTCCTGCTTCCTGTGATGCAACTCAGCCACTATTTTTTTCTTATCTTTCATCATATAATATCCATCAATTAGTTAGTAATAACAGTCTATCAAACTGCTTCACAAAATTACATCACAACGCATACACTTCCGTGCCAGTAATAAGAAATATCGGCCAATCCGTCTTTCTATATATGGCTGTGCAAGGTTTATCAAACACAATTTTCGAAAATACCCCCCATTCAAAAAAGAAATGTTACGATTATCGAAACAAGTAGCCTCCCAAAACTGTTAAATGGATAATAGACAAACCTCTAACTCAGACAAAAGATTATGATAACAAACGAGTTAAACACAGGATTAGTTAATGCCGTCAGAGAGAAACTCCCATCCAAAGAAAATCTTGCCAATACTTTAATGGACATTCTTTATATAGGCAAAGAAGCTATTTACCGCCGGCTACGGGGCGAAGTACCCTTCACACTGGCCGAAGCAGCCGTTATATCCCGTAAACTGGGTATATCGCTGGATAAGATGATAGGCGTGAGCTTCCGCGACAATGCCGTTTTCGACATGAACATAGTGGATAGCAGCCAGCCGCTCGAAACCTACTACTCCATCTTGGAAAAGCAGGTGGAGCTATTCCGGAAAGTGAAAGAAGAAGAGAACTCGGAAATCGGGACTTCATCCAACATTATTCCGCTAACCCTCTCATTGAACTATAATATGCTTTCCAAATTCCGGCTATTCAAATGGATGTATCAGAATGAAAACATAAAATGCAGGCATTTTAAAGAAATGGAAATTCCGCAGAAGATAGTAGATAAACAAAAAGAATATGCCAGTGCGGTAGCCCATATCCGTTCCGTAGATTACATCTGGGATAATATGATCTTCAGCCATCTGGTGAATGACATCCAGTACTTCTGCGACGTACACCTCATATCCGATGAAGACAAGAACCTCCTGAAGGAGGAACTACTCTTGGTAGTAGACGACCTGGAAGAGTTGGCTGCCCGGGGAAAAAGCAAAACGGGCAACGACATTAATATCTACATTTCGAATATCAACTTCGAGGCTACCTACAGTTATCTGGAAACCGACACAATACAGCTCAGTCTGATCCGGATATATTCCATCAACTCCATCACCACGCAAGATAGCGAAATGTTCCGGGGGCTGAAGGAATGGATTCAGTCATTGAAGAAATTCTCCACGCTGATATCGGAAAGTGGCGAGATGCAGCGCATCCAGTTCTTCAAGCAACAGCGAGAAATTATCGATGCACTATAGCTCCTTTTTTCCGAATTCTGAAATTTTTCAAAGGATAAGTGCCTTATTTCGAAAACAGATAGAACTCCTATCTGTTTTTTTTCATCCTCCAACTATTTACCTTCGCATTCTTTTCAATCAGAAAAGACTCTCGTTTTCACCACATGATTTCAATCACAAAAGTTCCGTTAACAAGCTCTATATTTGTATATGTCACAAATTCGTCCTATGACATTTGATTATTAACAAAAAAGAAAAGGCTATGACCAAAAATTACATTGTAAAAGAGTTGATTAACGAAATGAAAGAAAGAATTCCCCCAGGGCAGAACTTAGCCAATTATCTGACAGATACATTATATATGGGGAAAGAGGCCGTCTACCGCAGATTGCGGGGGGAAGTCGCATTCACCTTTGATGAAATAGCCGTAATTTCCCATAATCTGGGTATTTCCATCGACCAGATTATCGGAAACCATCTATCCAACCGGGTCACTTTCGATGTGAATCTTCTGCATTCACCCAATTTATATGAAAGTTATCATGAAATAGTAGAGCGTTACCTGCGAATCTTCAATTCCATGAAAGGAGACAGCGTCACTGAAGTGTATTCTGCAACCAATACAATTCCTTTTACCTTTTACTCGGCCTATGAGTATCTGTCCAAGTTCCGCCTGTGCCGGTGGATTTACCAGAATGGGAAAGTGAAGACTCCCAATTCTCTGAGCGACATGCATGTGCCCGACAAAATAGTCGCTTCTCACAAGAAATTGAGCGAAGGATTAAAGAGAGCCGGAAAAACCTACTTTATATGGGACAGCAACGTATTCAGTTCTTTTGTAAAAGAGATTAAGTATTTTGCCGGATTGAATCTGATATCTACGCCAGACGTCATGTATCTGAAGAACGAACTGCAACAGCTACTTATCGACCTGGAACATTTATCAGTGAAAGGAGAGTATAGCAATGGACATGAATTGTACATTTACCTGTCGAACATTGATTTTGAAGCGACTTATACCTATGTTGCCAATAAGGATTACCAAATTAGCCTTTTCAGGGTATATTCCATCAATTCCATGGATTCGCAAAGCCCGCAAATCTGTGAAATACAGAAGAACTGGATACAGTCGTTGAGAAGACATTCTACGCTGATTTCAGGTAGCGGGGAGGCGCAAAGGATTGCGTTTATCGAGAAACAAAGAAGTATTATTGAGACGTTATAGAAAAAAGGAACACCGAAGTAGTATAAAAATAAGTTGTATCAGGATGCTTTTGAAAAGTATCTGATACAACTCATTCAGGTTTTAATCTACAACAGACCGCACACAGCGATAGCTGGGCCAGGTCGCTGTTCCCGGATCGGTCCATGCACTAAATTCATTACGACTACGGGCTGACTCCCAATTATATCCTACTAACCAATAAGTATTGTCTCGTGCAGTCAATGCCCAGTGCATGGCAGCAATTTTTTGAAAATCAGTTCCCCAGTCTGCCGAAGCACCAAATCCTTGATTATCGAGACTAAGTTTAGTTCCTCCCAAACTACCAATCATATACATTTCGCGCTGGGTAGGCAGACGCCATCCGGCCCCTATGCTCTCACATGCCGCCTTTGCTTCTGCCCAACTCTTACCGTTGAGACTGGTGTTTCCTATCAGAAGTTTCGGAGCAATCTTATTCATTCCATTACTCGTATCAGGAGTATCACCCGAAGCAAACAGTAGCGTAGGATCTACTCCTCCATCCGCATCGCGGGAGACGATAGTAACTCCTGAAGAAGCTACCGAGAGATAGGGATACTTTTTCCCGCTATTTTTATTATCTCTCACACAACGAAAATAATTAGTGGCAGACCCTGATTTCGGGTATCCCGCTCCAAAGTCGAGCTCAAAATATGCACCTGTACTTCCTTCGGAATAATACGAGGACGACCAATAATTACCTGTCCAATTCTGATACCATCCGTATATATTCTGCCCATATGCTTCACTGCTTCCCAACGCATTACCACCCAACGCATCTACATAGGCAAATGACAGCAACAATTCACTTGCAGTAGGCAGACGCCAGCCATCACCTATATTATTACATATAGTTTCCGCATCAGAAATACTCGCCACACGTCCCTTGTTTTGACCACTCGTAACCAGGAGCCGATTGTCATGCCTGATAGGGTAAAGGTAAAAAAGAGGGCTTCCGGCAGTTGTATAAGATTTTGTTTCAGATACCATCTGAAGGTCAATCGTGCGATAAAATGGAAAATATTCATTCGCTACAGTATGCATCACATTCTTAAATGTTATTCTTATCGTTCCGCTTTTTCCTTCCTTCCATTTTCCGGGATGGAGCTTCAGTCTGAAGTCATATCCACGGTTTACCACATCGTTAGCCTTACCATCATCATCATTATCTACTACAGACCCCTGATACATCTTCGACTCCGCATTCGTTCTGCCCGCAATTATATCATTATCCGCATCGGTTCGGATTAATCCGCTTCCGTCATCACCGACAACATTCAATTCTTCAATACTCTCAATTTCCCAGTTATTATTGACAAACAACTGCAAATATTGCTCCGCCCCTAAATGAACTTTATAGGTGCGGCTATTGTCAACAGTGGGGTAATACCGGAATGAGAACTGCAGTTCGCCCTGATTGATTGGCAAAGTAGTAGAACCAATATAACTGCCATCCTTATCATAGAGATAGAAATTGAATATATCCCAACGCCACCACCAGCCAGAGGTACTTGCACTGGTGCCATCGCCCGCAAGCCTCGGATTGGGATGCACTGTAAACGCTTGCACCTTTTCAGTGAATGACTTCCTGCTGTCTCTGTACAATTGTGGAATAAGACCATCTGCAGGATACTGAATCGTGGACAGATCCTCAGATCCAAAAAGCTGGACATTGATTTTATCCACAGAAAACATCACATACACCGTCTGTGGCTCGATAGGCAATTCATCTCCATCAGGATTTCTGATAGGGAAGAAAAGGCCATTTTCCAACACATTCCCATATGCATCTACAAATTTGATGATTCCCGGGTCTATCACTCCCTGCGTCACTTGAATATCGTAAGTTAACCGACCCGCTGTCAGCGTAACCGTTGCCGTACGGGTCATTCCCGTAATTCCGTTATTAAAATAAGGAATCCTCAATAGAAGTTGCGTGTCTGCATTCGCAGCCCCTGAGGCCTCGGCCATTCCACCTGTGAAACCAAGCCAATCATTACCTTCCGTAACAGTAGCCTTCCAGCCGCCGGGATTGTCAGTAAAAACATTGATAGCGTAACCATTATTCTGATGTTGCGTCACACTGACCTCCGATTCACCCACACCAAGCATATACTGCCCATTGTAAACCACATCCTTGACCATATCCCGGTCATAATGTATCAACCGGAACTTAAGATTGGACATGACTGTATAAGATGCCAATGCCTCCCTGAAACTTTCATAGCCAATGCCCGAAGCTTCCGTTACGGTGATGATGTATTTATAGTTTCGCTTCAAAGACAGATATTCAACTTCCTCTCCTATCTTTCCGGTTTTTGTGAAATCCACGCGGTAAAAAGTGGATTTACCATTACCAATCTTTCCCTTCACAATCAGGCAAACAGCATCCTTGCGGCTCGAAGCTCCGTCTTGCCCCACACCGTCGGCATCCACTGCAGCAGGTGCTTCGAATGTATAAATCTCCCCGTTGTAGGGTGTGTTTCCATCCACGGAATAAAGGATTGCCTCCCCTTCCCCCATCTTCTTGCCACCGTCAGCCGGAAGGTTCGTAGCATCCGGAGCCAGGTCGATAACCTTTCCGGCTGCATCCCATGCTGGGGCAATATATCCTATGGTATTGTAATTGGCCAGATAAACTTCTTCTACTGTGAAGTTAGATGCAGAATTACGGATATCAATACGCGCCAGCATACGTTTCATATTGATGCCGGTTATCGGGTTCATCGAAGGAGCTATTTTCGCTATTTCCTTTTCACCGTACATAGGAATCCGTGTGTAACCACCAGTCGTCGAACCGTTTGCCGTCCATTTGCCGGTGTGGGTATGGAGCAGTGCTTCCATCGCCTCAACTTTAGTGGTTTCCCCCTTCTTGAATTCCGACGCAATACCGTCAAGTTCCCTATTTGCCACAACCACGATGCATGTCGATTCAGTAGTAGGATAAAGTACGGCAGAGAAATTCACAGTAGAGTTATTATTTGCCAAATCCTGTGTAACTCCCGTGCCACGGACCCATTCCAAAAATACCGCAGGTGTTTTTGACGCATCAAATACAAGGACATCTACAGTCTTTATTTCGTCTTCTTTCTTGGCTGCCTCCGCTCCGGCCATTGTGCGCGAAGTCACCGACGGAATATCCACATCAGGAACCGTCAAGGTGAATTGTACCCCATTCCCTGTTTGGGGAGGCATTGGTTCAAAGTCTTCTTGTACACATCCGGTAAACCCCATCAATGCCAACAAAGCCAATAAAAGCAAAATCGTTCTGAATATTGAAGTCCTATATTGCATATTTTTATTTCCTTTCTTAATCTATTTCTATATCCTCCATTAGGGTACAGTCAATGTTACTGTCATAGGGGGATTATCACCATTCGTATTGTTTAATGTCAGCGTGGCCGTCTTATCGGATATTGCGTTAGCCTTGAAGTAGAAAAAAACCGTACCACCGCTCGAACCGTGTGCTTCTATCATGGTCTCACGGTTAAGCAAGATATCATCCGGATCATTCACACCGGTTATTTCCCACTCCCACCAGCCAGGACTACCTGAAGTAAAAACGATCTTGCGACGTTGCATGATTCCGGTCCCTGCATCACTGCTATCCAGTTGTACATCATAATTCATCCATATTCCGTCTCCGCCCCATTGCTGAAGAGCCACCTGATGATGCAGATTACCTGCATTAATATAGCATCTTGTCCACCGTTCGGTTCCTACTCCCGAATCAAACTCAGGCATCACAACACTAACATTATAAGTATACACTCCTTCTGAAAAGGACGTTTGAGTCATGTTGACCGTTACCCACGATTCCATACCATTCTTATCCAGCAATGCACCCGCCGGATAGCCTGTATCCGGATTTGCATCATAATTTGTTTTCACCTCTATATCAACAGTAGCAGCATTACGGGCTGTCTGCACCTTGGTCTGCGACAACTTAAGATAGTACTGTTTGTCGAAAATCACATTTACCGGACTCTCGTCCCACTCAAGGGGAGTGGCTGACAGTTGATAGGTCTCGTTTGATATCGTAAGGTTATAGTTGATATACTCTCCTGACTCCCACGAGTGTGGATTAGCATCGAGAATATCCTTGAGCAGGAATTCCCGTTCACCAAAATTGGTAGTAATAACAATCTTGGCCGTAGCAGGAAAGTCATCGGCATCAGTGGGTAACATAAGAAACGTGTCCCCCATCAGAACGGCTTCTTCGGTCACCGTGTTGTTGTCGGCGAGAGTAGAAGAAATGTTCCCCGTCGTGATACCGTTCCACACGAAATCAGGCTTGTTATGTTCGGTAGTGGTAGCCGGTATATTGGGAATAGTAAGTTTCCCGCTTTTCCCCACATTTTGGAACTCTATCTTTTCGATGGTTACCACATCGGGCACCGGGTCTACCTTTTTAAACGTGAAGGTAACCTTGGTCAGCGTGTGGTAGAAATGTATGCTCACCCCTTCGCTCCATGCAGGTTCCGATATAGCAGCCAGCACATCAACATGGTTGGCGGCATCGGTGTTTGCCGTATAATTCAGCACCATTTGCCCTGGATTGGAGAAGTTCGCAGTGAGTGCATCGGGTCCACTGTAGGGATACCACGAGAAGAACTTCATACTGGCACCCAGTAGTGCCGGCCAGTATTGTTCGGGCGATATGGTTGCCGTGAGGTCGGGATTCACCACGGCACTTGCATTGAAGTATTGTTCCGGAGTGGATGAGGCAGGCGTCAAAGAGGCAAAAAAGCCGAATGTCTCCCCTTTCAGATCGGTATTTGAAGAGATAACCATACCACGAGTTCCGGCATTTCCACCTTCTCCGATACGTTGCACGACAATCAACTTCCCACACGGCATCATCTCTTCGCCGATACACGAAAAGAGAATGAACGGAAGGATAGCCGCCATTACAGTCATCTTGATAGTATTTCTAAACTTTATCATCGTAATTTCTTTTCCGACATAAACAAAACATCCAGTGAAATGTATTATAAATCCATATTCAAATCGATGTTTTTTACATCACCCCAGTCTTCCACCGTTATCGTCAATATCTGAATACCGATTTTCCCTACCCGGGCCGTTATCTGATACACATTATTCCTCCGTATTTCCGTAAAAGGTTGTGCTACCGGGGTTCCTTTATCATCAACCTTTGTTATTGTCTCTATCACCTTCCCTGTTACTCCGGTAACATCCGGAGGTCCCTTCAGGATGTTGGTCATGCTGACGGCCAACCGGTCGGAATAGTCCGGTCTGAACGTGCGCTCGGCAACATAGAACGAACTGAGCAGTTTCCGGTTCTTAGCTCCGGTGGCAGACGAATATGCCCACATTTCCGAGGTTGCCGCCGTCCAGGTTTCCGTTAATAAATCGCTTTGTGATACGTTATCCTTCACTTTTCCATAATTTTTCGAAGGCTCAGTATTATCGCGCGTACCATTTGCCTCGTTTCCCATCACAAAATAACTGTCATGCGAGAGGTTATGCAAAGTGACACTGGTGCTACCGGCAGTATATCCGGTCATCGCTCCACCATCTATGGCTTCGAGAAATATATCTACCCGGGCCACGGCACGTTCGATAACCATTTCTACTTTTTGGGTTTCATCAGGTGCTATAGATATATCCCGAATCACTCCTGTCATGGGCATACCAGTCGTAGAAATTATCTGCCCGTCATTGTTCAGTATATCAGCAATATCATAGACCATATCTTGCAACGTCCAAAGACTGGCAATACCATTGAGTTTGCTCGTGAGACTCTGTGGTTCGTTGGCAATAACTACGACCAGAATATCATTGCTGGAAGTCACTTCGAGAAGCTGCGCATCTATATCGGTAGCTGTTCCCGGAGTACTCAACAGGATGTGCTTATTCACATCCAGCCTCACACCACCGGGCGTGCTGCCGAATACGATAAACCGCATGGAGTTTATCTCCTCCTGTTGATCCACCTCACCGTTGTTCACCAAGTTGATGCTAAGTTGTGCCCGGGTAAGGGCAGGCAACTCGTCAGTCGCATCTCTGCTGCATGAGAACAAAAGGATTGTGGATACCAGACAAATAATATGTAATAGTCTTTTTCTCATTCTTAAATTTCAATCCCATGAAGCCAGTAAATCCAAGTGCCCACAACAAGTCCGATCTGGATAAATTCTCCTCCTCCGGGCTTCTCGGTGACAGTGAACATCAGGTTCCATTCGCTCTGGCGGTCAAGGTATTCCTGAAAAGGAAGTTCTGTTCCGTCATGACGGGAAGTCGGTCGGGCAATACTCAGCAACTTCATCAGGTCGTAGCTCCATATTTTGGCTCCGGTATCCGCATTCTTTATAATGAACTGGTAATCCCATCCGTCCCTGTTGAACAAGCGCATGGTGTTGAGACGTGCGGATACAAACACGTCGGAAATTTCTCCCTGACCTGTATAATGAGGCACGTAATGAACCGGTCCTTGGTGTGTAGGTTCGTTCTCCCAAGAATAGGTTGCACTTTCCGGTGCCTGAATTTCAAATGTATATTGTGTTCCGTTCTTTTGGCCTTCTCCATACTTCATCAATGCGATATTGAACCGATTGGTGTTGCGTATCAGATTCACCCGGTAGACCTTGTGGTCGGTATTGGATGGCAAATGGTCCACCTCCACCACACCGCTAAAATAGAGATGCTGGAACTCGAAGTCTACAATATCCGATGCACGCTTCAGGGCTACAGTTAGTTGTCGGAGGGTTGTTGTTCCCGGAACCAATTCACGCCCTGCATTGTCCAAAGCATGGAAGTTGTCGGACAAACTACCAACGGTCAACACTTTGTAGTTTCCGAAATCGAGTTCATTGGTCAACGACATACGGTTGCCGCCAATCAGTGCGGTAGCCTCGGCTCTTTTGGAAAAGAGCAGTTTGTCATCGCTGCCGAACACGAATACGTCCACCGATTTCACCTGTGGGTTGAATGCGTCCGCATATTCCATATTATAGTCGAATGCAAATTCCAGCCAAAGTTCACACCGGGGCAAGTCTTCGCGTATAGTGTCACACGAGGCCATACACAGCATCGAGGCGATGATAAGGAACAGCTTAGTTTTTCCGAACATATCTTTTCTCTTTTTAGGGGGCAGCATTGTTTAACTGCCGTTTATATTGTCAGAGGAGATGTTTAATGACCTCCGGTTACTTTCACTTTTAGGGGCGCTTCTCTATTCATACTATTTAGAGTGCGCAAGGGGGTTCAGTGCTGTTTTTGGGAAGCCTGTCACCGGCTCGTTTTTTACTCTTATCGGCGGCCAGTACCGCGCAAAATGTTCTATAAAGAAAAAGACAGGGTAGGCAGTCCGCACTACCCTGTTCTTTTTATAAAAAAAGTATATTAAATTTCAAAATTGGTTTGCCAATATACCCACGGAGCAACTTTAATCTCGAAGTGGAGATAAGCCCCCAGCTTGTCGATGTCTTCTTCCTCCTCCGGATCTTCAGGACCATCACCAGGATACCACGGTGTACCGTTTCCATTTACTTTCGTCAATGTCAACGTGTAGTAGTTATTACGCACTACACCATATTTTCCATACTCCATATGATCGTTAGCTGCGTTATCATGACGAATCTCATAGTAGTAATAGTTGAGACTATTTTGGTACCAGTAGATACAGCCATCTTCTTTAGTCAATTCACCACCGTTTGCACTAATATTGTCAAGAATATCTTGAGTAAGAGCTGCAAAGCTACCCGGATCAGCAACACCAAGTGCAGTTTTTACCTGTGTATAGAACTTATCGCATGCATTCACCAGGAGTTTCTCCAAAGCGGTTCTAGCATCTTCATTTTTGGCAGCAGCAGGTGCGTAAGCATCCTTCAATTTAGTAAAGTTCTTAAAGTTTATAGAGTTAGTACCATTGGAAAGGCGATACCAGTCATCACCTAAAGTAAAATCGGCATCATCCTTCCAAGGTGCATACTTGCCTTTAATCACCAAACGCGTGGCGGCACCAAATTTCTGATAGTCTTTAGCCATTGTATTTTCGATACAATATCTGTAATTCTCACCCGCAACCGAACTTTCACTAACCCAATCTACTTTAGGTTCACGACTTGCATCAAGTACATTCTTTATAATGCCTGTCAGGTATTCGGTGCCGCTGTTTTTTGTAAAGTTCGGGTCAACCGTGTAGAAGTTACTCTTGTAGAACCCGGTAGTATGGGATGATCTTGTCTTTGTCTTCTGTGCAAAAGGAAATAACAAAGAGTTGTAATAATCAATAGTCCAGTTTCCGAACTCAAACTGACCAAGAGAATTACCAGTACCTTCTTCAAAAGGTCCGATTTCCAACACATTGAGCATAACCTCCATTTTAGATGCAAGACGCTCTATATCCAATTGAGCCGGTTTACTTTTTGCCGCATTTAAGGCTTCCTGTTCGGTTTTATAGTCACTGGCTTTAAAGATGTTGCCCGATACATCGAGTAAGCAGTCTGCCTTCCATGCATGGTTATTAGGATCTAAATCGCTATCATCATAGAAACCGGCATTAATCATTGCGCAACCATTGGCGTGCACCACCTCATCTACAAGATAAGAATTATTAGCTTCACCGCTCTTTGTAGTTACTGTTATCAGAGCGTTGATATCATTAAACGTTGCACCATCCGCAATGTTATCCAGACGTGCCTGCAGCACAGTTCCCGGATTGGCAACCACAAGTAAATACTGGGTATCCGTACTTACCTTAACCGGAGTGTTCGGAGTAGTAATTCCAGCATTTGTTCCAAATTCAGTTGTTCCCAGCACAGTAGCATACTTAAGTGCATCTGCGTCTTTGACTACTACTTTACTTGCGTTAAACGTAATCACATACAGTTCTTTAATTGCACTTTCTTCCGGCAAAGACGGTTGCTCGCCAGAGGCACGTGTTCCCGGTGTTTTAGGATTAGTCAGACTGATTGACACATAAGCTACATCATAACCTTTTGTCACCCCGCCATCAGAATCATCATCGAGATCATTTGAACAACTTGCCAATGCCGCAATGGCCAGCAACGACACTAAAATTGATTTAATCTTTAGCATAATACAAACATTTTATTAGAAATTAATAGATATATTTATTCTCTTTGTTACAGCTCAGTTAGTGCTGCTTTATTTATTACTGATTTTATTTATTCTTCTTCTCAATTTCGGCAGCATTAACCTTCTTTTTAGCTAATTCTTCCAGATTTTCCTTGGCTGCACCCAGCCCTGACTGCACTGCAGCCTTCAAATACTTCTCCGACGATTCATAATCTCCTTTCATTAATGATAATACTCCCATTGCATTGTTATATTCAGGTAGACAGTCATCCGACTTCACCCTTTCCAAATAGCGTTCCGCAGAAATCAGGTCATTGCGTGAAAGAGCTGCGGTAGCCGCATTCATATTAGCTATTTCACTTTCCGGATAAAGGCGGACTGCTGTCTCAAAAATATCGATAAACTCCTGTGAACCCTTCGGATAGGTATTAGCCACCATAAACATCTCGTTCAAACTCAGATTTTGCGGACGTTTCTTTATCACTTCCTTCGCCTCTTCCAAATTGAAGTTTCTGACATCATAGCTCACCTTACAGATAGCTACGCGCAGACTTGGAAATAATTCCTTCAACATAAGCCGATAGGGCACACCACCACGAAGCTGCATCAACTTCGTTTCCCTTCCTTTTTCAATAGGAACATTCGTGATGATATCCAAAACCTCTTCTTTATAATCCATCTCAAACGTATCCAGTGCCTTCACCAATCCATCCCAGTTTTCACCACCGAATATGATATAGTATTGATTACGCGGGAAATCATACCGGGCAGCCAGATAGTTGCGCAATGCCATAGCACGCCCTTCGGATAAACGTTTGTTTGCAGCCAACGTTCCTTCGGGAGAAGCATAACCTATGATATCCAGACGCTTCACATTTATATTAGCATCAGACTTCAGGTCATCAATCATCGCACGGATTTTTGCCAATTCCTGAGGATTGTTCATGTATTCAGGACGAATATCCACCTTGTTCACCTCAAAGTCCAGAAAACATTCCGCCTGTATATCACGACTCTTTATCTCCTCTACTTTAGGCTCCACATACGAAAGATGAGGAGTCACCACATACGGCACCAGCATACGTTCGAGCGTAACCTTATCAAAAGTATGCTCCACATTCATCAGCGCGCTTTCGCCACAACCACACTCATCGCGCTGCACATTCAATCCGGCATCTGCCATCCAAGGCTCATACGGCAATGTATATCTGTAATGGATAACCCCACTTTTCTTCTTCTGATTTTTCTCTATCAGATAAGGTGCCTTATAGTTTTTCTTCGCTTTAGCACTCATCACTGCCAGTCTGCGTTCATAAACCAGATACTCGTTCTTTCCTTTGATGGAAACCCGTGGAAGCTCGTAAGTAGTGGTAGGAGAAACTAACTGCGGGATAAGGTCTATCCCATGCGCCGGTTTCACCTTCACATCTTTCATCAGGATATCGAAATCTATATGGACAGTTTCTCCCAATTGCTCCAATCGCACAGGTACTATAGTGATGGCTCCTTCATAAGAACGATCCTGAGCTATGGCTCTGTTCGTATTCAGGCACAAGACAACCAGCACCAACACGATAAATGACATATTTCTTTTCATCATTCTCATTTCTATTTAATTACGTAAATAAGTGATACACTCGCTTTGGTAGGTCCCACATAATTCTTATTGGTATCTTTCAGTTTGGTGCCACACGTTGCACAAGGATACTTCTCATATACGATGCGTGCATACCCCAGCCCAAGGGAAGCCTCAATGCTCCAGCGCTTTCGTAATATCCATGAGTACCCTATCGAAATGCCACCTCCATACAGGTGTCCCTGATAACGCATATTCTGCATATTCTCACTGATAAGCGGCCAGTCGGGCAACCCACCCACATTGAAGTCAGCATAGTGAGCATGCAAGCCAATGAACGTACGGTTGAAACTTTCGCAAAACCAGTAACGAAGTTCCGGTTGTATGCCCCAGTGCTTCAGCCGAGTCTCATCAAATTTCCATGGATTATAATTGACCGGAATATCCAGCGTCCACTTACGTGCCAAAGCTACTTCCAAGCCAAGATTCATAGTAGTAGTGGCATCATAAAGAAGATTACTTTTTACAGCAATCTTCTGAGCCTTACTTTCGGCTGACAATAATCCCAATATGAATAATATGCATACTAGTATTTTCTTCATTCAATTCTCATTTTTATTTTAAAATCACTCCATCGGCCAAGCCCGTGTTCCAGCCCGGAACGAACCGAAAATAGCCTAAAATCTCAGTATGCAAATATCGGAGTAATAAGGGAGACAGTAAATTGTATCTATTTCTGTTATAGGCACTAAAAAAGTCAGGAGACTACTATTTAAGTGATTGTTCAGCAGCATAGTTGCCAAAACAAGAAAAAGAAGGTTTTTAGAAATAGCATTTTCAATATACGAATATTAAAAAGACTATTGTTTCAATATTCGAAACTTTCGAGAGAAATAAAATCAAATTATTTAATATATGAAAAGATAATAGATTAACATTATATACAAGTTATATAAATTACAATATACAAGTTTACTATTCAAATATGCCCTACACATACTTCTGATAGGGATTAAAAGGAATAAACGCAAAACTTTAGAAGAAACAATTTTGTACTAATTACTACATTATATACTTTGTATTCTTACCTTTATTATAAAAAGAAGATAGGGCGCTAACCTTATGGTCACCACCCTATCGTTCTACTCTATCCTCGATAATAATGCGAATCAGTAGTTGAAATTAACTCCTTCTTACGCA
>ULMJ01017096.1_pt1 | contig 18870 bp, 16 predicted proteins | sample 1951641 | NCBI WGS metagenome assembly ULMJ01 (sample SAMEA4835550, study PRJEB28245) | human gut metagenome | biome: gut microbiome; material: fecal sample | place: Denmark | collected 2008 | reverse complement strand
CCGGTACCGGCAGCGAGGTCACCTGCTGGGCCACTGTTTGGGACCCTACCCAGGATAAAAAACGCTCCCTGGAGTGCCAAGCAAACTACGCCTACGCTGCATTAGTGGACTCGGAGCTGACCCAAAACATGCCAGTCAAACTGGCCATATCCTCTGCCTTGGACGCCTGTGCCCATGCGGTGGAAAGCTACTGGGCCAATCACACCAACGCCGTGTCTCGGGGCTTGGCATTGGAAGCTATCTCCACTGTGATGGGAAATATTGAGGGTTTACTGGATAATAAGCCTGCCGCCCACGAAGCTATGGCCCGTGGCAGCCTGCTGGCGGGAATGGCTTTCAGCAACACCAAAACAACAGCTTGTCATTCCATCTCCTATCCCTTGACCATGCACTATGGCATTCCCCATGGGGTTGCGGTGGCCCTGTTGTTGGGGCCGGTACTGGAGTTGAACGCCCCCGCCACCCCTGACTTAAACCGACTTCTGGCAGCTCTGAACGTGGAGGATGGCAAAAGTCTTCGGAACCATGTTACAGAATTGTTCGAAAAGTCCGGCCTACCTGCCACCCTGCAGGGTTGGGGTGTACCAGCTGACAAACTTTCCCATCTGGCGGCTTTGGGAATGACCAAAGGGCGGGCAGACAACAACCCTGTCGCCTTGGACAAAACCACCATTGAAAACATTCTGCACTCAATCTATGACTGAAAAAATGGAGGGAAATCCCATGAAATATTTTGGAAAGAGCAAGAAAGTTTTTGCCCTGTTGATGGCAGCTCTGCTCACCACTGGCATAATGTCTGGCTGCAGCGGCGAAAAAGAAGCTTCCGCCGCCGATGTGGGCATAGCTGGCGAGGACGGTGTGTTCACAATTGCCTACGCCCCCAATGAATCCAACACCGAGGCCGCGGACGCTCGTAAAGGTCTGGCTGAGGAGTTGAGCGAAGTACTGGGCTGCCCTGTAGAAGAAATTCAGGCAAGCGACTATAACGCTATTATCGAGGCCTTGCGCACCGGAACCGCAGAGATGGCTTACATGGGCTCTCAGGCTCTGGCTCTGGGGGTGGAACGCACTGACCTGGAACCTATTGTGATGAAAGCTGAAGAGGGAGACCCGGAGAAAGCTATCTATCACTCGGTGCTTATTGCCAAAAGTGATAATGACGCCATCAACTCCATTGAAGACATCAAAGGCAAGACCATGGCTTTCGTTGACCCAGATTCCACTTCCGGTAACCTGGTACCTACCGCTGAGATCATCCAAGCCTTCCCTGATGAGAACTTGAACTCCGATACGCTCCACACCAACGGCGACTTTTTCGAGGCTGTCAGCTTTTCTGGCTCCCACCAAGCAGGACTTCAGGCAGTTGTCAAGGGGGACGTAGACGTGGTCCCCATTTCCGACCAGATCTTGGCCTCTGAGATCTCTAACGGCGCAGTCAATGAAGGAGACGTGAAAGTCATCCACGAGTCCGGCGCCATCCCTGCCGAAGCAATGGTAGTGGCTGAACATATCTCCGATGAGACCCGGGAGACACTCACTGAATTCCTGGCTTCCTATGACAACGAGCAGTACTTCACCGACGTGATCAAAGTTCCCGGCGCCCGCTTCATTGAGTGCGATATGGAGGATTACGAGGAGATTATTGAGCTCAACAAGATCATCAACAATTTCTAATCCCCAGGGAGGCATTGCCATGGAAACACTTCTGCGCTTCGATAACGTGTCGAAACAGTACCAAAACGGGGTTCACGCCTTAAACGGTGTCAGTTTCACCGTGGGAGAAGGTGAGTTTATCTCTGTCATCGGCCCCTCAGGATCTGGAAAGTCCACCTTGCTGCGAGTCATCAATCAGCTCATCCCTATCAGTGGGGGCGGCGTATGGTTGGACGGTCAGGAGGTCTCCCGCCAGCGAGGAAAATCCCTGCGTGCCCTGCGCCGCAAGGTGGGAATGATCTTTCAAAACTACAACCTGGTGTACAGTCTCTCCGTACTGCAGAACGTGCTGCATGGCAGGCTGGGCTATATGGGCGGTCCCCGAGGCATCCTTGGGCTCTACGCTGAGGAAGACAAACTCCAGGCTCTATCCCTCTTGGAAGAGCTGGGGCTAAAGGACTTCAGCTACAACCGAGCCTCCGACCTCTCAGGTGGACAAAAACAACGAGTGGGCATCGCACGAGCTATTATGCAAGGCCCAAAACTTCTTTTGGCTGACGAGCCCATCGCCTCTTTGGACCCCTCCAGTTCCAAAACCATTATGGACCTTCTACACTCCATGACCCAAAAACGGAATATCGCCTGTATCGTCAACTTACATCAACTGGACGTAGCCTTACAGTATTCCACACGTATCATCGGCCTAAGCCAGGGACAGATCGTCTTCGACGGGCCCCCGGAGCAGCTGGACGATGAGACCATCCAGCGTATTTATGGCACCAGTCGAGAAAATCTGATGATGGGAGGGAACAGCCGTGGGTAAACACACCCCTGTCATTTCCAAAGACTTGAAGCGGTTGTATACCTGGTTCCTCATTGTTGCCCTTGTGTTGTTTATCCTTTGCACCTGGTTGACCAACTTCAATCCCATGACCCTTATCGCCAACGGAGAAGCCTTTGTAGAGTTTATCACCCAGGATTTTCTCCCTCCGAGTTTACCAAAAGCCAACCGTATTCCCGGCGTTCTGGAAAGCGTAGTGGTTACTCTTGCCCTGGCACTATCCTCCACCACAGTGGCGGCTGTGTTGGCCTTCTTCGTGGCTCTGTTCGGCAGTGAGAAGGTCTCCCCCTTTCCTAAAGCAGCCAAATTTGTCCGAGGATTTGCTACCTTTCTTCGAAACATTCCTGCCTTGGTGTGGGCCTTCATCCTGTTTTCGTCGTTGGGTATTGGCACAGGAGTGGGATTCATCGCCCTTTGCATCACCAGCTTCGCTTTCTTGGTACGAGCCTTTGTAGAAACCATGGAAGACGTTTCCCAGGACTGCGTGGAAAGCCTTCAGGCAGTGGGAGCTAGTTTTCCCCAGCGAGTGGCCCAGGCCATCCTACCCTCATGCCTGAGTGGTTTTCTGTCCTGGTTCCTTTACAGCGTGGAGGTAAACATCCGGGCATCCACCATTGTGGGCATGGTAGGAGGAGGCGGCGTAGGCTTGACTTTGTTCTCTTATATTAAGAGCTTCCAGTATGACGTTGCCCTGAGCATCATCCTGCTGGTGGCTGCCATGGTCATTGTGGTAGATCAGATCACCGGAAAACTGCGGAAGGAGCTGTTAAAATGAACCTATCTTACTCAGAAGGAGGAGACTCCGCCCTGGAAATGGAGCCACTTACAACCCAGGACAAAAAAGAGACGGGAAGGCGTATCCCCGTAAAGTGTAAGCAGCGAAACAAGTTTATCCCCGCATTCCTCGTAAGTGTTGTGATCCTGTCCGTGCTGAGCCTGTTGTACTTGAATATAGACTGGGGAAAAATTGCCTCCCGCGTACCGGACGTCGGCGTGGTGTTTTGGGATCTAGCTCACTTGGACTTTTCCAACATAGACCTGATCTTTTCCTCCCTTATAGAGACAGTATCCATCGCAGTACTAAGTCTGCTCTATAGTCTAGTTCTAGGCATCATCTTTGGCATGCTGGCTGCCCGGAATGTGTTCCGCATTCCCGTTCTCTCGGTGGTAACTCAGGCGTTCTTCACCTTTTTGCGTGCTGTTCCCACCCCGGTGTGGGTGCTTCTAATGTTGGTTTGCTTGGGCATGGGGCCAGAGGCCGGAGTGTCAGGTCTGTGTGTCCACACCATCGCATTTTTCACCAAATCCTTCGCACAAAGTTTTGAGAGTATTCCTGAAGAAACCGTTGAGGCTTTGGAAGTAACGGGTGCCGGCAAATTCTCCATCTTTTGCAACGCTATTTTGCCCGCAGCCTTCTCCCAGATCGTGGCATGGGCCGGAATGCGCCTGGAAACCAACTTCTCTGAGTGCGCCATTTTGGGTATGGTGGGTGCCGGAGGCATCGGCTATGTAATATCCAACTCCTTGCAGGGCTACGACTACGGTACAGCCGGTGTGGCCATCCTACTGGTATTTCTCATGGCCTATTTGATTGAGAGGCTTTTCGTGTCCATAAAAAAGAAGTTTAACCAGTGAGGTTCTTTCACAACTTAAATCAATGGCTAAGGAACGCAGTGAAAAGCACTGCGCTCTTTTTCTTTCGTCGAATATTCAGTATGGCAATCTTGTTGCCAATTGTTCTTCCCTTGGTTAACATCCTCTTCTCCAACCATTAAGAAGGCAAAAAAGGGCAACCACTCCCGCACAAAATTTACGAAATCTATGGTTTTTTCATTGTGTATTGTGCTAGAATAATAACCAATCAACTTAAAACATCTATAGGCGTGAAACTACAAAAAGCCTGTTCCTACGTTTGTTGATATAAGCCACTAGGCTCACTATCGATTTGCTATTGGTCAAGTTAACAGCTTACCCGCTCTAAAAAACAGACAGAAATGTCACCATATATTGTGGGAATAAAAACCGGATCTCTTTCTTAATAGAAATCCCGTAACATACTAGAAAATTTGGAGAGGACAACTATGAAAAAATTGACGGTAAAAGGAAGATATCTTTCTTGGGAAGATGGCAAACCTTTCTTCTATTTAGGAGATACTGCATGGGAAATGCTTCACAAATTAAGTCGTGAGGAAGTTGACCACTATTTAAGTGTCCGTTCCCGTCAGGGTTTCACCGCTATCCAAACTGTAGCATTAGCAGAACAGGAAGGAGTTACTGTCCCTAACTATTACGGGAGACTGCCTTTACATTTTACCAAGGGAATGCCGGATCCAGAAAAGCCAGATACAGAAGGAGAATATTCCTATTGGGAACATGTGGATTACATTGTAAAGCAAGCTGAACAATATGGTTTGTTCATCACTTTGCTTCCCACTTGGGGAGATAAATTCAACAAATGCTGGGGAGTCGGACCTGAGATCTTCACTCCGGAAAATGCAGAATCCTATGGGAAATGGCTTGCACAGCGTTACGCCAACAGCCCTAATATCATTTGGATGTTAGGCGGTGATCGTCCCATCGAGAAACATCATCGAAAAATTATGGATGCTATGGCCCGCGGAATCCGCGCCAATGATCAGAACCATTTGATCACGTTTCACCCCATGGGGGACCATGCATCCACTGATTATGTATGCGATGCTGCATATATCGATTTTCACACCGCTCAAACTGGTCACGGGGTGAGCCAGTGTTACCGCAGCGATGAAATCATGAGAGAAATGGCGTCAAAAACTGAGAAACCATTTATGGATTCTGAAGCCAGGTATGAGGATCATCCCGCTTGTTTCAACGCGGAATTGGCCTATTTCTGGAATGACGCGGATGTACGGCAAAACGCGTACTGGGATGTACTGGCAGGAGCATGCGGTCATACCTATGGAAATCACGCCGTCTGGAGTATGAACCGCCAGCTTACATCCTATTGTCCCAACACTTGGAAAGAGGCCTTGTCTCATCCGGGAGCCACTCAAATGCGGTATGTAAAAGAACTGCGGTACTCCAGAGACTATTTTTCGCTCCACTATGACCCCTCCCTACTTTGTGGCAATTATGAAGGGATGGCCCATATGGTAGCCGCGGTTGGGGACGGCTACGGCTACGTTTACTTGCCTTTGGGGCTTCCTGTTACCGTGGATCTTTCAAAGATTTCCGGAGCAAATTGTGTCCGCGCATTTTGGTTCGATCCTCGTACAGGAACAGAGACACTGTTTTCTGTTTTGCCTGCGCAAGGCAAAACCACGCTTGTTCCTCCCAGTAGCGGAAAGGGCTGCGATTGGATTTTGATTTTGGAAGGCCACCAATAACGAACTTTTACCCCGTAGAATCTCAGCGATCCATATCTAAAAATACGGGCAGCGGGTAAATAGCTTACTGCACAAGGTGGATAAACACAAAATAACAGCGCAAAAACGAAGCTAAAAATTTACACTGTCTACGCTTCACACTCCACATCCTGACAACTCTAACCGTACCCCAAAAAGTGAATGATGGTTCGAATTCAGTCGGACACAAAAACCCTCCAAGGAAAACCTTGGAGGGTTTTTTGTGCTCACAATTATGTTTTTAACGTGGGAAACAAATCATCCAACGCTTACAAAAAGACATCATAATTACTTTTATTGAAAGCCGATCCATGTCTCAACGGATATCTAAAAACCATAATTTTTAAGCTATGTTTGTACTGGAATTAAGTATTGGACTGTTCCTGTCAAAAGGTCTAAGATTATATCGAAGGGAGGAATAAATTAGAACAATATAACGAACAGCAACATAAAAATGTAGAACAAAGGAGGAAAAACGCTCGATGGGGAAATACATACTCAAGCGGATCATGATGATGATCCCGGTCCTATTAGGGGTAACATTGTTGATCTTTACCCTTCTCTACTTTGCAGAAGGAGATCCAGCTCGCAATCTGCTGGGCGCAGACGCCACAGAAGAAGAAGTACAAGAGCTCCGCGACGAGTGGGGATTGGACGATCCATTCCTGGTGCGGTATGGACGATATTTAAAACAGTTGATTATCGATCATGACCTGGGGACTTCCTACGTTACAAAACAGGACATCTCATCGGAAATCTTTTCTCGCTTCCAGGTCACTGTGGTGGTGGCGTTAGAAAGTGTGTTTTTAGCTCTAATTTTTGGAACGATATTGGGGGTCGTAGCCGCGGTAAGGCAAAACACATGGCTGGATAACACATCCATGGTAGTCGCTTTGATCGGAGCTTCCATGCCAGGCTTCTGGGTGGGACTTGTGCTTTCCATTTTGTTTGCTTTGACACTACATTGGTTGCCAGCTAGCGGATGGGGTACATTCCAGCAAACCATACTCCCCTCTGTTTCCCTAGCACTGGCCAGTGCAGGTACCCTGGCTCGTCAGACACGTTCCAGCATGCTGGAAGTTATTCGTCAGGACTACATTGTAACGGCCAAAGCAAAAGGTATCTCTCGTTTCAAGGTCATCTATGTTCATGCCCTGCGCAATGCGCTGATCCCCATTGTCACATCTGCCGGTATGCAGCTGAGCTGGCTGATCGGCGGTACCGTGGTGACAGAGACAGTATTTTCTGTGCCAGGATTGGGTATGTACATGGTCACTGCCATCAATCAAAGAGATTATCCGGTGATCCAGGGAAGCGTGCTTTACATGGCTTTCGCATTTAGTATTGTCATGCTTTTAGTGGACATTTTGTACGCGTTTATTGATCCCCGGATCCGCGCCAAATATAAGAGCGGAAAAAAAGCGTAGAGAGGAGGAGTTTACATGACAAAGACCGTCACCATTGGAAAAAAGCGATCCAAAGAAAAGGAGAGCATGTTCCGCATCACCATGCGCCGGCTGTTTAAAAACAAGCTGGCAGTAGCAGGCCTGATTATCATCGTACTGATGATCTTAATCTCGGTATTTGCTCCTTTAATCGCTCCCTACGGGTTTGAGGAACAGGATTCCTACAACACATTGCAGCAGCCTAGTTGGGAGCATCCATTTGGCACAGATGATTTGGGCCGAGATATTTTGAGCCGGATCATTTATGGCGGGCGCAACTCCCTTTCCATTGGCATTATCTCGGTATTCTTTTCCGCTGTTATCGGAATTACTTTGGGGTCTGTATCAGGATATTACGGCGGAAAAGTGGACATGGTCATCATGCGTGTGCTGGATGTGCTCCAAGCCATGCCCGCTATTTTGCTGGCAATCACTATTTCAGCCACTTTGGGACCTGGGTTTTCCAACTGTATTATTGCGCTTTGCATTTCTCAGATACCTGGATTTGCCAGAATGGCCAGAGCTTCTTGCCTGAATGTGCAGGGTATGGAGTACGTAGAAGCGGCCACCTCCATTAACGCTCGAGATTTTCGAATCATTTTCAAACATGTGTTGCCCAACGCCATTTCCCCTATTTTTGTGCAGGCTACTATGAGCGTTGCCACGGCAATCCTCACCTCTGCCAGCCTGAGCTTCATCGGTCTTGGCGTGCAGCCTCCCGATGCTGAATGGGGCGCTATGCTCTCCGGTGGTCGGAATTTCATTCGGAATGCTCCTCATATTGTGATGTTCCCCGGATTGACCATCGTTTTGACAGTGCTCTCGCTGAACATGCTGGGGGACGGTTTGCGGGATGCGCTTGATCCTAGACTGAAGAATTGATGGAGGCGTGGTATGGATAACAAGAAAAACGAAGCGCTGCTTACGGTCAAGGATCTGGTGGTGGAGTACACTTCCGGGAAAGAAGTGGTCCAAGCGGTGAATGATGTGTCCTTTGAGATTACGGAAGGAGAAACTCTAGGTTTGGTGGGAGAAACAGGTGCGGGAAAGACCACCATTGCCAAATCGATCATGTCCATCCTACCAGATCCGCCGGCTAAGGTTAGAAATGGCCAGATCCTGTTCAAGGGGCAGGATATTTTAAAGATGCGGGAAAAGGATGTGCGAAAGATTCGTGGCAAAAAAATCTCCATGATCTTTCAAGATCCCATGACTGCCTTAAATCCGGTGTTTGTAGTTGGCGACCAGATTGCGGAAGTCATCAAAGAACATGAAAAAGTCCACAAGCGGGAAGCGGCGAAAAAAGCTCGGGAAATGCTGGAAGTTGTGGGGATTCCGGGAGAACGGTACAACGAATACCCCCATCAGTTTTCCGGAGGTATGAAACAGCGCGTTGTGATTGCTATGGCGTTGGCTTGCAACCCGGAACTGCTGATCGCGGATGAGCCTACCACCGCCCTGGATGTAACGATCCAAGCGCAGGTTTTGGAAATGATGCAGGACTTAAAGAAAAAATACAAGACCTCCATGATTATGATCACCCATGATCTAGGTATTGTGGCAGAGATCTGCGACCGGGTAGCGGTAGTTTACGCAGGTGAGATTGTGGAACTGGGCACTAAGGAGCACATTTTTGACAATGGCCAGCATCCCTATACCAAGGGCTTGTTTGACGCTCTTCCCAGTCTTGCGGAAGATCAGGATCGCTTAAAACCTATCGAAGGTTTGGTTCCCAATCCCGCGGACCTGCCCCAAGGCTGTAAGTTTCATCCTCGGTGCCCCTACGCTACGGAAGAGTGTTCCAAACAGATCCCAGCGCTGAAAGAAATTGCTCCGGGGCATTTCAGCAGATGCTGTCGTACAGGAAAGGAGGGCCGGTGAGATGGGAAAACTGCTTGAGGTCCAGCACCTGAAAAAATATTTCAAAACTCCTCGAGGCATGCTCCATGCTGTGGACGACGTGAGCTTTTCCATCGATCAAGGGAAAACCATCGGAGTGGTAGGAGAGTCAGGATGCGGCAAGTCTACCCTGGGACGTACTTTGATCCACCTGTTGGAAAGTACAGACGGAAAGATCTTTTTCCACGGAGAAGATATCACCCATGCGGACAAAAAGAAGCTGCATCAGCTCCGGGAGAACATGCAGATCATCTTCCAAGATCCTTTCTCCTCCCTCAATCCCCGCATGACAGCCTTTGAAACCGTGCGTGAACCCCTTTTGCTTTCCAGAAAGTATTCAAAAGAGGAGATAGACCAAAGAGCGGAACAGATCATGGAAACTGTGGGACTGGATTCCCGTCTACGGAATTCCTACCCCCATGAGCTGGACGGCGGACGCCGCCAGAGAATTGGAATCGCCCGAGCTCTGGCGCTGGATCCGGAGTTCATTGTCTGCGACGAACCGGTTTCCGCCCTGGATGTTTCCATTCAGGCCCAGATCCTGAATTTGATGCAGGATCTGCAGGAGCAAAAGCATCTTACCTACGTTTTCATCACTCACGACTTATCTGTGGTGAGACATATCTCTGATGAAATATGCGTGATGTATTTGGGCCAACTGGTGGAGAAGGCTCCTGCAAAGGAGCTGTTCCGAAATCCGATCCACCCCTACACCAAAGCTTTGCTTTCCGCTATTCCCATTCCAAATATTCACGTGGAAAAACATAGGATTCTTCTTCACGGAGAAGTTACCTCTCCGGTAGATCCTAAACCGGGTTGCCGTTTCGCTGCTCGCTGCCCCTATGCCACAGAGGCGTGTTCGCAGCCTCAACATCTTCGCGAATTGAGTAAAGACCATTTTATTTCCTGCGCGAGAGCAGAAGAAGTCCAATAATCAATGAGAAGGAGTTAGGAACCATGAAAAAAGCAAAAAAGATTCTGGCAGTGTTTTTGACCCTCGCTCTGACACTTTCCCTGTTTGGCTGTGACTCCAATTCCGGAACGGGAAGTGATACGTCCACCGTTAATGTGGAAGTGACCAGTGATCCCGGAAACTATCAGCCTTCAACCCGGAACGCAGGTTCCACCGCAGTCTTTCTGCTGAATGTATACGAAGGTCTCTTCGAGAAAGCATACAGCGGCGACTACGAGCCTCTTTTGGTAAAGGAATATGAATGGATTGACGACACTCATATGTCCATGACCATCTACGACAATATTGTGACCCACGTGGGGGATCCTGTAACCGCGGAAGATGTATTGTGGAGTTTGGAGTGGGCTGCTGAATCTGCGGAATACAGCCGCCACACAACTAACATTGATTTTGAGAACACAAAAGTGACCGGTGACTATTCCTTGGAATTGGCCATCTACGAACCCAATGTGTTTTTCCTCAACGACCTCAGCCGCATTCAAATCACTGCCAAAAAGTCCTTCGAAGAAAGTGATGACAACATGATCAGCATCGCCATCGGCACTGGTCCCTACAAAATGGTAGAGCATACCGAAGGTGTGGAAGTAGTGTTGGAAAAGTTTGACGATTACTGGGGAAATGAAGCCGATCCGGAGCGGGACCGTCAGCTGCAGAATTTTGACAAGATTGTGTTTAAGTTTATTCCCGAAGCTGCTCAGCGGACCATTGAACTTGAGAGCGGCGGTGTGGATATCCTGTACGATACTTCCACCACCGATCTGGAAAGTCTGATGTCAAACGATGAATTTGATGTGTTTGAGTACGTGACCGGTCAAACTGTGACCATGTATTTCAACAGTTCTGAAAACTCCGTATGCAATAACCAAACGCTGCGTCAGGCTATCCGTTACGCCATTGATAACGACGCTATCGTAGCTGCCGCGTACAGCGGATATGCCAAGCCTGCTGTCTCCATCATCTCCCCGGACAACCAGGAGTGGTCCGATGACTTGGAGGAAAATCCCCTGTATCCTTACGATCCTGAAAAAGCAAAAGAGCTTCTGGCGGAAGCTGGCTATGGAGAGGGAGAACTTACTCTGACACTGGCAACCGACGATTCCAATGAAAGAAAGGCTGTGGCAGAAATCATTCAGGCCCAGCTTTCACAAGTAGGGATCACCGTAAAGATTGATACCTACGACAGCGGAAGTTTCAATTCCCTTTGGAGTGATAATGAGTCCTGGGATATGCAGATCAATCAGTTCTCCGCCTTGGGAAGTGTGCTGTTCTATTTCTACAATCAGGTGAATGAAGAAAAGAACGTACGGGGATTCTGGGTTGACGAGGACTTCCAAACTCTGCTCACCCCCACTCTGGTTGATGGCAATGAAGAAGGGATTATGGAATTAGTTGACATCTTTGAAGAAGCTTGCCCGGTTGTTCCTTTGGTAAATAAAACAGTGTACTTTACGTTCCGCAGCGGTTTGGAAAACTACCGGATCAAAAATGACGCGACTCTGGTAGTGAACGATATTGGTGTGACGGACGAAGCAACCTGGCTTTATGATTGATCCTCCTATTTTAACCATTTGATCTATAAGCAAAGGGCGTGTTTCCGAAATCCACCAAGGAATAACGGAAGCACGCCTTTTGTTTTAAGGATTTCCAGATTTTCCAGGAGAATTTAGCGGCGTTGTTTCGATTTGATCCAGAACAAAAGAAAGAAACGCCTGTTCTGCTGGTGAAAGTTGAACGTTTTGAGGCCAGTAAAGTAACGTGTCCGAATGCTTTTTAAATCCCTTCAAGGGTACGAGGGTCGCCTTTGATACATTTTGAAATACTGGATACCAACCCGAAGGGAAAAAAGCAAACGAGGAGCCATTGGCCACATAGCGGTACTTGTAAAAAGCATTGTTGGTAGAGAAAACGCATCGGGGAATGAACCCGCTTTCGATACAGAATTGATACGCGTATTCAAATTTTCCGTGCTCATCCCGAATGAAGCAAAATGGTTCATCCCGCAGCTCTTTGATGGACAGAAACTCCCTTTGTGACAAAGGGTTATCTCGTGGAACTGCAACGTAATAATGGCGCGGTTCAAGAAATGCTTTGTTCGTGGAGAACGGCAGTTGAAGATTGGACTGGCCAACAATAAAGCTAAAAGACCCTGTCGCGAAGGGAGCGTTCAAGGTACTGCCATGAACATTGAACTCTGTGGTGGGATATCGCCTTTGGAACTCTTCCATGAGACTAAAAAAGCGTTCATTATAATTTTGAAATCCAACAGCGATCCTAGCGGGCATATCCGAGCTGAAAGAGAGCTTGCTGGAATTGATAAGCTCCAAAACTTTTCGGGTGGTGGAAAGAAAATATTCCCCATAGCTGGTCAAGATCATTTTTCGATTTTTCCGCTCAAATAAAGGGGCACCAAGCTCTTTTTCCAGCCGTAAAAGAGACCCGCTGAGGGAAGGCTGAGAAATGCGAAGTTCTTCAGCCGCTTTTGTAACACTTTCATTTTTCGCGATGCACTCAAAATACTGCAGCTGCAACAATTCCATAAACCTTTCACCGCCATATGCTCATAAATCTTTAATAGAAATATTATATCACAAAATCCACAAACCGAGGGCTCTATATGAAAAAATTATTATCCATTCAGTTTGTCCTAATTACGGTCCTTTCAGGATTAATGACCGTTTGCTTACAAATGACTGTGTCCGCTATGCCATTGTTTGTAGTGGATATAGGTGTAGCGAAATCCCTGGCAGGCACCGCCACAACGGCATGCACACTGGCTTCCTTACTTTTCCGTGGTTTCGCCGCGAAAATTACGGATCGAGCTGGAGGAAGAGCCGCGGCCATTGCTGGTTCAGGGCTATACGTGCTTGTTTTCTTTACATATCAGTTTTGTGGAAATATCATTTTCCTTCTGGTTTTGAGGATACTGCAAGGCATCGGTATGAGCTTGATTACCACCGCATTGGGGACAGTAGCTACAGCCATGGTACCGAAGGATCAAATTACCAGGGGCATGAGCTATTTCAGCCTGGGAAACGCTACCGCACTCTCCATTGGTCCCGCAATCGGTCTTTGGCTGGTTCAATCTTTTAATTTTTCCATTTTGTTTCTCTTTGGAATGAGCGCGTCTCTTTTGTCAGTGGCTTTACTGCTGGTTTTAAAAACAGACAAAGCTGCGTCGGGCCGCGTGCCTCATTCCAAAGGATCGCAGGAAAAGAAGATCCAGGGTAACTTTTGGAAAAAGGCAGTGGAATGCGGCGCCCTGTTCCCCGCTACATTAATGGCACTGATGATCTTGTGCCAGACTTCTCTTTCCACGTATCTCTCCTTCTTTACTGAAAGCCTTTCCGTTGGTGGTGCCAGTACGTTTTTTACATTGAACGTAGTTGGGATGATCGCCTCCAAGTTCTTGATTGGCCGAGCCAATGAACTGTTTGGGGAAAAACGTGTAGCTATTGCCAGTGGCATTCTTTTGGCAGGATCATACCTGTTGATCTCGATGACCAGTGTGCTAGGTGAAGGAGGAGTTTTGACTGCTGGGGTGTTGTATGGATTTGGTTATGGCAGCTTCTATACGGTACTAAATGTGGCCACCGTGCGGAACACAAATGAGGAAACTAGAAGCGTGGCTAACTCCGCCTTTTTTGGTTCCAAAGATATTGGCACCGCTGTGGGTTCCCTGGCGTGGGGCGCTATGACGTTTTTAGGGTATGAAGCAATGTACGGTGTTGCCACGGGCATAATCGTTCTAATCACCTGCTTATATTTTGTTCAACTAAAAAAGGAGTGTGCTAAAAAATGAAACAAGTAAGAGCTCTTCATGTTGTTCCGGATTGCGAAGACCTGCTATTGAGAAAGGATCAGACCGGAGAATTCGATTACAGCGGTCCAATGGTCCTTCAGTTGTTTACCCGTACACCTGGAGCTAAAATATTCTATTCTCTAACACAAGATGAAACAGAAACACCTGCTTTTCAGGAATATTCCTCCCAAGACGGAATTCGGGTGGCTGCGCCGCCCTTGAGTTCCGAAGGCCCTGTCCAAAGACGGTATTTTCTCAAAGCGTTTGCAGTGTATCCAGGGATGAAAAACAGTCCGCTGCTGGAGCGATGCTATGTATTGACCAAAAAAGCCAGTTTTCAAACCTTGGTGACCCCCCTGCTGAATTCTAGTGGGCTTGTGGTGGAAAACGCGTATCGCATCCGGGACTATGACAATGACAACATGTTCCTCTTCAACGGCAAGAAAGCCGCCCTTTTATACGATACCGGTTTTTTTGCCCAGGGAGGAGACTTGTTGGCAAAAGTCCGCTCCATCATTGGAGAGACCAAGCCTCTTTACGTAGTGCTTTCCCACAATGGACCGGACCACATCCAAATGGCCTGGCAGTTTGTTGATAAACCACTTACTAAGGTGTATATTAACAACAGAGACCGTTATATGTTGGAAAAGCACGTGCGTGAAACATTGGGGCTTCCGGATAATGACGCCACAAAAGATCATCTGGCAAAGAGTATCCTACAGGTACAAGAAGGCGATATCTTCGACATTGGAGATCGTCAGTTCCAGGCTTTTGAGGTTCCAGGACACACCTTTGGCTGCGTGGCTTTACTGGATGCTGGGTATGGAGATTTCTTAGTGGGAGACTGCATAGGCGCTAGCATCTCCTTGAACCGCGCCTCCCTTTGGATGTGGGATATTGTTCCCAGAGTACCGCTGAACGACTACCTTTCTATTTTGAGGATTTTGAGAGACAAGCTGGCAAAATATACCATAAGAGAAGTTTACGGTGGTCACTATAATCGACCGATTAAAGGATCACATCTGCCCACCTATTTAGATAATCTTCAAAACTGTGTGGAACGGCTGATCGATTTTGGCGTTGCCGATACAGAGATTGCAGACGGTTATCCTCCTCACGCCTACGTGGCCAGATGCCAGACCGGAAATCAGTTTACTAACCCCTATTATGCAGCGATAGTTACCAGCGAAAGCTTGATGTTCGAGCCTGAATATCTGGATGGAAACGACGAGAAAAACGCGGACCTTTGTTATTTGCGGGTCAGCATGCCCGGCGAGGAAGAAAATCTGCTTGTCAGTCAACCGGAGAGCGGTCTTGGAATCAGCTTGAATTTCGTTTATCATCAAAATACTCCCAAACCGGAAAATCTGCTGAAAGACTCACGCACCCGCATTGAAAAACCTAGTTTTACTGTGTCCGTCCCTCAAGGAACGGAAAAGCTCCATCTGCTGCCTGTCACGGGAAGCCATTTCAGTCGATTGTACATTCAGGGAGAACGGTTCCCTTCGGATTATGTGTACGAAGCCCAGCTGGATGGAAAAGACACTGTTGTGGAACTTCGAGTAGATTCGGAAGATGGAACGGTCCAGAGGACCTATGAGTTACATATTAAATTTGAAACGGGGGTTTAAGTTATGGCTGTAATGAGAGTGACCGTGTTCTCCCGCGCTCTGCGGGCCACTACGGACATTCATATTGCCTATCCGTTAATCCGTAACCAATTTGGGGACCCGGAGGGACGGGAGCCTATTTATACTGTGCCGCGGGAACCACTCCCTGTACTGTGGCTGATCCACGGAGGAGGGGACAATTACGGAGATTGGATCTATCATACCAGGATCTCCGACCTGGCAGAGAGAAAACATCTGGTCGTGGTGATGCCCAGCGTTCGTGATTTCACCAGTTCCCGGTGTGACGTAGAGTATTACCGTTGGGTCTCAGAGGAACTGCCCGCATTTGTGCGAAACATCCTTCCCATTTCTGAAAAACGTGAAAAGAATTTTATTGCTGGTCTCTCTATGGGTGGATATCTTTCCTATCGTGTTGCCCTTAATCATTGCGAGAGGTATTCCCATGTGGGAAGTCTCTCCAGCCCTTTGGACATTGTGGCGGATTACAGAGCGCGTCATGCTAACAGCAAAACGTTGGCAAGCGCTGATTCCCTGATTGGTACAGACCGTGATATACGCGCTTTGGTAGAAAACGCTCTTTCCCAAGGAAAGCAGCTTCCAAAAATGTTTCAAGCCTGCGGTACCGAGGATTTTACGTGGGAAATCAACGTGGATATGAGAGACTACTTCCGGGAGAAGGGATTAGACCTTACCTGGAAAGAAGGACCTGGCATCCATAACTGGGATTTCTGGAGTGAACATATCGTTGACCTGATCCAGTGGCTTCCTCTAGAGAAGGAAACAGAGGACGTGCACAAGTTTCAAAAGGAGGGAAAATAGTAATGGCGAGAATTCAGATGAACTATCCCGGAGTAGGGACAGCGAGCCTGGATCTGTGCCTTCCTGTAGAGGCCGACGGCGGTACCTGGAAGGATGCACCTTCCCCAAAACGATGGCCAGTGATTTGGCTTCTTCATGGAGAAGGAGAAAGTTGTGGGGACTGGTTTCGCTATACTCTCGCAGAAGAATACGCCAATCAGGCAGGAGTGGCTCTAGTATGCCCTACTATCGAAAACAGTTTTGGGGTAAATCTCAAACGGGGTGATCCATGGGAAAATTTCCTTACAGGAAGTCTTCGTCAGTGTCTTTTCTCCATGTTTCCTCTTTCTGAAAAAAGAGAGGAAAACTGGATTGCGGGATATTCTATGGGAGGATACGCAGCGCTGCGGCTGGCTTTTCGCCATCCGGAATTATATGCTGGAGTGGCAGCTTTCAATCCTATCGTTGATCTGAGCGGAGAAAAGCTCTCCTACTGGTGGAATCCTCAACAGCTGGACTATGTATTTGAATCGGGAGAGAACCGTATGGGTCCGGAGTATTCATTATTGGAACAAGCCCGCCAATGCCAAGAAAAGCCTCAAGTATATCTCTCCTGTCAGGAGCAGGGAGAAAGAGAAGAAGAAAACAGAAAACTCGTTCAAAAGTTAAGCAACTTGGAATTTCGCGTAGAATTTCATACAATCCCAGCGATCTATTCCCCTGCAGCAGCAAGGGATCAGCAGCTTCGGGAGTGGCTGAATAGATCTCGCAGTTAATTTATAAAAAAGCTAGCAAAAAGTCCTGACACACTTTTTTGGTCGTCAGGACTTTTTTTATTATTAATTAATTTGCATGATCCAAAAGTCTTGAATAACCCATGTCAGATTATGTGCCTCTGAAATCTATGATTTGCAGAGCCCTAAAAACTGCACCTGGTTCTTACCACCTTTCTGGATATTTCTTTCTAAATCAATCTCTCTGGTTAGATATCATAACCTGAAGTAAGTTGTCATTTTTTATAAACAGACAACCTACAACAACTAGAAAAGTGAAAGCCTCATCTTCCCTGCTATTTTCGGGGTGTAGACAGGCATTAGTTAAAAAGTCTTCTTGAATCTGGAAGAATCTCTGATAATTGAACAATGCACCACCACTCCAAGAGAAAACGTCAATACTGGGAATGGTGTTTGTAAAAAGTCTTTTTAGGTACTCAAAGGCAAATTGACTTTCAGGAAAATAGTATATTATAATAAAAAATCCCAAACCGCTAGCATTTGATCAACCTAATACTTTCAGCATAAAATACAATGCTGTATGGGATGAATTATTGGGATTGAATATCTTTCCAATGGGCACCTGGGACAAGGAACTCCAGTCTTACCTGGCTCGACTAAACCCCTATGGTATGCCCTTAGATAATCGAGCGGGTTACACCAAGTCCGACTGGCTCGTGTGGATAGCTTCCATGATGGATAAACAAGATTTCCAGACCATGATCTTCACACTGTGGGAAGCATACGATAGCATGCCTAATCGTATCCCACTGGGGGATTGGTATGAGACAGAAGACGCTTGGCAAGTACACCCGAAGTTGTTCCAAAACCGGACAGTGCAGGGTGGGCTGTTTATTCGACTGCTAGATCAATCTCACTTTGTTGGGAACAGTCTGTAAAAAAGCGATTTCAATATGTGCCCTATTAAGAATCTGACAATAGACAAGGGATACTTAAAAAAGGCAAAAATTCTTAATTGGAAGAGGAGACACTTTCCAGAGTGTCTCTTGTTTTGATCAATTTCCAATGATATGAAATAAGAAACCATGAAAACTCCAACATGTCGAGTTTTTCACGGTTTCTTATTTTGTTGCTAGATATTTTCTGGTTTTATTCTGGGTTCTACATCCTGTCCTAATATAAAAAAACGATTTTTTACTAAAATATGGGAACTTTATCCGTGACGGGTCATGTAATTACTTCTTTAGCGAAGTTTTGGGATAGACAATGATTTTGATGCATTCATCCAAATGGTTATGGCACATATCCAGCGCCCAGGGGAGCTCATCCAAGGTGACGCGGTGAGTGATCATTTTTCCCAGGGGGATAGTCCCTTCCGCCACCATGGCATATCCTCGCCGGAAATCCTCCAGCGTACCGGGTCGCTCCAAATTGTGGCGGTATTTGATGTTCTTACGATTCAGATGGAAGGGGTTCATCCGATGGTTGTGGTATTTCAGCTGAACTTCAACGTTCAGACCAGTCATCCTGCCGTTTTCCCGGAGCAGTTCCACCGCCATGTAGAAGGCATCCAGATCTTTAGAACGGTCCAGAGCGATGCACATCACCGCCAGGTCGATCTCCCCCACATCCCGGCGAACCGCTTCAATGATCTCGTCCGCTGACATTTGGCTGTGGTTGTACACGTGCTTCGCGCCCATTTGCAAGGCCATAT
>ULMJ01037844.1_pt1 | contig 19025 bp, 22 predicted proteins | sample 1951641 | NCBI WGS metagenome assembly ULMJ01 (sample SAMEA4835550, study PRJEB28245) | human gut metagenome | biome: gut microbiome; material: fecal sample | place: Denmark | collected 2008 | reverse complement strand
AATTAATATAGATTCATATACTGCCTATATTAATTAATATAGATTCATATTTTTTCATATTCCCTATTTTTTTTATTCAAAATATACTCATATATAAATACTTTTTTTACATTTGGAGACAAATGCACTCGACTAGTCGTTTTAGTTTCACAAATGTATTACATCATTTGTATTAATTTTTTATATCAAATTTGACACACTCCGGCTTTGTTTAATTTAATTAAATAATTCAACATGAATAAGAAATTGTATCTATTATTTGCTGCCACTATACTTATGACAGCATCCTGTTCCGACAATATATTAGATGAACAGGGCAATATAACTACATCTGCTTCAGAAATAAACGTAGTAAACCAGGATGAAGCAAAAATGATTGGTGATAATTTAGCAAAGTCCTTTGAAACTGGTATTACCCGCTCTGCTGCTTTAATCTATCCAGATTACTATGGCGGTGGATATATTGATGAAAATAATAATTTTGTAATACTCATCAAAGGAGATACCCTTGAACATAAGAATGCTCTAACAAAAAGAGCAAAGAGCAATAATTTTAAACTCGCGACATGTGATTATTCATATAATACTCTAAAAGAAACAATTGATAATTTGAATGTATTGCTGACTGATGAAAACAAGGTCAAAGTAGCGGAAAGTATTGAGTTATATTCTTTTGGAATATTAGATAATGAAAATCGCATATATATAGGTTTAGGAAACTGTACTTCTCAAAATATTGAAAAATTCAAAAGTGAATTTGTGGATACCCCTTATTTAGTATTTAAAGAAGTTGATCAGCCACAAGCACAAGCAGACGTAAAACCTGGAGGTATGATTCATACCAACGCGGTTGAAGGATCTATCGGATATAGAGCTCGGCGCAATGGACAGCAAGGGATTGTAACCTCTGGGCATTTAGCATCAGTTGGAGAAACCCTTTATTGGGGATATTACCAAGATGAGCTCGGCTCTGTAACCGTATCTTATACAGACGGCACAGTAGACGCTGCATTTTGTCCCGTTACTAATTCTGTATACTATCTGTCGAATGTAACCGAAGCAGGTTATTCGTTAGGAGGATTAGGTTTCCCTTATGTAGGGTTAAGTGTAGCTAAAGAAGGTAAATCAACAGGTAGAAAAACAGGTTCAATAACAGCAACTAATGTTTCGGTATCTTTATGGATCGAACATCAAAGCAGATATGAATACTTAATCGGTGTTGTACGTTGTAGTTATGCATCTTCAGAAGGCGACAGTGGTGGTATCGTATATTCTACATCTGGAAATAATATCTTAGGTATACATGCGGGTGCAGATAGCGCAGGTAAATATTATGTTCCAGCAACATCCATCAATAATGCGTTAGGATTAACAATGTATTGATATTAAAAAGGGATTGTGTCAAGCAGGGTATGAGATACTGTTGATACAATCCCTTTATTCATAAAACATTTTCTCTCATGAAAAATTTGGTTACTTATATATTATTATTAATGGTAATATCCTGTCATAAACAAACTAAAACAGATAAATCAATGCAGGTATCATCAACAAAAGATTTTGTTAGTATAATTAATCATTTTGAGGACTTTAACTCCTGCGTAAATGACAGCTTAAAACCTATCATCACGAAACTGGATAAATCTTTCGAAGGCAATTATCCATCATATTATGCAGGATATACGATCAATAAAAGTAACAATAATCTGATTATTCTAATAGTGGGAGATGATACTTCAAAATACAGAGATGAATTTGCCAAAAGACTAGAGAGTAATCAATTTTCTATGGACAACGGAAAATATGCATATCAAGAACTTTTGAAAGTTAAAAATATAATCTCCGATTATATAGACACTCACAAAAATAATAACGTTACTCAAAATATAGAGCATTTCGATATATATGGAAATAGAGTTATGGTCTACTTAAAAGATTATTCATATCCAAAAGCTTCTGAATTTAGAAAAGAAATAACGGATTCACCAGCCATAGGTCTAACTAAGAAAAACAGATATCCTGGAGGTATAGCAGAGTAAACCTTCCAAAAGTAAACTTATCATTCATCTATCCTATTGGTAGCCTGCATGTAGCGATCTGAATATCATTTGAAAGCAAATCTTTGTTTATCTCCAGGCAGCTGTCGGCCATCCTCCTACATCAATAATCATTTTGATAGTTCCAGAGCTGTACATGAGCACGGATCTGTCACCTCCAACCTGGTACAAAATATCATTTTGTACAATCCTGGAATGAGATTTACATACATTGTACCTAGATATCACTATCATTTTGTATATATAATCATCCTGGCCTGGCTTCAGCCTGATGGCCGGCCGGTATCCGGAAGAGAACATCGATCCCGGATCCTGGCCTGGCTTCAGCCTGATACATTATACAACTTAATGGTGAAAAACATAAACGCATAAACGCAAAAGAGTTTTTGCGTTTATATTTTTATATATTTATGTTTAAAAACGCATTTGTGTTTTTAAACATATGTGTTTTTGTGTATAATATACTATGATTAAATATTTTTTTATTCTAAGATATTTTTGTGGATAAATATTTTATATACCTTTGTACTTAGAAGGAGAAAGAGAAGGATATAAATATATCTTGTTTTTTAATTGAAATATAGGGTATTAGATATAAAATTGTATATCTAAAGTTTAAAATAATATCAAAATGAAGAGAAACATATCTTTTGTCAACCACAAAGGTGGCGTTGCTAAAACGACCTCGGCCGTAAATATTGGTGCTGCGTTACATAGCTTGGGAAAAAAGGTCTTATTGATAGATCTTGATCCACAAGCTAATTTAACTATCAATTTTGGAAAGGATCCTATGACCGAGAAAAACATATATCTAGCCCTAAAAGGGAAATATTCCTTACCGGTTATATCTATTAAACCGGGCTTAGATATTGTGTGCTCGACATTGGACTTATCAGTTGCCGAACTAGAATTAAGTTCTACCGCAGGGCGGGAATATCTTTTAAAAGAGCTCGTTGAACCTGTACAGGATAATTATGATTACATATTATATGATTGTCCTCCTTCACTGACATTCTTAACAATGAACGCGCTAGCGGTTTCAGACACAACAATCATTCCTGTTGACTTACAACAGTTTGGACTTGCCGGGATGAAAACCATATTTGATATAATGGACACCATCAGAAAACGGATCAATCCAGGATTGGGTAAACCGCACATTTTAGTTTGTCGCAAAGATATACGTAAATCAATTCAAAACGAGTTACATAAAATCTTACAAGAAAGAAAAGATATTTTGATGTTCAACACTTATATTCGGTCTAATGTGAAAATAGAAGAGTCGCAAGTAGCTCACTTAGATATATTCTCATATAGTCCAGATTCAACTGTGGCATCTGAATATTTAGAAGCAGCAAAAGAAATCATCAATTTATAAAACATACAACAATACACCAGGGGGAATGAAAAAAAGTGCGAAAGATCTAGCTAGTGGTTTAAACAGCTACCTAGACAAAACAACAAAAGAAAGTTTAGAAGAAAGGGAAACAGAGGAAACAATAGAGGTTCCAGTACATTTTAAAGCCAGTCCGGAGCTAAAAAAAAGGATGGATTTATATTGTGTAAAACACGATTTAAAGAAAAAAAATTTCTTGAATTATATTCTGGAAAAATTTTTAGAAGAAAACGAATAAAAGAAAGGGATGCGCATTGCATCCCTTTTTTGGCATAAGCCCGTACGGTTTATCGCTAAAGGGTCGCTCCCCAGCGTTGCCCTTGTCCTTTTAGACCGCAAGGACAAATATAATACATTATTTTATAAAAATGACTTTAAGCAGCCGGGTTTCATCTACTTCAAAGGAATATGTTTTGTCTGTGCTTACTATAACTTCCTCCGGTAGTTGTAACCAGGCATCAAATTTATATCCGTTTACGCTATCAGGTACAGCGGTAAGCCTACACACATCACCTTCATTAAAGGCTCCCGTTCCTTTTACTTTACCCTGCCCTTCAATGTTTACTTTTATTACAAATTTATTTTCACCTATTACCGGATCGCTTCCACAATTACAAAACAGTAACATTACTGCAAATATTGAATATATAAAGACTTTCATAACAAATAATTAATACATTAAAAATTTAATACCTGCTGTAGCCGTTGTATGCCACTTTTCAACCTTTGATAAAGGCGTCCAATATTCTGATACATTCAAAAGTATTGCAACTCTTTTAGAAATGAATACTTCAAGTTCAGCAGTCACAGTCGGGCCGAGTACAAAAGTATTACGTCTGTAATCTGAAAAATGTACATAGGGAATATTCCCCGGATCTCTATACTTTCCTAATCCAGATAAATGTTCAATCCCCATAAATGCGCCTCCTTGGAGATTAAAAAAAATGTCTGTTGCACTTACAATATGCGGAAAAGCTGCAATTGTATAGGAATATTTACCCGCCAAATGATAGTTATACGCTTTACTTCGTTCTACTTGTCCGGGAATTTCCAAATCTGTAACAAAGTAGTTCAAACCAATCTTATAATAACTATTATAATTTATATACTTTGATAAGAATACATTAGATTCAATATTAAATGCTTCACCGGTTAAACGTGATCCTACATTCACCTCTATACCTCCAACGCCTTTATAATGATGTTGTGCTGTTGCTGATATGGAAACACAAACTAATATAATTGATAAAAAATACTTCATATTTATTCTTCTTTTTTGAAAAACTGATTAATATCGACTCCTTTATCATGAATAAATTGGAGATAACGGATTATTAAAACCTCTTCTGATGTTCTATTTTCCAAATGATTTAATGCACTGGATGAAACATTTAAGGCTTCAGCCACATCTTTTAGTTGAAGATCTAGCTCTACCCTTTTCATTTTCAGACGTTTACCCAGTTTAAAATCAAAATTTACTCTCATAAAAAGTAGTTTAATGGATTATCATTTTTATTGTTCTTCTTCACTTCATAATGTAGATGCGCTCCGGTTGTTCTACCGGTATCACCCAAAAAGCCAATTATTTGCCCTTTACGAACATGTTCACCTTTTGTCACATAATATTCCGACAAATGAGCATAAAGGGTACTAAAACCAAAAGGATGCTGTATTATAATACATTTCCCATATCCCCCCCTTATTTCAGTAACTGAAACTATTCCGTTTGCCGTAGCATATATCATTACCCCATAACTGGCCTTTAAATCTATACCCTTATGATAACGAATATTACCCATTATAGGATCTTTGCGATTTCCAAACGAAGAGGTTATAACAGGCCTGTCGCTTGGATTTATCGGCATGATCGAGGGTAATGCGTCAAATGTAGAGCGATTTTTTATGATAATATCTATCACAGGTTCTATTTCTGTATAATTTTTAGATATAGTCAAAAAAGTTTTCGCCAGTTCTTCCGGATCCTCGCCATTATCGCCATTAGCAATGAAAGAACATATTAACATTATGCAAATACTAAAAAACTTGCCCGTCCGTAATATTTTTGTTTGACACTTTAAAATTGACATGACGGCCACCGTTTTTTTCGTTTATCTCTATTCTAAGAAATTTATCGTCTGGGATCGTAAAGGTTTCAAAACCGATAATAAACCTATGCGATTTATGAGGTTCGACAGACGGTTTATAATCTTCCAGGTAAATAGGCCTTTGTTCTAGTTCCTGTGAGGCTGTAAGTTTATGCTTTTTCTTATCTATAATATTGAATTTCACATATTCCATGTTGTATGGTATAGATGATGTATTATCAATTTCGCAACGGAACAAAATCATATTTTTATGTATGAACACATTTGTAATTGAAAAAACGATCCCATCACGCTGTTCTCCGAGCGAGTATATTTTACGTTGAAATTTATATGATTTCTCTTTAATTTCAAGGCGTTCATTATCCGTAAAATCATTAGCCGGCAATAATACCGGCTCTACCCGCTTCGCTACGTCTTTAGAAGTATAATATGAAGATACGGGTTTTTGAGAATAAACAAGATCATAGGTATAAAATTGTTTATCTTCTGTAACAACAGATATATTAGTTTCGCCGGCCAAAAATTTTTTATCTTCAGCTTTTATCCAAACTACATTAGTAGTATTAAATGCCAGAGAAGAAGTAACACATTCGTCTCCTATATCAACGTACTTTATCCCTTTATCAAAAATAATATGCGTTTGTGTAATATCATCAATACCTATTTTTTCCGGCATGATATAACGCATATTTTCCAGATACAAGTTTGTCACGACCAAATTTTCTTTATAGACAACCTCAAAATCATAAAACTTTCCGTCACTTGTTGTTACTGATATATTTGTAACTTCGTTCAACTCTTTTTCTGTTGCTTTCAGCCGAAGCACAAACGGCACACCAACAGGCTGATCGACAGATACCAGGTCAGTAACTGAATTAAAGTATTTGATGTCTGAAGGAAAAATTAAATGAGTCGTTTTATAGTAATTAGTATAAACGGTAATAGGCTTTACTTTGGTTATTTGTGCCCTTATGACCGAAGTGGCCATAAGGAACACAAATAATAATATATATTTATGCTTCATCTTTTAAATACAGTTTATAGTTACTTTTAATCTTGATTTTCACTACACGATTGGACTTACGAAATACCCGGCTACTTGCATTAACGACCGCATTTAATCCTTGATCGACAATCCCCCCGGATGATCCGCTCATCCTGGCTTCATTTAAACCGGCTTCAGTTAATTCAGTTGCTAATTCATATTTCAAATTTGTAGGGACTTTTATACCTGCCAATCCATCAGTATCATAGACTTTCATCTTTAAAGGATAAATTAACTGCTCTACCTGTCCTGATCGAATTTCTATCGTCATACGTTCACCGGTTAATCTTACAATTCCGTATATATAGGATCCTTTAGGTATCATAATACCGTTACCCGTTTCAAGATTTTCAAGCAATCTCATTTTAAGAGTTGACCCATTGCTTAAAATCTGCTCACCGTGCACAGTGGCCATTACTGTATTTTTCAATATTTTATTTACATCTGAAGGCTTATAGAAACGATTCCCTTTAGGCTTTGTTTCCTGCTCTGGTTCCAATGTTTCAATAGCATCAATCTCTGTTATATTATTTATCGGAGTTACAGATATTTGCTCCGATACTGTCGGAACCGGTACTTTATTATTATTCGGCTCGTTTCCTTGGATTTCTTTAACTGTTTTCATTAACTGTGCTCTATATTGCACAATTGCAGAGTCCTCTTTTGCTTTTGATTCCTGGATTCTTTTTTGTAACCTAACTGCATCATCATCCTGCTGATAAACCCTAGTATCATTCTGAAACCCTGTATTATCATAATCTTTAGTTTGTGTTTGCTTACTCTGACCATTTACTTTTAACATATCATCAAGAGTAAAATTGCTATCGACTTGTGAATGAACAACAGTTTCAGTAGCTTCTTTCTTTCCTCGCTTTTTACTAGCGATAATGAATGCAAGTATAATAATAAAAAAAAGTACTGCGATTATGCCAAAGACTATAAATTTTGCTTTATTCCCTCTATCCATATTTTAAATTATTGAATTTTTTCAACCCGTTGGGTCAATTCTGAAAAAGTAAACCCTGTGACATTATCCGGATATTGGATCGTTGTTTTTATGAGTTTCCCGGAACTATATATACGATACCTATTTACATTATTATTATAATATACACTAAGCATAGAAGTAAAAGAAACCTCAAAAGGTGTATTATCCCCTTTTATTTCTTGTACTTCTTCAAGTTCACAAACGTACTGTGTTCCATTCTCTAACGCATCATGGTAGGATGCATCAGACTGATATTTAATAAATATACGCTGTAACATTTCCTTATTTGCATAGAAAGCAGCTTTTGCCTGATTTTCACGGAGACTGATACGATCAAAGCTGTTTGCATAATGTGTTACCTTTTCACAAGTTGATTTAATAAGCGTCTGAAAAAGTCTTTCATTGTTATCTGCTGAAAATTTTACATATTCACCGGAACGTTCAATGACAAGCACTTGATTAAGTGCCGTCTTAAAGACAGTGAAGCCCCAAAACAGAACGCAAACAACAACAACTCCCGCAAATATTAGGCTTAACTTTAGTGCAAGTACATTTTGTTTTTTAGCTTTTGCATAATTATCAAAGCCGTTTATTATATCATCTTTTTTTATCATACTAAAGTACATTAAATAGTTTATGTTGACCATATCCGAATAAGTATAGCTTAAACGCGACCGTTAAAAAAAGTCCTATCGGGCCGAGAGCATTTATATCCCACATAGAACTGGATCCACCAGGGAATAAATTTTGTGCTATAAGTTCTGCTAGTGTATTAGCTAGTAGAAAGGTTGGAATCATCATATAGCAAACAATCAGGTTTTTCACCCACGTGTAAAAATGTTGTTTCGTATCTTTATTCAAGACCAGGACAATAGCAAGAGGGGCTACAATCTCTAATAATATAAGATATAAATATCTCCCTGAACTATATAGATAAAAAAGATACTTGCACATATATAAGATGAAAAGGAATATCGTTTCTGTAAAAGCAGTGTATATATTATAAAGTTGTTTTACAACAGGAATAAGATCCGCACCGGTGAATCCTCCCTCATTGGCAACATACTGATCTTCATAATATTTCATTGCTTCACTTATATTCATTGTCAAGTACCCGGAATATGTAGTTATTATTTCTTCCTGGAATAGTGCAAGTGGTTTTTCTATTGCGGTTATTAAAAAAGGAAAACACACAATAACGATAAAAACAGCAAGATAATTCCAGAACAAATCGAAGAATATCTTGATATTCATCGGTTTATCTCCATCGGTAGCAATCTTAAAATCTGTGATAAACCGGTTTGCGATCATAAGCACCGCAATAAAGGTTACTAGAATAAAAATTCCAGTCATAGGAAGACTTGTTTTTATTTGATTATAGGCTCCCTCTATTACTCCCATATCCATAAATCAATCCTCCAATCTTTTTATAGCCATCATCGTTCTATTCGTTTGTTCAAAAGCAAACTTAGCATTATATATCTCTGTGTACAGATTTGATGTTTTAGCCTGAATGGATTCAAAAGCCGCAATTCGTTCAGCATCATTCATTTGAAAAGTACCAGCTTTTACAAAGTCCTTTAAAACAGAAGTGTTATGATTATTTTTTTCTATAATTGATAATATCCGAGTACGAAAAGTATTATAAGCCTTTTGGGATCCTATCTGGTCACTGGGTATTGACAACACATCACCGGCCATCGACACAAGTTTAACCTGCATATCAAGTAAATTAGTCAACGTCTGTATATTTTTTACTGATGAATTGATTTTTTTATACAGATTAATTGTTTCATTTAGATGATCTGCACTTTCGACCAAAGTACTGATCTGATTAGCTGCTTTCGCTAACTGTAAAACCCAGGCATCAACATTAACGGCAATATGCGCAGCATCTGTCACCGGTATTTGTGCCTTGCTTTGTTGCATAAAAACAAAACAACAAACAATTGTAGTAAATAATATCTTACTGATTTTCATATATTAATCCTCTAATTTTTTAATAGCTAACGCTCTCCGATTCACCCCTTCAAAATGAGTCTTTGCACTATATATTTGCGTATATAATTCAGAAGTACGTTTTTCTAACTGTTGAGCAGCTTCAAGCCGTTCAGCATCATTCATTTTAAAAATGCCGTCTTTTATATAATCTGCTGTTTGTGCAGCATTTACATTATTCTTTTCAAGTATCTCCATTATTGTAGAGCGATATTTTGTATATATCTTTTCGCTGCCAATCTCCTGATTATCTAATGTCAATGCCTGATAAGCAATCTCAATTAGTTTATATTGAGATTCAAGTATTTTAAAGACCATAGCGGAATTTTTAATTTTACTATGTATCTTCTTATAGAAGTTTATCGACTCGTTCAAATATCCTTCTGATTCTTGAATAAGGCTCAACTGGCTAGCCATCCTACCTAATTGTTCTGACCATGAAAATGCTTGATTTGTCATGTGTGCTACATCAGTAACAGGCATCTGCGCATTCGCTTGTCCCAGGAACATACAAACAACAATGCTTAATAAAAATTTATTCATACTACATAATATTTTTATCATTGATATATTTTTCGATCGCTTTATCTAATCGGCCGATTTGTTTTGTGAGTAATTGCAGAGCAGTCCAATCTTCCCCCTCGGTCTGAAATGCAAAATACTTTTCTCTTGATAATTCAAGTCTTACAACGGTTGCATAATGATCGCCAAAACGTATAAATACCTCGGAATATGGACGTTTAGCAGAAAAATTATTCTTTATTGACTTCATTAGGTTAATATGACTTTGATTTTTCATGTGAAATGCTTGAATAACATCATCATAAACCGTTTCCGTTGTCGGTAAAACATAAAGGATCTGCGTATTGCCTATGATACCTTTCGTATAATTATTATCCGGAAGTTGTGAAGGTTGTTGAATAATCGTATAAATAGCTCCGTTCTCCTTCCTTAGCTTTTGATAGAAAAACGCGACTGTACTGTGAATATCATCACCGGAAAAAGCATCTACCATCGCTTGGGTTTCTGCATATTCATCAAATAATAAAAGTCCTCGCGTTGATCGATCAGATAAGATCGCATGCTCTACCGTATCACCTATCAAACTCATTACAACACTTGTAAGGAATGGATCTTTTTTAATCTGCGTAAGTTCAAAAACAACTAAATTTTTATCCCGGATCTCTTCGCCCAATTTAGAAGGTTTACAAACGTTCTCATATATTCCACCAGGCATAAATTCACTTCCAACATGTATAAAAGTCTCTATATCAAAATATTCTGCTTTTATTTCATTGCGTTCAAAAATAGCCACATAATTATTACGCACATAATGATAAAAGCTAGGAAAAGAATGCTCTGTTTTTGTATGTACGTAATAATCAAGCAAGATCTTTGTCAAAGACACTACTTGTTTAACATCTTCTTTCATCCAGGGAGTTCGTAAGAACTTTAGTACAAGCATTACCAGAGATTTCAGTTTTTCCGGAGCGGGAGTTTCCGTTTTAATTAAAAAAGGATTAATACCTAAAGGATCCTGACCGTTATAATCAACATGTAGTGATTTTTCTGGATATAACTGTACTAATTGATAAAAAGACTTACCAAACTCGACAACAACTAACTTATAATCCTGTTCTGCAAATTGTTGAACAATATTTGATCCATTAACAGATTTCCCCCCTCCGGTACTCGCTACAATGATTGCATTTCGAGCAGGAACACGTTTCTTTTTTGCATCCCATATATCGACACGAGTCGGAGTTTGGTAAAGACGTTCATTAAATAATATGCCGTCCTCGTCACTTTTGAATGTAGAGTAATTGATATTAAAACAGAGTGAAGCATGTAGATCCGTGAAGAAGTAATAATCTTTATATAACTTATTCTCACGTCCTATAATACAGCCTATGTACATTTCATACAGTCCTTCAAAGGCAGGTATATAGTATTTAAAATCTAACATACGAAAGACCTCTTTAACCTGTTCTGTCATACGTTCAAGTAAAAAGCTGTCATTTTCCAATAGCATAACATTAAAATGACAACGACAAAGTATGTTATTTTCTTCCAAGATCTCGTCCTGGTATTCTGATAAGTATTTATGCTTTTGCGCTATCTCCTTATCAAAATCTTGATGTTGCCCGAAAATTTTGACACGCTTGTCTAACTCTTCCCGTAGTCTTGTTCCTTCAAATTTCCAAATTTGATTGACAACATGTGTACAATGCAAATGTACCCCTAGTTTCTCAAGTATATTCATGTACAATTCGGAATTTGATATTTCTAAGCTGTTATCTATCGTATATAGATCAACCTTATCAGGAAAAAAATTCTCATCACAAAGAGCAAAAAAAAGGCCTTTCTTGTCTCCTATTTCGATCATATCCGAAAAACGTATATCTCGCACACCATTGTCATCAAAAAAACCGTTTACATAGTCAAACATATAGTCCTTAATCTCTACATCTGACATTGCATGTAATTTTGTCCGGGGCAAATTATTCAAGATTGTCACTGCTCCTTCTACCGCTTCAAGGAATACGACTAATTTTTCTTTGTCCTGTTTAACAAGATTATCCTGATAAGCTAACGGGTTCTTTACATAACTCTCCTGTAACGTTGCGAATCCCGCATAAGAAAATGTTAATATAGAATAAGATCGGACGTACTTTCTACCGTCAAAATGCTTCTTTTCAGCATTTTGCAAAAATGTATCCTGCGTCTTTTCATAGTTGTAAGACTGACGAATAAATACATCTTGTTTATGTACATAAACACCTGTCGGCAACTGCTTAAAGGCTTTAAAAAACTCATGGTGGCGATTATAGATACCCTCAATATCCAATGAATAACATTCCGGATTCTCAATCCAAAAAGGTAATGACAAACAACCAGACTTTGAAATGATCGCATTTTCTATGATCCCATTGATTCCATAGGCTTGTTCTGCTGTAATTTTCATTTGATTGATTTCATTATATCAATATTGGATATAGTCTTGACTTTTGTACTTTTAGCAAAGGCCAGTTGTTTATTTTTACCAGTCTTTGACGTAAAGTACAATTTCATAAATACCAAGACAAAGAATGATATAAACAGACCTCCGATAAAACGTAAAAAAGACTCTAGTGTCATTGCATTAATCGCAGCTATCAACAAAAAAACAGAGAACATAATAGCTACTCCAAATGTCGCAGCCAGGAGATAAAAATATCTTACTTCCATCCCCTGAATGCATAATGGGGTTTCTAAACCTTTGCGGATTTTATAACTGAATTTTTTTTCTGTCATTAGATACTCATATTAAATTGAGCATTCAAAAGGGTAATGGATCCTCCCACGACAATTATGAATAAAATAACATAGAAAACATACCAAATAACATTAACAACACCTTCTTTTCGCGTTCCTTCTCCGTTGGCATCAATAATTTTATCCATGTTTTTCAATAGACCTACAGCAATAGAGACAACCATAATCGCAATAATAATAGGTACACCATAATCAGCCAGGATTGTGTTTAACTCTGCTCTAACGTTTGTTGCTTGTAATAATACAGATAATAACATAATTAATAAATTTTATGAGTTTGTAAAAATAAACGGGGGCAAAAGTATGTATTTAATTCCACAATATCAAAATAAACGCATTTGTATTAATGTTTTTATGCGTTTTTATATTTAAAATCAATTATACTTAAATATATTTCAACAAATAAATTTATGCGTTTTTGCGTTTTAATTTCTAAAAACTACGACTGTCACAAAAGAAACAAATATCTAGTTATAAGCATTTTATATCATCTCTTATCTTTTCAATACAACGATCTATATCCTTTTCAAAAACCGTTCTCACAACGGGAAGAGGTTCTTCTTCTTCCTTATACATATCAAAATGAGCGAAGAAGTCTCTCTTATTAGCAGTGCCAACAAACTGCCCGGCCGATAAACGAGTAAAAAAACTACTATCGTATTTATCTTCCTTTTGAGTCGATATAGTCTGACTTTGGTTAGACCCGCTTGTACTAGATCCAGTGGTTTTACTCTTCTTCTTTTTATCAAACTTACCAAACACAACAGGGTAATATTTAAGGGCTTCAACATCTTTGGTACGTCCATAAAATTGATTTGCCAAATTTGCTTCAATACTACTACGATCTAGTTTACCATATCTTTTTTCTAGTTTTGCTCCGGATTGGGTAAGAACAGTAAAACTACATTTATACTCTCTTAATACTGAGGGCATTTTCTCAAAATCCGGTATCGTAAAACTTGTTGCTTCATCTAGGAAGAAAACAAAGGGAATATTATTATTCATAGTGAACCTCCTTGATGATAATGTGAGCATCAGAGCGATAATCGGTGATATAAGACTTTCCATCTGATAAGAGTTTGCAACACAAACCAATTTCGGATCTTTAGGATCTATCAGATTAAATTCAAAATCGTTTCCTGTAAGTATGTAGGATATGTTTTTATTAAATGCTAAAACTGATATATAATTAGTTAGCGTACTTAAATATGACGCCTTTGTTTTTGGGCTTTCTTTCGCATCCAGGAAAGCAGAAGCCAATACCCGACTTTCATAAGTTTGTTCTACAAACTTAACAAGTCTATCACTACCAGCAGAACAAATAAAGTTTACAATATGGGGGATCGTACAGATATCCGGGTACAAATGAAAGAAGTTAATCGCAACCCCTCGTAAGATCCCTAAAGCTCCGTTATACCATTCGTTTTTTTTCCCCTCTAATATATAAGAGTCTAAAAGGTCTGTAATCAACTGGATAAATAGATTTTCATCCCCTACAACTTTAGGAGAAATCGGATTTGTCCTATGTGATTTATTCAAATCAGTAAATGATATATTATATACATTATAAGGATAATCAAACTTTTTACAGAGGTGATTTACTGTCCTGGTTAAATCGAAATCTTTATAGTCGTACACAAAACCTGCAAAAAAATAACGTATATACTCCCTTAACAGCGGCTTACCTATTGATTTTGTTTTTCCGCTATTGGCTCCCGCATAGGCTATAAAACCATCATACGGATTAAAATGCAGCTTATTCCTATTTGTAGCTAAAATAAAGTCAAACTTAGGCATTCTACCTTCTTGCGGCTTCATATTTTTATCTTTCCCTGGGGTTAATGAAATAATGAAGAGAAATAAAAGTAAAAAAAGAATACCGCCTAACAACACATAAACAATATCAATTCCAAACATATAGGGTTTGTTAGTAAATTAGTTCTAGCAATTAAAATTTACCGCAAATAAATATAAATATTTTGAAATTAAAAAACATTAGCGCAAATATATTTATGTAACAATGTTTTTTAATTTCAAACAAACAAATACTAACTTACTAATTATCTGACCTATAACTCACTTTCAGATCCGGATGCAACCCCGAATAAAATCATTCGGACTTTAGATATCAGGGCGGCTTTAGGAGAACGAAACAAACGAACAACATCTTCCGCACTCCGTTTGATCTTTTTTTCATTTCGGAATTGATCCGCTTGCCCCCCTTTAACTGCGTCTTTCAAATTCTGCTTAACTTTCCCCTTAACAGTACTTTTGACTGTATGCGTTGCACAATTACCTACACTGGCCGCACCAGAGACTACAGATTTATTTCTTTTCCAGTTTTTAATATTTTCATCTTCAACTCGTCCACTACTCCTATAAGAGTACCTATCCCTGGATCTTGTTTCATCATTCAAATAAGGCATATATTCATCATAGGTTGTGTAAAATTTCCGTTCACAAGTAATTTTAAAACGTTCATGATTGAACCCTCTTTTTGCTTGCTTTCCGTTCAACTGCCATTCATTTCCTTTGCTCTTTATATTGGGTGATAACTTCACATTTCCGTCTTTACTCTTACGCGAAACAATAATATGAGCGTGCATATTTAAACCAGGCTTAGGATCTCCCGGCCTAGCCTTTCCAGAGAGAACTTCTTTATCATAATGCTTATAAGTTCTTTCAAATTCTATCCGCCCATAATATAACAGATCATCACCGCTTTTAATATTATCTCTATCAAAATTTATTGCATAGGCATCCATGACTTCACGAACATAATCTTTAAAACAGTTTGCTATCTCGGCTCTATCGTTTGAAGTCATTTCATCATAATCGAAAGTATTAAAAAAATATCCTTTCTGTTTAGCGATAATTGCCGCCTGATCCGCTTCCGAAGGATTAACGGTTATCATGAAAAATTTTTCATCGGTTGATTTCAATCCCTTTTTATTATGATCTATTTTGTCTACAACTTCAGACAAACGAACATCATTACCTGCATGGTCAAAAAATTGTTGTCCTCGTTCCTGATCTTTATCCAGATACTCCGCTAATTTAGCGCAACTCCCTCTATTGTCTCCTTTCAGATCTCCTGCTCCCTGATGTACTTTTATGAACATGGCCGACTTATTTTAATTCATCAAGGATTCGTTGTATGCATGCATCGAAAACAGAAACTTCGATCTCAAAAACACCTTTACTGAAACGGGGCACTTTTGTACTCTTCTTCATTAGTTCTAAACTAGAAGTAACAATTTCAACATCAATATCAGATGTAGAACGAAGCTGTTTCAAATCGTTTATCTTCTTATTTAATAACTTATTTTCCTCTAGTAATCTACGGTACTCAACATCAGTATCGGCCAACTGCTTATTTAACGTCTCATTTTTCAAGACAACAGCGTTAAAATCTTCTAGGGTTAATTGCTCGTCCTGGTCAGTATTAAGTTCGCTTAAAGGAGTTTTGGAAGGTTGATTGCTTTTCATAATCTGCACGTCTTTTGTTAATTCTTTTAACAATATATGCATCGGCTTAAATAATTCTTTCTCTTGTGCTTTCTGAATAGATATTGCCCTTTCAACTGCTTGTTTAATATCTGCCCCAGGAAGAGCATTTGCACTCTCAGGATTGATATTTGTTATAGCAAAATACCGCAACATTAGATCTAAGTAGTCACTATATGTATACCTCTTTTTTTGCCCGTCTAGCCTTTCCTTAACTGATTGAGTTATCTTTATAGACTTATATTCTTCATTCATATTCCACCTTTTAATTTTCTGTATATCAAATATATAAATAACTATATTCCACCTGTATTCCACTTATAAAAAGGTAGGTATTTTGTAAATAATTGGTTATCAACCAATTATTTCAAGTGCATTGAACTATGTTCAATGACTGCTTGCTCTACCTTTTTAAATACACTCCAAAGATACTAACACTTCACAAAACAACAAAACACATCCCCCAACAAACTAACCTCTTCCTCTTTACAGGGGTTTACAAAGCCATAAACGGACATAACCAACGCACGCCAACCAACGCAACAATTTACTCATCCTTATAGCACAATCACTCTCCCTTTAACATACCACAATAACAACGTCAAAAAACACTAATTTACGCAACGACATAACAAACACATATTAACAGTTAGCAAAAACGATATGTTAACATATTTAACTGTATCGTACATTACAATTCGCCCCCTTTCAATTGTTCCACTCCACGCCCTACGGTTGTGTTACTTTGTAAGTTTTCCGAAAGTTTCGTAGTTTGATTTCTCCCTCTTTCCCCTATTCAAAAATTCATTCTAATAATACAGTAAGTTTAGAGTACCTTTTGAGTACCTTTTTCGGCATGACTGAAACCCTTTGTTTATGCGGGGTTCGGAAGAGTAAAGGTAACTTATTTACGCACAAAGGTAACTTATTTACGCACAAAAGTAACTTATTTACGCAAATTAGGCCACATGTGTAACCGAAAATAATAACCGTTCTTTTTGTAGGTTACTTTTATTTTGGCTATATTTGCAGACAATAAATTAACAAGCAAAAAAATCATGAATGCTCCCCAGCAAAGAAAACAGGAAGAACAAAAACCTGTAATTATCGCACAAGACAACAGTCTAACTACGGCAAGGTATGACTTTGAATTAATAGAAAAAAGATGCTTGTATGTAATCATACAAGCAGTACGGGCAAAGTATATAACACCTGATCCCGCCCCTCCTAAAGAAAATTTGTGGGGTGATATGATCGTACGTTTACAACCTGAAGATTTAGAAAAATGCTCACTTGGAGAAAGAAATGTACATAATGTATATAAATGCTTATCCAAGTTGCAGGGGAAACAATTATACATCAACAACGATGACGAATGGACTGTTACTTCTTGGATCACTAGAGCTACACATAAAAAGAAAGAGAACTATTACGAAGTAAAAGTTGATGGTTCTATCCTTCCTTATTTGGTACAACTTGCAGCAAAATATACATCTTATGATTTGGTTGTTGCTATATCTTTTAAAAGCACATATACACAACGGTTTTATGAATTATGCAGTCAATTTAAAAATAAAACAGGCGGTGTATTTTTCTACACAGTTGAACAAATACGAGAAATGTTTCAGCTTGTAAATAAATACCACAACACCGCTGCGCTTCGTATCAAAGTTATAGATGTAGCCAGGGATGAAATGAAAGCACAATTCGACAAAGGAGATTGTGAAATATATTTCGATTATTGGGTCAAAGAAAAAAAAGGAAAAGAAGTTATCGCGTGGTACTTTAAAGTATATAGGCGTAGTGACGAAAAAAACCAACCTACTGATTATATGCTTGCTAAAGATGCAATCAAGTATATCAGAGAAACCCTAACCCAATTCATTAAACGAGATCCTAAATTTATATCACGAGTAACAACCGCATTAAACCTCAATCCAGACATGGCGGCTCCCATAGCTGACAAGATACGAAAGAAAATATTAGACTATCCAACGCGCGAGATACCTCCGATTTTACGCTACGTACTAAGAAATGATTTTGATATATCATAATAAAATTAAATATTTTTGCGTTTTAAATTTTAAGCGCAAAAATATTTATATATTTATGCGCTTAAACACATAAATATTTTAAAACATAGCGTATGATACAGTTAAACACTTTTGGAAATGTTGGCCGGGATGCCAAAAACGAAACAATAAACGGGAATGAATACCTTATCTTTGATATAGGTGTTAATCAAAAGATTAAAGGCCAAAATGTAACGTTATGGATCAACTGCACAATGCCGGGAAAAAACGAACGTCTATGTGCTATATTAAAAGCTGGCACATACATTTTTGTTACAGGACAGGCTATTATTTCCTCCTATATGTCTCAAAAAAAGGATGCCACAGAAAAAACTCCGGCTCCTTCGGTTACTCTATATGTTGACCGCGTACAATTGCTTTCGGGTAAACAGGATTCAGAAGCAGATTAAGAATTAAAAGATCAATACTCTTTCTACAACCCTTGTAAAATGTATCGTACATTACAATTTTGCAAGGGTTATTTTTTCTTCTCCTTATACAATAAACATGGACGATGCCGGGTTCCGGAAGGATCCCGAAGT
>ULMJ01038679.1_pt1 | contig 19222 bp, 17 predicted proteins | sample 1951641 | NCBI WGS metagenome assembly ULMJ01 (sample SAMEA4835550, study PRJEB28245) | human gut metagenome | biome: gut microbiome; material: fecal sample | place: Denmark | collected 2008 | reverse complement strand
AGGTCTAAAAATTGTTTCGAGATTAATTTAAATATGATAATGTAGCCAATTACCGGCTGGACCGGGTCACGGATATCAAGCTGCTCCAAACGCCCGCTAAGCCTATGGAACAAGTCAAAGGGCTGGAACACGGGTTCGACCTGCCGAAACACATGGCAGAGCATGTCTATATGTTTGCAGGAGAAAGCGGTATGGTGACCTTCCGGGCCAAAAAATATCTGCTCAACGACATCATTGACTGGTTTGGGGGTAACGTCGCCTTTTTTGACGAGACAGAGGAGGAGGTCAGTGTCCGGGTGCGGGTGAACTTCGCCGCCATGCGCCGCTGGGCGCTGCAATACGCCCTCCACGCGAAAATACTCTCACCGGCATCCTTGGCAGAGCAGGTGAGGGAGGATCTTACGGAGGCTGTGGAGAATTACAGGTCATAGAAAAAACTGGAGTCAAATGGGATCTTGGTACGTTTATAACAGTGGTAGAAAATGATGTTGAAAGTGAACGGCAGAAAGGGACGATATTATGGGAAATAATAATCCGAATGTGACAAGGATCAATTTAAAGACAAGCTGTAGCGATCGAAAGCAGTTGGTGGATTTTTGCCTGAACAGCGAAAAGCAATGTCTTGCCATCGGATGGAGCTATATCTATAGGGCGGATGAACATCAAGGCAAAATTTGCACGTACCAGGAATATTATGATGCCGTGAAGAATAGCGTAAAAAGAATGAATCACGCTTTGAATGTTTTTAGGGATGCACGAAAAGATGATCTGTTTTGGACCCGGGATCTGGATGGGTGTTATTGGGTTTGCAGAGCTACCGACGAAGCCCAGCCATATTATGACGAAAGCATGGATATTGGGACTGTGCTGCCGGTGGAAGCCTATAAGGTGGGAGTGGATGTCCCCGGCCAGATCAAAGCGTCTTTCAACAGGGCCCACGGCGGAATAGCGCAAGGCTTTTATGAAGAAAGCATCGTTGAGTTTTCTAAATTCATATTCAATCAGAAGTCGGGGAGATCTGTTTACACATACAGGAAAACGAATGAGAATCTCTTGAACAATTTGCCCGACTTTGAGTTGGAGGAGCTTGTCATTGCGTATCTCCAACTCAAGGAGAATTACTATGGTGCTTTCAAATTCTATAGCCAATCGATCGACCACGGTAAAAATAGAGTGCGAACTGATCTCCCGGGATATTTCCAATCCAAGAAAAGCGGTGGTCCAGGTGAAGGGTGGCTCCAGTAAGGAGATCGACGCAAGGAACTATCAAGCCTTTGCGGACGCAGGCTATTTCGTCTATTTGTTTGCTCCCCACATCCTCTATCAAGATAGAGTGAACAATGTGGTGGAGATCACAAGAGAAGAACTGCTGGCCTTTTATAAAGAGTACCGGCCCATCCTGCCGGAGTCCATCACTCGGTGGGAGGATTTGTTTAGCGTGCCAGCCAGAGAGGAAGGGTGACTGGCTCTTCCTTTGAACAATAGTATCTTTCTTTCTTCACGGGAAATGCCAAAAGGCCTGTCACTAGGACAAGCCATCCCGGCGGGTGCAGTAAGATCCGCAGTGATTTTCTAATATCTTTCATGTCACTGGTCCACAACCTGTTTTGCCAGTTCCATGATTTCAAAGGCATACTTTTGCTTACCTTTCTGTAACAGCCATCGATAGACGGGATAGTTGATTCCCATGGCAGCCAGTCCCAGAATGCCCAAAATGATCCCCAAAATAAACATTCCGGTTCCAGTGCCGATCACCCCCATGGATAAGCACATCCCTACCCCAGTAACCAAAGCGGCCACAATGCCAAAAGTGTAGGTAAAAACAGTAGCGGGCAGTTTCGCCCGAGCGTCTAATCTGCGGAGAGCTCTCACCTTTGAAGTGTCTTTGGGGGCGTATTCATTGGCCAGTTGTTCGGCATAGATCTTGTCTGTGTTCATGTTTGATTCCTCCTGCTTTTGATGCCTCTATCGTACCGCGAAAAACTCTTGAGCTGAAGAACACAAACGGAAATTTGTGTTGAATTGAGCGAATTGTTTTGCCACTGTTTCCCTTTCCTATGGGATAAAGATGGATGCTTTTCACCCTACTTTACCCATGTGGTTATCACATCCACAAACTGCACCCTAGAGAAACCCTCAGGCGAGGAAATGTGTGACAGTACAATACAGGTCCCAATCCAACCGGAATGAAATCGCGCACCAACTCCTTTTGCTATTGTAAAAAAAGTCAGGTACCACAAAAGTGATACCTGACTTTTTTGTGAGCTTTTGAAAAGACTTGAAAACAAGGTAGCTCCGCAAATCAGGAGAAGGGGGGGAGATCTCATAGTTTCACCCGCTCCCATCCACAGTTTTTTCAACGGAGACCCCCTCTTCCCACTTAGAGAACTCTCTCCCGGCTATGGTTTTTCAAAATCCACACACTACCTTTTCCAGCCAAGCTGCCACCTCACTGCGGGAATTTGCTGCCTCGGCTCCATGAATGGAAAGCCCTCTTTCTACTATTGCTCCCTGGCAGATCTTTTTTAGATCGCGTTCGCTGTTACCCATCCCACTTCCCTCATTCGTGCAGAAAGGAAGGACACGTTTGCCGGAAAAGTGATAGTGCTCTAAAAAAGTGAACATAGCCATGGGCATCGTCCCCCACCAGTTGGGGTATCCCACAAAGATAGTATCGTATTCATCCAAACTATCTACATATCCTTTTATCTCTGGTCTCGCGCTTTCCTGAAGTTCTTTTTTAGCCTCATCAATGCAGGCATGGTAATCCACTGCGTAAGGCTTTACGGTATCCACTTCAAACAAGTCGCCGCCGGTGAGATCGGCAATCATCTCCGCCACAATCTCGGTATTTCCTTTAGAAAGAGTTTTGATGCTTCCGTTCCAGTAGTTCTCACCTTTGTGGGAAAAGTATACAATCAATGTTTTACTCATTTTGAGATGCCTCCTATTTATTTTAGGTATAAAGGAAAAATCAGCAAGTTCATTTTCAGAGAACATAGAACAGTCCAATCTAAATAAAAACAGCCGCAGCACTCTATGGAATACCGCAGGCTGTTTTCATTTATAACAGGATACTCACATCTGTCTGGGGCTAATTCGTTCCACAACTTCTAAATCCCGGTTATTCAAGATTAGCGGACGATCATGATCCAGCAGACGAATAGTATTCATTTCATCAGGCGTCAGCTCAAAATCAAAGACTTCCATATTTTCTTTCATCCGCTCTTTATGAACGGATTTACACAGGGTTACAATTCCTCTCTGCAATAGCCAACGCAGTATCACTTGGGCAACCGTTTTCTCATGATTGCCCGCAATCTTCTTCAATACCGTATTATGGAATATGTTTTCTCGACCTTCTGCAAAAGGTGCCCAAGCTTCATGAGCAATCCCATATTCTCTCATCAGTGGCGTTATTTTTTCTTGCTGACAGAAAGGATGGGTCTCAATCTGGTGTAAATGTGGTTTTACTTTGGCATTCAGCGTCAAATCCAACAAACGGTCAGGCCACATATTACACACGCCAATAGCCCGAATCTTCCCTTCGTCATACCGTTCCTGCATCGCACGCCAAGTACCGTAATAATCTCCCATAGGTTCATGGATGAGGTACAGATCCAGGTAATCCAGCCCCAGTTTGTCCAGAGACTCCTGGAAAGCAGCTTTTGCCGGCTCATATCCCTGATGATCCGTCCACACCTTCGTGGTGATGAAAAGATCTTCCCGTTTCACTTTACCTTGGCTCATGGCACGGGAAATCGCTTTTCCTACCCCAACTTCATTCCCATAAACAGCGGCTGTGTCAAATAACCGATACCCCACGTCTATGGCATCTTCCACTGCACGTACAGTATCCTCCCCATCGGGAATCTGGTAGACCCCGAATCCCAAAAGGGGAATCTCCACCCCATTGGAAAGTTTTTTACTCTGCATGTTTTTCCTCCTCGTTACCGGTATTTCTCCGGTATATCCTTCTCAAATAAGTACTCCTTGAAAAAATACAGCCTGGTTTCCCCAATCTGGGCATAGCTTCGCTTTCCCATACCGGGATCGTCTTCTTCATAGAAGGGCAACTTTCCTGCAAGAGCGGATGCACCCACTTTTTCCAGCCGGGTGAGCACACTGGGTTCCATGGTAACCTGTCGCTCCAAGGGACAGGGATGTCCACCAATAATACGGTCAAATTCTCCTCGGTGTTCCAACAGATGGCGAATACCCCACAGTTCCCTTTCCAGAGAAACTATGGTAGGCGGGTTCATTGGGTTATTGGCGGGACCAATTTGCTCCCCGATACTGTCCCCACCATAACAAGTTCTTGAGAGATCGTCCACAAACACCATATGCCCCGGGCTGTGTACTGGGCAATGATATGCAGTGACAGTTCGGTTCCCCAGCTCAAACCGGCAGCCATCTCCAAAGGGGAGCAACCTAGGCAGCTTCTCCCAAGTAAGGAGCTCCCTCTGCTGCCGAAAACATCCGTTGACGCCGTCACCCTCATCCAGATAGCGATTATAGAAGTCTAAAAATGACTGCATAAATGCAGTTGTGGTACTTTGAATCGTTTCCAGTTCTTTCTCCGGGACATAGACTTCTTCAAACTGGCAGATACCCCCAATGTGATCCCCATGTTCATGGGTCAACGCAACTAGGATAGGCTTATCCGTTAAGCTTTCCGCCACTGCACGGACATCCACATTGCCAGTTCCAGTGTCCAGCAGCAGGGCCTTCTCTGTTCCCACAAGGAGCAGTGGAGCCTGCATTCCCAGACAGTTGATGGAATATACCCCCGGTCCCATTTCCGTAATCAAGGGCTTCTCTGTGAAAAACATGCCGCTACCTCACCGAATAAAGTTTGTAGAGATTGATTGCTCCCGTTTCGGGAAGGAAACTCCCAGCTTTTCACCGGCTTCCTTGCATTTCAATAACCAAGCCATATTTCGGGCTAGAACACGCATAATTTGCAATCCTTCCAGATCTTGTCTCACCTCGTCCGGAGTCCCTCCATGAACCATATTCCAATAGCGGGAAGGTACCACAGGCATCTGTGCGTGGAGAAAGTATTTATTCATTTCTTCAAGCGCCGCTGTTGTTCCGGCTCTTCGGGCAGACACCACAGCAGCGGCTGGTTTCAAATAAAAGGTGTTTCTCTTGCCGCAGTAGTCTGTAAAGAAAGCACGGTCCATAAAAGAACCCATATTCCCGGCAATCCCGGCATAGTGGACTGGCGAGCCGAAAATGAATCCATCATAGCCAGCAGCAAGACCTAGGAACTCCACCACCTTGTCATCAAAAACACACCGACCTGTTCTACCGCAAGTACCACAGCCGATACACCCGGAAATGGGCTTGTTGCCAATCCAAAAGATCTGGCTTTCCATACCTTCCTGGTCCAGGGTAGCCTGGATCTCGGAAAGCGCCGTATACGTACATCCCTTTGCGTGGGGGCTGCCATTTACCAATAGCACTTTCATCCTTATGTCCCTCATCTCCACCCTTGAAAGCCGTCAAACTTTTCCGAGATCTCCCTCAAATGCCTAGTGATCTCAATATGCTGAGGACAATGCTTTTCACACTGGCGACATCCGATACAGTCCCCAGCCTTGGGATGGGTCTGGGTCAAATTGTAATAGTAAACCATTTGGGTCGTCATATAACCGTGCTGGAACAAAGCAAAATACTCCGGAATGGGAATGTGCTTCGGGCATTGGACAGTGCAGTAGCCGCATCCAGTGCAGGGGATGGCCAGATTCGCCTCAATGATCTCCGCCGCCCTGGCACAAAACCTAAGTTCTTCTTCGTTCATGGGACGGAATTCCTTCATCGTGCGGATGTTGTCCTTCATCTGTTCCATACGGTTCATGCCAGAAAGCACCATCATCACACCCTCGTGGCTGGCGGCAAAGCGCAGCGCCCAGGAGGCATTGGAGGCATCTAGATCGTAGTCATGGAACAGTTTCTCAGCCTCTTCTGGAAGATTCACCAGGGTGCCACCCTTGATGGGCTCCATGACGATGACAGGCTTATCATACTTCCGGGCTACCTCATAGCATTTTCGGGACTGAATGCTCTCATTTTCCCAATCCAGGTAATTGATCTGAAGCTGCACCACCTCGATCTCTGGGTGGGATTCCAATATCTCTTCCAACAATTCTGCCTTATCATGAAAAGAAATGCCAATGTGACGAATTTTGCCCTCTGCTTTTTTCTGCTGGACAAAGGAAAAGCTGTCCAGTTCTTGAGAAACCTTGTAATTAACCGCACCTTGATTGTGTAGCAGATAGTAGTCAAAATAACCACAGCCCAGGCGGTTCAATTGATCTTCAAAAACTTCGTTCTGCTCTTCCTTGCTGTGCATAAATTCATTGGAAAGCTTAGTGGTAAGCACATAGCTCTCCCTAGGATACCGCTCTACCAAAGATTCCCTGAGCGCAGGCTCGGAAAGTCCACCGCAGTATTTATAAGCTGTATCAAAATAGGTGAAACCATTTTCCATAAAGGTATCCACCATCTTTTTGACCAACTCAATATCCACCTCATCGTCCTTGAATGGAAGGCGCATAAAACCAAATCCGAGCTTTTTCATACCGTCCTCACTTTCTGGTGGGAAAAGTCGCCCCCACCTCAAATTTATTTGCCACATCCTTCAAATACTGCCTGATCGGCAAATGCTGGGGACACGCCTTTTCACACTGCCCGCAGCCAATGCAGTCGCTGGCCTTGCCGTGCTTCAGAGAGATATTGTTGTAATATACCGCCTGGCTGGAAAAACTGCCTGTAGTGCGTGAAATGCTGTTATACAGAGCAAAATACTGTGGGATGGCAATATCTTTCGGACAACCATGAGTACAGTAAGCACAGGCTGTACAAGGAATGGGCGTATTCTTTTCAATAATCTTAGTAACACGATCAATGATCTTCTGCTCCTCTGATGTGATCGGCTCAAAATGCAGGAAAGTGCTTGTATTATCCTCTACCTGCTCCATGCTGTTCATACCGGACAGCACCCGGGTCACACCTTCTTGACTGGCGGCAAACCGCAGCGCCCAGGAGGCGTTGGAGGCATCCGGGTGTTTCTCTTTCAGTAGAGCTGCTGCCTCCGCTGGCAAATTTACCAGAGTGCCGCCCTTGCAGGGTTCCATCACTGTGACAGGCTTTCCATATTTTCTGGCCACTTCCAGACACCGGCGGGACTGGACATTGGGCTGCTCCCAATCCACATAATTGATCTGCAGCTGTATGAAATCCAGCACATTGCCATACTCTTTGAGTATCTTGTCCAGAAGCTCAGGCATATCGTGGAAGGACATCCCTATCTGGTGGATCTTACCCTCCGCTTTCTTCTTAGCCACAAATCCGAAGGCATCGTACTTTCTGCACTTTTCATAGACATTGGTTCCCATGTTATGCAGCAGATAATAGTCAAAATAGTCTACTCCGCAGTGGGCAAGCTGCTCGCCGAAGATGCGTTCCAGATCATCTGCGTCCTTGAAATCCCGCAGGGGCATTTTCGTCACCAGCTGGAAGCTGTCCCTGGGATGTCGTTCTACCAATGCTTTACGGACAGCCTCCTCCGCGTGATAGCCATGATAGGTATATGCCGTATCGAAATAGGTGAATCCCCTCTTCAAAAACGCATCAAAAAGCTGGTCAATCTTCTCATAATCAAAAGAATCCGGCTGGTCTGCCTGCAGTACCGGCAAACGCATGCATCCAAATCCGAAATCCACATTTCGTTCCTGCACCATAAACACTTCCCCTTATCTTTATCTCAATTTCACTTTGAATGAGGACTGTCAAACACCTAAGGCATAGTCATCTAGTTCAATTCATCATCAGTCTCTTTCAGCTTTTTCCCGATCAAATCAAAATCCTCAAGAATCCAAATATTCCCGGATGTGGCTCTCTTTGGGAGAACTGGGACAAGCTGCAAACAGTTTAAGCTCGTCTTTGTTTTTTGCAACAAAACATATATTAATCCACTTTGTCCTCTATTTTATGTCCTTAAATGGTTTCTTTCAATCTGGATTACAAAGCCTTTTCCATTAGTAAAGCTTATATCACATTGAATCATCTCAACATCACTCGTGTCCCGTATGCCGCCGGTATAAGCAAAAGCAATATCACTGCCAGCACAACGCAACTTAGATTTCTCTATCTTTTTTCAAATTATCCACTATCTCTTCAAGCGCTGCCATAATCAATTCCTAAATGGCAGAAAATATTCTCAACTTCATAAGTTACACTAATCATTTTCTTGTCTCTCCTGCGCTCCCGTAGTATACTTAAAGCTAAGAAAGAAGCTGAGGAGGAGGGCACCAGCGTGGAATTACGACAAATCCATTATTTCATCGAGGTGGTAGACCAAGAGAGCTTCACTCGAGCGGCTGAGGCCTGCTTTATTTCCCAGTCGGCCATCTCCCAACAAATAAAGTCCTTGGAGGAAGATCTGGGGCTTCCTCTGCTGTTACGTCAGGGTAGGGGATTTTCCCTCACTCCAGCGGGGGATTACTTCTATCGCAAAGCCAAAGCTTGGATCAAAGAACTGGAAGGCGTTGTGAAAGAAACTCAGCGTCGGGCAGGATGGGGCGAGCGAGTACTGCGGATTGGTTTCCCCGGGAACTATGCCGGCCGTGAGCTGTATCAAACGGTAAACGCCTTCGCGCAGAAGTGTCCCCAAACAGTGGTCCAGGTGACCACCGGCACCCACGAGGAACTTTATGACCTATTGCGTTTCGAAAAGGCAGATCTGGTGGTCAACGACCAGCGCAGGGCTTTTTCCGAAGCTTATGTGAACCTCCATCTTGCTTATAGGACTACTCTGGCAGAAGTCAGTGCCACAGGCGGCTTAGCTAAAAAAGGAACCCTCTCCTTAGCGGAAGCCCAATCCTTACCCTGTGTCCTTATCACCTCACCCGGGCAAGAGGAACACGAGCGGGATTACTACCACACCACCCTCGGCTTCGGCAGCCGCTTTCTTTCCGCCTCCACTTTGGAGGCAGCTCGGCTGCTAGTGTCCGCCAATCGGGGGATCTTGCCGATAGAGGGGACCTTCTCTGGGAAAAGTGAGGATGGGACGATTCTCCGTCTGCCCATCTTGCAAAACGGTCAGCCCTTACGCCGCCGGTACTGCGCCTTCTGGCGAAAAAACAACATCCACCCCAGTCTCCCCCTCTTCGCAAAATTACTAGAGAAAACCTTTCAGAATTAACGAAAATGGCTCCTGCCACCTTTCGATAACTTTTTATTTAACTGTACTGATCGGTTTCCCGCTGAGTACCTCTCCCTTGATATCTTCAGCACGGGGGACCGCAAAGCACTAATCCAGTACCACTTTTTTGCTGAGTCATCCGGTAGAATCCGACCAACACCACTTCCTATGCGTTGTTTCCACATCCATTCCAAAACCGCGTGCCGAGGGGCGAGTGCGTGCCGGTGGCACGCAAGCTATGAGCCGACCGGAGCGGTAGCACAGACCGAGTCCTTCTGCCCCTGCCCAAAAGTCAGGTATCGCTTTTGCGGTACCTGACTTTTTTCGTTAGCGGGCGGTAGGACTTGGTAACAAGGCGCGGCTTCGCCCAACGCAGTGCGTGTCGTGGGGTGAGCGAGCGCCAGTGGCGCTCTGCCTCAACACCGTTATTCGCCCATTCTCCTTTTTAAGGTAAGCTACCGTAAAGGCTCTTTATTCTTTATTTAGTTCATCACAAGTTATATGGTTGCCCAGACCGATTTTCTCACATCACCAAGCCAGTGTCACCCGTATGTCACATGTCTGGAAGAAGCGGCCAAAACCGGCCCTTCCCCACTCTCTGGAGTGAATGTGGGAGAACGCCTTGCGTAGCGGGGCAGGGATGCCCGGTTCTTCCCACATGTCCCAAAAAAGACGGTGCTGATTGGGTGCTGTGGGACGTTTTTGGGGGAATTCGGAGAGAAAAGCAAGCGTTCCATCTTATTTGTGTCATAGAGGAGTGGAAAAGCGATACCATTATCTGCACAACTCAACAAAAAGTTACGTTTGTGTTCTTCAGCTCAAGAGCTTTTCGCGGTACGATAGAGGCATCAAAAACAGGAGGAATCAAACATGAACACAGACAAGATCTATGCCGAACAACTGGCCAATGAATACGCCCCCAAGGACACTTCAAAGGTGAGAGCTCTCCGAAGATTAGACGCTCGGGCAAAACTGCCCGCCACCACCTTTACTTATACTTTCGGGATCGCGGCAGCACTGATCACCGGAGTAGGAATGTGCTTGTCCATGGGAGTTATTGGTAGTGGTACCGGGATGTTCGTTCTAGGGATCGTTTTAGGCATCTTGGGACTGGCTGCCATGGGAATCAACTATCCCCTCTATCGATGGCTGTTGCAGAAGGGTAAGCAAAAGTATGCCTTTGAAATCATGGAGCTGGCAAAACAGGTTGTGGACCAGTGACATGAAAGATGCTAGAAAATCACTGCGGATCTTACTGCACCCGCCGGGATGGCTTGTCCTAGTGACAGGCCTTTTGGCGTTTGGAAGCCTTGGTGCTGTGTTTTCTTTTAATCTGGAAGAAAGCGTTTTTGCGTATCTTGTTTATCCCATGTGTGTTTATGACCTGGTGGTTGTTATTGCGATCCTGCCTCAGGTGACAAACCGTGTCCGTTCTGCTATGATACAAAGCAAGGTAGCAAATAAAATCGTTTCCACGTCATTGGTAAGCAAGTATCTGGCGGATAGGGAATTCCGAGCAATCGTCTCACTGTCCCAGGGGATGGGGTTCAACCTTTTATATGGCTTGTATCACAGCGGAGTGGGCATGTTGTATCATTCCGTGTGGTCCGTATCCTTAGGGTCCTATTATCTGGGACTTGGTTTGCTGCGGGCCTATCTTCTTTGGATGTGGCAAAGGTCATCGGATATGGCTCAGGAGCGCCGATGTTTCCGGCGTACAGCAGCAGTGCTGTTCCTGCTGAATATCCCCATGGGCGGAGTGATCGTCCTTGTGGTGATGGAGGATCGAGCGTTTTCCTATCCGGGCCATGTGATCTACCTTTCGGCGCTGTATGCATTTTACGCCATCATCGCGGCAGCGATTCATTTGATCAAGAGCCGAAAAACAGGAAGAATGTTTCTTTCCGCGTCTAAGGTACTGAGCATGGTGTCTGCTATGATGTCTATCTTGGCATTGCAGACGGCCTTGCTCAGTCGCTTTTCCGCGGAAAGCACGGATTACAGTCATGGGATGAACGCTGCAACCGGGTTTGCCGTGTGGGCAAGTGTGCTTTTTCTGGCCGTGGGGATGTTAGTGTATGAACGGAAACAAAGACAGAAAGAAGGTGTGTCCCGTGAATAGGACGGAGAGCAAATATTTCCATACGGCGGAGAGGATGGATGAGGCTTTTTTGGAATTGCTGGATCAAAAAGACTTTTCCTATATCACCGTGAAAGAATTGTGCCAGCGGGCGGGAGTGAACCGCTCCACCTTTTACCTTCATTACGAAACCATGGCTGATCTGCTTACGGAGAGCGTGGAGTACTTAAGACGGAAGGCGGCGTCCTATTTTCAGCCCGGGGATAGTGCTTTTCTGGAGCGCTTGCAGGATTGCCCACTAGAGGAACTGGACTTGATCACCCCTCAGTACTTGCTGCCCTACCTGCGCTTTGCGAAAGAGCATAGGAGCCTGTTCCAGACGGCCCTAAAGCACACCGCCACCTTGGAATTGGAAACGTCCTACGAGGGGCTGTTCCGCCATGTGTTCAGTCCCATCCTCCACCGGTTCCGTGTGCCGGAAGGGGATCAAGAATACATGATGGCTTTTTACCTCCATGGGGTGATGGCGGTGGTGGAAAGTTGGCTCAAAACCGGCTGCATAGATCCAGAAGAACAAGTGGCCCGGGTTATCATGCAATGTATCAAGCATTGAGCATGGACGGGAATTCTGCAGTTTTTCACTAAACTCCTAGTGGGGCAGAGTCACTTTGAAACTTGCGGCACAGTAAAACGAAGAGAAGAACTTTATAAAACCCGTCTTGAAAAATGCTTGCAATAACTTACTGGTGAGTAAACTGTAAAATCTGATTTCTCTATAAAATAATATATAGGCAAAACCATGGGTGCTGTGCGGAATGATGCTTTGGTTTATATAAGATGTAGGACGTCCATCCAGAAGATGATAAAGTACAGCTGGATCGGGACTTGTCAGCTCTCTCAGAGAAAAAGCGTACGAATAAAAAGTGGTGAACCCAAACTGGGTTCTGTGTGCCTCTGTATGCGGTTTTGAGAGCCGGGTAGGGAAAAAACACAAGAGGCACCGAACAGGCCCAGTTGGGCCAGTATGAACCGGTTGGGAGCAAAGTGAACAACGACTCATTCTGAGAGAAGATCTTTGATACGAAATATCCGTTTTTTTGGGGAAAAACACCGAGCATTTCCCCATTAGAAGTCCGAAGAATCCAAAGTTAAGGAAGAGCCAGCTCTTCCCCTATATGGGGAAGGGGAGAGGAAGCTGCCAGAGCAAGTCAGAAAGAAAAAAGCTGGCCAGCAGGCCAGAGCGAAGTCCCTCCAACGACCGTAGCATATCCCCCAAAACTAAGCAGTAAAGAGAGGTGTGAAAAACAGCAGGAGAAAGGGTAGGCACCAAAGAGCGGCACCTACCTGGGGTCACAGCGCCCGGCAGACCCGGTTGCTTCGGGCTTTTTCGGAGGTTTCAACAGGGCGGAAAAGTGTGGGTATGCAGATTGCCCGGCGCTGAACGGTCCCCACCTTTTTCCTCTGCTAATAACCAGGCTGGTCCGCCTCAAAATTTGCGCCGTATAAACAAAGAAAAGAATTTCGTAAAACTCCCCGCCCAAGGTAGGTGTAAATCTGCCAAAAGGCGGAATTATTTTTCTCTGCTCAGTTTGGAACATAAGGGTGGACATAGGGAACACATATCGGGTAGTGTTGGTGGTTAAGAAAGGGGGCAGCAAGATGTCAAAAAAGAGATTAACCACCAACGGCAATGTGTTCAAGCGGACAGACGGAAGATGGCAAAGCGTGATCTGGTACTTTGACGAACAGGGAGAAAAGAAACGGAAAGTTTTCTCCAGCAAGACAAAGACCGAAGCCCAACAGAAGATCACCAACTACATTGCCCAGTTCAACGAAGAGGTGCGTAACTCAGATGAATCCCAGAAAGCACTTCAAGAGAGCCTGACCCATTGGTTGCAAGTGTTCAAGTTCCTATCGGTGGAACGAACCACTTATGACCGGCTGGAATGTACCGCAAACCACCAGTGGATGGAGCAAGGCTATGCCTACACCACGGTGAAGAAGGTGCATATTCTCCTCAACGAGTACTTCCGCTACTTAACCGAAGAAGGCTTTATCCAGAAGAATCCCATGCAATCCGTGCCGATGATAAAGAGTAGCAACTTTATGGCCGCACAGGATAAAGAGTGTGTGCCGGAGCAGGAGGCTGTCACGGTGTTCACACCAGCAGAGATCTCCAAATTCAAGTGGGAAGCGTTCTCTACGTTTGCAAACGGCAAGAGAAAGTACCAACAAGCAGCGGCCTATATCCTTATGCTGAATACCGGTCTTCGTACGGGAGAGCTGCTGGGATTGCTTAACAGCGACATTGACCTAGAGCACCGGGTTTTGCATTTGGAGCGTGGTGTGAAAGAGGTGTGGCGGCGGGATGGCCTGCAGTCTGAGCCAGGTCGTGATGTGAAGGTGGGCAAGTTGAAGTCGGCCACCAGCAAGCGGACAGTGCCCTTGAATGACACTGCTGTCGCCATGATCCAAGACTTGCGAAAAGAAGCCTACTTCGGAAAGGACACGCCCTTGGTGCCGGATGAGCACGGCAACTACACCAGGCCTGTGAATTTCAGAAAGCGTTATTACCGCATTTTAGCAGCAGCTGGGATAGAAAAGAAAGGGCTGCACAGTCTACGGCACACGTTCGCTTCCAGCTTAGTGAACGGGATAAAGCAAGAGAATGGTACTATAAAATCACTGACGCCAAGGCAGGTGGCTGACTTGTTAGGCCACAGCACGAGTCAAATCACAGAGCTGTACTACATCAAGAAAGATACATCTCGACTGAGCGGTATCACCAATGACTTTAATCTGTAAACGCTATGCGGCAGAGTGAACAAAAAATGTCCCTGAAATTTTGCACGTCCAAAAGGGCGAAGAAAGAGAACACGCACCCGGATTGAGCCGAAAAAGGCAAAACCGGGTGCGTTTTGGGTGCTGGAGGGGTTGAGAGCGGTTGCAGGCAGGTGCAAATGGATGCAAAAACCTGATGTCTGAACCAGCGTGAACACCACAACCATACAACACATGTAAAAAGAAAACCGGCAGAAACGCAGTGTTTCCGCCGGTTTTTTGGCAGGGGCAGAAGGACTCGAACCCTCGGCACGCGGTTTTGGAGTGGATGTGGAAACAACGCATTGGGAACGGGAGAAAGGCGGTGTTGTGCGATTCCTCCCGCAAATCCGAAAACAGGTGGTGCTTGTTTGGTGCTGTGCAGATTTTTTCCCGAGGCCGCCAAGAGAGTTTTTACAGGCAAAAAGTGTTCGTAATTCCGAATAGTACCAAAAACCGCATAATACCGGGCAATACTTGAGTTCTTTATATCAAAATCGAGTGAAATTATTCTCAAAATAAGCCTTTTTTGTCCCTGAAAAGGATAATAGCGTATCGGTTTGTTTTGTGGTATAATCACATCAAAGTCGGAAAAGAGCCATGGCTCTTTTCCGTATGGAAACTTCCATACGGAAAGTAACACTGTAAGAACGAAAATAGAGGAGAGATCGCAATGAAAAAATGGCTGCTTGGTTTTCTCTTGGCTCTAGTCCTATGCCTGGCCTTGCTATCGGTGTCAGCCACGGCGGTGGAACATACTGACCATGACAATGGTTGGACAGCGCTCACGGGGCAGGTGTTGCAAAATAACAGTTACACCCTGAGCGGTGCGGGTGTGCAATACTACCTGAATGAGGACATTACAACTAGCACCCCCATTCAGGTCACCGGCAACGTGACCCTCTGCCTAAACGGTAAGACGTATACCTATAATGGTAATGGCACTGAATGTGCGATTGAAGTACAAAAAGATGCCTCCCTGACCATTTGCAGTTGCCAAAGCCAAGGTAGTGACTACGCCTCTGGCCAGATCATCGCTGGCATGGGAGCGGGAAATGCCATCGTGAATAACGGCACACTCACAGTCACCGGTGGCCAAATTATCTCGAACACGGAGAATTGCGCAGCCATTTGGAACAACGGCACTCTCACCGTGAGTGGTGGCAGCATTTCAGGAACAGCACAAGAGGGAACTTACCCAAACCTAGTAAAGAAAACCGCTTATGGTGTCTACAATAATCAGGGCGCTGATTTGGCCATTTCAGGAGCGCCCAGTATCACAGGAAGCAACTTAGGACCGGTCACTAATCCTACTGGGCCGCAGATCGATATCCTGACATACAACGCAATCGATGTGTCTGGATTTGATGTGGGGGAATGGCTAACGTATATGCCTTCTTATAATATTGGCTTCTACGGCCAAGCAGGCGATGCATTTGCGTCAGGAATTGATGAGTGGCAAACTGGATCAGTTAGTGAATGGTATGATGACTACATTTTTTACATTTTAAACTTAAGCCATCCTGAAAATGCAGATTGGGGTTATGACTCGGATACAGGCGAACTTATCCTGCTTGAAACCTCCTCAATGACATTCTGTGATTCACCCTTGACGGACGGGTATTATACCATTGGTGAGGATGGTAGTATAAAAGCCTCTAATGAAAGCAACTACACATTTCGCTGGGCAGAAGAAAGCAAAACCTTGACCCTGCGGGAGTTTGAAGCCCTTAATACGGATTTAAGCTTGGCGGAGGATCTTGCCCTCTTTGAGATGACCAACACGGAGGGCCCTCTGAACATTGTGCTGGAGGGAACGAACCAGATTGAAATCTCAAGCAGCGATATGTCCTTCACAAACAAGATTTTTTCCAGTGCCAGCGGGATCACTGTTTCTGGTGAGGGGGCTCTGGAAGCGAACCTGAAAGTGACCGGTGGTTCCCCCACCCTGATTGCTTTTGAAGCGGCGGGGGAGTTTACAAACGAAGCTGATTTGACTGTTTCGGGGTCGAATGTTTCGACATCGAACGGTGGTAATCTCACAGCTGTGAGCGCTGGCGGGGCTGTCACCAATGCCGGCAGTTTTATGGTGGAGATGAGTGGTGTAAATAATGCCTGTGCGGTGGACACAGAGGATGAATTTGTGAACCAAGCGGATGCCTCCATTGCTATCACCTTTGAGAAAATAACCAATGGAACCGGCCTGGATTGCAAGGCCTTTGAAAATACAGGCACCGTGGAAATTGAGATAGATGCAGAAGATAGAGCCGCTGGAATTTACGGTTATGGGAAAGCGGGCAATTGGGCCAACCTGGGTGAGATTACCATAAACGTGGGCCTAAGTGGATCTGCTGCTGGCGCTTTGGGAGGCGCTCCCCTGGCTGGTGTGGAGTGGCGGTCTGACTCCGCCTATCAGTTCACCAACGCGGGGACTTTGACCGTTACAGCGAGCAGTGCCCAGCATTCAACACAGATTCATACGAACTGGCCCACCTGGCAGTTTTTTGACACCATGGCCCTTTGTCTGATGCCGGGCGATGGCGGTGCCAGCACAGTGGAAAACACCGGCACCATGACCCTCGCGGCCCATAACGGTTACACCGCTGGTCTGTATGTCGGTGGCACGGAAGGAGATGTCACCCTCAAGAACTCCGGTACGATGGATATCGATGTGGACACCCTGGGCGGGGACAATATCCGCGCAATCGGAATCTTTGCACAGATTTCTAATATTCCCAGCGGTACACCCCAATCCCTGCCTTTCCAGGTTACTGCCGGCAAAGTTGAAATTGACGCCACAGCCGCGTCTGGTGCATCGAATGTAATGGATGGCGCCTGCATGGCGGTTTGTCTCTCCCAGAGCTTTAATGAAAAGAATGCGCCGGTAAGCTCCCAGGGGCTGCAGCAGATCCAGCTGGAAGGTAATATGAGCGTTACCCGGGGTGGCTCCCTAGTGGTGATGGGGCCTTATGATGTGCCAAAAATTTCGAACAATGGGATTGACTGCACAGCTTATATTAATACCATTGGCAGTGGTTTAGCCCCAGCGGCCGCCGTGACGATCGAACCCTATACGCCGTCGCCTGTTACTCCCAGTTACCCCGTCACCGTCCCAGAAACGGAGCACGGTACGGTTACCACTGATCCGACCAATGCTTCTGCTGGCAGAGAAGTTACCATTATCGTGGAACCTGATCCCGGATATGAGTTGGACGAGTTGAACGTCACCGATAAAAACGGCAACAACGTGAATCTGGAGAAAAAGGGCGAAAACCGTTATTCCTTTACAATGCCTAGTGGTGGTGTGGTTATTCATGTCACCTTCAGGCAGCTGCCTTTACCCTTTAAGGATGTTGCAAAAGGTGTGTGGTATTACGACGCAGTGCATTATGTCTATTACCACAACATCATGGCGGGCATTAGCGAGATCGCTTTTGCACCCAACACCACCTTGAGCCGCGCCATGGTAGCCCAGATTCTGTATAATCTAGAGGATCAGCCAGCTGTGGCAGGGGAGAGCACTTTTACTGATGTCGCGACTCATTGGGCGGCAGACGCCATCACCTGGGCCCAGCAGACCGGCGTGGTTGAAGGCTACGAGAACAATACATTCCGTCCCAATCGGGCTGTAAGCCGAGAGGAACTGGCGCAGATGCTATACAATTACGCGGAGTACAAGGAATATGATTTGACAGCCCAAGGTGACCTGACTTCCTTCCCCGATGGGGGCCAGGTGAGTGACTGGGCGGAAGAAGCCATGGCCTGGGCTACTGGCAACAAGCTAATCAACGGATTTGAGGATGGCGCTCTTCGGCCTGGTGGGGATTCCACCCGTGCTCAGGTAGCCAGCATCCTGATGAACTTTGATTTGAATTTGGTAGAAGAGTGAATGTCTATGCAAAGGCCGGGAACGCTCCCGGCCTTTTGTTTGCCCATAATCAGGGGAGGGACACCTCACAATTTGCGGGATAGGAAACAAAGAAAAGAGCTTCGCAAAAAAGTTTCGAGGAGAGTTTGTAAAAATATGCCTGTGAACAAAGTGTAAAATCCAATTTCCCTATGGACAATAGGTTAGAACATAGGTGTAAAATCTTGGAAAACACTTTGAAGGTAACATCACGGAGATCAAAAACACTTACACGAAGCGAAGCCCATTGGGCCATTATTTTCTTCAGCCCAATGAAATCTTCACTCTGGGATTAAGTCCTGGAGAGCTGTCTGTCTACGCCTACCTAATCTTCTGTGAGGATAGAGAAACCCATCAATGCAGGCCGAGCATAGGCCGAATAAGTCAACACACAGGAATGAGTGCCAATACCGTCGCCAAGTACATACGGCAGCTGAAAGAGAAGCGGCTGATTGACACGGAACCTACGAAGGTAAAAACAAAAGCGGGATTGATTCGCAACGGAAACTTGCTCTATACGATCCGCCCCATCCAAGAAGCGGTGAATTGCAAGCTGGAACGAGATTTGGCGGCCCGCTCAGAGCAAAGACGCACGAAGAAAAATCGGTGAGAACCAAACTCGCCCCTGTGAGGCGATTTGTGGCCGGTCAGGGGACGAGGTGGGGAAACGGACACCAGCGAAGCCCCAGGTAAGCCTTGTTGAAGCCGTGTGGGCCAGCTGTGTACGAGCAGGGCTAACCCGGCAAACCCAAGAAAGACAATATCCAGCCCCTCCCCCTTTAGGGGGAGGGGTGAGCTCGTTTTTTGAGCAAAAACGAAACTCGGTTCTGTGTGGGCCTGTGTACGGTTTTGGGACCTGAGTAGGGAAACAACACCAGCATGGCTCCAAACTGGCCCCGTTGGAGCCACGTGAGCCGGTTGTGAGCAAAATGAGCCGACAGCTCATTCCGAGAGAAGCCCTCGGATACGAGGTACTCATCTTTTCCTGGGGCAAAGCACCGGGCTCCTCCGCAATAGAAAACCGAGGAACTGAAAGTAGAGGAAGAGCCAGCCCCTCCCCCGTAGGGGGAGGGGTAAAGGAAGCGGACAGAGCAAGGCAGAGAATAAAAAAGCTGGCCCGCAAGCTAGCGAAAATTTCTCCGCCGGACCATAACAAATCCCTCGAAAATCGAGCAGTGGAGGGAGGTGTGAAAAAAGAGCAGGA
>ULMJ01028271.1_pt1 | contig 19285 bp, 25 predicted proteins | sample 1951641 | NCBI WGS metagenome assembly ULMJ01 (sample SAMEA4835550, study PRJEB28245) | human gut metagenome | biome: gut microbiome; material: fecal sample | place: Denmark | collected 2008 | reverse complement strand
ACTCTTATCAGAGTGGAACGTTTGCCAGCGCACAATCTACCGTTGGCAAGCCAAGGCGAACTTCCCTCGCGCTTTCAGGACGCCCATGGGATGGGTTTTCTCGAAAAAGAGAATCACTGACTGGATGAAAGAACGCGAACGCATTGCTCGCAACAACGTTGGACACGAAGGTAAAGCGAATGTGGCTTGTAGATGACATTGTTGAAGAAGTGTGCGCTTTGGCAAGGCCAAAATCGAGAATCGAAGTTTCTCACGAGGGCGGTCGGGTAAAGATCAATGTCAGAAAAGATCTAGTCACGATGCAAATGGACCTCTCTCCAGAGGAGTCACTCAAGCTCGCAATCGCTATCGCAACACACGCAAAGAAAGCGCAAGGATAGGGAGAAACAACGATGGAAAAGATTGAGACTCGTGCCATCTTCGAGTACAGCGCCGATGAGGTGCAGGTTGAGTTCGTAAATCGCGATGTGATTGAGTACCACCTAACGCTCTCGATTGATGAAGCGGAGGTGTTCGGAAATATGTATATGCGATACGTTGAGGCGGCAAAAAAACTACGCCACTATGAAGAAGTGTGTAGAGGAATTTCTCAACGCGATTGACCCAGAAATCGACACAAGCGAGTTAGTAGAAAAGTTAAAGATGTTCAAAACAAACTCGGTCAAGTTGAAGGAGGAAAAGAAGAATGCGAGTTGAAAAGAGAGGGAGTGTCAGGTGTTTCATCTTGAACTTCTGTGGCGAAGTGGACGCGATGCAAATTGCCATAGCAATTACGAATCAGGTTCGACGTGTGCAGATAGAAAAATTTGCGAGGAGGAGAGATTAAATGGCAAGTGTGAATAAAGTTATTTTAGTGGCGACGCTGGGCAAAGACCCGGACGTGCGACAGACTCAGAACGGGAATGCAATCTGCAACCTGAGCGCTGCGACTTCTCGGAAGTACAAAGACGCTCATGGTGAGTACCAGGAAGAAACCGAATGGCATCGTATCAGCCTCTTTGGGAGGATGGCCGAGTTAGCAGGGCAGTATCTGAGCAAGGGTTCTTCCGTCTATATCGAAGGCCGCCTGCACACGCGCAAGTACACCGACAAGGAAGGCATTGATCGTTATGTTACTGAGATCATCGGCGAGAGCATGCAGTTTTTAGACAAGAAGCCTGCAACCGTGCGCTCAACTAACGTGCGTAAACCAAGTCCGGCACCGGAGGAAGATTGCCCTTTTTAAATCTGTGGAGATGACGCCTATGAAATGACACAATCAGGCAGACAAAAGAGCAGCGGATTTTCGGAATGCGTCTTGTTGGGTACGCTCTGGTGAAGCAAGAAGAGGACGGAGACTAATTATATGGAAACAATAGCAAAGGAAATGGCCGAAAAAGCCATGGCCGGAAAAGACTTTGATAGAGATTTCTACATTGAATATCTCAGAAAACTCTATGAATTCATGGATTCAAAGGCATGTGAAAACTTATATGTGCAACATAAAAAACTACCGGGTGAACTCATTAACTATTGCAGAATGCTCACGTTTGAAGACAAATCTCTTCTTCTGTGTTATTTCGTCGAGGAAGAAGTTCCTATCGCTTTCAGATCGTTCACAAGGGATTAGATGTCGGTCGCCTGTGTATCGGGGCTTTTCTATATGTGCATTTTTTGCACATACGACATCTAGTGTACGAGGGTAGCTAGCGCGTCTTTTTCTCTTGCGATTCTTCCAGCCAACTCACTGCCCTCGCTAAGAAGTCCCGCACCCTCGCTGAGAAAGCGTCTGCACTGGGCGTACTCGGCTCGGTAAGAGCGGTCGGTATCTGTATCGGCTCGCTCGGAGATACGAGCGTTTGCGACGCGCAGCCTGTTAAGCAAAGAATCACGCTCGACGCGAGCATCGTCAGCACGATGATTCGCAAGAACCAGTTTGCTAGTCGCTTCAGATAATCGTCTCTCATAGTCCTTCCCCTGTTCTTTGATTGCTAATGCCGTTTGCTCGCGCTCAGTCGCAATCTGCGCCTCGTAGCGCGCCTTGGTGAGCCAATGGGTCGTGTACGCCGACACGAGGCATAGGACGACGATTAGCGCCGTCCGTGAATTTGTTTTAAGTAGTGCGAGGATATTTAAAAGCGTGCTCATGCTTCCGTCCTCAAGAAAAGTTTCGCCTCTTTCTCTCTGCGAGTTTTAACCCCTGGAATAACTTTCTTGTCAGGCCCGTGGCAGATATCAAGAAACTCATGAGCAGCTTTGTCTTCCTGACCGGCATTGAGATAGTGCAAAAGTTTCGGCGCTTTGCGTCTCAGGTCGCCGACGTTAAATGACAGCGAGACAAGCGCGATAAATTGCCACTTGGTCACGGGCGCTTTGATGTACGAAGACATACGCCCAGCGCAGTCAATCACGTCGGCGCGGAGCAATTCCTCGGCGTGTGCCTGGCTAATCGTCATGCCCTCAGTCACGCCTGCCGTGTGGCCGTAGCCGATTGTCCAGCGCCCCGCAGAGCACTGGTACGCTTTGAGCCGACATCCTTCGAAATTTCGGATAAAGTCAATTGCAATTGACGGGTTATATGAAGAAAAAGGGTTATAAGTGGCCATTTATGTCTCCTAACTTAGTATCTACGAGCGAGCCCTCGCGTCTTTAACTCGGTGAGAAAATTTTGAATCTGCTCCGGAATTAGCCCCGGATGGACCCTGCCGAGGTTTTCAATAATCGAAAGCATTTCATTGAGCCCAAAGGCCCCGATGAATGCGGACTGAATAATCGTCAGTCCGATGATGACGTCTAAACCGTGAGCAAGCGCACAGAGCCAGAGAATCAGAAATTTTTTGATGATTCCGTTCAAGCCTTTCTTACTGCTGTATTCGCCCATCCTCAGCGCACGGTAGACGCCTGAGACGTAGTCGCTCGCCATGATTGTCAGAAACCATGCCATAGCAAGATGCACGTCCCCAAAAGCCATGCCCCACATCCAGCCAAGCACGCCGCCTATTGCGAGCACAAACCGCTCAAAATAGGACGGTATTAACTCCGTCAAAATCTCAGAAAGCATGGCAAAACCCCTCGTTTTGTAACTTGCAAGGATTTTGGCCAACGAGTCACTCGATATGCGCACACCCATAAAAATGGCCCAAGGAATGTCCTGTCCTCGGGCCGTGTGGTTCCCTTTCCAAATGTCTCTGTTACGCAGTTTCTTTACAGCACTGGTGCGCGTACCAAATTGCCTTCCAACAATCCTTGATTTCTTCAACATCAACAGAGCTGATGTTGTCCTCGTCAAGGATTTCATCGATGCGATCAAGCAGCGCTTCCTCTGTCTGCTCTTTGCGCAACTTACGTAAGTCCTTCATATCCATTTTTAGAGTCTCCCGTTAAGAGTCAGAGTATTTTCTTGCCATTTCAAAAAGGGCATCGATGTCCGTGCTATCAAACGTAACGCCGTACATTGTCACCTTGCCTCCGGCCTTCCCAAGCGCTTCAATCGCCGAGTTACGTGCTGTATCAAGGTCAATTGAGCCTTCAGCATCTACAACACCAAGACTTTTGAGAAGGGGACTTTCTGCCATGCTCTTGGCGCTCCGCGACACATACGGCACGAGGAATCCAAAACCGAATTGCGCAGCGGAAGTCGGTGCTTTAGCCACCACCCTGGTAAGTAGGAACTCAGAGACAATTTCCGGAATCTTGTTCGTTCGCAGTTTCATGATGCCCTCTCCTTACATTAACTGCCGGCGCCCGTTGTAGTCTTCGTGACCGGAGTCACTTCAACTCCGCCCCAGCCGGGGCAGCAAGCACTGTTCGGGACCACGACTTTCGTGATGCTCGACACGGTGTTCTGCAAGCAAGTAATTGCCGCAGAGTTCGCAGCAATGCCCTGATTGGCAGTCGCAGCAACGAGATCGATTTTCCCTGCCGTCTGCGCTTCACGAACGCGCATATCAGCAATCGTCCGAGCGATTTCCTCGAAGCGAGCGTTAGTTTTCGCGTCCGATTCGCGTGCGGCCTTGAACACCTCGATTCCGACCTTATCGGAATACTTTTCAGCGTTCAATTCAGCAATTTTGCTATTGAGGGAATCGATGTAAGCGTTCGTGTTTCCACCGCCAAGGATTCCACCAAGGCCTCCTCCGAGACCACCGTTATTTAAGAGGGCTACAGAAAGACCTGCGATTCCGAGGCCCAGGGCGGACCCAGCCACACCTTTAGAGGCAAATTCAGCCATGATTTTCTCCTAAAAAAAGAAGAAAAACTCAGAGGTTTTTAGTGAAGCTCGGTTGGCTTTTTTGAAGGCTCAGAGGCCTGGATTGGGGATTCCCGTTCGGGTTTTCCTGATGGGAGGTAGTTGAAGGTTACAGTCGTTTTACATCGAGTGCACACTATTGTTATCGCTGTTTTCAGATCTTCAGCATCGAATAGTCTCTTGTTACATCGCGGACATCTGTATGTTTGCATTTTCCTTTCTCTCCTGAAAATAGGAGAAGTTAATAGATAAATTCCGTTATGTTTCAGGGAAAATACTAGTCCTTATTTTTCAAAGAGAAAATGTGGATTGTGCCTAAGTAATTGCGCAATATGACATATTTTAACAGGAGAGAAAATGTTGCAAGATTTCTAATGAGCCGCTCTATCGGGAAACCCTAACTAACCACGGGTAAGAACCATGACATCTCGCTGACAATAGGTAAAATATGCGCGTTGAAATTCGGGAGATGGAGAAATGGAAATACTTGTAGTAATAGGAGCGGCCGTTGTCCTTTTTGTTTTCTTGTTCAGTTTTGGCAACGCAAAACGGCAAGTTAGCATCGAAAAAGAGATTGACAATATCACTTCCCATTTGGAAAACGTTGGAGACAAAGCTTCTCAGATGATGGTTAACAAGACCAGAAGACGGGCTCTACAGTCTCTTCATTCAAATAGACAGGACCGAGTTGAAGTTATCAACCTATCAAAAAGGCTTGGCACAAAAGCAGCTGGGCAGATGCTTTTTGCACACGCATTAAAAGAACAGATATTTCAGGATTCTTTGCTAAATGGGCTAGCGCTAGAGGATTCTCTAAGAATCATGGCTTTCATGCATTTTTTTAATAGTTATCTCGCTCAGGCCGGCAATCTTCCGAGTGACATCATTACGAATATCAATGCTGATATCACAAGCACAATACCTGCTTCTCATTTTCAGGACATGAAAATGTCCGCTGACAAGGTTGGAATCTAGTCCCAGAAAAACGGCGCCCCTTAGTCGAGGGGCTTGTTGCTATAGACGAATCAGAAGGAACCGGAGCAATCCATATTGTTGCCGTTATTACTGTTTCTCCAGTCTGTACGTGCAGTGCTAAACGTTCGAGAGCCAAACGAAAACGTAGCATTGGAAATGAAGTAATACTTCCCGTCATTGTGCCTTTCGTAGGGAATCCACCACATAAAGCTCTGTCTATATTTGTTATAAGACCATGAGCCAAGTCTTGTCGTCCCGTTGCTTACCGACGTGTTGAACGTAATTGCCGTCGTGAAATCTTCATCCAGGTCATCCCGGTCTTGCGCGTATGCACGGTATTGAAAGTAGGCAGAGCCGTTCACATTCATTTTTTGACCGGAAGGCAATCCAGATACAACAATGTCAATATATATAAACTCTGACCGCCAACGGCACTGAATCGCAAAGTTTATTTTTGCTAGGTTCTTGCCGCAAAGTTTAGTTCTCACATCGCTCCCGTCAGAAACTTGAAATCCCGTGTTTGCGCTTATCGCCGAACCGTCGCTGACGTTGAGGAATTTCTGACCGATGTCTTGTCCGTCATTGGCGTAGATGTACAGGAGTTGATTACCCCCCCCCTTGCTCAAAAATGGATTCAAAATCAGTGCCCGAGCTGTTGAGCAAGCCTGTAGACATTCTCTTCTCTCCTATATCGAATTCCTAAACCGACAATGATGCACGCCAAAAGGACGCGCACCACCCCGAAGTTTGACCAGAGCGTTAGAACGCCAACCGAGGCGAACACGCCCCAAAAGACACACAAGAAACACGCCGTAATCGTGCCGACTTTCTTGCCGTGCATTCGATGCATCGCCACGGCAATTGAGTCGATTGTTGACGTCGTAACCCCCAACACAGCAATCAACAGGCAGATGTAGCCAATGCTGTTCAAATGGTAGTGCGCAAGCGTGTAAACAAGCGACAGGTAAACAGCAAACATTACTGAAGCGCATTCGAATGCATACCCGTTTCCGTTCTTCTTCGCCCGCTGCCAATGTTGAATATCAGTGATGATGCCGCTCATGAGAATACAAGCAGACCAAGCGCCCCACATTAAATCTGAATTCTCGCTACTCGGAATGACGTAGCGCGGTACGTCACAATAACTGCTCGTACCGATACCAACAGCCAAAGCAATGAGCGTCATCGCCCCTTGGTAATTGTCCGTCAGGATGCTCATGTCAAGTCCCTTGCGATACATTGCAAGAATGAACACAAGGCCGATTGCCGTAACAAGTCCATAACTCAATACCGGAGATACTCCAAGACTCCTCATCACATCGTCAATTACTTTTAATTGCACGATAAGGCAGAATGCCTGAATGAGAAGCGCAAGCCATTTGACGTAGGGCTTCTCCAATACCTCTTCTCGTATAAGTCCTTTTCTCCAAAGAATGGAGAAGAAGACGAGCGTTAGACAATTGGCAGACGCCCACGTGAGAAAAGCCCCGAAGCCTTTCTGTTGGGCGATCTGCATTCCGATGATTAAAGATGTGCCCCAAGCCCACGAGATGGCGATTGAAGCACCGATATACATACTTCTAAGCAAAGGGATTCTTCCTGAAAAGGTTGCCGACAGTGATAGCCAAATCATGGAAAGAGGCACCATTAGTCGAACGGTATGCCTTCCATCCCTCATCAGTGATGATGAGCAGCTTGTCGCGAACCGGCGGTTTTACATTACGTCCCCACGAGTTCTCTTTGCCCTTCTTTTGCAGGTAGTCGGCGTCTTTCGTGTAATCATAGATATATTCTTTGAACGCACGTTTGTAGTACCGGACTTCCTTATTCACATTCCGCTCGCGCAGACCGTCGAACCGGCCGATTGCCCAATTACAGAACGGCTGATGGTCGAAAAAGGCAATGCCCTTGCCCTGATTTACAGAGCCAAACAAATCAAATTTCAACCCATCACGCACTAAGGTCCACTTGATGGCGAAATTTACCAGCCATGCGAATTCGCAAAACTGCTCAATCTTGACCCCTAATTTCGTCCCCAACTCATTGATGCGCGCATCAACCGTATCCAAAGCAGACTGAGCGAGAATCCCACCGGGATGCGAACGCTTCCAATGCCACAAAACCCCCTCCTGCACGGAGCAGTTATACGTGCCGAGGTTGCGTAGGTGCACGTTCGAGCCGAAAAGTTGGTCGGCGCACCACCCAGTCACGATAGCCGAAGAAGGGATTGTCCGCATATCAGTAGGCACTTTGTCGGACACCGTATGCGGGAGCTTCTTCACGACATTTTCAAAGAACCATGGATATTCTTCGATTGAGTCCTTAGAGCAAAGGACCTTAACGTTCTTCGCGCCGTTCTTCAACAAAGCGCAAATAATCGTCGTCGAATCAACACCCCCGCTCCATAGGACGACTATCGGCTTAGAGGCGTCACCGTCGTACTGCTGAATAACAGACGTAGCGTGAGCATCAAGAAGTTCGACCATCGGGGTTGTAATCGGCGTTGGGACAGGGTCGGAGCCTGATGCCCAACGGACATTCGAGTACTTATTTAATACATCGAACCGGTCCCGAAGTTGGCGATTAACAAGGATACTCGTAATGAGAGTAAGGGAGTCAGTGTCAACAGTCGGAGCGATAGGGAAATATTCTGCACTTAGTAGTTTCATTTGAACCCTCTTAAATACTAAAAGGACCCCGACACTGTCTGTTGGTACCCCCATTTGTTATTCGGCGGGCGAACCTGGGTCGATTTCGCTCCACACCTAAGTTCAGCGAAGAAAGTGTAGAAGCTATCATAAGCATCCCTATGAGCTTCAACCAAGAACGTTTGCACTCCGTTCTTTTCCGAAGTAAATGTCGTCGCAAAATCAGTTCTGTGGTCATAATCAACAAAACCCTCCACGCTAGTGTCATTGTGATTCGACAGCACATATCCATTGACACTCACGCTTTGACCAGATGGAATACCACTCAATGTCAAGTACATCTTAAAGTTATATCCGTAGTAAAACGAGTAAGAGATTATGGCAAGCCCTTTCCCGCACAACTTTGTCTTCACGTCAGCAGAATCGCTCGCTTGAAAACCTGTATTCGCGCCAACTTGAGAGCCTTGCGAAACGTTTAGATACTTTTGTCCGACATCCTGCCCATCCATCGCATAAATACTCAGTAGTTGATTCCCCGTTCCGGCTTCGAACAAATCGTCAAAATCTGTTCCAGCAACACTCTTCAAGTTAGTGGTCATTCTCACTCCTACTGAGAGACAGTTTCTTCCGTCACTTCGGTTACTTCCGCAGGTTCAACATGCGGCGTTCCATCGTTGTTGAAAATCTGCGGTTGCATCGTCATCTGGTCTACCCACTGGTTGGCTTGGACGTTGTTTAAAAGCGTCGAAGTACCGAGAGTCGCCACGACTTCGCCCATCGCTTGAATCAACTGAGAATAGGATTTCGTTGTCGTGACGGTTGCGTTCAAAGAAATTGTGTATTTGTAAGCCATGGTCGTTTCTCCTTATGAATGTTTGGCTTTGAGTTGTTTAATTTCGGACTTGAGTTGATTGACTTCATCGACAAGCACGGCGACGACCGCGTTGTAGTCAAGAGTCAAGAATCCTTTGTCGTCTTTTGAAACTGCTTCGGGGAGAACCTTCTCGACTTCCTGCGCAATCAAACCGACGTGAAAACCTTTATCGGCGTCAGAAGGTTTTTTGAATTTGTAACGGTAAGCGCTAAGCGAGGACAAGTCCGTGCTCATCTTCGTAATACACGTCTTCTTGCGCTTGTCGGAAGTGGCTTTAACTGTTGCGCCACTCAATACTCCGCTAACAGTTAAAGCTCCTGTAACAGTTAGAGTACCCGAGGCTAATTCGATAATACGAGACGTGTAATCTGCCGTACTGTTTTTAAAGTGGAAATCGAGGAATCCACCATGAGTCGCATTTGAACCCGGAGCAAATTCGATAGCGGCGGGAGATAAAGCCATCTTGTTTGCAAGTGCGCTATTAATAACTTTATTCTGTACAGGATTCGTACTAGAAGAAGACAAAGCCGAATCAACCGTCGGGACGGCAGGTTTATCCGTCAGGTCATTGTACGATCCAGACGTAGCCACAGCCTTTAGTGAGGCCTTCGTTGCATAGGCATCCAGACTCTGGTGCTGTGTTAAATACCCAGCATCGTTCTCAAAAGCGGAAACTTTCGTCGGTGTCTTCCCAATCTCCGTTCCGCCGACAGTTGCGCCGTCATGCAAGCGCAGCGCTTTCTTTTCCGTATCTACGGTTACTTCGCCATCGGCTCCCGTGAATGCATCGTTCTGAGCGGTTGTACCTCTTCGAAGTTGAAGAATTTTAGCCATAATTAAATGCTCCCTAAATCGATTGTGTTAGCCAGTTTCGCTGTCGTGACCGATGCGTCTGCAATAGATGTTAGGTACCCACTATCGTTTGTAAACGCTGAAACTTTCGTAGGTACGGTGGGGATAGTCGGTTTATTTGTTAAGTCTGCGTAACTACCCGAAGTAGCGACTGTAGCCAAAGAAACAGTATCCATCTTCGTAGCCAGTGCCGCTGTAACAACTTTGTTCTGTACGCTGTTGGTAGATGTCGTACTTAAAGTCGAATCAATCTCTGCGCCCTCTGGAATAACAGGCTTATCAGACAAGTCGTTATAAGAACCACTAGTCGCTACCGCAGCCAATGATGCTTTGGTCGCATACGCATCTAACGACTGGTGTGTTGTTAGATACCCAGCATCGTTTGTGAAAGCAGATACGACTGTTGGCACAGTCGGAATCGTTGGCTTGTTCGTCAAATCCGAGTAACTGCCACTCGTTGCCACGGTTGCCAAGGATTCTTTGGTTGCGTAGGCTTCAAGCGATTGGTGCGCTGTCAAATATCCCTTGTCGTTCTCAAACGTTGATACCTTTGTTGGTTTATTGGTTAAATCGTTGTAAGAGCCACTGGTGGCGACAACAGATAAAGACGATGCAAGAGCCTTCGTGTCTAAAGCAGACTGCAAGCCTGTGACATCAGCAATAGCGTGTGTGTGAACAGTAGCTGATGCGCCGATGTTAGAGCGGGCTTGTGTCTTCTGAGCGTCCGTGAGAGACTGCGCTTCGTTGAACTTGACGTGCCCGTTTGCAATCGCTTGCAAGGCTTCAATCGCAGTTTCGTTTTCACCGATTAAATCCGCAAGTTCTTTTAACGTATCGTAAGCCTCACCTGCGCCACCTAAGAGGTCATTCTTCACCGTAGTTGCGGCTGTCGTTATTTCTGTAGCAGTTTTTGACGCAGACCACACATTGCCAGCCGTAGACTTAGTATCGTCAATCTCAGTCTTCTTGGCGATAAGGTCCTTCGCGTTTGCAAGACCTGTGACGAGTTCATTAATCGCACTAACAAGATTACTTTGAGCGGTTGTCGTAAGGTCACTTAGTTCGCCATCGGTTGCCGTTAACTCAAGGCACTTCGCTCGGACTGCAAGGGCAAAGGCAACTAAGTTATCAGCACCAGTTTTGTCATTCGTTGGGTAGGTCATTGTTAAACCCCATTCTTAAAGATGCTTGCATAGTCCGTTGAGATAATCGCTGAGACGTTATCAACTGGCGTAAGGTTTTCTGCCACTGCCTCAATCGCACCAATGTGCAAACTAACTGGATGCACGCAGTCGTCAATATGCTCAGCGACTTTCTTGATATAACCATCGGTTACGGTTGTCACGGCATCGGGAGTATCCGCAACACTTCCCAAATCAAGCGATGTGGCATTGACTCCTTGCAAGTCCTGACCAACGGTGTGCACCTCATCGATGTGCTCTACGATCTCGGTTAAATCATCTGCGTGTGGAGCGACTGCATTAATCGATGTGATGTTGTCTGCAACGGTTTCAACGTCTGCCTTAGACGGAGCAATCGTTTCGATGTACTCGACTTTATCTTGAATCAGGCCTAACTGCTTTGTTCCCTCAGCAGTAACTAGCCCTGTTTGTTTCGTGCCTTCCGCCGTCACAGTCGCTTTCTGCTTTACGGCTTCATCTTGTAACTTCGTTTCAAGTTCGGCTTCGGTACTCTCTAAGCCCTCCACGGCATCTTGCGCTTTCTTAGCGGATGCGGCGGCAGAGGCTGCACTTGTGCCGGCTTGGGCAGCATATGCAGATGCCACTTTCTCGGCAGATTCAGCTGCCTTCTGTAGCGACTCAACAAGCTCCTCCGGCGTCTGGCTAGACGTAACCGGAACCGTGATCGTTCGTCCCAATCGTTCAAGTAATTGCTGAATCAGAATCACGATGCGATCGAGCGCATCATTGATGATTTCCGGCGGAAAACGCGAAAAGTTTGTGAGCTGTGTCGGCTGTGTGTAGTCCAGCGCTGAACCAACGGCTGCGACTTGGCCTTCTGTCAGGGCTGTTGTAAGCGTCACCGTGCCTCCAGGTGTCGTCTCCTGGTCAGCATTCAAAACAACCGTGTAATCAGTACCGTACTCAAGATTCGTAGCCTCGGCAATATCAGACGCGGCCAAAGCGACATAAACGTCCTGGGGCTTATAGACAAGAAATCCGAATGGTAGAGACGTTGTGCCGGCCCCCGTAAACGGCCCAGCAACGCGCTTGATGTATCCGATAGCCATAGCCTGCAAACGCTCCTTTATCAAAAGTTGCAAGCATTTTCCACCGCCAAAGTCAATTCATGCGCACACCCCCTGTGCCCATATCGCATTTTTCGCTTGAAAAAATATCCGCCATGAGTAACAGAGACCCATTTGACCAGGCCGCGCTCGAAGCAGCCATTGCTGAGAAAGCGGAAAAGGATGAGCAAAAGCTCCGGCAAATCCGAAAGTCCATTGCTTATGTAATGGCAACTCCGGAAGGCCGACGGGCTATGGAAATCATTCTAGACATTACAGGACTCAATCAGCCTTCCTTCTCCACAAACGCCCTCACGATGGGCTTTAACGAAGGTCGGCGTTCTGTAGGCCTGAGTCTTCTAAGCCTCTGTGACCCGGTTTCCTATCAATTACTGCTTAAGGAAAGCCATGACAGACGAATTAAACACAACGACGCCGGCTGAAAATTCAAACGATGCCGGCACCCCGAGTGTGCAGAATCCGGCACCTTCCGCTCCGGCACATACTCAGCCGTCCGACAAGACAGCTGCGCCTGCGACAAACCCTGCGACGCTTTTAGATAGCGCCGTCAACAAGGGCCCGGGAGTTGGTGCCAAAGAGGGCTCTGACCAGCAAGACGGTCAGGGCAAAACAGCCGAAGAAGGCGAAGCCCCGGAAGGCGACAAAAAGGATGGTGCCGACAAGCCCTCCGATGAAGGCGCTCCGGAGAAATATGAGGCATTTAAAGCCCCCGAAGGGGTACGGCTTGACGATGCCGTCATGAACCAATTCGGTGAGGTAGCTAAGAAGCTCAATTTAAGCCAAGAGAAGGCGCAGGGAGTAATCGATGAGCTGGCCCCGTTAATGGCCCAGCGACAGGTCGAAACAATCCAAAACGTGTCCAGAGAGTGGGCCGAGAAATCGAAAGCATGTCCGGAAATTGCGGACCACTTGAGCGATATTGCCCGCCTGCGTGACAAGTTCGCCTACGACTCTAACGGAAAGATTGACCCCGACATCGCGGAATTCATGAGTTCCCCTGCCGGAAACCATCCTGGCGTTTTGAAGCTTCTGGCACGAGCCGGGAAAGCATTCGGCGAAGCCGGTTTCCCTCGCGGGAACGCCGGCGGCAAAGAAACTTTCACGGCATCAGATATTTATCACAGTCGATAAAAACCCTTAATTTTGGAGGAATTTAAAATGTCCGACATTATCAAAACTGGGCCGACTTCCCTTGCCGATTTTGAATCTCTCATCTCCGACAAGGATGTTTCCCGCAAGGTGTTTGTTCACACCATCCGTGACTACATGCCCTTTTTCGACCAGGCCGCCTTAATTCCGGGCAACGATGGCAATGGCGACAAAGGCGAAATCGTGACGACATATCCCGAAGGCGAGACCCACGGATACAACCAGGGGTGGAAAGCCGAGACCCCGCAAGGTACGGCTGTTCGCTACACCGGCGAGCGTCGTTCTGATTCCAATAATATTGACTATGACCAGTATATGGACCAGCCTGCCAAGGATCGCGACAATTGGCGTTTCCGTCGTGACCAGGCATTTGCACGTGGCTTTGCACGAGCTATGGTGCGTGACGTCCTATATGGTGACCCGACGAAAGACCCGACCAAGATGCGTGGCTTCTTTAACATCGTCACGCCTGACAATCCGGCTTTTAAAGACCGCATCATCAATGCCAAGGGCACAACTGCAAACAAGCAGACAGAAATCGTTCTTATCGGCTGGGACACAGCCTTTAACTACCTTTTCAAGCCTCAGCATAATGAGGAATCCACCGGTGGTTTTCAGGTCACTACCCACGACGAACCAATTCGCGCTACCAAGATTGGTCCTGATGGTATTAAACGTGAATATTGGCAACTCATCACCGACTTCCGTTGGGATTTGGGCTTAGCCATTTACGACCCGCTTACGGTGGTTCGTATTGCGAACATCGACACAACGAAACTATCGCAGTACAACAATAAATCAGGATCTCCGGACTTGATTTACTACATGACACAGGCTGTTGGAATGTTGCCTGACCAGTACAAAGGTCGGTGTGCGTTCTATATGAATGAGACAATCAGCACCATCTTGCGTCATCAGATCAACAACAAGGCCAACATGCAGCTTACCCTCGATACCATTGCCGGCCGTAAGGTCATCGCGTGGGATGGTATCCCGGTTCACAAGCTCGGTTCGGATGTTCTGACAAACACCAACGCCGTTCTTTCTCTCTCGTAATTAAATGCGGAGGACATGAAAAATGATTTACGACGAATTGCTTTCTTTAGCCGAGAACAAAGGACTCGGCACGGCGGTTACCGGCACGGCGGTTGACCTTGGTCAGGAAAAGCCTGGATTGGGTGCTTTAAAGCCCCCGTTCTATGCGCTGCTCTTTACAAAAGACGCAGCGGGAGCCGGCTCTGTGACGTTCAAGATTCAGGACTCGGACGACAATTCCACTTTCACGGACGCGGTTTCGTTCACGCTGACGGCTGGCAAGATTCCGGCAAACATGGCCATTCCGTTGCCCTTGCAGCATAAGCGCTATGTGCGCTTGGCTACGACCGTCACGGCCACGGAGTCCAACACGATTGCAGGCACGCTGGTTAAGGCTGTTTTGCACAATGAATTTGAGCTTGTTCGCAACATCAAGGCCGTCGGTTACGACATCCTTGCGACAATCGACTAATTCACATTTTCCTTAGTTAAAGTAACGCACTGGGGGACCGGTCAAACCGCTCCCCCTTCTTTTTGGAAATGAGAAAATGGCATCCTCAATTGATATCTGCAACATGGCGCTTTCTCTTCTCGGGGATTCCGCCGAAGTCACGTCAATTAATCCACCGGAAGGCGTACAGGCCGGGCACTGTGCCAAATGGTATCCGATTGCATTGCGCACCGTTCTTGAACGCCACGGCTGGTCCTTTGCAACGCTACGTGTCCGCCCGACGGAAATGAGCAACGTTGACGCTCGTCTGTACGGCAAAGACCACGCATTCGCAATCCCGTCCAACTGCCTGAAGATTCTGAACCTTCAATCCTACGAAGACCTTTCCGAGAATCGCCCTGAGCGTTTCTATGCGTATGAAATGGCCATCGTTGATAAGAACGCCAGGCGTGCGCTCTTTACCGACATCAAAGACCCTGTGCTGACGTATATCGTCAACGTTGAAACGCCTGAATTGTTTCCAGGATATTTCATCGATTGCCTTGTTCCACTGTTGGCAACGTATCTATATGGACCTGTCAAACGCGCCGATACAACAAGTCAGGCCGGGCAAAACCTGCTCAAACTCTACGAAAGCGCCCTTTCTCGGGCAAAAAACCTTGATGCAGAATCTTCAATGCATCGCCGAGAGAAGCGCATCCCGAATGTGATTAAATCGCGGGAGGTTTAATAAATGGCTTTCAGACTCTATCAGCAGGCATTCAATGGCGGCGAAATTTCGCCTGAAATGTACGGACGCGCGGCTGACCCAAAGTATCAGGCCGGCCTTGCCAAATGCTCCAATTTCTTAATCGACCCAAGAGGCCCTGCGGTTGCTCGACCCGGCTTCCAGCACGTAAATTCGACTAAGTACGCAGACAAGAAAGCTCGACTGTTGCCATTTACGTTTTCCACAACGCAGGCAATGGTTTTGGAATTCGGCGACAAATACATTCGGTTCCACACGGCAGGCCAGACGCTTTTAAAAGAAGACGGCACGCCGTATGAGGTTGTCTCGCCATATGACGCAGATGATGTTTTCGATATTCACTACGATCAGTCCGGCGACATCATCACGCTCGTGCATCCAAGCTACGCGCCGAGAGAATTGCGTCGCTATGGCCCGACCGATTGGCGTCTTGTTATTCCGTCATTTACAAGCCCACTTTCGCCTCCCAGTGCTCCCAAAGTTGTTCAAAGCATCAATAGCGAGGTGACGAACAAGGAGGACTACACACGAAAGTACGCCGTAACCGCCCTTTACGCCGACGGCACGAGCGAATCATCAATCGGTGCCGCAACGGCGATTAAGTGCAATCCCTTCGGCTCAGGTGCATACAACACAATCACATGGACTGCCGTCCAGGGCGCAGGAATGTACCGAGTTTACCGTGATCAAGGGGGCGTGTGGTGCTACATTGGACAAACAAACGAACTGTCCATCATCGATGAAAATATTGACCCTGATGCCTCAATTACTCCCCCGCGATACGATGACCCGTTCTATATGAGCAAAGGCATCACGTCCGTAACCGTGACAAATGGTGGTAGTGGGTATTCAAACTTAGACAGTGGAGTAGGCTCGATTACAGGGCTTGCTATTCAGTATTCATATCGAGGGAGTATTCCGTTCGGAACGCCGACGGCTCGTATCTACGACGAAAAGAATTACGGAAGCGGTGCGACGGCTACGGTCGTGTTTTCAAAATGGACAGAAAACAAAACAGAAGAAATCGGCGGAGATGGCGATAACGAGGAAACCTACCAAATACAGCACCTCTTTATCTCAGGTGTTGCAGTAACCAATCCGGGCAAAGGCTACAAAAAACCAAAAGTTGAAATAGACCCAAAAGCAGCAGGAAGCTTTTGGCAGCTTTTGTCGCCGGATAAGAGGAAAAAGACCTTAGACCTGCCGACAACCACTCTCTTGCCTCAAGTTTGGGTAACCGACAGCACCGGAACTGGTGCCGAACTCAAGGCTGTAGTTTCGGACGGAAAGGTTGTGGCCATCAATGTTTTGAAGGGAGGAAGTGGCTACACGTCGCCCACGGTCGTTATTTCGGCAACTGAAGGCTCAGGCGCAAGCGCTTCGGCATCTACAGGTACAGCAGGAGACTTTCCGGGCGCTGTGGCTCACTTTGAACAGCGGCGCTGGTTCGGCGGCACGCCATCGCGCCCGAACAATATCTGGGCTACAAAGTCAGGCACAGAATCGGATATGTCGTACTCGCTCCCGACGCAAGATGATGATCGCATTGCCGTGCGCGTCGCGGCGCGTGAGGCAAACCGCATCCAGCACTTTGTTCCGCTCTCGCACCTAATTCTTCTGACAGGCTCGGCAGAATGGCGCGTGAGTCCGATGAATAACGATGCGATTACGCCTTCGTCTATGTCGGTGCGCCCGCAGTCCTATATCGGATGCAATTCAGTGCAGCCTGTTGTGGTGAATAACAGCTGCCTGTATGCAGCCGGACGCGGTGGCCATTTGCGCGAATGCGGGTACTCCTACGAGGCAGGCGGATTCATCACAAACGACGTATGTGTGCGCGCCAATCACCTATTTGACAATTTGGACATTCTGGACCTTGCTTTCGGAAAAGCTCCGTTCCCCATTGTGTGGGCCGTTTCTTCCGCAGGAAACCTGATTGCCTTTACCTATATTCCTGAGCAACAAGTCGGCGGATTCTCTTCCATTGAAACAAAGGGAACGTTTGAATCGTGTGCCGTCGTTTCCGAGGACGAAGAAGATATGCTCTACGTTGTCGTCAGGCGGACCATCAACGGTCAGACAAAGCGATTTGTTGAAAGGATGCACGAAATCAAGTGGACAAGCCTTGAAGAGACAATGCACGTAGACTGTGCCGGAACCTATCGAGGAGCACCGAAAACAGAAATCACAGGCATCAATTGGCTTGAAGGGGAAACCGTGAGCATTCTGGCCGACGGCGGTGTCGAACCGCCACAAAAGGTCACGAACGGGACGATTGTCCTCGAGAAGGCTGCGTCTATTGTCCACATCGGCCTGCCCTACAACGCTGATATGGAAACACTACCGATTGCTATCGGAGGCCTCGCTGACGGTTCCTATGGGAGTGCTCACAAAAAGAACGTGCGTTCCGTTGAATTGCGCGTCGTGAATACGTCCGGCTTTTCTGCCGGTCCTTCGTTTGACAAGCTTGAGGAATTCCCTGCGCGCTCTACGGAATATGCCGGCACACCTCCGCAACCGACTACAGATTCCCTTGGGGTTGAAGTATCGCCTCAATGGAATTCGAACGGACAAGTCTGTATCCGGCAAGCCAATCCCTTGCCCTTGAAGGTCGTTTCGCTTACGTCGGTTCTTGAATTAGTTTAATTAAAACCTTCGGGAAAATGGCGTCTGCCCATGCTTGCATGAGTGGACGCCTTTTTTCTAACAGGTCGCTGCGCTGATAGGCCCGCGTCGTTTTGTTTGGTTCTTCATGCATTAAACAGCGCTCCGTTGCCGTCGGGTTTTGCCCTGTTTCCTCGGCCCAATCTCGGAAGGTGCTCCGACAGCCGTGCATTGTGACGGAACGCTTCAGGACCTTTCTCAGCATTATTCTCGGGGTTTCCAAAGAGATGTGACCGCTGGCAGCCGTTTCACTATAAAAGACATGCCCTACGGGTTTACCCTTAAAGGTTTGCGCTAAGTGTTTGAGAACAGCGCACGCCTGCTCCGAGAGCGGAACTCGCATCGGGAAGTCTCTGGCAATCTTTCTGCGCTCCGGCGGAACGATCCACAGAGCACTATTTAGGTCAATCTCTTCCCATCGTGCCCGGATAAACTCATTGGCACGCAAAGCCGTCAGCATCCCGAAGACTGTAGCCAGATGCCCCATCGCCCCCGATGCAACACCATAGGCAACGTATCGCTGAGCCTCTTGTAGCGTCAAAGCCTCCATGTGCTTAACGGCACGGACTTTGGCTTTGGGTGCAAAAACCATTTCAAGATTGTCACGGTACACGGCCGGGTTCGGCCCGGAATACTCGCCCTTGAAAATTGCGTAAGAAAAGATGCGCTCTAAACGAGAGCGAACGCGAGCGGCAGTTTCGTTCTTTGTGGTCCAAATGGGCTTTAAAACGGCGATGATGTCATCGCGCTTAATTTCATTAATTCTCTTCTTCCCGATAATCGGGCAGGCGTAGGTCTCAATTGACGAATACCATTGACGCCGATGCTTTTCATTCTTCCAGCGCTTGACGTCATCCGTAGTCGCAATGGCTTCCTTATAGATTTCGTTGAAAGTCCGTCCGGACGCAACAGGCTTTTCTTCCAGGCATGGCTCCTTACCGCTCATGAGGTCCAGCCGGAGCTTCGTTGCTTTTTCTCTGGCAAGAGCAAACGACGTTCGCTTGATGCCGCCGAGTCCGATTTCTTTTCTGCGTCCGTCTTTCCGGTAAGCAAAGAAGAAGTACCGCTTATTTCCGCGAACTCGGATGTAAAAGTTTTCCTCAATCAGGTGAATGCCTTCAGGCAATTCGGCAAGAGTTTTCTGTGTAATTTTCATGGTCGGCGTATGGACTTTTTCATCGTTCAGAAAAGGTCCATATAAAAGTCCATATCCATTGGTGACATAGCACTGTACACGAAATGGCAGTGCATTTTCAAATTCTGTCAGGGTAGTAAACAGGAAAAGTCACGTCTAAGCCTGTATTTAAATGCAAAAGTGGCTTCGAACCATAGAAAGGTCTATGTTCTGTCAGGGTTGCGTCAGGGTGGTTTCAGGGCAAAAAACGGGGCTGG
>ULMJ01000967.1_pt1 | contig 19420 bp, 16 predicted proteins | sample 1951641 | NCBI WGS metagenome assembly ULMJ01 (sample SAMEA4835550, study PRJEB28245) | human gut metagenome | biome: gut microbiome; material: fecal sample | place: Denmark | collected 2008 | reverse complement strand
CTAAACGCCAGCGCGCGTCCGCGCCGTCACATCGGTGCTTGCGGACATTATACCACAGCACTCCCCTGCCGCCAAGGGAAAACCTGTCCAAACGGGAAAAGCGGCCTGGAGGATCTTCCCCCAAGCCGCTTCTGCCTTGCTGTGTTACTTGTTCTGGAAGGTACGGCACTCGGTGCCGCTCTTGGAGGAAACGTCGCCACAGCAGCAACCCACGCAGACATTTTGAGCCTGGCAGCGTTCATGCTGGTTGTAAGCGCAGCCCTTCACCTTGCACTGGATATCAGTATCCACGGAAGGATTCTGACCCATGGCGTTCTGACCGCAGCCGGGACGCCGCTCCTCATAGGAAGCGCAGCAGGTCTGACTGCTCTCATGAGCGGAAGGGCCATCCACCTGGATGCCCGCCAAGCAGCACTGGTTGTTCTGAAAATGCTGACAGCTCTGCACCTGACATTCCAAACGATTCATACAAGGCACCTCGTTTTCGGAGTTATTTCGCGAAGCGCGCCAGCGCCCCGCGGAAAGTATTCTTCCCCATCGACTGAGGATTATCCAAAAAACATCTGGGAGCTCTAGACTTTTCTTTCTTCTTTTTTTATAATGGAAAAAACGGGAAAGGAGCTTTGCCATGAACTTAGAGGGTTTTGAGAAAAAGATCCAGGGCCTTGGGGTGCTGGGGGTCAAGGTGACACAGTACGGGAAGGATATTGCCTACAAAAACTGGGACGAAGAATGCCGGCGAAACGTCTACTCCGCCAGCAAAAGCGTCACTTCCTGTGCCGTGGGATTCGCTGTCCAGGAGGGGCTTCTGTCCCTTTCAGAGCGTCTGGTGGATGCCTTTTCCCAAGACCTTCCGGAAACAGTTGGCGAACATCTGGAAGCTGCCACCGTGCGAGACTTGCTGACCATGTGCCTGGGCCAGGAAAAGGGCAGCCTGATGGGCGCCCAGCGTCCCCTTTACAAAGAGCGTGACTGGGTGAAACTGTCTCTCTCCCTCCCCTTCACCGATGCCCCGGGAACAAAATTCGTCTACAACAACGTGGGGCCTTATCTGGCAGGGATCCTGGTACAGCGCCGTTCCGGCTGTGACCTGGTCTCCTACCTGACGCCCCGACTCTTTGACCATCTGGGCATCATTCGCCCCACCTGGGAAGTGGATCCTCTGGGCCATACCTTCGGGGCTGGCGGACTGTTCTTTACCTTGTCGGAACTTCACACCTTCGGTCGTTTCTACCTGGAGAAAGGCCGCTGGAACGGCAGGCAGCTTCTCTCTCCGGAATGGGTGGAGGAAAGCACCAAAAAGCAGGTGGATAACGGAGCCCACGGATACGGGTACTTGTTCTGGGGCGGCGAGCAGGGCACTTTCCGAGCAGACGGAAAATACGGACAGCTGTCCATTCTTTGCCGGGATAAAGAAGCAGTGATCTCTGTGGTGGCAGAATGCCGGGACACCGCAGCCCTGAACCGGGCTATTTTCGACGAACTCTATCCTCAGCTTTAAATAGCAAGATTATGGGGGCCGGATTTTTTCGGTCCCTTTTTTCTATTCCCCAAAATCCCTTGCCATTCGACCGGAGGATATGCTATAATAATAAAACTTAACGGCAAGACTCTGAAAAGGAGGAGTTATCGTGGCAGGCAAAGCCAATACAAAAACCATCGCGCAAAACAAAAAAGCCTTCCACGATTACTTCGTGGAAGAGAGCTTTGAAGCTGGTATTGAGCTAGTAGGCACGGAAGTAAAATCCCTGCGCCAGGGCCGGGCCAACCTGAAGGATGCTTGGTGCTCTGTGGTAAACGGAGAAATGCTTTTAAACGGTTGCCACATCAGCCCTTACGACTTCGGGAACATCTTCAACCGAGACCCTATGCGGGTGCGTCGGCTGCTGATGCACAAAAAGGAAATCCTGCGGTTGTACGGTATTGTGAAGCAGCAGGGGTATTCCCTGATCCCCTTGTCCCTGTACTTCAAGGATTCTCGGGTGAAGGTCCAGGTGGGACTGTGCCGTGGTAAAAAGCTCTACGACAAGCGAGCCGACATGGCAGAAAAAGCCGCTAAGCGAGACATCGAGCGGACCTTGAAGGAACGCAATCGATAATTACATGGGGATGTAAAGGTTTCGACGGGGAAGGAAAGCCCTGGTAAGCGAGCAGCGGTGCGGGACCGCTATAAAATCCGCAAACTTTAAAATTAAACGACAACAATACTGTTGCTGTTGCTGCTTAATTAAGCAGCCGTTCTACCCCGGAGTACCGCGGCCGGGACTAGAGCGTCGATGAGCGGTGAACGTGAACGGGGTGATGCCCTTACCCTCGTCACGGCTTAAGGGCTACCAAAGCCTCCAGCCTGCTTTTGGGCGTGAGGCCGCGGGAATCTTAAAACAAAAGCTACGCTCGTAGAAAGCCTTGGTAATCCTTTTTCGGACGCGGGTTCGATTCCCGCCATCTCCACCAGGGGTTGCACCCCATGCAAGTCGCGAATTTCACTTTTGTGGAGTTCGCGATTTTTACTGCCCGCGTTTTTTGACTGATTTCATTTTTATTCAGTACAGCCTTGTTTACTGGCATAAAATGATGCTAACACGAAAAGTACCATAATGATGTGACGTTTTTAGATAACCCTATCCCCTAACCGAAAAGATTCGAATCCTTGCAAGTCCATCACTACTCTAACATTTCAAAGGCCAAGTTTAGACTCAAAAAACGATTATGAGGAGAAAGCCAACTATGAAATGTAAAAAACTCAGTGTATACAAAAGTGTCGCTCTTATCTCGTTAGAAGCGCTGACGCTTTTCCTATGCCTTTGTGTGGTGATTCATTTTGCAGCAGATCGGTTTATAAAATATACACAGCAGGACGTATCAAACGTTCCCTCTATGGTTTCTGTCGCCTTAACGCCGGAGGACACTGAAAGGCTGTATCAAAACCTAAATCTTCGAAAAGAAGAAGCCTTACAGGAGATTCCTGGCATTGGGAGTATGGATATCTCTCAAGATGGAAAATTTCTTTTAGCCACAAAAGACAGCATTTGGGTTCTTGAGCGAGATTTCTCTCCCCAGTCGCAGATATCACTCACTGTCAACAGTGCCTTTTATGTTCTGTGGAACGGCGAAAACATTCTCATCATTTTGGAACGAGGAGACGACTGCATCGAGATTACACAACAGGGAGACTTGGTAGGGGCGTATAAAATCAGCACCGCCGACAACTGTAATGAAAAGTTTTTACAGGCAGTCCGGTCACATAACGTGTGGAAGATAGAGGATGATTCCTATCGGTTGGAAAGAGCTCCCGGCTTACTATGTTTGTTCGCCAAGGGAGAGTACTCCCAGTTGATTGTTACTCATACTGATGGGCGCACAGAAACTCTGCTGGATACAACGGTGGCTCTATGGAAACCGACGATATTTTTCGTTGTCGTTGTTTCTGTCGTTCTAGTACTTGTAACAGCAGTTATAGTATTAAAGATATGCCATATCTGATAGATGAACGATGCATCAAGAAAAAGAGCTGGTATAAATCAGCTCTTTTTATTATTAGAGCTCTGGACGGACTGTCTTTACACGTATTATAATTATAAGTAAACTATTCGATTTGGTGATGTAAAGAGAACCAGTTGCAAGGAATATAAGCGTCGGGGATGCTTTTTACATACGGCTTGAATAATGCGGTGAGGTGGATATGAAGAGATATAAAAATTGGCTATTTAAAAATCGGCTGATGGAAGCGGTATCTTCTTTTTCGGGATTTCAGAAGCTATTGTATTTTTTTGTTCCAATCTTTGTTTTTATTCCCTGCTATGTGATCAAGGATTTTCTTACACGCACAACAGTCAGATACCTCACACATATCATGAATATGTTTTTCCTGTGGCTTCCACTTGTTATGTGGTGTTATCTAATCCTCAGCCTGCAAGTCCATTTGCAGCAAAGAACACAGAACCTACTTGCAAACATCTTTACTTTCTTACTTACAGCAGCCATCGTGGTACTATCTTTTTTCTGATGGGGGTGAACGGCTTTGCGAAATGTCCTTGTAAGAAATCCTGTCATGGAGTGGATCTGCCATCTGACAGGAAAACAACGGATTGGGGTGCTTATTGGGTTCTTCGCCTTAGGAGCATTTTCTCAGGTACTTGCTTTTTTCCAAAGTGGACAATTACCGATTCTGGTATTTCTGATTTTGGTTCCAGTTGGCTGGGGCATGATGAACATGATGTTTTATCTGATTCTGAGTTTTCAAGTCCATTGGAAACAGACCGTTCGAAACCGGATCGCAACCATCTTCTCTTTCATCACGCTCTTGATCTTTGTTCAAGTTTTGGTGTATATTTTTCTGTTTTTTTCCAGCCCTTCGGGAACCCCGAAACCCGTTATGGAAAGCTCCTCCAGTGATGGAAGCTGTACCATCCAGATTTACAAAACAGACTTCAGTATTTGGGAGGGATACGATGGGGAAGTATATGTAGAGTGGTCTGACCGTCCAGGAGAGAAAGAACTGATCATGGAAATCGAAAATTCCTATCAGATGCAAATTTCCTGGTATGGAAATGAACGAGTGACCGTCAACGGACAGACGTTTTTCATCGAAGATAAAGAAATACGCCAGTCTACTTCATAAAATATTTGAATTAAGCCCCTGGCGGGAAACCGCAGAATTACTTGCCCCAAAAATCACTTACTTAATTCGCAAGGCTTGGCCACACAATCATTCATCATTTAAGCATCAAATCAAACACATTGCTCCAAATATTACGCGACAACAAACAAATAAAGTTATGTATATGGCTGGTCGTGCTATTAATACCACTATCGCTGTATCTCAAATAACCCTTACCGCATTTCCGAGTATTCAAATAAGGTAAAGGATTGAATGGAAATAATACCAATTATTTATAGAGTTGTCTTCCCCTTTCTTCTCCTTTCAAAAATAGCCTTAATTGAAGTCGTTGTTCAGTACCGATTGTGAAAAAAAGAAAAGCCGTGTGCCCCCAAAAACCTGTGAGAAACAAACACAAAAATATACCATGGTTCTGCTTAATTACGTTTGTTGGTCTTACTTCATATTCAATCCATTTATCCCAAGATGCCATTCTACAAGATTACGTGGTTTGTGAGGGCGTTTATATTCGTTGTTTTTGAGTAGACTTTGAAATTGACGGAAAGAGGACATACATGGCAAATTTCTGTTAGTTCAGCAAACGCTTGATCTGACACTACGTTACGAGCCAGTAGAGCATATATGTTAACCTCGTAATTATGATTCTGGGAAGGAGGAAAGGATAATGCTGGGGATATATGGAAACTTTTCTGAATGTTTAGAGGAACCAGAGAGCCTGCACGATGGATTGGGAATTCTGTTTGAAGAAATGGCTTCAGAGGTTATGTGGGTTCCTTCTAATTGCGAATATATTGTCAACGATCAGGAAGTAAAACTGGAGGCTCCCTTATCTTCCCGGGAATTGTCCATCCTTCTAGCAGATAGCCATTCTCTTTTGACTTGCGGCAGATTCTTTTGCTACCCTGATCGCAATGCACAGGACCCATTAGAAACATTTGAGGAATTTTATTCAGGTTCTTGTCAGGCAGTTATTCTTGTATACGATGTAAGCGAATTTGAGCTTTACGCAAAAGATGAAGACTACATCAGGCGCTGTGAAAAGCGACTAAACAATTTGCAGGGGAATTTGCAGCTGGAACCAATCTGCAAGGATTCTCGTTTCAGGAATTCCTTTGCTATTTGACCCGTTATACCATGATAAAAAATTTGTTATCTGAATTTTTAACTGGTAAGTGTAGAAAGGAAAACGAAACACCCTGTTGACTGTTTCGTTGCGGTGGAACAAGGAAATTTCACGGAGATCAACAGCAGTTCATAACCATTCCGGAGGGTTCTCCAAACAACAGCAAGCCCCTGATAGTTGCCTGAATGCCTCTTGTCTGTACTTGAATGTCATTCTTCCATCCTTACAATATTCCTTACACTTTACTTTTGGGCGATGGCATTCTCTACGGTGTGCAAAAGATCTTTATCGAGGTAGAAAAGTATGAAGTACAGATAAATTCTCTCATTATCCGCATTGTGGCCTTATCTTGCACCATTCATTTTATTCTGTAATGTGACCAATCGCGGAAAGTGATTTCATTTTTGTTCAGTAATGCCAGGGGTTGCACCCCAGGCAAGTCGCGCATATCACTTTTGTGGAATTCGCGATTTTTACTGCCCTCGTTTTTTGTCTGATTTCATTTTTTCAGTAAGGCCATGTTTACTGGTACAAAATGAAAGCAAAAAGACAATTATGCGGAGCAAGCAAACTATGAAGTATTGTCCGCAAATGGTCTGTGTGACCAGAACCTCTTTACCTATTGCGACATCCCCCTGTGATGCGTGCCGATAATGAAGGTGGTTTTTGGCATGTATTGGTTGGTGCGGCGTTGGGTGGTACCGGAAATGGTCTTTCTCAGGTGAGCAAGTTAAGCAACAATACCGTGTCACGTATTTACCGAGCTGAGAAGCATAATGGAATAAAGTCTGGAATAAAAGAGGCGAGTACGGCAATGGCTTATTACGGAAAAAGCACAAATAAGTTTTATTCCTCCTATTTAAAACGAACAACACCAAAAGGCTTTGGCACTTTTGTAGCGCTTTGTGCAGTTGCAAGTGCAATTAGAGGAAATAATCTCGTGGTTAACAGATTTCTTAATCGGGTGTATGAAAGATGAATGACGGCTTTATTTACGGCGATCAGATATTTGTTATTATCGTCCTTTCCTTTTTCTCCTTCTGGATGATTCGGTGGTACTTGTGGGGAATAAAAATCTACCCGCTGAATACTAGTGCTCGGAAGAAAAGAAAAAAGGGCGAAACCATTCGGGAGTGGTTCCTGTATACAAGGTACCGGGAGGAAATCCCTAAATTTTTCCTGGGTCTGTATTTTGTGATAGTATTTTTCCATCCGGCCGTGCTAATTGTATGGGTGATACAACACTTTGTGGGGCCTTATCCATTCTTCGGGCATTGCATGACAGTCACTCTTGTAGTATTTGATGCTGTCTGGATGCTCCTTTTAAGGCTGATGTTTTGGAGCCGCGATGGGAGTATGCCCTATGAACGGTGGGTACCCAAGAAACGCGGCATGCCTCCAAAGAAGAAAAAGTAAAGAACACTGAAAAACGAGGGCCCTGGTGATTACCGGGGCCCTTCCTTTTTGATGAAACCTTCTATTGTGCTGGAATTTTAGGAAAAGAGTTGATATAATAAATTGGTTACTTACGAGTAGGACGCGAGGGAAGCTGATTTTCTCCAGCGGGAGTCTGGCGAACATCAATCCCTTCTGTACCGCCGGTATTACGACGATACCCAAACATGCTTCTACTCCCTGCAAAACCGCTATTATGACCCCAAGGTAAGCCGGTTCATCAATGCTCTGCTGTCCTCAAATGGGCTTAATGACCAGAACCTCTTTACCTGCTGAGAAGCATAATGGAATAAAGTCTGGAATAAAAGAGGCAGGAAATGCAATGGCTTATAACGGAAAAAGCACAGAAAAATGGTATTCCTCTTATGTTAAGCGGACGATACCACAAGACCTGGGCACTTCTATGGCGTTCGGAATAGCTGGGAGCGTAATTGGCAGAAAAAATCGTGTGGTAAATAGATGGCTTAATCGGGTGTATATTAAATGAAATTGTATTATGACCAAATTATTGGTATAGTGTTGTGTGGTCTTTTATCTTTTTGGATAATTCGGTGGTATCTGTGGGGAATAAAAACCTATCCGCTGAATACCAGTGCGCGGAAGAAAAGAAAAAAGGGTGAAACCATTCGTGAGTGGTTTTTCTATACCAGATACCGGGAGGAAATTCCAAAATTCTTTCTTGGGTTATATTTCGTGGTTGTGATTCTAAATGCGGCGGCGATTCTTGCCTGGATTGTCCAGCACTTTATGGGGCCATACCCTGATTTAGGCCATAAAATTCTCGTGTGCTTGGGCGTATTTGATGGGATTTGGATGTTCCTTTTAAGGCTGATGTTTTGGAGCCGCGATGGGAGTATGCCCTATGAACGGTGGGTACCCAAGAAACGCGGCATGCCTCCAAAGAAGAAAAAGTAAAAGAATACATAAAAAGTAAGGGCCCTAGTGATTACCGGGGCCCTTCCTTTTTGATAAAGCCTTCTATTGTGCTGGAATTTTAGGAAACGAGTCGATATAATAAATTTGACCACCTACGAGTACGACACCTGGGGCAAACTCATTTCCTCCAGTGGCAGCCTAGCGGACATCAACCCCCTGCGGTACCGTGGATACTATTACGATACCGAAACAGGCTTCTACTACCTGCAAAACCGCTGCTATTCCCCCGTGGTCTGCCGGTTTATCAATGGAGTCAAGCAAACTCCTACGGGCGCTGGCATAGTAGGATATAACATGTTCGCTTATTGCCACGATAAATTTGGTGAGGTAAAAAGCTATGGATATCCGGCCAGTTCTATATAGAATCTTCTTCCCGTTTTTGCTGCTTTTTATTATTGCATTTGTATATGCTTTCAGACAGTTTCTTAAAAGCAAAACGAGAGTACGCCGAAAAAGAAGCGGGATTCCTTCTTCAGAGAAAAAGAGGAAATCTGAAATTGTTTTCGCCTCCATAATTTGTGTGCTCTGTTTTTCCTATATGCTGTACCTATCCTGCGACTTAGTATTCCGTGACTATAGGACATCTGAAGGCGTCTTTCTGAAGTTTAATAGAAGTCGTTATGAGCTTTTAGTCTGGGATGTCAATTTTGAAATTGATGGAGCAACAGACTGTTTTACTCTGATGGATTCTGTGGTCAATGTTCATGATCTGATCCCTGGCTGCACTTACGAAATAACCTACGCTAAACGGACCAACATGGTACTCTCCTTTACTCCGCCTCAATCGTAAGTTAAGTGAAATATACCGATAACATGGCAGGAATGGGCTGCTTATGTCAGCCCTTTGTATTTGGGATCTCTTTTCTTTTTTGAAGCGTATGCATGAATTACCTTCGCAAGGTAAAATTGTCTATGTAAAAATAAAGGATTGATTGAAAATGATACCCATTATTTATAGAGTTGCCTTCCCCTTTCTTCTCCTTTCAATAATAGCCTTAATTGAAGCCGTCGTTCAGTATCGGTTGTGGAGGAAAGAAAAGCAACGTGCAAAAAAAACTGTGAGAAACAAACACAAAGTTATTGCATTGTTCTGCTTAGTTGCATTTGTTGGTCTTACTTCATATTCAATTTATTTATCCCAAGATGCTATTCTGAAAGATTACGTGGTTTGTGAGAGCGTTTATATTCGTGGTTTTCGAAGTGTTCGTTCATTTGGCGTATGGGATGTAGACTTTGAAATTGACGAAAAAACCAAAAGACTCAATTTGTTAAATTCCACAGAAGATATTCAAAATCTCACCCCCAATAAAAGTTATACTATAACTTACGGAAAGAGGACAAACATGGTAATTTCTGTTCGTTCCGCAGATACTTGAGCCGGCACTACATTGGGAGTCAGTGGAGCACCTATTGCAATTCTAAAAGTTTTGATATTTATGTTTGTGGTACAATTAAGAAAATTGCTTTTTCTCGAATTTACCTGTTTCCAGAATACAAAACTTGAGGCCTTCAACTCCTTGGTTGAAGGCCTTAAGTTTATCTCTAATCTTAGTTCTCTTTCCTCCCCGCTGGCAGCCCAGTGCGAATGGTAAACTTATTTGGTCATCCATCCACATTTTGGGGACACAACACGAAATACACAATATCCCCCGTTCCCTTCAAGACCATGTTCTCATAAAAAACGCTGGTAAAATCGCAAGATTGGTAAAACATGATTTTCTTCGATAAATTCCGGAGATGTGCCGACATGCTTTGCGCCTTCAATCATATCCAGCACTACATTTTCTTCTCCAATTTGAGCACCCAGTTTTTCCGCGAACTCAATTGCTTGTATGGGTGGGATAATGGTGTCTTTCGTTCCGTGCTGAATATAGAAAGGTGGTGCAGCTTGGCTTAAATAAGTATCTACACTGGCAACCTTTGCTAATTCTCCCAAACAATTTTTAGGTGTCCCAAGGTAATCAGATAAGATCGTACTGCTCTCGTCCAGCATATTTTTGTGAAGCTCAGGAGATAAGTAATCAACTTCGGTCAATTGCTCATAGTGACGCACCAAATTGATTAAAGGTGCCACAGCGGCAACCGCCTTTACAGAACAAGAAACGTCCGTTAGCGCATCGGTTTTCTCATCCAGGAAATCGGTATCCTGAGTTGTCCCCACGATGGAAACCAAATATCCCCCAGCAGAATCGCCATATAAGAAAAAATGCTGAGGGTCAAGACCATATTCCGTACCGTGTGCTTTTAAAAATCGGATAGCCTTTTTCACGTCAATAATTTGTGATGGAAACCGAAATTCCGGCACCAGTCGGTAGTTTACAGAAACCAGCGCAAATTCTTCTCGCAAAGCGAAAAATCCAGGATAAACGCTCAAATCACGTTTATCGCAGCGGGAAAATCCACCGCCATGAACAAGAATCATTACCGGAAAAGGTGCTTGTCCAGTTTCAGGCAGATAAATGTCCATTTTTTGCAGATGATGCGGGCCGTAAGAAACATCCAAATGTTTTCTGTGAATATGATCAAATACGGGTACAGGATATTCTCCGTCTAAGTTTACCCATTCAGAAATAAATTTTGCTCCACGCATAGTGCGCACAATTATCACCCTTTCACTATGAACAAAGCCATTATCGGGGGAATAAACGAGGTAAACTATCCTTTATGTTCTAAAGATAGTATCCTCATCCCCTGGCGATCATTTTATTTCGATATTCCGAAGGCAAGCAGCCAACATTCTTTTTGAACTGGCGTGAAAAATAGCTTGGATTCATATAACCCACCGCATAACTGACATCATACAGCTTGTTGGATAAATCCATTAACAGCTCTTTTGCTTTTTCCATACGCACCATAGTCAAGTACCGGTTAATGGTGGTTCCTGTTGCTTGGTGAAATAATAAGCAAAGATACGTAGGCGTAAGATACACTTCCGCAGCCAATTCATTTATGGTTAAATTCTCGCCATATCGTTCCCGTATGGTTTTTTGGACCTGCTGAATCATGCCTAAAGTAGCCGAATCATTTTTCAACTGAATGAGATTGCGAATACTAATTCCGTACTGAAGCAATAATTTTCGCATTTGCTCCAGTGTCTCAGCATGAAACAGCTGATCTAAAATGGATTGCTGGGAAAGGGAGCCCTCTTCTCCCTCCCCCATTTGTTCTCTCAACACGCTGTATACTTCAAAAATATAACGACTGATTATATTTCTGTAAAACGTAATGTTAATTGAATGTAATTTTGTGAGTCGCGCGAACTGTTCATTCACCCACTCGATCCAGTCCTTCTCTTCCTTTTCCAGCAACAACGCGCGGATATTGGCAACCGGGACCTTTTCATCCGACAGACCGGCTTCCGGAGCCATGGAAAAATTATATGGTATAACCATTTCGCCACCCAGATACAGCCGATGTTTTAACGCATCTGAAGCCAAGGTATAGGACTCTTTTAGACGTTGGAGTGAATCCACTACTCCGCCTATTCCCAACGAAACACCTAAAGATAAATACTTCTTTACCACATCTTTTATTTGCTCGCCAAGACGCATCAAAAGTTCAGAAAAATCCTTTTCTTCCTGAAGAAATAATATAAGAACCAATCTTTGCGCTCTGAAGGGGTCATCGATGGTCAAACCTTGGTATTCTTTTTGCATAATTTCGTTACAGATATTTTTCAAGGCCACACTAAGCAACGGCCAATCGTTTTGGAAAGCCGGACAAGATTCCAGCGCACCTTCATCTGGATCCAAAACAATAACGGCAATGGAAACAAGTTGGTCTTTCTGTAACTGAAAATGATCCATTTGGGCTTGCAGTCTTTCCCCTGTGGGGATCTGACCCTTTAACACAGAACTCAGAAACCTTTCTTTCATAACAGGAAGCTCCGCATGCATCCACTCCTGCATCTTCCGCATTTTTTCGCTGGAACTGCGCTTTTCATCAATACGGCCTGTCATTTTTCGAACACATTGCTCCAACTCATCAAAATTGACAGGCTTTAATATATAATCGCAAGCTCCTAAGCGCATTGCCGAGCGCACATAATCCATCTCACTATATCCACTGAGAAACACTATCTCCAGACTGGGATACTTTTCCCTAGCTTCCCTGGCCAAAGTGATACCATCCATTCTGGACATTTTCACGTCCGTGAATAGAATATCCGGCTGAAGTGTTTCTAGTAATGGCAGCGCTGTGATACCATCATCCGCTTCACCAACAATTTCTAAGCCCAACTTGGACTGGACAAGTAAATTCTTAAGTCCTTGGCGGGTCATTTCTTCATCATCCACGATAAGCACTCGGTATTCTGCCATATTAGCCCTTTCCCTTCACTGTTTCGCAAAAAGGTATTTGTCATTTTATACAATTGATTATATGCTTTAATGTCATTTTCGTCAACGATTGTAAGTTTTTTACATTTTCGAAAAAGGTATATGAGATGAGTACGGAGTCTCAACTTCATATACCATTTTCTTTTCGATGTTACCCTTTTACAGAACCGATCATAACGCCTTTGATAAAATACTTCTGAAGGAAAGGATACACGAGCAAAATAGGGAGTGTAGACGCTACAATCGAAGCACCTCGTACGCCTTCCGGTACCAGGTTTGCCATCATATCATCAGAAGAAGCTGCCAAATTGGGGTCGTCCGCTATATTTGTCAAAAGATCTTTCAAATACAAAGGCAAAGTTTTTACAGAAATTTGGGTATTGTAAATCGCGGGACTGAGATAATCGTTCCAAAGCCCTACCGCCGCGAATAGCGCCACCGTTGCAAATACAGGTAAGGCTACCGGCATTACGATACGAACCAAAACAATAAAGTTGTTGGCTCCATCAATTCTCGCGGATTCTTCCAGGCTCTCCGGAATGCTTTCAAAATAGTTCTTAATCAAAAGCATATTGTACACGTTGATAGCTCCCGGCAAAAACAAAACCAGCAGTGTATTTGTAAGATGCAAATTTTTCATAAGCAAATAGGTAGGGATCATACCACCGGAAAACAACATGGTGAAAACAAAGAGTATCAGCAGGGGTTTACGCATAGGTAAACTAGGTTTTGAAAGCGGATACGCCGCTAATCCAGTCACTGCCATGGACAAAGCAGTACCCACCACCGTAACGATCACGGAGTTGACAAAAGATCTCAAAAACATACTGGAAGTCAGTACATACTTTAGAGTATCCAGCTGAAACCCAATGGGGTAAATTGTCACGCTGCCGGATACCAATGCCCATTCTGAGGAAAAAGCTTTTGCAACAACATTGAGAAAAGGAACAAGGGCAATGACCGCATAGATAAATGTAATTCCATAAACAAAAATACCTATTGCGATATCTTCACCAGATTTTCTTCTTAACAAACGTTTCATCGTCCTCTTCCCTCCTACCAAATGCTGCTTCCAGTAAACTTTCGGCTGAACCAGTTTCCCATCATAACCAAAATAAAACCTACCAGTGATTCAAACAGACCCACCGCTGTAGTGAAGCTATAATCCATTTTACCCAGTCCGATCCGATACACATAGGTTCCGATTACATCGCCCACATCGTATACAACCGGATTGTACATTGCCAAAATCTGTTCCGTTCCCGCATTCATAATACTGCCAATACGCAGAATGAACATCAGCACAACCGTAGGCAGAATACTTGGCAGGGTAATGCTCCAAATCTGCCTAAGCCTTCCCGCGCCATCCATTCGAGCCGCTTCGTACATTTCTTGACTCACGCCTGCTATGGCTGCAATAAAAACAATGGCGTTCCAACCAACTTCCTTCCATCCGGCGGAAAAAACTATCACTGCACGGAACCAGGTAGGAGTTATAAAGTTTACAGCCTCTCCCCCAAAACCTTTTATCATCAAATTCACAAGCCCATTGGTAGTAGATAGAATGGAAGTGAATATACCTGCCACCACAATCCAGGAAAGAAAATGGGGTATGTAAATAATGGTCTGCACTACTTTTTTATACCATAGAGAATGAACCTCATTTAGAATAAGCGCGACAAAAATGCCCATGGGAAACAAAATGGCAATCTTATAAAAACTGATAATCAAGGTATTTTTCAGGACGTTGAGGAAATCCTTGGAAGCGACTAATTCTTGAAAGTTTTCCAACCCCACCCAAGCGCTGCCCGCAGGGTCAAAAATATTGTAGTCCTGAAAAGCAATGCGGATACCCCACATTGGCAAGTATTTAAAAAGGATCAGAAACGCGAGGGCCGGAACCAACATGAGATACATATCCCAATGTTTTCTGATACGATGCAGTAACGGTTTTGATTGATCCATAAACAACACAACTCCTTCTACGATATTTCTCTCTGAATACCACTGGAAGAAATATCCATAAAGGTTGTGTAGGAGAACTTTTTACACAAAAGTCCTCCTACCACCTTACCTACTGAATTATTTTCTTTTATCCCTTATTCTTTGGAAGCGTACCACTCGTTATATTCGTTGGTCATTGCTTCGCCGCCAGCAGCCATCCACTCTTCAACAAAGGCGTCCCAGCTGTCAACTGTATCCGAACCAGCGATGATCTTAATCTGCTGGTCAAGAACCATCTGGTCCAAAGACTGCTTATTCTTGGAGGTCTCAGGGAAAATCGGCGCTTCAGAAGCGGGGCTTACCACATTATGCTTGGTCACATCTTCATTGCGGTTCAACTGTTCCCAGCAATTCCATTGGCGTTCGTCCTTCTTGGCACGACACATCCAATATTCAGAGTAGCTGGACAACCGGCCTACGTCATAGTTATTTGCCAAGCTGCGCTCGTCAAAGAAGGTCGGTTTAATGGGCCAATACTCACCATTTTCATCAACCGTGTAGTGAACACCTTCCTGACCAATGCAGATCTCTCGGAAATTGTCTTCTTCCAAGCAGATATTGATAAAATTAATTACATCCTCCACATGTTTGCTGGCCTTGGGAATAAACGCGATTCTGTCAAAACCATTGCCCAGAGTCGTGCCAATTCCTGCGTCACCATTGGGGCCAATCAAATAGGGAATAAACGCCTGCTCGTGTTCGGGCTGTGTCTTATCCATGGTATCGTAAATTGTCGGGCAATCCCAATAGCCAAAGTAGGCCACACCTGAAATACCGTTTGTATACTTTTCAAGCTGATTTTCCGCTTTGTTAGCAGGGAACTCCGCGTCAAGGAGTCCTTCATCGTACAAGCTCTCCAAAAATGCCAAATAATCTTTCATACGGGGATCAGCAACTCGATTCACCAGTTTGCCATCCACTTCGTTCCACTCATTTGGAATTCCGAAAGCTCCCAACACACCGCTAAGCGAAACGTTTGAGCCATTTAATGTCATTGGAACAACCGCGTTGCCAGTACCATTGTCGTACTCTTTAAAAGCACGGAGCACTTCCACAAATTCATCGGTTGTAGTGGGAACATCCAATCCCAATTCGTCCAACCAGTCTTTGCGCATGAACAGAGCCTCACGAACCTCTCCCACACCGTCAAAGCTCAGGCTTTCCATTCCGATTGCATAAAGGCCACCATCGACTGTAAAGGAGGACTCCGCATAATCAGAAATGGCTGCACGTAAATTTGGCGCGCTCTCCAAATAAGGTTTGATGTCAACCAACGCTCCATTCTGAGCATAGCTGTTTACAAGACTAGCATCTCCCAGGTAGGTTACAATATCGTACTCTTCCTCAGAAGCCATAATCAGATTCAGCTTGTCAGCGTAACCGTCCTGAGGCAGCATGTCATACTGCACGTCATACCCTGTAAGTTCATGAATGGTTTCTGCCACAGGATAGGTATTATAGTCTACTGTTCCATTAATGAGCAGGTGCTTCAATGTTGGTTTTTCTTCGTCCCCAGTCTCTTCGGAAACGGTTGTGGAAGAAACACCGCTTTTCTCCTCATCCGCAGTGGACGATGTGGTTGAGGAGCTGCCGCAGCCAGTAAAAATACTGCCTGCCATGATCGTCACAAGAATCAGTGATAAAATCGATCGCTTTTTCAATTTGAACCCTCCTTGATTTTTAAGGTGTGGGAAAAGTATAGCAATTTCAATAAATATTCTAAAGAAATAAAACTTTGATTTCTGATTCTAAATTATAGTCTTCATGTTCAGAGGCTAGTTTTGAGTTTTGTCATTTCTTTGTTCCGCGATTCTCAATGTGACCATTGTGTATTTTCCTTCCTCTGACTCTAGGTCAATTCCACTCCCTTCTTTATCGGAAAATAGAAGAATGCGCTGATTGACGTTATACAAACCATATCCTCCTGTTTTTCTTGAGGGAAGTTTCAGAAGATTATTAGCGTCCTCTTCCTTCATTCCTATTCCGTTATCGGTAACCGCCATAATTAAGAACCCATTTTCCAGGTAAATATCAATATCGATCCGGCCCCGGCGTTCTGTTAATGGACGAATTCCGTGAAGCAACGCATTTTCAATAATGGGCTGCAAAGTCATTTTCGGTAAAAGGCATTCCTCTACATCGGGATCCGTAATCACATCCAAATCAAATGTATTTCCAAACCGCACTTTTTGAATTTCCATATAGGCCTGGGTCATTTCCAACTCTTCCATGACAGTAACTACATCCCGCCCATTATTGAGAATCAACCGCAGATATCTCGTGAGAGCGGCAATAACTGCCATGGAATCCTGAATGCGTCCAGCACAAACCAGCCATTGGATCGTATCCAGGGTATTATAGAGAAAATGCGGGTTTATTTGGGCTTGAAGCAGCTGAAGTTGTGTGCTTCTTTGCAGTTCCATCTGCTCATAACTAGTGCGAATCAATACACGGGCGCTCTCCAAAGATTCATCCAAACTGGAAAAGAGGCGAAATGAGAATTTTTTCTTCTCCCTCTCCGGGGACGTTTTAACACCCGCGAACACGGAGGCCAACTTATGCACACGACGTGCCATACCATTGACAACCAGCCAAGAAGCCGTTAAGCTCAATCCTACAAACACCATCAGCAAAACAATATACAGGATAAGGTGCAGCCCATTGTTCTTGCTGGCAGAAAGATCTTCAGTAGGTACTTCCATTACCAAGTACCAGCTTGCCTGATTCACCTGTTGCGTTAGATAAGTTTCCTTTCCTATATGGAACACGCCTTTTTCCTTTAAATCAAAGTTCGGGCTATCCCATAGGGGTGAAATTTCTCCACACTGCCCATCTCCCAGCAAGATATGTCCCTGCATATCCGTAAGATACACAAAGGACCTTTCCGAAAAATTGATCTGGTTTAAAATATCCTCAAACCATTCTCTGTTTAAATCTACCGATAAGGCTCCAACTATGTGTCCGACTTGCTTTATATCTTTCACCAAGCGAACGAAAGAGATATACTCTTCCTTTGTTCCAAACTGGTTGCGTTCTGTTAACATAAATTCCCCTCTGGCCGTTACATCGGTAAATTGAGGATCGCTTAAAAATTCAGAGAAGGGAAAGAAATGGCTTTTTTCACGGGCATAAATTTTTTCGTCATTCACGTACAAACGGATTGAAGACACATTGGAACTTTCCAAAGTTGCCCCCAAAGTATTATTCATTTGCCGCAGCTCTTCCACCTGATCTTCCACCTTTTGCGTCGCTGCGTCAACAGACATGGGCTCATTGATAGACGCTGAAACAAACAGGTAGTCAGAAACGTTTTTTAGGTCTTCCAAATCGCTTTCCATACTGATGACTGCCTGATTCAACGTCTGCTGCAAAGTCTGAACAACCTCATTTTCCATTTGCTTATTCAAGCTGCTCAGATAAAAGCCAAATAGTATCATCGTGGGCACAATAGCTATTAGGAGATATAGGAGTATTCCATTGACTTTCGTTTTACTGCTCTTTCCCAACTGAAATCTTCCCCCTCTCTGAAAACTTGTCATTGTTTCAACAGGTTTTTCTCATATAAACAGTCTGTTTCCAGCGAGCAAAAGGATAACCTCATTACAGCCGCAAACAGTTCTCAGACAAACACCCCATACAATAGGAAGAAAGACGCAAATGGTTTTTGCGTCCTTCTTTATTCATATCTTCTTTTGGCAAGCGGTAATTTTCCAACTGTCCTATCCCTAACACTTAGAAAAAGTATGCCCCATCTTCACGGAGCTTAGCGCGCAATTTCTGAACATCCAAGCCGTGTACGTCCGTGTTTTCTTTCGCAATGAGCGCCGCTGCGGTCCCAGCTGCCTGTCCAGTTACCAGAGCCGTGGGCATGACGCGGACACTGCCTAATACCAAGTGGTCACAGCTGACATTTCTGCCCGCGGTAAGCAGATTCTTCGCTCCTTTAGGAATTAAACTGCGGAAGGGTATTCCGTGGGATTCACCCGGTCCATAATGTTCCACTCGAAAATCGCTGTTAAACTCGCCTGTGTTGCCTTTTTCCCGCTCTTCCTCATTCTGGTGAACATCAATGTAATAGCTGTTGCGGCCAATTTCATCTTCAAATGTCCGCCTAGCTAAATAGTCCTCCAGTGTGATCGTGTACTCTCCCACCACACGTCTTGACTCCCGGATTCCCATAGCGGGAGCAGTAGCGCTGAGAAAAGACGCCGCAAAAGCGGAAGGGAAATATTCTTTCAGTCCTTCATGAAATTGATGAGCAAGTTTCCGCCCTTGGATCATTGCCCGTGAAACACTAAACGGATCTGTGGCGTCCACGTTCCAAAGATGACCTGCGTTAAACCCCACTGTGCGGGGACCTACCAAGCTGTTACAGGAATGCCCGTCCTTTACCAGAGGGTATTTATCGTCTCGGACAATCTCATAAACAGGACAATCTGGGATACTGGAATGCATTCTAGGACCTGTTGCGTAGGCATATTCATCCACATTGGTAATTTGGAAACAGTGAGTGGACGGCTGCACTTCATGGGTGTCCTCGCTTCCAAATTCAAAAGGCAAACCGGACCAAGCTACTAGATCTCCATCCCCGGTGCAATCCACAAAAACGGATGCTTTATATGCCATAAGGCCGCTTTTATTGGATACCACCAAGTAGTTCAGACGTCCTTCTTTAAAGTCTACAGCGCTGACCATTGTATGGAACAAAACATCTGCCCCAGCCTCAGTTACTAAATCATCATACACTCGTTTCAGAGCTTCCGCGTCAATAGGCACCCAATCTAAATCATCCTTGCCGATGTGGGGCATAGCCGCTTTCGTTGCCTCAAAAACTTTTTGAGCCACCCCTCTATAAACAATCTTCTCTTTGTCAGAAAAAGGACACCAGGCCGGCACCATACCGGATGTTCCCATTCCTCCCAATACACCTGAGGATTCGATCAG
>ULMJ01012802.1_pt1 | contig 19542 bp, 14 predicted proteins | sample 1951641 | NCBI WGS metagenome assembly ULMJ01 (sample SAMEA4835550, study PRJEB28245) | human gut metagenome | biome: gut microbiome; material: fecal sample | place: Denmark | collected 2008 | reverse complement strand
GCTGGCTATGGACAAAAAATACATGGAGACTTATGGAGCCGATGCAGATAAAGTGGCGGCTTACCTCCCGATAAGCGGACAAACGGTTACTCATTTCACCATTCGCAAGGAACGCGGATTGCCGAATGGTATTCCTATCATAGATGAATACGCCCCCGTGAACCGTGTACGCAAAGATACTTCTCCTATTATATTGATTACCGGTGACCGCAATCTGGAAATGGCCGACCGTTGGGAAGAGAATGCCCTGCTTGCTTCCGTATTGAAGAATATAGGAAATAAGCAAATTACTTTATATGAATTGCAAGGTTTCAATCATGGCACGGTGCTCGAACCTGCCTGCTTCCTGATTATAAATTATATCCGTGAACATTGCCCGGATAAAACGGTGAAGAAATAACATGGCTAATACCTTATAATATATACTATTATGAAAAGATTTACAATTTTAGCTGTCGCTTTGTTGATGTGTGTAGCGACCTTCGCTCAAGAGGCCCTTTGGGGAATCGGGCCACTCGTATCTCCCGAAATATATGACAATAACACCGTTCTATTTCGCTTGAGAGCACCGAAAGCGGTGAAAGTACAAATCACAGGTGATTTCCTGCCGAAACAAAAAGTAAAGATGCCTAACGGGGAATATGAGATTCCGGGAATTGTGGATTTGACTGAAGGTAAAGATGGCGTATGGGAATACACCACTCCCGAACCGTTGAAGCCCGAACTCTACAGCTACTCTTTTATTGTGGACGGCCTGCGGATGAACGACCCTGCCAATATTTATCTGATACGTGACGTGGCCACCCTTACCAATGTATTCATCATTGGTGGTGACCGTGCCGATTTATATAAAGTAAACCAAGTACCTCATGGCACGGTATCCCGCACTTGGTACAATAGCCCGACCCTCGGTATGGAACGCCGCATGACAGTCTATACTCCCGCTGGCTATGAAACCGACGGTAAACGCTATCCCGTGTTCTATCTTCTGCACGGTATGGGTGGTGACGAGGAGGCCTGGATTTCTCTTGGCCGCACCGCGCAGATACTGGACAACCTGATTGCGCAAGGCAAAGCAAAGCCCATGATTGTGGTGATGACGAATGGCAATGCTTCGCAGGAAGCTGCTCCGGGTGAATCTTCCCTCGGTATGATGCCTCCTTCCATGCAACTACCTAAAACAATGGAAGGTTCTTTTGAACAGGCATTCCCGGATGTGGTGAAATTCGTGGATAAGAACTATCGTACTATTAAGAATAAATCCGGTCGCGCCATTGCCGGACTGTCTATGGGTGGTTTTCACGCTTTGCACATTTCCAAACAATATCCCGATATGTTCAATTATGTAGGCTTGTTCTCTGCTGCTATTTTGCCGAACAAGAATGTTGCTTCCCCGATATATGAAGACTTGGAAGGTAAGTTGAAAACACAGTTTGCCAAGAAGCCGTCTCTTTACTGGATAGCTATCGGAAAGACAGATTTCCTTTATAAAGCGAATGAGGATTTTCGCAAACTACTGGATGAGAATGGATATAAATATACCTATTACGAAACCGATGAAGGACATATCTGGAAGAACTGGCGCATCTATCTGAGCGAATTTGCTCCACTGCTTTTTTAATAAGAATACCTTAATCAAATAATACCCCCAAAAATAACACCGCAGATAACTGTGCAATGCTTTTAATCTGCATAAAAACAATATCAAAACCATGAATAGAAAATTAATCTTATCCTTTGCCCTGTCCGGGCTTGTGTTAACCACCGCCACGGCGCAGACTTCCGTAGCGCCCGCCATTCCCAGAGACGAAAAGATAGAACAGAAAGTGGAAGACTTGCTCAAGAAGATGACCCTTGAAGAGAAAATCGGTCAGATGACGGAGCTTACCATCGACGTTATTACGAAGCGTGATAGCCCCTCTAAAGAGTTCCAGATAGACGACGCCCTGCTGGATACCGTCATCGGCAAGTATAAGGTAGGTTCTATCCTGAATGTTCCCCAAGGCGTTGCCCAGTCCAAAGAGAAATGGGAAGAAATCATCAGGAAGATACAAGATAAATCCATGCAAGTGATGGGTATTCCCTGCATTTATGGTGTAGACCAAATACATGGCACCACCTATACACTGGGCGGAACTTTCTTCCCGCAAGGCATCAACATGGCAGCTACCTTCAATCGTGAACTGGTGCGCGAAGGTTCCCGCATTTCCGCCTATGAAACCAAAGCCGGAAGTATCCCCTGGACTTATGCCCCGGTGCTCGACCTGGCCCGTGATGCCCGTTGGCCCCGCCATTGGGAGAACTATGGCGAAGATTGCTTTGTGAACGCTGAAATGGGACGCGAGTCCGTTCTCGGTTTTCAGGGCGTAGACCCTAATAATATAGGAAAGCAGCATGTAGCCGCATGTATCAAGCATTACATGGGTTACGGTGTTCCGGTTTCGGGAAAAGACCGCACCCCTTCCTCTATCACCGTGCAGGACATGCGCGAGAAGCATTTTGCCCCCTTCCTCGAAGGCATTAAGGCGGGTGCTCTATCTGTCATGGTGAACTCTGCCATGAACAATGGTCTCCCTTTCCACGCCAACTACGAACTGTTGACGCAATGGTTGAAAGAAGACCTGAACTGGGATGGACTGATTGTGACAGACTGGGCGGACATTAATAACCTTTATACCCGCGATAAGATTGCCTCCAGCAAGAAGGAAGCCATCAAAATTGCCATCAATGCAGGTATCGACATGTCCATGGTTCCCTACGAGTGGAGTTTCTGCACCTACCTGAAAGAGTTGGTGGATGAAGGTGAAGTGCCTATGAGCCGCATTGACGATGCTGTGCGCCGTGTATTGCGCATGAAGTATCGTTTGGGTTTATTTGATACACCTGCTTATAATCATAAAGATTTCCCCCTGTTCGGTGGCAAGGAACACGCTGCCGCCGCTTTGCAGGCTGCTGAAGAATCTTTGGTACTGCTGAAAAACACAGATGGAATCCTGCCTCTGCTCCCCGGCAAGAAGTTATTGATTACCGGCCCTAACGCCAACTCCATGCGCACGCTCAACGGTGGCTGGTCTTATTCCTGGCAAGGTGATAAAGCTGACGAATGTGCTGCAGACTATAACACTATTCTCGAATCGTTTACCAACAAGTTCGGCGCTTCCAACATCATCTACGAGCCGGGTGTGAGCTACAAACAAGGCGGTGCTTGGTGGGAAGAAAACGCTCCTGAAATAGACAAAGCCGTAGCTGCCGCCGCTAATGCGGATTACATCATCGCCTGTATCGGCGAGAATTCCTATTGCGAAACTCCGGGCAACCTGACAAACCTCTTTCTTTCCAAGAACCAGTTTGACTTGGTGAAAGCATTGGCCACTACCGGGAAACCGATTGTCCTTGTCCTGAACGAAGGACGCCCGCGCATCATCAACGAGATAGAACCATTGGCAAAAGCCGTTATTAACGCCATGCTTCCGGGCAACTACGGTGGCGACGCCCTCGCAAACCTTCTGTCCGGCGACGCTAACTTCAGCGGAAAAATGCCATATACTTATCCGAGAGACATCAACTCGCTGTTCACTTACGACTATAAACCTTGTGAAGACCTCGAAAAGATGCAAGGCGCTTATGATTATGATGCAGTGATGTCCGTGCAGTGGGCATTTGGCTACGGACTGAGCTACACTTCCTATGCATACAGCAACCTCAAAGTGGATAAGCCGGACTTCACTGCCGACGATGTGCTGACTTTCACCGTTGACGTGAAGAATACGGGCAATCGCATCGGCAAAGAGAGCGTCCTGTTGTTCAGCAGCGACCTGATAGCTTCCCTGACTCCCGATGTACGTCGCCTGCGTGCCTTTGAGAAGGTGGAACTGAGACCGGGTGAAACCAGAACTGTTACTCTGAAAGTGAAAGCCTCCGACCTTGCCTTTGTCGGTTATGACGGCAAGTGGATACTGGAGAAGGGGGATTTCCGCATCCAGACGGGTAATCAGACATTGAATGTAACTTGCATGGATACGAAGAAATGGGATACTCCGAATAAGTAAAAAGGAAGGAAACAAGGGGACGAGTTAACAAGGGAACAAGGGGCTGCGCAATGCTTCTATGCCGCATGGAACCTTGTCCCTTTGTCAACCCGTCTCTTCGTCAACTGATTTAAAACCGCAGAAAAGGAAATAATTACGTCAACTAATCGTTAAATGATTCTTTTTTTCTCTAATATTTTGTAGTCGAACAGATTATTTATATCTTTGCAACCGCAATGGATGAAAGGTGGAGGGGCAATTAAGCTCCTTTTTTTGTTCTTATATAGTTAATCAATGATAGAAAAGAAAACTGTTTGTCAAATTGTTGACGAGTGGCTGGACGGAAAAGAGTACTTTCTGGTGGAAGTATCTATCAGCCCGGATGACAAGATTCTGGTGGAAATTGACCACAAAGAAGGTGTTTGGATTGAAGATTGCGTGGAATTGAGCCGATTTATCGAATCCAAGTTGAACCGTGAAGAGGATGATTATGAGTTGGAAGTAGGCTCTGCCGGTATCGGACAGCCATTTAAAGTGTTGCAACAGTACTGCAATCACATCGGGAAAGATGTGGAAGTGTTGAAAAAAGACGGACGTAAGCTGTGCGGCGTACTCAAAGCGGCCGACGAACAGCATTTCACCGTAACCATTGAGAAGAAAGTGAAACCTGAAGGAGCTAAGCGCCCCACGTTGGTGCAAGAAGATGAAACCCTTGCGTATGATGAAATAAAATATACTAAATACTTAATCAGTTTTAAATAAGACTATGGCCAAAAAAGTAGAAACTATCAGCTTGATAGATACATTCTCGGAATTTAAGGAACTGAAAAATATCGATAGAACCACAATGGTGAGCGTACTCGAAGAGTCGTTCCGTAGTGTGATTGCGAAGATGTTCGGTACCGATGAGAACTACGACGTAATCGTGAATCCGGATAAGGGTGACTTCGAAATATGGCGTAACCGTGAAGTGGTGGCGGATGAAAACCTGGAAAATCCGAACTTGCAGATTGGATTGTCGGAAGCACAGAAGATAGATGCTTCTTATGAAGTAGGTGAAGAAGTGACGGATGAGGTGATCTTCGCAAACTTCGGACGCCGTGCCATCCTGAACCTGCGCCAGACTTTGGCTTCGAAGATTTTAGAACTGGAAAAAGACAGTATCTATAATAAATATATTGATAAGGTAGGCAACATCATCAATGCAGAAGTATATCAGATATGGAAGAAGGAAATGTTGCTGCTGGATGATGAAGGAAACGAGTTGCTGTTGCCCAAAACGGAACAAATCCCGAGCGACTTCTATCGCAAAGGTGAAACGGCACGTGCCGTAGTGGCCCGTGTGGACAATAAGAACAACAACCCGAAGATCATTCTTTCGCGTACATCGCCTGTATTCTTGCAGCGCCTGTTCGAGATGGAAGTGCCCGAAATCATGGACGGACTGATTACCATTAAGAAGATTGCCCGCATCCCCGGTGAGCGTGCCAAGATTGCCGTTGAGTCGTACGACGACCGTATCGACCCGGTAGGTGCCTGCGTAGGTGTGAAGGGTAGCCGTATTCATGGTATTGTTCGTGAGTTGCGCAACGAGAATATTGACGTAATCAACTATACGAGCAATATCCAGTTGTTTATTCAGCGTGCCCTCAGCCCCGCAAAAATATCTTCTATCCGACTGAATGAAGAAGAGCGTAAGGCAGAAGTATTCCTGAAACCGGAAGAAGTATCGCTGGCTATTGGTAAAGGAGGTTTGAATATCAAACTTGCCAGTATGTTGACCGAGTACACCATTGACGTGTTCCGTGAGTTGGATCAGGCTGTTGAAGATGAGGACATCTACTTGGATGAGTTCAGAGACGAAATTGACGGTTGGGTGATTGACGCTATCAAAGCGATTGGCATCGATACCGCAAAAGCCGTACTGAACGCTCCGCGTGAATTGCTGATTGAAAAGACCGACCTGGAAGAAGAAACGGTGGATGAGGTATTGAACATTTTGAAATCGGAGTTTGAAGAAAGCGAACCTGAATTCGAGCCTGAATTTGAACCGGAATCAGAAGTAGAGTCTGAGTCTGAGTCAGAGGCCGGATTAGAGCCTGAGGCTGAATAAACGTCCGATGGCGTTTGTTTCTGTTTGCACTAACTTCTTTCTCCACATTATTCATTAATTTTTTAGTATGACGATTAGGTTAAATAAAGTAACAAGAGATTTGAATGTAGGAATTTCAACGGTAGTTGAGTTCTTGCAGAAGAAAGGCTTTGCCGTTGAGGCAAATCCCAACACAAAAATTACCGAGGAGCAATACGCTTTGCTCGTGAAAGAGTTCAGTACAGATAAGAATCTTAGACTTGAATCGGAACGTTTCATTCAGGAACGACAGAATAAAGACCGCAACAAAGCGTCGGTATCTATCGACGGTTATGCGACTGAGACCACGGAGAAACCGAAAGTTGAGGAAATCAAGACGGTAGTTCCCGAAGATGCACGTCCGAAGTTTAAACCTGTAGGGAAAATAGACTTGGATAAGCTGAATAACCGGAAGTCGGTAGTGGAGAAAGTGGAAGAGAAGAAAGTAGAAGAAGCCGCACCTGTGGTGAAGGAAGAACCTAAGCCGCAGCCTAAGCCTGAGCCAAAGCCCGAACCTAAACCGGAGCTTAAGCCCGAGCCTAAGGTGGAACTCAAACCAGAACCCAAGCCGGAACCCAAACCAGCACCTGCTCCCAAACCTGAACCTGTGGTGAAAGAAGAACCGAAAGTGGCTGTGGAAGAAAAAACAGAATCCGCTACGGTAGTAATCCAGAAAGAAGAAGTGAAAAAAGAAATACCTGCTCCTGTGGCATCTGCCAAGGAAGAGCCGAAGCCCGAAGCGGGCGAAGAAGCAACAGCAAAAGCTGATGGAGATGAAATCTTTACAATCCATAAGCCGGAGTTTGTTTCCAAAATTAATATCATCGGTCAGATTGACCTAGCTACGCTGAACCAGTCTACACGCCCCAAGAAGAAGAGCAAAGAGGAGAAACGTAAAGAGCGTGAAGAGAAGGAGAAAATCCGTCAGGACCAGAAGAAGCAGATGAAAGAGGCGATTATCAAAGAAATCCGCCGCGAAGATAGTAAAGCGAAAGATGGCAAGGAGAAAGATGCCGATGCCAACGCTAACAAGAAGAAACGTCTCCGTATTAATAATAATAAGGAGAAAGTAGATATTAACAATGCATCCAACTTCCAACGCGGAGGTGACAACCGTCCGGGTGGTGGCAAACCCCACGGTAGCGGTCAGGGCGGTGGTGCCAACAATCATCCGGGTGGCAATCGCAACAACCGCAACAATAATGGCGGTAAGGACCGTTTCAAGAAACCGGTTATCAAAGCGGAAGTTAAGGAGGAAGACGTAGCTAAGCAGGTAAAAGAAACTTTGGCACGCCTCACTTCCAAAGGTAAGAACAAGACAGCGAAGTATCGTAAGGATAAACGTGATATGGCATCCAGCCGTCAGCAGGAGCAGGAAGACCGCGAAATGGCGGACAGCAGAGTGCTGAAGATTACGGAATTCGTGACTGCTAACGAGTTGGCAAGCATGATGGATGTTTCCGTTACGCAGGTCATCGCTACTTGTATGAGTATCGGTATCATGGTTTCTATCAACCAACGTCTGGATGCTGAAACCATCAACCTGGTGGCGGAAGAATTCGGATACAAGACTGAGTATGTCAGTGCAGAAGTATCACAAGCCATTGTGGAAGAAGAAGATGCTGACGACGATTTGGAACCGCGCGCACCGATTGTTACCGTTATGGGGCATGTAGACCACGGTAAGACATCGTTGCTCGACTATATCCGTAAAGCGAACGTTATTGCCGGTGAAGCCGGTGGTATCACGCAGCACATCGGTGCCTACAACGTGAAGCTGGACGACGGACGTGAAATTACGTTCCTTGATACTCCGGGTCACGAGGCATTTACAGCAATGCGTGCCCGTGGTGCGAAGGTGACGGACGTGGTTATCATCATTGTTGCTGCCGATGACAACGTGATGCCGCAGACGAAAGAGGCTATCAACCATGCTATGGCAGCAGGTGTACCTATCGTATTTGCTATTAATAAGATTGATAAGCCGACTTCCAATCCAGATAAGATTAAGGAAGAACTGGCAAGTATGAACTACCTTGTTGAAGAATGGGGTGGTAAGTACCAGTCGCAAGATATTTCAGCCAAGAAAGGTCTGGGTGTGAAGGAGCTGTTGGAAAAGGTGTTGCTGGAAGCTGAAATGCTCGACTTGAAAGCAAACCCGAACCGTAAAGCTACAGGTTCCATCATTGAATCTTCACTGGACAAGGGACGTGGCTACGTAGCCACCATGTTGGTATCCAACGGTACGTTGCACGTAGGTGACATCGTATTGGCAGGTACAGCTTATGGTAAGGTGAAAGCTATGTTCAACGAACGTAACCAACGTCTGAAAGAGGCTGGTCCGTCTGAACCGGTATTAATCCTCGGATTGAACGGTGCCCCTGCCGCAGGTGACACGTTCCATGTGATTGATACGGAACAGGAAGCACGTGAAATTGCTAACAAGCGTGAGCAGTTGCAGCGCGAACAGGGCTTGCGTACTCAGAAGATGCTTACTCTGGATGAAGTGGGCCGCCGTCTGGCACTGGGTGACTTCCACGAACTGAACATCATCGTTAAGGGTGACGTGGACGGTTCTGTTGAGGCATTGAGCGACTCACTGATTAAGCTGTCTACGGCACAGGTACAGGTGAATGTAATCCACAAAGGCGTTGGAGCTATCTCCGAGTCGGATGTTTCACTGGCTGCTGCTTCGGATGCCATTATTATCGGCTTCCAGGTGCGTCCGTCGAACGCTGCTGCGAAGCTGGCAGAGAACGAAGGTGTGGATATCCGCAAGTATTCGGTAATCTACGACGCTATCGAAGAGGTGAAGGCTGCTATGGAAGGTATGTTGGCACCGCAGGTGAAGGAGCAGGTGACTGCAACTATCGAAGTGCGCGAAGTGTTCAATATCACCAAGGTGGGTCTCGTGGCCGGTGCAGTGGTGAAGACCGGAAAGGTGAAACGCAGCGACAAGGCTCGTCTCATCCGCGACGGTATCGTAATCTTTACGGGCTCTATCAATGCTTTGAAGCGCTTTAAAGATGATGTGAAGGAAGTGGGTACCAACTTTGAGTGCGGTATCAGTCTGACAAACTGCAACGATATCAAGATAGGCGATATTATCGAATCTTATGAAGAAATTGAAGTAAAACAAACATTATAGTGTGGTAGTGTGATAATGTGATGAAGTTATAATGTTATATGTGCCAATGTGCCAATTGCCCTGCGGCATCTTTCGTACGCAGTCAATTGGCACATTGTTGTATGACAGTCCGCCTTACTCCCTGGCTCTATCACCTTATTACTTACCACCCCTTATTACACTTTAACTATGACAATATTGGATATCATCATACTGGTGGTGGTGGGTGCCGGAGCGGTTATAGGTTTTCTTAAAGGCTTTATCAGGCAGTTGGCGTCTATCCTTGGATTGATTGTCGGTCTGTTGGCGGCGAAAACGTTGTATGTGTCGGTGGCGGAGAAAGTCTTTTCCAGGATGACGGATTCCATGACGTTTGCGCAGATATTGGCTTTTGTCGTTATCTGGGTTGTGGTGCCATTGCTGTTCCTGTTGGTGGCTGCTTTGTTGACCAAGGCAATGGAGGCCGTTTCGCTCGGTTGGCTTAATCGCTGGCTCGGTGCGGGGCTTGGAGCATTGAAGTTCCTGCTGCTGACCAGTTTGCTGGTCTGTGTTGTCGAATTTATTGACTCGGATAATACGCTGGTCGAGCAAACAATGAAGGAGGATTCAGTGTTATATTATCCTATAGAGTCCTTTGCAGGGATGTTTTTTCCTGCCGCAAAAGAAGTTACTGAACAATATATACTTAATTAATAATGCAACCCGAAGAACCCAATAAATATGTAAAGGAACTGACGCAGGAGAAGTACAAGTACGGCTTCACCACCGACGTGCACACGGAAGTCATTGAACGAGGGCTGAATGAAGACGTTGTGCGACTAATTTCTGCGAAGAAGAACGAGCCGGAATGGCTGTTGGAGTTCCGTCTGAAAGCATACCGTCACTGGTTGACGCTGGAGATGCCTACATGGGCGCATCTCCGTATTCCTGAGATAGATTATCAGGCTATTTCATATTATGCCGACCCGTTGGCAAAGAAAAAGGATGCTCCGAAGAGCATGGATGAAGTAGACCCCGAGTTGATAAAGACCTTTAATAAACTGGGTATTCCGTTGGAAGAACAGATGGCGCTGAGTGGTATGGCGGTAGATGCTGTGATGGACTCTGTTTCTGTGAAGACGACATTCAAGGAGACGTTAATGGAGAAGGGAATCATCTTCTGTTCCATCAGTGAGGCGATACGTGAGCATCCCGACTTGGTGCAGAAGTATCTGGGTTCCGTGGTGGGATACCGTGATAACTTTTTTGCTGCGCTGAACTCGGCGGTGTTCTCCGATGGCTCATTCGTATATATCCCGAAGGGAGTACGTTGTCCGATGGAGTTGTCTACCTACTTCCGTATCAATGCCCGCAACACCGGACAGTTTGAACGGACACTGATTGTAGCGGATGCTGACTCGTATGTTTCCTATCTGGAAGGTTGTACGGCGCCAATGCGTGACGAGAACCAGTTGCATGCCGCTATCGTAGAGATTGTGGTGCACGACCGTGCTGAAGTGAAGTACAGTACCGTACAAAACTGGTATCCGGGCGATGCCGAGGGCAAGGGCGGTGTATATAACTTCGTGACGAAGCGTGGCAATTGCAAAGGTGTGGACAGTAAATTATCCTGGACGCAGGTAGAGACTGGTTCGGCCATTACGTGGAAGTATCCGTCTTGTATTTTGACGGGAGATAATTCTTCGGCTGAATTCTATAGTGTGGCGGTGACAAACAACTACCAGCAGGCGGATACGGGTACGAAGATGATACATCTGGGCAAGAATACCAGTAGCACAATTGTCAGTAAAGGTATTTCTGCGGGACACAGTGAGAACTCTTACCGCGGTCTGGTGCGTGTGGCTCAGAAAGCTGACAATGCGCGTAATTACAGTCAGTGCGACTCTTTGTTGCTGGGCGATAAGTGCGGTGCGCACACGTTCCCCTATATGGATATCCATAATGAAACGGCGATTGTGGAGCACGAGGCAACCACCAGCAAAATCAATGAAGACCAGATATTCTATTGCAACCAGCGCGGCATCTCTACGGAAGATGCGGTGGGATTGATTGTGAATGGCTATGCCAAGGAAGTGCTGAACAAGCTGCCGATGGAGTTTGCCGTAGAAGCTCAGAAGTTGCTGGCTATTTCGCTGGAAGGCAGCGTGGGATAAATTAAGAGTTAAGAATGAAGAATGAAGAATTAAAATAAAATGATGGAGAGTTAGGAATGGAGAATGTTGCAATATTCTTCATTCTTAATTCTTCATTCTTAATTTAAGAAGTTATGTTAGAGATAAAAGACCTGCATGCCAGCGTAAATGGCAAAGAAATATTGAAAGGCATCAACCTGACGGTGAGAGCAGGTGAGGTGCATGCTATTATGGGGCCTAACGGTTCCGGTAAGAGTACTCTTTCGGCTGTGTTGGTAGGTAACCCGGCTTTTGAGGTGACAAAGGGCAGTGTAACTTTCTACGGTAAGAACCTGTTGGAGCTTTCACCCGAAGACCGTAGTCACGAAGGTATCTTCCTCAGCTTCCAATATCCGGTGGAAATTCCGGGGGTGAGTATGGTGAACTTCATGCGTGCGGCGGTGAACGAGCAACGTAAATATAACCATTTGCCTGCTCTCAGCGCAAGCGAATTTCTGAAACTGATGCGTGAGAAGCGTGCGATTGTGGAACTGGATAATAAACTGGCAAACCGCTCCGTGAATGAAGGCTTCTCCGGTGGAGAGAAGAAGCGTAACGAAATTTTCCAGATGGCTATGCTGGAACCGCGTCTGAGTATCCTTGACGAAACGGACTCCGGGCTGGATATCGATGCCCTGCGCATCGTTGCCGAAGGGGTAAACAAGTTGAAGACACCGGAAAACAGCACCATCGTCATTACCCACTACCAACGCTTACTGGATTATATCAAACCTGACGTCGTGCATGTGCTATACAAAGGTCGCATCGTAAAGACTGCGGGACCGGAGTTGGCTCTGGAACTGGAAGAGAAGGGGTATGACTGGATTAAGAAGGAGTTGGGAGAATAAATTATGAATGCAGAACAACAATACATAGAGCTTTTCTCCCAGACGGAAGCTATGATATGCCAGCATAGTGCCGAGGTGCTGAATGCTCCCCGTGCCACTGCGTTTGCCGACTTTGAGCGGCTCGGCTTTCCTACCCGTAAGCAGGAGAAATATAAATATACCGATGTCAGCAAGTTCTTTGAACCGGACTATGGACTGAACCTGAACCGTTTGGATATTCCGGTGAATCCTTATGAAGTGTTCAAATGCGATGTGCCCAATATGAGTACGTCTCTGTACTTTGTAGTGAACGATGCTTTCTATAATAAGGCTTTGCCTGCATCCCACTTGCCTGAAGGAGTTATTTTCGGAAGTTTGAAAGAGATGGCAGAGAAGCAACCGGAACTGGTGAAGAAATACTACGGTAAGCTGGCGGACACCTCGAAAGACGGAGTAATAGCTTTCAATACTGCTTTTGCACAAGACGGTGTGCTGCTGTATGTGCCAAAGAATGTAGTAGTGGAGCGTCCCATTCAATTGGTGAATATTCTTCGTGGTGACGTGAACTTCCTGGTGAATCGCCGGGTACTGATTGTTCTGGAAGATGGTGCACAGGCACGTATGCTGGTATGCGACCACGCTATGGATAATGTGAACTTCCTTGCTACTCAAGTGATAGAAGTCTTTGTCGGAGAGAATGCAGTCTTCGATTTTTATGAACTCGAAGAGACTCATACGAGTACAGTGCGCATCAGCAGCCTGCACGTGAAGCAGGAAGCAAACAGCAATGTATTGCTGAACGGCATGACTTTGTATAACGGCACTACCCGCAATACCACCGAAGTGTTGCTGGCAGGCGAAGGTGCTGAAATCAACCTTTGCGGCATGGCAATTGAGGATAAGAACCAGCATGTTGATAATCATACAAGTATTGACCATGCCGTGCCCAACTGTACCAGTAATGAGCTTTTCAAGTATGTACTCGATGACCAGTCTGTCGGTGCTTTCGCCGGTTTGGTGTTGGTGCGTCCCGATGCACAACATACCAGTTCACAGCAAACAAACCGTAATCTTTGTGCTACCCGTGAAGCACATATGTACACCCAGCCGCAGTTGGAGATTTATGCCGATGATGTGAAGTGTAGTCATGGCGCTACAGTTGGTCAGTTGGATGAGACTGCTTTGTTCTATATGCGTCAGCGTGGTATTCCGCAGCGTGAAGCCCGTCTGTTACTGATGTTTGCTTTCGTGAACGAGGTGATTGACACCATTCGGTTGGATGCATTGAAAGACCGCTTGCATCTGCTGGTGGAGAAGCGTTTCCGTGGAGAACTGAACAAGTGCCAGGGGTGCGCCATTTGCAAATAAAGAGTTGTCAATGAAGAATGAAGAATGAAGAATGAAGAATAAGTTGCGCGACATTATGCCGCATGGTAATTCTTCATTTTTCATTCTTCATTCATAATTCTAAATATATGGATATTCAAAAGATAAGAGCCGATTTTCCGATACTTTCCCGTGAAGTGTATGGTAAGCCATTGGTCTACCTTGATAACGGTGCTACGACGCAGAAGCCGCGTCAAGTGGTGGATGCTATTACGGATGAATATTATTCTGTCAATGCGAATGTGCATCGTGGTGTACACTTCCTGTCGCAGCAAGCTACGGAACTGCATGAGGCGAGTCGTGAGACAGTGCGGAAGTTCATCAATGCAGGTTCTACGAATGAAATCGTATTTACGCGGGGAACAACGGAAAGCATCAATCTGCTGGCATCCAGTTTTGGAGAAGCAGTAATGAATCCGGGTGATGAAGTGATTGTTTCGGTGATGGAGCATCATAGTAATATTGTGCCCTGGCAACTGTTGGCTGAACGGAAGCGCATCAACCTGAAAGTTATCCCCATGAACGACCGTGGCGAACTTCTGCTGGATGAATATGAAAAGCTCTTCACAGATCGGACAAAGTTGGTCAGCGTTGTGCATGTATCCAATGTATTGGGCACGGTCAATCCTATCAAGGAGATGATTGCTACTGCTCATGCTCACGGAGTGCCTTTCCTGGTGGATGCTGCGCAGTCCATTCCTCACATGGCGGTGGATGTGCAGGACCTTGATGCTGATTTTCTTGTATTCTCAGGCCACAAAGTATATGGTCCTACGGGTGTCGGCGTGCTTTATGGCAAAGAGGAATGGCTGAACAGGCTGCCGCCTTATCAGGGTGGAGGCGAGATGATACAGCACGTATCTTTTGAGCACACCACCTATAATGAACTTCCCTTTAAGTTCGAAGCGGGAACACCCGACTACATTGGAACTACAGGACTGGCCAAAGCTCTGGATTATGTATCTGCCATTGGACTGGACAAGATTGCCGCCTATGAACATGAACTGACGGAGTATGCCACGCAGCGTTTGAAGACTATCCCCGGTATGCGCATCTTTGGTGAAGCGGCAGAGAAGGGGAGTGTCATTTCTTTCTTGGTGGGCGATATCCATCACTTCGATATGGGCACATTACTCGACCGTCTCGGTATCGCCGTGCGTACAGGGCACCATTGCGCCCAGCCGTTGATGCAACGTCTCGGCATTGAAGGTACAGTACGCGCTTCTTTTGGACTCTACAATACGAGAGAAGAAATAGATGTCCTGGTGGCGGGCATTGAGCGGGTCAGCAAGATGTTTTGATAAGTGCCAGTTTCTTCTGCCACTTATCCCGTGCCAGTTTCTGCATATCCGTAACACTGTCCTTTTCATCCACAATTTCGAAACCTAAGGCTGTTTCTATAATATCTTCCATAGTAACAATTCCCCAGAAACAACCATACTCATCAATCAGGATGGAGATATGTTCCTTCCTTTCAAGCATCTGCTCCCAAACCGTGGAAACGGAACTGTTTTCCGGAAAGGAAAGGACGGGGCGGGCAACATCCTTCAGATGCAGGTCAAACCTATCTTCCGCCAACTTTTCAAGTACTGTCTGCCGCAACACATAGCCCGTGATGTAATCTTCACTGTCATTATAAACAGGGATGCGGGAGTAGAATTTGAATTTTCCATCCTGGTAGAATTCCTTTAAGGACATGCTTTCGGGTGCTGTTGCCACCACAGTCCGCGGTGTCATAATCGATTGCGATTTCACCTTGTCCAGCTTGATTAAGTTCTGTATCATCTTGTTCTCCTTCATCTGGAAGACACCCTCTTCCGCTCCAATGGAAATCATAGCGGACACTTCTTCACGGCTGACGGACAATGCCTGTTTTCCGGAAGAGAACAGCCGGGTAATCAGCTCGGACAGCCATACCAGAGGATAGCAGATGATAATAAGGAAATTAATGATACGTGCCGATGGAAGTGCCAGTGAGCGCCAGTAGCATGCACCTATTGTCTTGGGGATGATTTCTGAGAGAACAAGAATCAAGATAGTCAGTATGGCGGATATGACACCGAAGTAAGCCTCTCCGAATATCTTTACTGCTTCAGAACCCACACCTGCCGCACCGACGGTGTGGGCAATGGTGTTCAGTGACAGGATGGCGGCAATGGGCCGGTCGATGTCTTGTTTGAACTTCTTCAATAAAGCAGCGCTTTTGCCGTGCATTTTCTCTTTGGTAGAGATGTACGACATGGGGGTGGATAATAAAACTGCTTCCAGAATGGAGCATAAAAAGGATAATGATAAGGCAAGGGTCAGATATAATAAAACAAGTCCCATATATAAATTAATTAATTGAACATAGCGGAACGGATCAGTGATTCGCACCGGATAAATAATAAAAAAGCAATAAGGAAAAGACTTGTGCTAAAGACGGTATATACACAGCAGGGAGCGTTCGGGAGAGAACAAACTTCTGCGGTTATGCGGCTGGTTGCCGTCGCTATATATGTATAGATTCGTATTCTCGGTAGAGAAATTGTAAGTAGTGGTGGTTTCTGCACAAAGCTGGCGTGCCCGATTCTGGGAAAGGGAACGGAACATGATGGCCTCGTCGTTGAAGTCTGCGGGGAAATATTGTCCGTTTTGCTCAATGCCAAGAAAGGGCGGTTCGTTCTCTGAGAAGGCATTATAATCTTCGGGTTGAAGTGCGAAAAGCACCACGACCAGACATGTGATTATTCTGAATATAAAATGATTTGTTTCCATTTGTTCGGAGACAAAGATAGATAAATGTTGACTTAGCTCATAGACAGGCGTTGACTTTTTTGTTTTTTTATAATAATGAGAGCTTATAAAAGCGCATCGTGACTGCAACTTTTTGCTTTATGGTGCGTCTAATAGTTTGCAAATAACTTAAATGAATAAAGCTTATGTTAGTAACAACAACGCCTGTTATCGAGGGTGCACGTATCACCCGCTATTACGGCATCGTTTCCGGTGAAACGATTATCGGTGCCAATGTATTCCGTGATTTCTTTGCCAGCATCCGCGACGTAGTGGGTGGACGTAGCGGTTCTTACGAAGAAGTGTTGCGCGAAGCGAAAGACATTGCCCTGCGTGAAATGCAGGAACATGCCAGAGCACTCGGAGCCAATGCTGTGATTGGTGTGGATCTGGATTATGAAACAGTTGGCGGCAGTGGCAGTATGCTGATGGTAACAGCTTGTGGTACAGCCGTAACTGTAGAATGATAAAACAGACGGTCTGTTTGCTTGAAATACATGGTCTGTTTACCCCAAACAGATGGTCTGTTCATGGCAAATAGACCATCTGTTTTTTTATACCCGAAGATTCCCTTGTAGTAGTCTCATTCTTTGGGCGTTGCGTTATCACAAAAAAACAAATTCCCCTGCAAAGGTAATTCCTGTTTTGTTTGTCTTTCTCGCGGAGAATTAATATATTTAGCCCTCAAATACTTAATTCTTAAAATACTAACACTATGGACAGTTTGCTTTTCTGGCTGATTCCGGCCGCTTCTGTTTTGGCTCTCTGTTTTGCTTATTATTTCCATAAGCAAATGATGAAGGAGAGCGAGGGTACTCCACAAATGATAAAGATTGCCGCCGCTGTACGCAAGGGGGCTATGTCTTATCTGAAGCAACAATACAAGATTGTTGCCTGGGTATTTCTGGGACTGGTTATTCTTTTTGCTATTATGGCTTATGGCTTCAATGTGCAGAACCATTGGGTACCGATTGCTTTCCTGACAGGCGGTTTCTTCTCCGGCCTTTCCGGTTTTCTCGGTATGAAGACGGCTACATATGCTTCGGCACGTACGGCAAATGCTGCCCGTAGTTCACTGAACGCAGGATTGCGTGTGGCTTTCCGTAGCGGTGCGGTGATGGGGCTGGTTGTAGTAGGGCTGGGACTGCTCGATATTTCTTTTTGGTATTTTTTGCTCGACGCGGTTATTCCCGCAGATGCCTTGACTCCGACTCATAAACTCTGTATCATCACTACCACCATGCTCACTTTTGGTATGGGTGCTTCCACACAAGCGCTCTTTGCCCGTGTAGGCGGTGGTATCTATACGAAAGCTGCCGATGTGGGTGCCGACCTGGTAGGTAAAGTAGAAGCCGGCATTCCCGAAGATGACCCGCGCAATCCTGCTACGATTGCCGATAACGTAGGTGATAACGTGGGCGACGTAGCCGGTATGGGCGCCGACCTTTATGAAAGTTATTGCGGCTCCATTCTGGCAACTGCCGCCCTGGGTGCTGCCGCCTTTATCCATACGGGAGATACCGCCATGCAGTTCAAAGCTGTTATTGCTCCGATGCTGATTGCTGCCGTAGGTATCCTTCTTTCCATAATCGGTATATTCGCAGTGCGTACCAAAGAGAATGCTACCATGAAAGATTTGCTGGGTTCTCTGGCTTTCGGTACCAATCTGAGTTCCGTGCTGATTGTTATTGCTACCTTCTTCATCCTTTGGTTGCTGGGATTGGAAAACTGGATGTGGATTTCCTGTGCCGTAGTAGTAGGTCTGGTGGTTGGCATCATCATCGGTCGTTCCACGGAGTACTATACTTCGCAATCCTACCGTCCCACTCAGAAACTTAGTGAAAGCGGGAAGACTGGTCCGGCAACAGTGATTATCTCCGGTATCGGTTTGGGGATGCTTTCCACAGCAATCCCTGTGATTGCCGTAGTGATAGGCATCATTGCTTCCTATCTATTCGCTTCCGGATTTGAGTTTGCCAATGTAGGCATGGGGCTTTATGGTATTGGTATTGCTGCCGTGGGTATGCTCTCCACTCTGGGCATCACCCTTGCCACGGATGCTTATGGTCCTATTGCCGATAATGCCGGAGGAAATGCCGAAATGTCCGGTTTGGGTGAAGAAGTCCGCAAACGTACCGATGCCCTCGACTCTCTGGGCAACACCACTGCTGCAACCGGAAAAGGCTTTGCAATCGGTTCTGCCGCCCTTACCGGACTAGCTCTGCTTGCTTCCTACATTGAAGAAATCCGTATCGGACTGACCCGTTTAGGTACGATGGAATTAACATTGCCTCATGGTGAAGGCGTTGCCCTTCAGGATGCCACTTTCTTCGACTTTATGCATCATTATGATGTGACGCTGATGAATCCGAAGGTACTCTCCGGCATGTTTCTGGGTAGTATGATGGCATTCCTTTTTTGTGGACTGACGATGAACGCAGTTGGTCGTGCCGCTGGTCATATGGTGGATGAAGTGCGTCGGCAGTTCCGAGAAATTAAAGGAATCCTTACGGGAGAAACAGAGCCTGATTACGAACGCTGTGTAGCTATCTCTACAAAAGGAGCGCAGCGCGAAATGGTTGTACCTTCGTTGATAGCTATTATTGCTCCGATTGCTACAGGTTTAATCTTTGGTGTGCCTGGCGTACTTGGTCTGTTGATTGGTGGGCTGAGTAGTGGTTTCGTTCTTGCTATTTTCATGGCGAATGCAGGTGGTGCATGGGACAATGCCAAGAAATATGTGGAAGAAGGTAATTTCGGTGGTAAGGGTAGTGAGGTGCACAAGGCCACTGTGGTAGGTGATACGGTGGGTGACCCGTTTAAAGATACTTCCGGTCCGAGCTTGAACATCCTTATTAAGCTGATGAGTATGGTGGCTATTGTTATGGCCGGACTTACCGTTGCCTGGAGCCTTTTCTGATGAGTGCAGGCATTTGATTCAGTTCCAAGTAATGAAACCGACAGTTCCAAATAATGAAACCGACAGTTTATCGGTGTGAAACTGTTGGTTTCACACCGATAAACTGTCGGTTTCATTGCTTGGAACTATATTGTTCCTGAATGTGTGTACTGTACTGGATTTAGTTGACAACTTCGC
>ULMJ01017245.1_pt1 | contig 19641 bp, 19 predicted proteins | sample 1951641 | NCBI WGS metagenome assembly ULMJ01 (sample SAMEA4835550, study PRJEB28245) | human gut metagenome | biome: gut microbiome; material: fecal sample | place: Denmark | collected 2008 | reverse complement strand
CATCCGTCACTATGAGGAAGAACAACTGAATCCGATGATACGAGCAACAAATTCTATCGCTTTGCGTTTCGATGCAATCGGCAAAACTTTAGAAACTCTTATTCTCTCTCAACTGGAAGCCAGTCAGGAGAGACTAGCAGTCGTGCTTAAAAAGTTAAGTGAACAATTCTGCAATCATGCTGATGTGATAAACAACCAATCGAAACAGATTAACGCAATCTATCAAATACACCAACGAGATTATAAAAAGTTGCTTCACCTAATACAACTCTATTCGGAACTTTCTTCTTGTGGTGTGATGGATATCAAAAGGAAAGAGAATCTGAAAGCTGAAATCAGCAATCTGATAAATGCATAGGTTTATGCACATAGATTTTGCCCCGCCATCAAACGGAACATATAATAATTCCGGGAGTTGCCGACAGCTAGCTAATTATTTAGAGCATGAAGATTTGGAACGTATGGAAAAAGGTATCTATACCGAAGGCTTTTTCAATCTGACAGATGATAACATTTATAAATCAGAGATCATAAAAGATATAGATAATAATATCGGGCAACTCCTCAAAACAGATGCTAAGTTTTACGCTATTCACGTCAGCCCATCGGAAAGCGAACTTAGGGCGATGGGGAACACCGAACAGGAGAAAGCTGAAGCGATGAAAAGATATATCAGGGAAATATTCATTCCTAAATATGCCAATAACTTCAACAAAGAACTATCTAGTTCGGATATCAAGTTTTATGGGAAGATTCATTTTGGTCGTAGCCGGTCTGATAATGAAATGAATATGCACTGCCATTTGATTGTGAGTCGGAAAGATCAATTTAACAGGAAAAAGCTATCTCCGCTTACCAATCACAAGAACACCCAAAACGAAGTAATCAAAGGAGGCTTCGACCGTGTAAATCTGTTCCAACAAGCGGAACAAGGTTTTGATAAACTGTTTGAATACGACCGCCAACAAATAGAATCTTTTGACTATCACAATACGATGAAGAACGGTTCTATACTTGAACAACTTGAATCACAGGAACAACAATTTACTAGCAAAAAGAGAAAAGAGGTTCAGCAATCTGGTGAAAAAGAAAACATAATTTCTTGCAATCTTGATAGAAAGGCAGATAATAAACATCGTTACAATCAGCAAAATAACGGTAGTGCTAATTCTCTGTTATCTATCTTCTCATTGGGAGATGATAATAATTGCGATGGAATATCAGCAGAGGAATTACAAACACAGAAATACAAAAAGAAGAAAGGGATTAGACGATAATTGAATATGAAGAACTAAGAGCCGATATAAACCGCTATCTGATGGAGTGTTTTTAAGTATTGTAAATCGCCTGTCAACCTAATGATAGAAATACTACCCGAAGAAACAGTCGTACAGACCTGTATTTGTGTATCAGAAAGTTTGAAAGTTTATTTCCACCTAATTGTCTTATCATTGCCCGATTGAGATTCAGCAAAGAACGAATAGGACACGGTATGCGCTTTCTTCGTTTTTTGATCGAAGTAACCCGAAAATACGGTTTTAATCATATCGACATTGAATGTACCAATGCCAAAAGCGGTGCTTTTGCCAAGAAATTAGGTTTTCGCCCTACAGATGGAGAGAATTTCACAATAGTGGCTAACGACTTAATAAATTATTTTTCAATTGAATAATTTAACAATTCCTTTTTTCTCTGAACACAAAGGTCTATTCCAAGAATAAAAAAAGAGAAAAGTATCGGAAATAAGTTTTTTTTCGTTACTTTTGTAATATATCTATTTAAATGTCAGAAATATGGAAGAATTAGCTGAAATAACAAATAAGGATAAGGTTGCAGAACAAGAAAAAAAGGTTTTATCATCCAAAAGCAACAAAAAGGCAACACCTCGCACTTCTAAAGAAAAAAAGGTTGTAAGTCCAAAGAGAAAAAGCAAAACTACAACTAGTAGTAATAAAGGTGCAAAATTAATTTATCCCAAACAGCCTATATCTAAGATTTTAAGACTACCTCAAGCGATAATCGACCAAAATGCAGGCAAGGAATGTACACCCAAAGAAGCTGCACAGTATTTAGGTATTGGCTTAAACGGTCCATTTCATGTTGAAATTAGTTCAGCTAAAAAATATGGTTTACTCGAAAGCACTGGAACATCTAAAATTAAACCTACTGAATTAGCAAAAAAGATTCTTCGTCCCCAATCTCACGATGACGAGCTAAATGGCATACGTGAAGCAGTAATAAATGCACCTGTAATAGGGGATGTTTATAAGCATTATAGAGGGGAAAATCTACCTGATCATAAATTTTTTGAAAATACTCTAATTGACACATTTAGTATTCCCAAAGATAAAGTTGATGAGTTTTCAAATGTTTTCACAGAGTCCCTTACGTATGCAAAACTTTTCGAAAAAATAGGAGATAAGATCCGTGTCTTAGATGTTTCTTCCCCTAATTTGAATGATATTTCTTCAGAAGGAAAAACAGACATAAAAAAAGGTAGTAGCAAAACTTCGACTGTAAGCACAGGGGACTCATGCTTCGTCATGATGCCCTTTGCCCCTCCTTTAGGAGATTATTATAGTCAAATATTTGAACCTGCAATAAATAAGGCTGGTTTGACTGCAATAAGAGCAGATAATGATATTTTTGGAACAGGAAAGATTATAGATCAGATTTGGTTAGGTATAAACAAAGCAAAAGTGCTTATAGCAGAATTAACCCAAAGGAATCCTAATGTATATTATGAATTAGGGATTGCACATGCCTTGAAGAAACCAGTCGTTCTAGTTTGTTCTAACGAAGAAGATGTACCTTTCGACCTCAAGCACATAAGAGTTATTTATTATAATATCTATGATCCTTTTTGGGGAACAAAACTTATAGATAAAGTAGCCGAAAATATTATCTCCGCAATAAAAAATCCAGACGAAACAATATTATTTAAATAAGCGTTCTTATAGCGAGCAAAATGATAAAACATAATCGTGTGCTAGATTGAGTAGATTTGCAAACAAGCACTAACATTGTGCCTATATACACTTTGGGGCAATCCGTATTGGTTATGTGTAAAATTTAATCAAGTAATCGATAAATGAAATACTGAATGGTTATACCTGAAAACTTACAAACAATACTCGAAAAAGATAAAGTATTATTCTCTTTGGTGCTACAAGTTGAAACATATTTTGAACCTCTTTTAAGAAATAACAAATTGTTCTTTTTTGAAGAATACACAGAGCATGGAATTGACCATGTTGAGACGGTATTGAAAGCCGCAGAATTCTTAATTCCGAAAGAGTCATTTCAATACATACAACCTAAAGAAGTTGCAATACTTATTCTTGCTGTTATGTTGCACGATATTGGTATGCACACAGAATTTTCTACATTTAATGCCATGTTAGACGGGAAATATGACAATATAAGAGTTGATATTTTAGACAAAAAGACATGGAAAGAGTTATGGAAAGAGTATTTATCGGAAGTTCAACATTTTAGCAGTAAAAAGAAAGAAGATATTTTTGGGAATCCAAATGAAATAATTAAAGAACCTGATTTATCAAATAAAGATAAATTGAATGGTACAGACAAAAAGCTAATCGGTGAATTTATAAGGAGACACCATGCAAGAGTAGCGCATGAAATCGCATTAAATGGTTTCATCGGGAATGAAACTATACCATTTGGAAATGAAAGTTTATGTGAACAAGATAAGCAATTTGCTGGTATAGTGGCAAGAAGTCACGGGATGAATATTCGTGATACTTTTATTTATTTGAAAGATATAGCCTATGATGATTGGAAGAATCCTGCAGATATAAATATTATTTACTTAATGGTTCTTTTGCGAATTGCCGACTATTTGCAAATAGATAAAACTCGCACAAATAAAACGTTATTAAAAGTAAAGACATTCAACAGCCCCATATCTTTAAAAGAACACAAGACTCATTTAGCAATTTCATATTTAACTTTTCAAAAAGAAGATCCTGAATTAATCTCTGTTGCTGCCGAACCCCAAAATGCTCAAATGTATGTCAAAATACAAAATCTAATCAACGATATACAACATGAATTTGATTTGTCGTGGGCTATTTTAGGTGAAACTTATGGGTTCTTGCCCGAGAAAAAGCCCCAAATAAAATTTAGACGAATTACCTCAAACCTTGAACATCCTACTTTTTTAAAGAAAATAAATTACGTTCCTCAAAAAATTTCATTCCGCGTAAATAATGAATTGTCGAAATTATTGATAGCTCCTTTGTACGGGAATGATCCGACCTATGGTGTTCGAGAATTGGTTCAGAATGCAACTGACGCGTGCAAAGAAAGGATTAAAATAGAACAAGACAAAGGAAATGTTAGTTATGAGCCATTAATTACTGTTTCAATTGATAAAGTTAATGAAGAAAGCTATCTATTTAAAATAAGAGATAATGGGAAGGGGATGACTTTAGACGAAATACTAAATTACTTTTTATCTGTAGGATCTTCATTTAGAAATAGTTTGCAATGGAAAAAAGAGTTTACGTCGAAAGATGGGGAAAACTTAGTAAGTCGCAATGGAAAGTTTGGGATAGGCGTGTTAGCTGCATTTTTACTAGGTGATGAAATTACAGTAAAAACAAAGAATTACAACTATGATTCTCATGCATATACTTTTACAGCAAATATAAGTAGCGACTTTATTGATGTAAAAACGATGTCGGACTTCAAAGAAGGGACAGATATAGAAATTATTATGTCTAAAAAAACATTTGCTCAATTAGAAAAAAGCGAACATAAAAAAATATCATGGAAAGATTGGTATATTGGATATATACCCAAAGTTCAATATCTCATTAATAACGAAACTAAAAAGCGAAAAATATTTTTTCAACCGACTAAAGAAAGGAAGATTTACTCCAGTGGTTATGGTAAAATTCAGTGGAACTACACAAAAGAAATAAGAAATAATTATGATATGTTTGTTGCCTGTAATGACATTATAATAACACAATCTGGTTATAGCGGCTTTGTATTTAATAATCAAATTATAACATACAAACCTCATTTGTTAATAGAAGATCCGCAAGGAAATCTGCCCTTAAATTTGAATAGGAACAGTTTAGATTCAGTTCTACTTCCATTTGAAGAAGAATTATATGAAGACGTTTCCAAAGACTTCATTGCACAAATACTTGTTGCACCAATATCCCCGAATGTGATAAAAAAACACTCTATTCATCCTCACAATATAGAATTCTTGTATTTTGTAGATGGTTTCTGTTTACTTTCTGACTACTTTATAGATAAAATTCAAAATAAAACTATACTGAGGATTTTGACAAGGAGTGACACCATAATTAAAGATACTTCTCTAATCTTGAATAAATCGGCCAATCTAATACTATATCCTCTATTTGGGCAATTATATAATTTGCGAGGGCAAAAAGATAAAGTAGTGCCAGATACAGAAGCACATATTCTACTTCTAAAGCAACGTTATGAGAATTATTTTGATTATGATCTTCGAATACCCAAATGGCTAAAAAATAGACATGAAATACAGTGGAAAAATGATAAATTTATCTCTTACTCAATGAATGGTTTTAAAAGTCAAACAAGTCTTTTTTTCGAGAATGAATTTGATACCATAATTGATCAAATTGACAGTAATATACAATCAATACAAGAAATACCAACTATATATTTAAATATAAAGAAAGGAGGGACTGTTCTAAATCGATTATTTGAAAAATACATTGGAGATAATGTGGTTATTCCATATGATTTCGAAGAACGTAAAAAAGCCTATCCATTAGCTTTTCAAGAACTTAAAGACTATATAAAAGACTATGAAAATTTACTACCTAAATAGATTATAAAACTAAGGAGTAAGATTGAGAAACAGAGTCTTATATACAGATGTTTGTAAAGGAAAGTAATGCTATGATATAGAAAGTTGAAATTTGATTAGCGCACTCTTATTATTTAGCTAAAAAGTATTGTACATCAAAACATGGTCCCTGTACCGTCACAACAGCCATGTCAGTAAAAAGAGCAATTTCTTCTTGTCTTGTATAAAACAAGAAACACACCATTTAAATTTTGTAAATCAGAAGAAAAGCTTTATCTTTGTTTTCAGTATTCTCCATGAGCAAACTACCGCAAAAGCACGTAGCAAATTAGTGGGATAATTCATGGGATATGCTTGAAGCAAAAAATATAAAGTTTTAAATATCAGCGTGGTAACTCTCTTAGGAGAATCCCAGGCGGATCACTCAAAAACAAAAGAAAGATCAAGCAAATCACTGATAATCAGACATTATCAGTTTTTTTTCTGACAGGTGGCAGAAAATAGCCGTTTCAAGGATTCATCATTCCTATCCCACAAGCATTTGCCTTACAAATAGCATGAGCATAAAGAATGTAGTTCAGATGTTAGGTCATACGGATACGAGCGTAACAAAACATTATACACGGGTACTGAATCAGAATATTTTCAAAAAAATGCAAAGAGTGAATAGCTGTCTTTCAGAATTTGGCTATATAATAAAAGGTAGTAGCTAATATAGAAAAAGGATTGGGAAGAATGAATTTCATTTTCTTAATCCCTTTCTTTTATTGTAAGTTTTTCAAAATTCAATATGAAGCATTGACAAAGTTAAGTTCTGAGAAACAATATTTTCGGGGCTGGAAATGCAGGAAACGTCTTCCATTTGAATAGCGTTTAAACAAGTTTCTCATACAGTTTGAACCAATCCAGCCCATAGTTGCCAAAACCTAAATCTACGGTATCAATGTATTCAAAACCACATTTCTCATAGAGGGAGATTGCCGGATGATTATTTTCGTACACATCCAAACGGATAGATTTTATGCCTGATTGTTGAGCCAGTTCAAACGAATAGTCCATCAAAGCACGACCGATACCCGTTTTCAAGAATAAGGGATGCACTACAAAAGTGCGTATCACAAAAATATGACTGTAGTCAGCTTCTATTTTCCACCTTACATTATTATAGGCTTCATCAGGATGATGGTCTAAGATGATAGAGCCAGTTATCTTTCCGTCATGCCTGACAACAAAAAGAGTATTATTTTCTATGCCAGCAACCGCATCTTCCCTGATAGGATAAATGCCTTTTATCCATCCGGGATAATTGGTAGTAGCTGATAGATAATCATTCAGATCATTATACAACTTTTCTAACTCGTCAATATCGGCTGTCGTACCGGATTCTATTACAAACTTCATAATTTCAACTGTTTGGGATACAAAGGTATAATTTCCACCTTAATAAAAGAGGTTTCCTTATAAGATAGTGGAAATCATACTCTTTTAGATAGTTATTCTTTCCAGCTTTCAAAGTAGTGCTTTTGGAGCAGTTTATCAATATCACTTTGGCGATAGATGATTTTACCTTTTATCTGAATAAAGGGGATTAGGCTTGTATCTCGCCATTCTTGCAGGGTTCACAGACTGACATTCAGTTTCTTGGAAACTTCATGATTAGAAAGAAAACGTTCCCCATTCAGGTGGGGCTTGTAGTGCTTGACAATAGATTCAATGCCATTCAGCATCGAGTCGAGCGAAGAAATAAATTCTTTGACTTGCGGGGTATCTTTATTTATTAGTTCCATGATTGAAAGATTGTTTTATTGAAATATTGATTTCAAGATGGCTAGATAGCTAGTTAGTTACGCAGATAGCCACCCAATGATGAAATGCCAAGTACATCTTTTGCCGAATCATAATCTAAATAGAGCCGTTTGGATGCAGTAGCAATAAAAGACTGATAACCACCTTCTCTCTGTATCTCATAAGTCGCAGGTGAAGCCTGTTTGGTAGTTTCCGATACATATATTTTAGTTCTTTTCATAAGGCATGATTTGTTTAGGTGATTGATTTTGTGTTTCACTGTCCGCAATAACTCTTTCAATATCGGAAGACCTATAATAAATCTTGCTCCCGATTTGGGAATAAGCTAGCCATCCACTACTTCGGTAATATTGTAGCGTTCGCTTGCTAAAGCCCAACAACAGGCACACTTCCTGACTATCCAGCCAGTTTTCTACTTTCTGGGTATGAGTGCTGCACAAACGTTCTATCCGTTTGGTAAACTCAGTGAACCGTTCGCATACATACGAAAAGGTTCTCTTTTCAATGGTTACTACTTCCATACTTTTAATTTTAAATGGTTCATAAAACGTGTTGATTCTATTTTCATTGGCAAATGAAAGAAGAATCAAGAGACGTTTTAAAAACTGTCTGGAAGTGGTAGAATGTGACTATATCTAGCTTCTTCCAAAAATTTAAAAGCCAGATATATAATTGAAATATGCTTTGTTATTAGGAAATACTAGATTAATATCAAAAGCAGAATTTTAAATCTCCACACCTGTGCTATGCTTCGGGTTATATTCTAGTTTAAGACTTGCACAAGCTGGATAACTGATAGAGTTAATGTTATTAATCCGTCTTAGAAAAAATATTTTATTGAATCGAGCTGTTTAATAAACCCAACCTTTGAGCAATATTAACAGCTTCGATAGAATTGTTTGCTTTCAATTTTAATAGTATGTTTTGTCTATGAGTGTTTATTGTATTGATACTGACATTTAAAGAGTGTGCAATTTCTTTGCTTAATAAGCCTTGTTTCATTAATTGTAAAACTCTCAACTCCCTATTGGTCAATGATTCTTCTAAGGTATCTGACAAATCAATAAATATCTGTTCTCCTGTTTCAAAATTATATAGGTGGCTTTTGGCTATTTCTGATTCATGACTTGCATCAACATCTATAACCGAAAGCATAAGCCAAATATTACCAGATTTATCCAATTCTATTGCTTGCTCCTGTTCAATAATACGGATATATTCACCACGTACATTTTTTACTCGCATCTCATGTACCATCTTGTGCTTCATTTTTTCTTCTGCGGAAAGACTACTTAATAAAGAGTAGATTTTCTTTCTAACAAGTAAGCCATAATGTATATCACCCGGATGAATAATTTCTAAGACAGGTTCATGCCCGTTGATAAATAACCTTTCAGAGTCAATTCCGTATAACTGAGGAATATTATTTGATACAAAAACGAATTTTTTAGTACAGCAATCAAAGACCAGCACAATACTATGCGCTAGTTCCGACAATTTGAGCCAATCTGCTTTTTTTCGTTCTATAACAGAGTAATCCAACTCGTTGATAAAAGCACTTGATGTTGGCAGAATATTTTCGACTGCTTTTTCTATTTTATCTATTGATTCATTTTTCATACCTCACATTTTCAGTCCATTAAGTCTTTCCTCATTATAAATGACTATTGTAACAGTTAAGGCTTGCCTATAACTTTGCACAAAGTTAATAAATTAATAATGAATAACATGTGTAGGGTTACATATAGTTATTCATGTCAATAATAAATAATTAAAAACTATCAATTATGATTCAGAAAGTTAAGTTAATAACACGTGAAGGTAAAAAAGTTATGGGCTACCGAGTTACTGTTACTTCGGATTTTCATTCTAATATAGAGAATATATGGGATAAAATTCAAGATATTGATACTTTGAGAGAAATTTGTAAAACTAAAGCTAGTTTTATTGCTTGTGATGATTCTCCTATACAGTGGAAAGAAGGCAAAACTTTTGTTTTCAAAATGTACTTGCATGGCTTTTTGCCAGTAGGTAGGCATACAATTAATGTTGTCAAGATGGATAAAACGTCACGAGAAATAGATACAAAAGAATATGATAATACTGTAGTCATTTGGAATCATTATATTAAGATGGAGGAAATAAGCCAACAGGTAACCCGATATACTGACACTGTGGATTTATATGCAGGTTGTTTAACGTCTATTGCCGCATGGTGGACTTTGAAATTCTATAAGCATAGACAACGTAAATGGCAAAAGATAGCTAAGAGTTTATAAACTCATATAGAGCGTTCACTAGTGGGCACTTTAAATTAAACATCGTTCTTTGAAGTCTTTGATAATCGCATATTTATGTATCTTTTTGGAACGTGACGATTTGAATTGAAAAGTTGTTTTAGCTTTGCCCAAAAGCTCAAGACAATGAATCAAGGCAAATATATCTTCGCTCAACTTACAGATTTTCTTCCCCATCGTGTCTTTGACCGTTTGGTAGAAAAGTATTCCAGGAATAAGAAAATCAGCTGGGACTAAGTGCCCAGCAGTGAAAAATTCAAGAAAAACATTGTTCAATGCAAAGAACAACCTATCTTTGTATTTAACCAATGAGATTCTAAGCCTCAAAAGAAATATTCACTGAATATGGCTTAAAGGTATGCCAAACAAAATATTCACTTATAGAATTTAGAAAACATGAGTAAAACTATATACACAATAGATTCGAGAGATAATACCATGCTCGAAGTTATGAAACAATACTTTAAGTTATCTGACTTACAGATGAGTAAAGAGATTAACAATATGCACGATATCTTAGTAGAACAATTAGAGGAAAAAGGCATATCATATTCAGCACTAAAGTCTGTTTTAGTCCCTCAAAAGAAACGTCATGAGATTCTTCTCGTATTTGACACTTCACAGATAGAAAACGGATGGTATGGGATAGCATGCCATAATGCTGTAATCAGGCTCTTAGATAAATCTGAGTCACATAGTTTCTTGTGCGGAGATTATATTTCTAAAATCAATACCTCACAGCAAAATGCGAACGATCTGTTATATCGAAATTTATCAGAGCATATTGATTTATCCAAAATCAAGTATAAATCAAGCGAACAGCTATTCTTTATTTACATTAATAACGTCTCCGACAGATTTATAGACAGGCTCAAAAACGGTTTATTAAAATTCCAAGGATTTGTAGGAGTAGTTGATATGACATTATCTTCTGCACTGAAAATTTACACATCTTCCATTCTCACAAATGGTTTCATTCAGTATCATGACCTTATATTGCAACCTTCATCCGAACATGATGATTCTTTCAATGTTGAAGACAATAATGAACTTGGTTATGACTTTGCTACCAATGGATTTAAAGTTCGTTGCATATATGCAGATTTGTTTGGCCTGTTTTTAACCTACAAAATAGAGCGGTTGTATTTTAATATTGTGGATACTTCTGACCAAGCCATGGCTATCAATTCCATAACCCCTGTTTTTCAACGTCTAAATACGTCCCATATTATTGTTACTCCTGAAAAATTAGAATATCTCAAACAAAGCAAAGGTGATACAATGAAGAGAATAGGTCTTAGCGACATCACTCCTGAATATTTAGCCCTAAAGATAAAGGAGAATATAAATTCTAATTACCTTTTCTGTATGGAGTTTAACGATATATATCAAATTGCCAAGTTCAATATAATCCTTGAAATCAATTCTTACAAGATACAATTGGGACTAAAATATGATTATGCAAATAATACACTATCGCTAATTACTATGTATTAACGATATTCATCAATCCGGCATTTTCTCTATTATCTCAGCTTGAATTTTGCCATCTTTTTTGTGACACATTTCTCAGTCAATTCTTCTATTATCTGAGCCGCATATTGTTTTGATAGTCCTATTTCAGCGGCCAGCGCAATAACATCAGCAAGTGTAGGTTCTCCTTTGCCGTTTATAGTCGTGGTATGGTAACCATTAAAGCCATTACTTGGCAAAAGGGCATAAGCTGGCGAAAGTTTCCACACTCCATTAATCCATTGGAAAGATAAGTTTTGACATAATCATCTCTATTTGAAATCAATACATTGAACACCATCAATCGGAACATATCTGCCACTTGCTCCATATCTTTGGTAAGATTCACTGTTAGTTTAAGTAATATAGAGTAATCAAGACTTAGAATCCGATAATTAGCGTGAAGTAATCCTGCTGCACTTATCGTATCATATTCAAAGCCACATAATCCTTCAGGAGTAAGAGCCATTCGTCCTATACGCCTGCCAGATATAAAAACCTCTATTAGTGAAATATTATCCATTTCTATTCCCCCGTTTTCGTTGTTTCACTTGCCCAGTTTTTAGTATGTCATCAATACTTTGATAGGTCTTACTACTGAAAAGAGTTTCAAATTCATCTGTCATATCCAATGCAAAAGCAAGCATCACAAGTGAACGCAAGGATATTTCTCCTAACGATTCAAAACGCCTATAAGAAGCCAAAGAAACTCCTGATTTCGTGGCAAGCATATTTTGCGTCCATCCTTTTTCCAGCCGCCTCATCTTTACACGTTCAGCAATGCCCAGCATCAGTGAATCCGGAGTTTTACTTATAAGTGACAATATATTATCCTTTCCATACAATAATTACTATTATATGAGCACTTATAAAGCTAATCAAAGTATCTCTATTATCAAACTAATAAGATGAAAATAGTCACTTTAAAATAGTTGGAAGGCTTTTATCCACCTTATTTCATCTTCCCCAAAATCTTAGGAAACTGCCAAAAGAACAATAGCGTACAGCAAATTGCAGCCGTAGCATCAGATATAGCCTCAGCCGCATATACTCCGGTCACTCCCATATAATGCGGCAGTATCAGTGCTAACGGAATCAACAGAATGGCCTTGCGGAGCAAAGCGATAAAAATGGATATCCTGGCCTGCCCCAATGCAACAAACATATTCTGACAGGCACGTTGCAAACCGAAAATGGTCATACCACCCAAAAAGACAGGCATAGTCCAACGGACCGTTTCTATCAACTTTTCATCACTTGTAAAAGCAGATGCAACCGTTGACGGGAACAGGATCATAAGTAACATCAGAATCAGATTAAAAGAGAACATGGTGATCAGTGCAATACGGAAACAATCCTTCACACGCTGTTTATCACCATGCCCATAATTGTAACTTACAACCGGAATAAAGCCTTGCGCAAACCCCGTCAGCGGCACACTGGCAAACTGCATCGAAGTCTGTAATATCGTCAACGCACTAACGTAAATATCTCCAAAATCTTTCAAGCTACTATTCAGCACAAAGCCCACCAAACTCTCTGTACTGGCCATAATGAACGGAGATACTCCCAGCCCCAGCATCGCAATAACAATCCCCCGGTTTAACTTCATATAGCGCCTCTCCAAAGGCAGAGAAGCCTTCCGGGAGAATAGGAAAGACAGTACCCATGCGGCACTGCAAGCCTGAGAAATCACCGTAGCCAAAGCAGCACCTTTCACACCCATATCAAACCAGAAGATAAAAATAGGATCAAGAATGATATTTAATAAAGCTCCGATTAAGACAGAGTACATGGCAATGGCAGGACGCCCCTGCGCATTGATAAAGGAATTGAGTCCGGTGGAAATCTCTACAAAAACAGTTCCCAGCAAATAAATGGAAAGATAATCGACCGCATAGCCCAATGTATGTTCCGAAGCACCTGTAAAGAGCAGGATAGGCTCCATGAAAGTATAGGCAATGAAGGAAGTAATTAAAGTAAATAGAATCAGCAGGGTGAAGCCATTCCCCAATATCTTTCCGGCACGCTGGCGGTCACCCTGCCCGAGGGCTATGGCAGCCAACGGTGCACCACCACCGCCCACTATTGCTGAAAAAGAAGAAATCAATACCACGAGAGAAATTGTTACCCCTACGCCTGCCAATGCATCCGTCCCGATGCCCGGTATGTGTCCGATATAGATACGGTCGACAATGCTATAAAGCAAATTGACGAATTGTGCCGCTACTGCCGGAAGCGCCATCTTGAAAACCAGTGGCAACATACGCTCGGTTCCCAGACGTTCTTCATATTTATTGATCATCGTGATTCTTCTTTTCTAAAAACGGGTGCAAAGGTACGAGAATTTCCACTCGACCCAAAGGTAATGCGTGCGGCTTTTCCAAGAAACGGAAATAAATCATTTCCGTGTTTATTATTCATAAATCAAATATTCCCAGTCGAACTGTTTTCATGCTCTCATGTTCTTGTACAAATATAAAAGCATAACAATGAATATAGATTCTCTTTTTGATCTAAGCGGAAAAGTAGCCATAGTGACCGGTGGTGGAGATGGCATTGGAAAAGGAAGTTGCGAAACACTCGCGCACTTCGGAGCTTCCATAGTGGTAAGTGATCTGGTACTTGAAAAAGCCCAGGCTGTTGCAAATGAAATCGTTACGAATGGAGGTAAAGCGATTGCTGTAGCCTGCAATGTGCTTAATGACGCAGACTTAGTAAACCTGGTTGATAAAGCTGTCGCAGAGTATGGAACGGTCAACATCCTGGTCAACAATGCCGGTGGAGGAGGTGGCGGACGGGAGAATCCCTTCCAGATAGATATTGCTTACTTCAAGAGGATATTCAACCTCAATTTATTCAGTGCATGGCGTTTATGCCAGCTTGTTGTACCTCACATGGCTGAATCGGGCTATGGAAGCATCATCAACATCACATCGATGGGCAGTATTAATAAAAGTCCGAATATGAGTGCTTATGCCTCTTCCAAAGCAGCCCTGAACCACATGGCAGGTAATCTTGCATTCGACTTCGGTCCGATGGGAGTACGTATCAACAACGTAGGTCCCGGAGCTACCAGAACCCACGCCTTATCTACAGTGCTGACTCCTGAAATAGAAGCAAAGATGCTGGAACATACTCCCATAAAACGTCTGGGTGAGGTAAGTGACATTACCGGAGCAGTACTCTATTTTGCCGCACCCGTCTCGCAATGGGTTAGCGGACAAACGCTGTTTGTAAACGGAGGGGGTATTCAGACACTCGATTGATATTTACAGATAATTCAAATCATAATTGGACATATAAAACAGTGCAGCTATTCCACTAAAAGAATACTGCACTGCCTAAATAGAGATTAGCGATCCGATTTAAGTTTCTTCACCTCCTCCACGAGTTTTGAAAAGGATTTATCCCTTTTACGCTTTTCATGTTCGGAAGTGGAGAAATGCCACGCTTCCCGTCGAAGTTTCTGATAACTCTCATAAACCTTACGGTCCAATATACCACTACTTACCGCCTCTAAAACGGCACATCCAGGTTCGCTGATGTGCTTGCAATCCTTGAAGCGGCACGATGCGGCATAATCGGAAATCTCCAACACCTCTGCAAGAGAATCAGGATCGTCAATGGCCAAGCCAAATTCCCGGACACCCGGAGTATCGATTAATACCCCTGAACCATCCATCAGTACCATCTCCCGACGAGTGGAAGTATGTCTTCCTTTTCCCGTGGACAGGCTGATATCAGACGTTAACAATACCGATTCCCCACAAAGCGCATTCACCAGAGAACTTTTCCCTACCCCCGAAGAACCGACAAACACAACCGTTTCGCCTGCCGATATAGACTCCCGCAATTGGAGAATCGTCTGAGGTTGATGGATACTTGTAAAAAACACCGGTATCTGACGGGCAATGTGCCTGATCTGTTTTTCGACTTTCTGCCTATCAAACCCCAAATCAGCCTTGTTAAACACCAATACAGGACTGATATTCTCTTCCTGCATCTGAATCATGAAACGCTCGGCTCTGCGAACATTGAAATTATCATCAAGACTTTGCACGATAAATGCCTTGTCAACATACGAGGCAATGGCCTGTTTATCAGCAACCGTTCCGTTTTTCTTGCGATATAGCGTCCGTTCACGAGGCAGCATATCCACTATAATCCCTTTATGTTCGTCGAAAGGTTGAAAAAGTACCCAGTCACCGGTACAAGGGAGTTCAAAGTCTGATTTTCCATACATCATATTCCCCGTCAGTTCACACTGAAACAGACCGTTTTCTGAAACAACCTCGTAGCATGTACGGTGTACGATGGATATACGTCCATGTGTGAGGGAATTGTATGTAGACTCTTGTTTTAGTTGGTGTAACTTGTCATTCCAACCGTAATTATTCAAATAAATCATTGTTCTATCTTTTTTGCGATGAAAAATGTATAGCCGTAGAAGGCTTTATACTTGCTGTACAGTTCTTCTTCATCAAACTGAAGCGAACTGAATTCTTCAGCAATCTTATTTCCCGCATATTTATGAAGGAAGATTTTCTGAGCTTCAATCTTTGCAGCAAAGTAATGCTCTGTCCAGCAATTCTCCGGCAAAATAAATGTAGCGACGGGAAGATAACCAGCTTTGTGTATCTTGGCCACTTGATTGGGAATCGTATCTATTTCAGGATACGCATTCACCCAGAAGTCATTGATTTCCGCAGGACGTTCGTCAGTAAACCACGAACTTTCAGAAACGGCAATATATCCTCCCGGCTTCAAATACTTACGCCACTCATTTAATCCCCGTTCAAAACCAATATTATAAATAGCACCTTCCGACCAGATCAGGTCTAATTCCTCATTCTGAAAAGGAAGGTTATCCATAGAACCGACAATGCCTTTCACCCTGTCCTGCAAGCCTGATTGCTTTGCATTACGATTGAGGATATCAATAAAGTCAGGGAAAAGGTCGAGTCCGGTGATCCGCCCGGAAATATGTCCGGCCAATACCATTGTCTGTCCTCCTGTTCCACAGCCGATGTCGGCGATAAGGGATTTGTCGGTGAGGTTATCTATAAAGCTCAGTGCTTTCAGTGTTACATCAGGACTTCCGGGTCCTTGGCGTTCCATATTGGAGAAGAAGTCACAGATTAATTGAAGTTCGAAATCGTGAATTGTTTTATTTTCGTTACTCATTTTCTTAATGTATTTTGCATACAAGGAAAGCATAACAATGCCTTCATCATTGTACGCAGATTAAACTTGAATTATAATAATAGAAAACTACTCTCGAAAGGAGTTATCCGAGAGTAAACGAAGGGACAATCTGTATCAGAAACACAGATTGTTTATTAAACCAAATCCGATTTGAATGTCTTTGTCATGGCGCAAAGATAAATAATATTTTGATTTACAGCAAATTTCATGCATCCTTTCTTTTCACCCCTTCTTCACATAAACCCTGTGTGCACCACGTCCGGCAGTGTCAATGCCGGAATCCGGGAGGGCCGCCCATTCTTTCAGTTCATTCGTAGCAGTGGTGCGCAACAACCCGGTTAATTGCTGATATTCGCTGACAGTAAGAAAAGAATGTGACTCCAGATACTTCACCGCCAGTGCCAAGCGCTGCTCCGGAGCATACTTTTGCGAAGAACGACGGGCTTTCCAAGGTGCCCGCTCCAACAGACAGCGACCGTTAATGCGATATACCAGATTCATGTCTACACGGAAATTGACTTTGCCCACCACGATGCTCTGTGCATTGCGATGCTTCGCTTTTTCACCCGCTTCTTCCCGTTCCTTGCCTGTGCGCAGCATCAAAGCCGGAGTGAAAGTTCCGATGTCATCCAGTTTAACGGAACGTCCCTCTGCCATCTGATGCGACATTTCGATAGCAAGTTGCTTCACGATTCCTATTATATCACCCACATTGAAGCCACTGCTTTCCGACACGTTGCGTGCCAGTTGTTCTGTGGAAACCTGGTCTATCATTGCAAAGCGTGGATAGAGAACACGCTCGCCCGTCTTGTGAATGTCGGGCATTTCTTCCATTACATAGTATGCCATATCCTTTGTTTATCAGACATTAATAAAAAAGTTGTTCGCCATTAAAAGAAAACTTGCTTTACATTGGGAGAAAAGTTGCTTAACTCATACAGCAAACTTTAATCAGAAGTTACGGTTTTATAATCAGAACTTTCGGTTATACAATCAGAAGGTACAGTTTTACAATCAGAAGTTTCGGTTATAGTTTTCTCTACGACAAAGGTAACTTTTACTTTAATGTAAAGCAAGTTTTTGACAGGGATAAAGGAAGTTTATTATTAACGTCCAATACGCGGCACACTATGTTCTGGCTATTTCTCCGGCTTTCCTTTTATGGCAGGAGGAGGCGAGAAAGTCTTTAGCGAACATTATTCTCAGAATCCCATGGCTTCTTTCACTAAAGTCATCTCGCGGAAAGAGGTCAGCTTTTCCAGCAGCAGAAGGGCCACGCCATACGATGTTTGAGGGCAAATTGAAAGAACCCACAACTTTACTGTTCAAACCACAGATAACGGTTTCTATATCACAGTCAAAGTCGGTCTTCGCCCAACCCATAACATCAATAAAAGCACTGAACTCAATGGTTTCAAATCCTTTAGCAAGAAATACCAATAATCCATAATCTTTATAGTTTCATATTGAACGAATGATTAACGTCGCAAAGATAGGCATTAGTTTCAGAAGCAAGCGGGATATTAGCAAGAATGGACAATCGTATCTGATTATTTGGTGCTACTTTTGCTATTCAAATCATATGGCATGAATATACAAGAAAAGAGTAAAATAGAGTATCGTTCCAGAATTAACCGGGTGATGGATTACATAGATATGCACCTCAGCCAGCCACTCGAACTAAAGGGCATTGCCGAAATAGCCAACTTCTCACCTTTTCATTTCCACAGGATATTCACATTCCTGATAGGAGAAACTCCCATCGACTATATACAACGCCTCCGGGTGGAAAAAGCGGCATGGAAATTACAGAACGAACCGTCATTGCCTGTCACGGAAATCGCATATAGCTGTGGTTTCGGAAGCATATCCTTATTCAGCAGGACTTTCAAGAAGTATTTCGGCATCACTCCCACGCAATTCGGTAAAGAGGAAAAGCCTATCTATGCACATCATGGGATGCTGTTTAGCAAGAATGGGCAAATGCTCCGCAAGAATTTGACAAGCAAGACGGATTATGATTCCGACCTTTGCGAAGTAGAACTAAATAACATTTATTTTATGAAAGCAAACATCGAAATCAAAGAAATGCCGGAAATGCAAGCGATTTATTGTCGGCACATCGGCCCGTTCCACCTGGTTGTTCAGGCTTATGAGAAAGTAATTAAATGGGCTGAACCAAGAGGACTGTACACCCAGAATGTAACCAAAACGGCTACGGTGACTCATGATGATCCATCTGTCACGGAGTTGGACAAGATCAGACAAAGTGCCTGTATCATTATGAACGAAGACGTGAAAGTGGAGGGTGAAATCGGAAAAATGGTCATTCCCGGTGGTAAGTATGTGGTGGGACACTTTGAGATTGGAACCGATGAGTTCCAGAAATCATGGAACACTATGTGCAAGTGGTTTACCGAAAGCGGGTATCAACAAGCTGACGGATGTACGTACGAGCTATATCACAATAGTCACCGGACACATCCTGAGAATAAGCACATTGTGGATATCTGCATACCGATAAAGCCTTTGTAAAGAAAGCAGGGAGTGGTAAGTTTCGACATTCCCACTCCCTATTTTTAAAAAGTTCGTCGCAGCCAGGACTCATTTCGTCATAAGCAGTATGAAGTTCGTCTAATAACTCTTTATAGAAGGATATTTTGCTTTACCTTTACCTCCGTAACCGGGCATTTTCAGACAGACTAAGCAGACTAAATTAAACTAAGTAATAGAAAAAACATAAATTACCGCCATGCAAGATAGTATTTTAATTTTCCGAACCTCCATCGCTAAGGAGCAAGACATAACAAGAATAGGGATACTGTTTACACAATATCCCCAGATTCATAAATGGAATGTAGACTTTGAAGATTGGGAAAAAGTATTAAGGATAGAATGTCGGGGAATCACTCCGGCTGATGTTTCGAATGCACTAAAGATAATCAATATTCACGCAACGGAGTTAGAGTAAAACTGTGC